>Ga0302313_10002811_pt1 | contig 11829 bp, 9 predicted proteins | sample III_Palsa_N2_2_FD_200454 | JGI IMG/M metagenome (GOLD analysis project Ga0302313, IMG submission 200454) | Peat permafrost microbial communities from Stordalen Mire near Abisko, Sweden - III_Palsa_N2_2 | ecosystem: Environmental > Terrestrial > Soil > Palsa > Peat permafrost | place: Sweden...
CGGGTGCCCCATTCATGCGCTCGCATTTGGCGCATGAGTGGGCGGCCACGAACGCCATAGGACACCCAAAACTCCACCAACCCACCTCAACCTAGCGCCGGAGGCGCGACCTATACCAGCCTAGGGCGACACCCTGGGAAACAACCGCGCCGGAGGCGTTACCTCGCTGCCGCAGGCCGGAGTGAAGCCGCAGGCGGAACGACTAAATTGCCTTCCTCGAACCCACCACAAAACTAAGCCGCCACAACCCGCCGCTGCAACTGCTCCATCCACTTCTTGTTCCCGGTCAATCCCTCGAGCAGGCCTTCCAGAGAAAACCCCTCATCCAACTTCGGCCACCAGATGTGGATACCCAGCGGTTCCGTCGTAAACTCCGCCGCTTGTTCCGGCGTCGCATCGGCCACGAACTGTAGGTTTTCACGAGGCAAAGCGAGCCGCCGTCCATCGCTTACCTTCAAAACAAACAAATCCAAGTCGCGGTGATAGGTGGCGTCGACGAGATACGGCTGCTCCGGAGCGTTCTGCGCAGCTTCCATGGCCGCATCGACCTCTGTCTCAAGGTTCTCTTCAGTGAGTCGTGGTCCCATGTGTCGCCTCCCAAAGCTGATGCAACTCAGCCGAATGTTCGATCGCTACCTTCAGTATCCTCCGGACGTCACTGCGTTTGGCGTTCTTCGGAGCGATTGCTGCTGAGCGAGAAGATCGCGCGACTCCACCGCCCGGTAGCAACTCGATAATCATCATGGTGCCGCTATAGCGTCCATGAACGTGCGGCGGCTCGTGATCGTCCGAATACGAGAGAAACCACACGCCGTCGAACGTCTTCGATCCCACGCCCTTACTTTATCCCATTAGGCAGGGCCGGGGAAGACCGGGTGCCCCATTCATGCGCTCGCACTTGGCGCATGAGTGGGCGGCCCCGAACGCTATAGGACACCCAAAATTCCACCAACCCACCTCAACCCAGCGCTGAAAGCGCAACACATACCAGCCTAGGGCAAAGCCCTGGGAACCCAACCGCGCCGAAGCGCTACCACTCTGCCGCAGGCTGGAGTGAAGCCGCAGGCGCAACGACAAAATTGCCTTCCTCAAACCCACCCCAAATTCCCACAAACGATATCCTCCAACAAAGGGGAATCATGCTCGACCACATCTTCATCTCCGTGACGGACCTCGACCGCTCCATCGCGTTTTACACTGCAGCCCTCGCTCCGCTAGGCATCACGCAACGGGTAGATTATGACGGCAAAAACGGCCCTCCCGGTCATCCCGACCTGAAAGGCTTCGGAGCCAACAACCGCATCTTTTTCTGGCTCCGCCAGGGCACCGCGGACGCCCGCTCAGCTCATGTCGGCTTCGTCTCCAAAAGCCAGGCCGAGGTCGACGCAGCCTACGCAGCAGCCATGGCCGCAGGAGCGACCGACAACGGAGCACCCGCCGCCCGCACCTACTACGACCCCCGCTACTATGCCGCCAACGTCCTCGACCCCGACGGCTACAGCCTCGAATTCGTCTACAAAAGCTGGCAACACTAAGAAGACCGCGCCCCCCAGCGGCTTCCCTTGAGACAGGTAGAGACCTGTGGATATACTTGCACCGCTAAGCGAATTTCTCAGCCTTTACGAACAACTAATAAACTAGTAGCCGAGAGCTTTTCCCCGTCACAGTCACGGTGAAATCCACCGTAATTCACTGTACATACGACCGTAAAAGCACTCGTAATAACCGTACTCCTCACCGTCAAAAAGCCGCGCAAACCTGCGTCATTGCTGGCGATTTCAAATTGTTCCACGTGGAACAATTTGCCATTCCACGTCACCGTCCGCCAAAACCGCAAATTCCCACCCCAAAACCCTCATCCCTCAAGCCTCCAACTCTCACCCCTCTCCCAAAAACACCATTCCTCACGGTCCGTAAAACCCACCTCAACCCTGCGCTGAAAGCGCGACACATACCAGCCTTGGCCGAAGGCCGGAGTGAAGCCGCAGGCGCAACGACCAAATTACCTTCCTCCGACTAGCCACAAACTCCCACGCCACTCTTTGCTATCCTGCCTCCATGCGAACCCTCCTCGCGGTCTTCCTCCTCCCCTTCGCCTCTGCAACATACGCGCAAACCATCTCACCCGACGACGCCACCCGTGTCGCCGAGTTCTACCGCCTCGCGCCGCAAATCGAAGACCGCATCTGGCCCAACTGGAGCAAGGTCGCAGACCCATTCCTGCTCATCACCCCGGACGCAGAATTCCTCACACACTTTCCCACACCTCCCGCGGACTTCAAACCTGCGAACGACGGCTTCGTCACCCGTCCCCGCCAGTTTCCTCCCAACTTGCAGGCGACCTTCCCCGCCTTTGGTCCACCAGCCATCATCGCCATCGGCGAGCCCACAAACACCGCCAGCAACACCTCCACGCCCTGGGAGATCGTGGTCATGCACGAGCACTTCCATCAACTCCAAAATGCACAGCCCGGCTACTTCGAGGCCGTCGCCGGCCTCAATCTCAGTCGCGGAGATAAGACCGGTATGTGGATGCTGAACTACGCCTTCCCGTACTCCGACCCGGTCGTCGACGAACGCTTCGCCGCCCTTCGCGATCAACTGCTGCTCACCCTCGCCGCGCCCAAAGGAAAAACCTTCAACGCTGCAGCGAAGCGTTATCTCACCATGCGCCACGACTTCTTCGCGCAGCTCGCTCCAGACGACGCCAAGTATCTCCGCTTCCAGTTGTGGCAGGAGGGAATCGCCCGTTACACCCAGATCGCCGCCGCCGAAGCCGCATCCAGCTATCAGCCCACCGAGGCCTACCAGCATCTGCCGGACTACACACCTTTTTCCGGCGACGCCTCAAAGCTGCGTGCCCAGACCCTCGAAGAACTCCGCGCCGTCAATCTCGCCAAGTCCGGCCGCACCGCGGTCTACTCCTTCGGAGCAGTAGAAGGCTTACTCCTCGACCGCTTAAACCCCAACTGGAAGGCGGCATACTTCCAGCACATGCTCACCACCGATCCGCTCTTCGACCACCCCACTCACTAGCGACCTGACAAAATCCACCCCCAGAATCCCCACCAATCCCCATCCCTCAACGACACAGACTTACACAAGTCCACCCTTAACCCTTTTGCCCTCGAGACTTTGCCCCAAAAAGTATGGGAGGAGAGGCCCCCACGTTAGAATCGGAAAACACTAGCAGCCCGAAAGGACCCAAATGACCCGCATCCTCTCCTTCGCTCTTCTCGCCGCCGCTGCCTTCGCGGCCGATCCCATCGCCACCGGCACCTGGGCCCTTACCGGCGACGTGCAGGGCTATCCCATCAATGAGAGCTGCGTTCTTACGCAGACCGATGTCGCCATCGCCGGAACCTGCACCGACGGCGCCAAGGTCGACCGCGTCGTCACCGGCAAGGTCACCGATAAAGGCTTCACCTTCTCACACCCCTCCGAATACCAGGGCGACCCACTCACCCTGACCTTCGCCGGCACCCTCGACGCCACTGGCAAGCTCAGCGGCACCATCGACGTCCAGCCGCTTGACTACCAGGGCACCTTCTCCGCCACCAAAGCCACCCCGAAGCAGTAAGCGAAGCCCTGCGCATCAATGATGCGCAGGGCTCGTACTCGTATGAGAAGCGGGTGGCGGACTCGAATGAGACGCGCCACTAGTATGCGAACTGCTAGCAGGATGCCCCCCGCCACCCGTATGCGCCGGAGCCGCAGTATGTGTCGGTGCGGCACCAGTGTGAGCAGCCGGCGCCCCATGCGCCGTCGCGCCGGCAACCGCGTGGTTCTGCACAACATTCATGCGGTGCTCGTCGAACGTCTCGGTAACAGTCCGCCGCTTACCGCCTTCCACAACTTCTTTCGTCATCACCAGGCTGTGCGACTTCTCATCGAGCGAAAGATAAGCACCGCCCTCCTTGCCCACAGGCTCCTTCACGCTTCGTATCGGAATCTTCGGAGCATCTACACGTGTCAGTCGCACAGGCGCAGGTCTCTGAAACTCCTTCGGGGCCTCGTCCAGCCGCTCGATCTCGCTCCCCGGCGCAAGCGTCGTCCGCTCCACGGACTCGCCACCCTTCTCCGGCTCATAGACCTCATGCTTCCCATTGATTGGTGTCCGATCCGGTCGATCCTTCGGATGCCACGGCACATAGAACGTCCGCTTGCCGACCTTGATCCAGTGGCAAGGATGATGCGGCGGTCTCGGCGGCCGAGGAGGCCTGGGCTTTCCCGGCGGCAAAGGACGATGCGGCGGCCTCGGCGGCAACACCCACACATACATTCCCCTCCGAAAGATCCACGTTCCCGTATGGCAAACCGCCCAACCGTAAGACCGTATCCCCACTCCGCCCAAGTGCCCGTGGTATCCGACCCGCACTGGGCGAACCCCGGTAGGGAAGCAGGCAAACGCCGGCGGCTCTGCCGGCTCAAACGGCACAAAATCCGCCTCATCCTCATCGACCACGTAGATCGTAAATGCAAATTTGTGGCTCAACGGCCCCGAAGACGCCGTAAACATCACCGTATATGTACCGGCAGCCAGATTTGGCGCGGCTACAAACTCTATTGGAAGCTCTTCGCCCGGCGCAATCTGACCCTCACAAACGGTCTTGCAGGCAATCCCATTTGGCAGCGCCGCCACAACGTCGATCGGATAAGTAAACCCCGACATCCCCACCGCCGAAATCGTAGTCGGTGCCTCATCCCCCGCATGAATCGTCACTGCGGAAGGCCCCGCAACCATCTCAAAGTCCGGCCCCTCCGTTAGCGAAACGCTGACGTCATTTGCCTGGTCCGGCGGCGGTTCCCAGCATGTCCCATATGGTGCGCAGTCGAAGAACACGCCTTGCCCATTCAAGTCCGCAAGCCCCGGCGTCGAATCCGGCAATCCCGAGGCCTTCGTCACCGCTGCCACAGCCGCGCTGCGTAGAGCCAAACGCGTCGCCACCCAGGTGTCCCACGCGGCAAATTCTCCCGGGTCATAAGCCCCGTCGGGTGGCACGATCTTACCGTTGTTATGGAACACCGTCGGCATCACCGCAGCCTTCGCGGAAGCAGCTTTGTTCGTACGAAACGCCGGCTCAACCAGGGTCGTCATCGCGATCGCGTCGAGATAGCTCGTTACCCGCACATAGCGTCTCGTCGGAAACGTCGTCGTAATGCGGTCCGTCGGTGTCTTCACCACGAAAGTCTCATCCGCATAGGCCGGCTGTAGATGCAGCGTCGCAGTCCCGGCCAGCAACGAGATCTCAGTATGCGGCACGCCACCGGTCGTATGAATATCCGCGAACGCTAACGCAGAGTTTGCATCGAGGTACACCGTCGAGGCGTCCTCAAACTCGATCTCAGCCCGCCCGTCACCTGTTACAAGGTTGAAGCACGTCTCCATTGGTAGATCGGCAACCACCTGCTCCCACTCCGAGCTCTCGCCGTCTCGGGCCACGCGCACATCGCCTTCCACATAGCGAACGCGAACTGCCTGCGGCTCCGTCTCATCGGACGCTATCGTCGGCGTCTGCGAAACCGCCTGCAAACCTCTGGCATCCACTCGCAGCCCTGATACCAGAAAGCCCAACCCGACCAACCCAGCAACACACCAGCGACCCAGCAATCGCATGTATTCCCCCGCTGAGCCACCAACCCGCTCAGTGACCGCCACAAATTGCAGCCACACTATGGACGCGGCAATCTAGCGTTTTGTCGCAAATCTTTCCGAAGCTCTTAAGAATTCGTGCTCGCCGCAAATTCCAGCGTCGGCTCTTTCTCCGCCGCCTGCTCCGTCTTCTTCGCAGTGGATGCCATCATCTGTTCTACCACCTCATCAATCGATACCGGGCGCCCGTACAGATATCCCTGTGCCTCATCGCAATGCCGGCGCGTCAGGAATGCAGCCTGTTCTTCCGTCTCGACACCCTCCGCCACCACCTTCATCCGCAATCCGTGCGCCATCGCAATCACGGTTCGCACAATCGAGGTAGCGTTGGAGTCTTGCGGACACTTCGCAATAAAGCTGCGATCGATCTTCAATCGGTCCACGTCGTACTCCAGGATGTACTTGAAGCTCGAGAACCCGGTTCCAAAGTCATCAATCGCAATCCGCACACCGAGTTCGCGCAGCTTACCCAGAGCCAGCGACGTCTCCGTCGAACTGATCATCAAGGTGTACTCGGTAATCTCCAGTTCGAGGTCCTCAGCAGCCAGCCCCGAATCCGTGAGCGCCGCCTCCACCATCTCCGCTAGATTGCTCTGCAGGAACTGCCGCGGCGAAAGATTGATCGCTATCGTAAACCGGTGGCCCACACGGTCCTGCATCGCCTTGGCTTCCTTGCAGGCGCGCTGCAATACCCATTGTCCAATCGGCAGAATCAAGCCGCAGTCTTCGGCCGCCGGGATAAAGTCCGCTGGAGACACCAGCCCGCGATTGGGATGCCTCCACCGCAGCAGCGCCTCGATCCCAACAATCTCTTTGGTCTTGCAGTTTACCTGAGGCTGGTAGACCACATACATCTCTTCTTTCTCCAGCGCATGACGAAGGTCCGTCTCCAACTCCAGCCGGTCCGCATTCGCTTCGAGCATCGTGTCGGAGAACACCTGGTACGAGTTGCGCCCACTATCTTTTGCGGCATACATCGCCGCATCGGCGTTCCGCAGTAGGGACACAGGATCAGCGCCCCAGTCCGGGTACACACAAACCCCTATGCTCACCGTTACGCTGATCTCGCGTCCCGCCACGATGATCGGCGACTGCACCTGATCGAGAATCCTGTGTACGCAGCGAAGCGTATCCGCCCTCGTTCCGGAGTTTGGCATCAGCACGACAAACTCATCGCCGCCAACACGCGCAACCGTATCAGTCTTGCGAACAGCTGCCAGCAACCTCTCGGAAACTCCCATCAACAACTCATCGCCGGCCTGGTGGCCCAGCGAATCGTTGATGCGTTTGAAGTGGTCCACATCCACCATCACAATGGATATCTGCTGATCGAGCGCCTTAGCCCTTTCAATTGCCTCACTCATCCGCTGATTCAACAGCATACGATTGGGTAGCTTCGTCAGCGCATCATGGTGCGCCAGGAACGAGATCGAGTCGCTCAGCTTCTTCCGCTCGGAGATATCGAACGCCACCGCCAGGTATCCGGTAACCTCATCCTCCGCGCCACGTAGAACCGTCAATGCCAGGTGCACAGCGATGCGGCTGCCATCTTTGCAGATGTAGGTCCACTCGCTCTCATTGCTCTTGCGCTGCCGCAGGGTCGCCGTGAGCGTCTCAAAGCCCGCAATCACCGGCATTCCCGTCTCTTCGCTCAGCCCAAACGACCTTGTACTCAACTCTGAGTTGTCGTGCAGAATCACAATCGAGTGCTTGCCCGTCAGTTCATGCCTGCGATACTTCGTCAGTTGCTCAGCCGCGCTGTTCATCGCTGTGACGATGCCCGTTGCATTGATCGCGATAATGCTGAACGGCGCATCTTCGATCAGCGATTGCGAGAAGCGGTTTAGCTCTTCGATCTGCTTCGTTCTCTCCCGTTCGATCGCAAGATCGTGCATCATCATCGCGATGCCGCCCTGCACCTTCACGGCCTTCAGCGTGCACCAGAAGCCCGTTCCGTCTGGCCCCATGTCCTTGATCTCGCCCATATAGGGCACTCCGCTGACGGTCACCTGCCGCAGCAGATCGAGAATGCCATTGGTCCGAATCTGCGGCAGAACCTCCGTAAGATTCTTCCCCACAACGTCGGAGCTTCTTCGCTGTAGCAGCTTCTCTGCGTGGCCGTTTACAAAGGTAAATCGGAAATCGACGATCCGGTGAAGCGGGCTGTAAACGCTCTCCATAAGGCAGAGATTCTCGCCGGTGTTCTCCGCCAATGCCAGAAACTTCTCATGCTCCGCGCCCGCCGAAAGACCAAAGTTAGCCAGCTTGCGCAGGAAGGGAAGCAACAAGACCAAGCCGCAGGCGACAAGGGCAGAGATCGCGGAAGCCGTAGTTATATAATTCGGATCGCTGCCATCGACCGACCGGCTGACCGCGGCAACATCGAACAGCCGCTTCAACCCAATACCGACGGCGATCAATACAAGCACAAAGCCCGTGCCTCCAAAGGGAATATGCCGGCGAAGCCTCCATGCCACACGCCCTATGGTCCAGCAGCCGATGAGTAACGCTCCCAAAGCGATAACATCCGACATCAGCCGCAGCAACCGTGCGTAACTCACCGCGTTGGCCGGCATTGCGGCCAATCCCTGGTTGATCGCCCACCGGGAATGCGCCTCATACCCTAGAAAAAGAGCGCAGACTGCTGCTGCCAGTCCGAATACGATCGTTTTGTTGTTCTGCAGCGAATAGCCCAAACGCATCGTCTTTATCCGGTAACTTTATTGCAGCCGGCCTCTCATCCCAATGAAATGAAATTCCTCATAGAGAAGGTTAACATCAATAAGTCACAAGAATGAGTGATCGAAGTAACCCTGTTGTTGATTGCCTATGGCGCTTTCGTTGTAGTGCCGGAATCGGCTCCGCAACTTCTGAAGCTCAGCTCTTGATTCCTAAGTTGTGGCTCTACCGTCATACTGCGCTCGTGCCTGTTGAAACCGGCCTACATTGTTTGCAGCCCATAGCCACAGCGGATAAACCTGTTCCAGCATCTCGGTTCCAATCGGTGTAATGGCGTACTCCACTCGCGGCGGCACTTCCGCAAACACTACCCGGGTCACCAACCCATCGCGTTCCAGTTGCCGCAAAGTCTTCGTTAGCGACTTTTGGCTGACGCCATCGACGTTCTCCATCACGCGAGAAAACCGCATCGGTTCTCCCGCCTCGGCCAATACACTCATCGTCCAAAGGGTCCATTTGTCGGCCAGCCTTGTCACGATCTCCCGTGTCAATATGTCCTCGCCGTCAGAGAGCGCGTCGCATGATTCGTTCACCTCTCGCCAATTCAAAACGCTTGCCATGGTTTCCTTAAGGTAAGTACGCGCTACAAAGGTGCCTTATTGCTAACTGATACTAATGGAAGCATACTTCACCTATGAAGAAGCCAACAAGCTGGTCTGCCTCGAACATCCCCTCCCAACAAGGCCGTCGCGCCCTCATTACCGGTGCAAACTCCGGCATTGGCTTTGAAGCCGCTTTGGAGCTCGCTCGCCACGGCTGTGAGTTGATCCTCCCCGCACGCACCCTCGCAAAAGCCGAAGATGCCATCGCCCGCATCCGCCGTGAAGTCCCCGCTGCCAACATTACACCCACCGTCCTCGATCTGGCATCGCTAGCCAGCGTCCACGCCTTCGCCGACTTTGTCACCGCCAACTTCCCCGGACAGTCGCTCGACCTCCTCATCAACAACGCCGGCGTCATGGCCGTCCCCACTCGCGAGCTCACAGTCGACGGCTACGAGCGCCAGTTTGCAACCAACTATCTCGGCCCCTTCGCCCTCACCGCACTGCTGTTTGCCTCGATCAAGCCCCAACCCGGCTCACGCATCGTCACCGTCTCTAGCTCCGCCAGCAAGTGGGGCAAGATCGACTTCACGAACCTCCAGAGCGAACGCAGGTATCGTCCGATGTATCAGGCCTATAGCCAATCCAAACTTGCAGACTCCATCTTCGCGCTCGAACTACAACGCCGCCTCACCGCGGCAGGCTCGCCCATTATCAGCACCGCGGCGCATCCCGGATATGCCATCACGAACCTGCAAACCGCCGGCCCGGGTGATGCCGGACGTACCATCAAGCTGCTCTCCGCCCTGCTGAAGCCTTTCGCCTCACAGGATGCCGCCCACGGTGCACTCCCCACGCTCTACGCCGCTGTAGCCCCCGAAGCCCAACCTGGCGGCTACTACGGGCCCGACAGCATGTTTGAGATGAAGGGCAACCCCGTAGCCGTCTCCATCGCCAAAGCCGCCCAGGACTCCGCCGTCGCCAAGCGCCTCTGGACCGTAACCGAAGAACTTACCGGCGTCCCCTTCAACATCACTTAAAGCAGCAAGGCCGCGCACAAAACCGCGGCCTTCCTGTCTACTGTCTACCCTCTACTGTCTGCTATTCCCCATACGGCACCCAGATATTCTTCACCTGGGTCGCATGCCGCAGGAAGTATCGCCCCTCAGCCTGTGCCGGATCGAACCAGTCAATCTGCCTGCCTTCATTGGTCCAAACCTGCTTCAGGTTCCCAATTGATCCCAGCTTCACCATCGCGCTCGAAGCCTCATCGCGGAAGCTCCATACCGCATCGATATCGTCATGCTCGGCCAGTGTCTTACCCAACTCGCTCGCCTTGCCCGCAACGATGTTGACCACACCTCCCGGCAGATCGCTCGTATCGAACACCTGGTAGAGCTCGCCCATCAGCGTCGCACACCGCTCGCTCGGCACCGCGACCACGGTGTTGCCCATAGCGATCGCCGGCAGCACCAGCGAAAGGAAGCCCAGCAGCGGAGCATCATCCGGACACAAGATGCCGACGGTGCCGATGGCTTCCTTCATCGCAAGCGTTACCATCCGCATAGGCGGATTATGCACCGAGCCCTCGAACTTGTCGCACCACGCCGCATACGCAAAGATCCGCTCCACGCCATAATCCAGCTCAATCGCCGCCTGCTCCGGCCCAACGAACGCAGCGAGCTTGGCAACAATCTCCGCCCGTCGCTGCACCAGGTTCTCAGCGATAAAGTAGAGTATCTGCGCCCGTCCATGCGCCGCAGTCTTCGCCCACTTGCCGGCAACGTTCCGCGCCGCTTCCACAGCATTCCGAATGTCCTTGCGATTGCCCAGCGGCGCCTCGCCCACCAGCGTGCCATCCGCGCCATACACGGGATAGCTATACCCCGAGTCCGGTCGCGCCTGCTTGCCGGCGATGTACATCTTCACCGTGCGATCGATCACCGTCTCAAACTGCTCCGACCGCTCCTCATCAAAGCCCTCCGGCTCATCGATCACCGGCTCGGGCAGGGAAGCCACCGGCTTCGCCTTCAACTCATCCTGCAACCACGTCGGTTCAAGGTACTCGTACATCCCTTCCTTGCCACCCTCGCGCCCATAGCCACTCTCACGATACCCACCGAACCCACAAGCCGCGTCGAACAGGTTCGTCGCATTCACCCACACAACACCGGCCTTCACCTGTGCCGCCACATCCAGCGCTACGTTGATGTTCTCGCTCCAAACGCAAGCAGCCAGGCCATAGGTCGTATTGTTCGCCAACTCGACAGCTTCGGCCGGAGTCCGGAACGTCATCGCCACCAGCACCGGCCCAAAGATCTCTTCCTGTGCCACCGTGCTCGCCGGCGAAACCCCCGTCAACAGCGTCGGCTTCAGGAACAATCCCTTCTCCGGCATCGTCACATTCGGCTGCCAGCACGTCGCGCCCTCCGCAACGCCGGTCTGTATCAGGCTCTTGATGCGGTCATACTGCACCTGGTCCACAATCGCGCCAATATCGATAGCCTTATCCAGCGGCGACCCCACGCGCAGCGTCTCCATGCGCGCACGAATCTTGTCATAGAGCTTCTCCGCCACGCGCTCCTGCACCAGCAGCCGCGATCCCGCACAGCAAACCTGTCCCTGGTTGAACCAGATGCCGTCCACAAGCCCCTCAACCGCCGAATCCAGGTCCGCATCATCGAACACAATGAACGGACTCTTGCCACCCAACTCCAGGCTCAGCTTCTTCGTCGTCTTCGCCGTAGCCTTGCGAATAATCCGCCCAACCTCGGTCGACCCCGTAAACGCAATCTTGTCGATGTCTTTATGCTCGACAATCGCCGCGCCCGTCTTGCCATCGCCATTGATGACGTTGAGCACACCCTTCGGCAGCCCAATCTCATCGGCAATCTC
>Ga0302313_10002814_pt1 | contig 11810 bp, 11 predicted proteins | sample III_Palsa_N2_2_FD_200454 | JGI IMG/M metagenome (GOLD analysis project Ga0302313, IMG submission 200454) | Peat permafrost microbial communities from Stordalen Mire near Abisko, Sweden - III_Palsa_N2_2 | ecosystem: Environmental > Terrestrial > Soil > Palsa > Peat permafrost | place: Sweden...
CGGCGTCGAAGCTGCGATCACCATCCAGAAATTCCTCCCCGACGCCCGCATCGTCCTCTTCAGCGGCCAGGCAGCGACGGTAGAAATCCTCGCCCGCGCCCGCCAGCGCGGCTACCAGTTCGAGCTCCTGGCCAAACCCCTCCACCCCACCCAGCTAATCAAACACCTCCGCCAGGAATAGCCGAAGAGCAGCAAGTAGAAAGTAGGAAATAGGAAGTAGCATGCGGTGCCAATAGAACGGGTGCCCCATCTTCGGCGCGTCCTTTGCGCCTAAGGTGGGCTACAGCATGAACCCCCGCGCAGAGCGCCCTAAAAGGAATACATGTCATACGAACAGGATCCTTCTTTCGTTAGAGCAAGCAGTCTCATCGAAATCTATCAGGGCCCCGAGGTGTTCCTTCGGACTTTCGCAAGCGCCGATCGAAATGTTGGGTTGCTGTATGCAGCTCACTTTGCTCAGTCGGAAATTTGCAATGGTGGCTTCCAACAGTTCTTCTCTAATAGCACTGGCGTCCTCAGTCAAGAAGCGATTTCCGGAATGGAAGCAGTCAACATGCCGCAAACGGCCTTACTGCTCCAGCAGGCAGCGTCACTGCTTGGGACGCCTTATCCTCGCGAACGAATTCAGCGGCAGGAAAAACTGAAGCTGGTAGACCCGAAAGTTCTCGATGCAATCAATGACAAATTCTTCGCCCTGATAGCGTCCGAAAACGGCGGCTTCGACTCAGCTGCCCGCTCATTTCTTGCCGTCCGTTGATGCCATTGATAGAGAACTGACGCCACAAATTCGCATCCCCGTAAGCCTCCGCTACGTCTTATCCTGTAATTCCATGCCGACGACACAAAACACCCTCCCAATCGCCATCTACTACGAGCAACCCCACTGGTTCAAACCCCTCTTCGCCGAGCTAGACCGCCGCGGCACGCCCTACGTAAAGCTCTACGCCCCCGACCACTACTTCGCGCCCGAAGACCATCCCGAAGAAAAATACTCGCTAGTCTTCAACCGCATGAGCCCCAGCGCCTGGAACCGCGACCACGGCGACCAGATCTTCTACACCCTAAGCTTCCTTGAGCACCTGGAATCCCGCGGCGTAAAAGTAATCAACGGCCACAAAGCCTTCAGCTCGGAACTCTCCAAAGCCGGCCAGCTAGTCCTAATGGACAAGCTAAACATCCCCTACCCGAAGGCGCGCGTCATCCACCGAGCAGCGCAAGCCGAAGAAGCAGTAGTAGGTCTCCGCTGGCCAATCGTAGTCAAGCCAAACATCGGCGGCTCTGGCGCAGGAGTCAAGCGTTTCGACGGCCTCTCCCAACTACAAGCCGCGATCGCGCAAGACCCCGGCACCCCCGACGCCCTCCAGTTCGGCCTCGACTCCACCGCGTTAGTACAAGAGTTCATCCCAGCAGAAGGCGCGCACATCGTCCGCGTAGAAGTCCTCAACGGCAAATACCTCTACGCGATCAAGGTCCACATCACCGGCGAAACCTTCGACCTCTGCCCCGCCGACATCTGCCGCACAACAACCGGCACCGATCTAGCCCGCGGAGCCTGCGCCATCGACGCCCCCAAGTCCGGCATCACGGTAGAAGCCCACACCCCACCCGCCGACGCCATCGCCGACGTAGAACTCCTCATGCGCCACAGCGGCATCGACATAGGCGGCATCGAATACATCACCGACAGCCGCGACGGCCAACGCTACTACTACGACACCAACGCCCTAAGCAACTTCGTAGCCGACGGCCCCAACGTCCTCGGCTTCGACCCCTTCGCCAAACTAGCCGACTGGCTCGAATCCGAAGCCAACATCACCACCACTGCGGATATGACTCTCTAAGCTCCAGAACGGAGAAACTATGTACGCCATCATGGGCATCACGGGTCAAGTCGGCGGAGCCGTCGCCGACCATCTCATCGCCAACGGCGAGAAGGTTCGAGCCGTAGTTCGCAACATCGCCAAAGCCTCCGCCTGGACAGCTCGCGGAGTCGAACTCGCCGAAGCAGACTACGACGATCCCGCCGCGCTGGAGCAGACGTTTCGCGGCGCGTCCGGCGTCTTCGCCATGATCCCTCCCAACTTCGCGCCCTCTCCTGACCTGCGCGAGTCGCGCAAGACCATCGCAGCGCTCGCGACCGCCCTCGATCGCGCTAAACCTGCCAAAGTCGTATACCTCTCCTCCATCGGCGCCCAGCAGACCACCGGCTTAGGCCTCATCACCGCCCTCCACCTGCTCGAAGAGAGTATCGATGCGCTGCCTTTGCCGACGGCTGCTCTCCGCGCTGGATGGTTCATGGAAAATTCCGTCTGGGACGTCGCACCCGCACGTGACCAGGGAAAACTCTTCTCCTATCTCCAGCCCCTCGATCATGCCTTCCCGCTTGTCGCCACCCGCGACATCGGAAAGATCGGCGCAGACACTCTCCTCCAGACCTGGGAAGGCCATCGCCACATTGAGGTTGGCGGTCCTCGCCGCTACTCTCCCCGCGATATAGCCGCTGCATTCTCCAAAGCACTGAGCAAAAACGTCGAGCCCATAGCCGTCCTGCGCGCCGACTGGGTAAAGACGTTCGTCGCCCAGGGAACACCTGAGGATCGCACTCCTCTCCGCGTAGAAATGCTCGACGCATTCAACTCCGGATGGATTAACTTCGGCGTTACAGGAACAGAACAAACCGCCGGCCCCACCGACCTCGACACAGTCATTCAATCCCTTGTCTAGTCCCTGTCTTTCTCCCGCATGAACCTCGATCGCACGATCGGCAACATCCTCGGCTATCTCTCCATAGCCGTGGCGCTCTTTTTGTGGGCGTTCCTCCTGTCGACAACCCCGGCAGAATTCAGCCAAAACATCTTTAATCCGACCCTCGGCACTCACGGAGGAATTGTCGGCCTCTTCATCCTCAGCCTCCTCCTGCCGCCCTTCGCATCGCGGAAAAACTCAAAGCTCTGGCTCCTCATGCTGCTAAATCCAGCTGCATGGCTCGTGTTCCTCAAGCTTCGTCCCTAAGTCTTTCCCTATCCTCTACCCTCTATCCTCTACACTCTGTACTTATGCGCTACGGCTTCTGGCTCCCCGTCTTCGGCGGCTGGCTTCGCAACATCGACGACGAACAAATGCCCGCCACCTGGGACTACGTCTCAGACCTAACCCTCCGCGCCGAAGCCCTCGGCTACGACCTCACCCTGATCGCCGAGTTAAACCTCAACGACATCAAGGGTCCCGAAGCCGACAGCCTCGACGCCTGGTCCACCGCCGCCGCCCTCGCCGCCGTCACAAAAAAGTTAGAGCTGATGGTAGCCGTCCGCCCCACCTTCCACAACCCCGCGATCCTAGCCAAGCAAGCCGCCAACATCGACCGCATCAGCAACGGCCGCCTAACCCTCAACGTAGTAAGCAGCTGGTGGCGCGACGAAGCCACGAAGTACGGCATCCCCTTCGACGAACACGACGACCGCTACGCCCGCACCAGCGAATGGCTAGACGTCCTCACCAGCACCTGGTCCCACCAACACACCACCCACACCGGCCGCTACTACACCATCGAAGACAATATCCTCTCCCCCAAACCCCACCCTGCGCGCACCTACTCCGGCTACCTCGCTCCCACCCAACCTCCGTCATCTCGACCGGAGCGCAGCGCAGTGGAGAGACCCCTGTATTCGTCTTCTTCTGTAGAGCCCCAAACTCCGGGTGCCCCATTCATACCGACGGCCTCATCGTCGGGATGGGTGGGGTCGCACAATGCCCATCCCACCACCCGCCCCACCCTCTACGCCGGAGGCGAATCCGAAACCGCCAAGAACCTAATCGCCGCCAAGTGCGACGCCTACCTAATGCACGGCGATTCCCCCACCACCATCGCCGCCAAAATCGCCGACATGAAACAACGCCGCGCCCAACACCCCCACCTCCCTGAAATGATCTTCGGCGTAACCGGCTACTGCATCGTCCGCGACAGCGAGTCCGAAGCCAACAGGGAAGTAGACCGCATCTGCCAGCAGCCCGACCCCACCAAGTCCCCCGAAGGCTTCGCCAACTTCCAGCAATGGATCTCGGGCTCCCAACTCGAAAAGAAAATCTCTCTCCGCGACTACTCCGTCTCCAACCGCGGCCTCCAATCCGGCCTCATCGGCACCCCGGAAGCCGTAGCCCAGCGCCTAGCCGACTTCGAAGCCGCCGGCTGCTCCCTCGTCCTCCTCCAATCCTCCCCGCAGCACACCGAGATGGCCCGCTTCGCCGCCCAGGTCATGCAGCCGAGCCATTCCGCCCGGTCATGACCCCCAGCGCTTTGCCTCGCTAGTAACGACTTCGTACCTTCACCATCTCGCCACCACCCACCATTACCATTTACTGCCGCCCAATGGCTCTCCATGCTTTAGGATTATCCCCAAGGATCAATTACGCTAGGCCCCATTAGCGCCAAGCCCATGGAGAACGACTTCGCTCCACCCGACCCGCCGCAGCAAACTCCCCCGGCACCACCGCGCGACCCGCTGATCCGCTACAGCGTCCTCGCCGCCCTGGGTTGCGCGGCCCTGTGCATGGTCTTCACCATCCTCTACATCTTCAGCTACTCCCTCGACTCCACCCTCTCGTTCGAGCGCCACTTCGACTCCTACGCCTCCGGCAACGCCGCCAATCTCCCCACCGTCCTCGGCCTCCACATGGCCCAGAACCGCATGTTCCAGCAATCCTGCGGCATGGTCGCCGGCATCTTCTTCGCCTTCGTCGGCCTCGCGCTCTTCTTCATGGGCATCCAGGGCACCCTCGACGCGAACGGCCAGGTCAAGGACTACTCCGGCAGCGTCAAGCGCCTCGTCCCCGGAGGTGTCATCCTGCTCGCCTCCATGATCTTCGTCGGCATCTCCGCCATGCACCCCATCGATTTCGTCCTCGGCCCCATCGCCCCCGCCGCGGCCATCATCGCGCCCACCGCCGCCACCGTTCCGCCAGTAGCCCCCACCCAATCAACGCCCGCTACGACCACGCAGTCCGCACCCGTAAGCCCACAGTCCGCGCACCTCGCCCCGCAATCCGCCCAGGTCCCCCAGGCGACGCAAGCCCCCATCCAGGCCAAGCCCTTCACCGCGTCGCAGCCAACTGTCCAGTCTCCAGCGCCGATCCTGACCACCGCGCCCGCCCTGCGCCCAGCCCGACGCACGGTCCCCGTCAAGCAAGCTGCCGCCACTCCTCCGCCCGCTCCACACCGCTTCCAGCCCTAGCAGACTCTCATCCGTACCATCCCCCAACCTCGTCATCTCGACCGGAGCATCACGCACTTGTCTTTGGCTTGCGCAGTGGAGAGACCCCTGTATTTCGCTGTTGCCCCCTCACAGCCGGATCCCCCATTCGTACGCGCACTTGCGGACGAGTGGGAAAGCAACAAGCCAACCCCGCCACGACCAGTCTCACCTAGAACCTTGAAGCCCCACCTCATTTGCCAGCACCAACCCAACCCTCGTACCCTTGCACGCATGAAGTCCATGGATCGTCGCCGCTTTCTCCTCGCCTCTGCCGCCACCGCCGCCCTCCCCACCCTAAGATCCTTCGCCCAGGCCACCACCCCGACCGCAACCCTCAAGCTACATTCCGACGCAACCGGCCCGCGCATCCCCGACAACTTCATCGGTCTCTCCTACGAGACCAACGAGCTCACCAACCCCTCCTTCTTCTCCATCGAAAACACCGGCCTCATCACCCAATTCCGCACCCTCTCCACCAACGGCGTTCTCCGCATCGGCGGCAACACCTCCGACATCGGCTATTGGAAGCCCACCCCCACCAGCCCCGCACCCACCATCCACGTAGGCGGCACGGGCGTTGGCGAGCCCACCTCCGCGCTGGCTTATTCGATTACCCCCGAAGCCATCTACAACCTTCGCGGCTTCCTCGATCGCACCGGATGGACCTGCATCTACGGCATCAACCTCGGCACCAACACCCCCGGCCGCGCCGCCGAAGAAGCCGACTTCGTCACGCGCACCCTGGGCTTCGTCCATGACTCACCCGACCACGGCAAGCTCGAATACTTCCAGCTAGGCAACGAGCCTGACCTCTTCCGCACCCATCTCCGCGATCCCAAAACCTGGGGCCCGTCCCTCTACATGGACGAGTGGCTCGACACCGCCAACGCCATCCGCTCCCGCCTCCCCACCGCCCGCTTCGGCCTACCCGATACCTCCGGCGCCCCCGACTGGTACGCCGCCGTCGTCACCCGCCTCCTCACCCTCTCGGACCCGCCCACCATCGCAGCTCTCTCGCACCACTACTACATCGGCGGACCTCCTTCCAACCCCGACATGACCATCGACCACATCCTCGCCCCCGCGCCCCGCGTCACCCAGCTAGCCACCGACATCCGCGCTGCCGCCGCCCGCCTCTCCGCTGGCGTCCATCATCCCGTCCCCTACCGTATGACCGAAGGCAACACCTGCTATCGCGGCGGCAAGCCCGGCGTCTCCGACGTCTTCGCCGCCAGCCTCTGGGCCGCCGACTACCTCCTCAACCTCGCGACCAATGGTTATGCAGGCGTCAACCTCCACGGCGGCACCGGCGAATACGTCGGCAACTCCCTCGGCGGCCATCTCCCCGGCGACGACATCGTCCTCGCCGCACACGGCGACCCCTCCAAGCACCCCCATCCCTACTACACGCCCATCGCCCACATAGGCGACAACTACCTCCTCGAACCCGTAGCCTACGGCATGCTCTTCGCCAACAACTTCGCCGGAGCTACCTCTTTCCCCATCGACTTCAACCCCCGCTCCGTCAACGCGACCGCCTACGCCGCGACCCTCCCCACCGGCCAGCGCATAGTCGCCCTCATCAACAAGGACGCGCACCAAAGCCTCACCCTCGACCTCCCCAACTACCGCCAAGGCCCCACCCTAACCGCCCCGTCGCTAGACTCCACCCACATCACCCTAGCCGAACCCTCCGGCAACCACGAACTCTCCACCCTCCCCCCATTCACCGCCGTCCTCCTCTACGACGCCCGCCCCTAGCGCAGCCTTTGCTCTTAACTTTCGCCATCCATGCAGAACGGGGTGCCCCATCTTCGCCGACAGCTCTTCGTCGGCTAAGGTGGGCTGCCACAAATCTCCAGCCGGGTGCCCCATTCATGACGATGGCCTTATCATCGGCATGGGTGGGGTAGCAGAACTTCACACCCACCGAAACTGCCTTCCAACTCTCGCCATCCGCGCAGGACGAAAGGGCCAACGGCCCGACATATACCAGCCTAGGGCGAAGCCCTAGGCAACGGAATCCGCGTCGCAGACCTTCCGCTCTGCCGAAGGCCGGAGTGTAGCCGCAGGCGCAACGACCAAATTGCTCTCCCTCACACGACCCATGATCTACGTCGGGGAAATCCAGGAGGTCCAACGCATGACTTCTCCCACTCGACCCTCGATCCTCTACACTCTTTCCTACCCATGAAAAGGCTAGCTGCCCTCATCCTCTCCTGCGCCCTCTCACGCCCAACTCTGGGTAGTCCCCAACTCCGGCCACGGCACCCTCATCGAACACACCGCCGACTTCAACCGCCAAGTCGACAACTTCTTCACCCAACCCTACAAAGAAATCCCCACCGAAAAACCCTTCTAAGCCCGACAGTATTTAACTCCCGCCGTCCGCGCAGGACCTCAGCGCGCCATATGCATCAGCCTTGCCAGCGGATATTCGCCGAATGTCAGCCACATGTTCAGGAACAAGTGAAACGCGATCAAGACATAAAGATCCTTCCGCATTCTCATCAGCAGTCCAACGGCAAACACCAGCCCCACCAGCGGCCAGGTCTGCGGAATCTGCCACAGGTGATACAGCGCGAACAGAAACGAATTCACCGCCCAGTTCGCCCCACCGAGAAAGCTGCTCTTCTTCATCAGGTAGCCGCGGAAGTAAAGCTCCTCCCCCAGAAAATTCCCGATAAACAGCAACACCAGCGCGAAGGGTGGAAAGTCATAAAGCCCGCGAGGATCTCCCCCAAAGATGCTCCACGCCGGAATGTGAAACAGCGGCACCGCCTGGCAAACGGCACGCAAAGGCGCCCACACAAACTGCATGTACGGCACCGATACCAGCGCGAACCCAACGCAGAAGACCGGCAGCACCACCAGCAGCCCCCGCACGTCGATCCGGTTCAACCCCACATAGGATAGCGACTCGCGGAAGCTCAAACCGTCCAACAGCCGCAGCAGCACAAACGCCGATGCCATGTGCCAGCCGAAAGTAATCAGCAGCAGCCACGCAAGCTGCAGGTAGCGCGGCGAGAGGTGTGTCAGCCGAAGCTGGGCCTCAAACAGCGGACGAACGTTGATCGCAACCGCGGCCACGAGACCGGGCAGAAGATACAGCAGCAGGTACACGACTCGCGCTACCGTTGACCTTGGCTGGCATCGCTCCGACCAATCGTCATAGACAACATCCTCCCGAATAAAAAATCTCTTCGCCCATCCCCTCGCGCTCGCAGTGCTCTCCATCGTTTTCTCCATTTCGCCCTCGAACCCGGGTCCTGATCGAACCTACGTCTTCTTCGAGTCGGAAAGGTGAGTGATTCGGCAGGGCTTACCGTTGCTGCGACGAAGTGAGCCGCCGCTGCTACCAACCGTGTGCCCTCACAGCCCCGGAAAACGCTAGAATGCAGTCATGGTGCAGTCCGAACGGAACGGTTTACCGGGGTTCTGGCAGGTGCAGGCAGGCAGTTGGGTTCTGTTCTATGCGCTCGTTCTGCTACCAGCGCTCCCCCGTATTCACGAGTCAGGGATCTTCGCCTACAACACCTGGGTTGTACTTTTGCTTTTCCTGGCCAGCATCGCACTCCGCCCCATCCTGCGCTATGCGAGCTCCCGATGGACTTCTTCCTGGCTCCAACTCGAGGGTTTCGCCTTTGCCATCTCCCTCATCGCAGGGACGGTCACCACCTTCCTGACCGCTCTATTCGCCTTCGGCCTGCGCGGTTTCCGCTGGAGTTACTGGACCCTCAGCGGCGTGCAATGCGCCTTGGTGCTTTTTCTCTGGGCCACGCTCTACCTCAGCATCAAGCATTGGCGCCGCGCCGCCGACAACATTCCAGTGCCGGCCACACCTCTGCCTGAACTCCAGTTCGCTCCCGAACGGCCTGCCTATCCTGAACGGTTCATCGCGCGTGTCGGCTCGCGAATCCAGATCGTCACTCCCGATCAGGTCCTCTGGATCTCTGCCGCCCGCGACTACACCGAACTCCACACCCGAACCTGCGTTCATCTTCTGCGCGGATCACTCACATCGCTTGAAGCCAAGCTCGACCCCCAGCGATTCCTTCGCATCCACCGATCCCGTATCGTTCGCGTCGATCAAATCGTTGAGCTCATCGCTCTCGAAAACTGTGAGTATCGCGTCAAACTGCGCGACGGTTCAGAGCATCGCTCCAGCCGCACCTACGCCTCGGCATTAATTCTCTGGATGCGTTCCGGCGCACAAAAAACCGGATAACGTTGCGGCGCGGAGCCATCCGCGCACGACCTCCAACCCTCTATCCTCTACACTCTTCCTATGTGTGGAATCGTCGGTTACATCGGACCCAAGCCCTGCGTCCCCGTCATCATGGAGGGCCTCGCCCGCCTCGAATACCGAGGCTATGACTCCGCCGGCATCGCGGTCGCCGGCGGTGGCCACCCTCTCCAACTCCGCCGAGCCCCCGGCAAGCTTCGCAACCTGGCCGAAATCCTGGCCAAGGATCCGGTCCAAGGCACCTACGGCATAGGCCACACCCGCTGGGCCACCCACGGCCGCCCCACCGAAGAAAACGCCCACCCGCACCGCGACGGCACCGGCACGCTTGTAGTAGTCCACAACGGCATCGTAGAAAACTATCTCCAGCTAAAGTCCGCCCTGATCGCCAAGGGCCACAAGTTCTCCAGCGAAACCGACACCGAAATCATCGCCCACGTAATCCAGGACGAGCTAGAGCTAGCCGCCGCTTCAACCCAAACACCGGGTGCCCCATCTTCGCCGACGGCCTCATCGTCGGCTAAGGTGGGTTCGCAAGATGCCCGCACCGTAGAAGCCAACGAATCCCAAGCCGTCGTCACCGCCCCCGCCTCCCTCCCTCTCGAAGAAGCAGTCCGCCGCGCGGTAGCCCGCCTAACCGGAGCCTTCGCCATAGGCGTCCTCTCCGCCGCCGAACCCGACAAGCTAGTCGCGGCCCGCATGGGCCCACCCGCCGTCCTCGGCATCGGCGACGGCGAATACTTCCTGGCCTCCGACGTCCCAGGAATCCTCCACCACACCCGCCTCATCCACTTCCTCCAGGACGGCGAAGTCGCCACCCTCACCACCAACGGCATCACCTTAACCGATTTCTCCGGCTCCCCCAAAGAATTAAACCCACAGCGCATCACCTGGGACCCCATCCAGGCCGAAAAGGCCGGCTACAAGCACTTCATGCTCAAAGAAATCAACGAGCAGCCCCGCGCCGTCCGCGACACCACCCTAGGCCGCGTCTCGCTCGACACCGGCAAAGTCTTCCTCCCCGACATGCAGATCACCCCAGAGGAATTCAAGAAAACCACCGGCATCACCATCGCCGCCTGCGGCACCAGCTGGCACGCAGGCCTAGCCGGCAAATTCATGATCGAGCGCCTCGCCCGCCTCCCCGTAGACGTCGACTACGCCTCCGAGTACCGTTACCGCGACCCCATCCCGAACCCATCCGAGCTAGGCCTCCTCATCACCCAATCCGGTGAAACCGCCGACACCATTGCCGCGCAGCACGAACTCATCGCCAAAGGCTCCAAGACCCTCGCCATCTGCAACGTAGTCGGCTCCGCAGTCACGCGTCTCGCCGCCGGCACCATCACCACCAACGCCGGCCCAGAAATTGGAGTAGCCAGCACCAAGGCCTTCACCGCCCAACTCACCGCGCTCTTCACCCTCGCCCTCTACCTCGCGCAAGTCCGCGGCACCGTCACCTTCGAGCACTCTCTCTACCTCGTCGGCGAGCTCAGCAAAATCCCAGCAAAGCTCGAAGAAGTTCTCCGCACCGTAGACGACCAATGCCACGAGCTAGCCAAGTCCTTCTCCACCTGCAGCGACTTCCTCTTCCTCGGCCGCGGCATCCACTACCCCATCGCCCTCGAAGGCGCGCTCAAGCTCAAGGAGATCTCCTACATCCACGCCGAAGGCTACCCTGCCGGCGAGATGAAGCACGGCCCCAACGCCCTCATCGACGAAACCCTCCCCGTAGTCTGCATCGCCACGCAAGACCCCAACGACCCCAGCTCGGTCCTCAAGTACGAAAAGACCCTCAGCAACATCCAGGAAGTCACCGCCCGCAGCGGCCGCGTCATCGCCATCGCGATCGAAGGCGACACCCACATCAGCCAGCTGGTCGAGCACGTAATCCACATCCCCCAAACCCACGAGCTCCTCCTCCCCATCCTCGAAGTAGTCCCCCTCCAACTCCTCGCCTACCACATAGCCGTAAGAAGAGGCTGCGACGTAGACCAACCCAGAAATTTGGCGAAGAGTGTTACTGTGGAATGACCCACAAGCCGTTACAGCGAGAGCAATTAAACATCCTCATTCAGCATTGTGAGCGTCCAGCGGAGAAGCACGATAATGCGACCTTTGGGATTTAGGATTTGGGACTTTAAGTCAATCAGAGATAGTGGCTATTGTTCGCTTTCAGAGGATGGCATCACAGCAATCGCCGGCCAAAACGAATCCGGCAAGACATCACTACTGACAGCGCTTAGAGACTTCGACCTCAACGACGGCCTGCCACCTGAGACGCCCGATTATTTTCCTGACGAGGATTCCGAGAA
>Ga0302313_10002831_pt1 | contig 11756 bp, 10 predicted proteins | sample III_Palsa_N2_2_FD_200454 | JGI IMG/M metagenome (GOLD analysis project Ga0302313, IMG submission 200454) | Peat permafrost microbial communities from Stordalen Mire near Abisko, Sweden - III_Palsa_N2_2 | ecosystem: Environmental > Terrestrial > Soil > Palsa > Peat permafrost | place: Sweden...
TCTCCCTTCAAGGATACCAAACCGCTACCGCTTGCGCTCCAGTTCCAGCAGCTTCTTCTTCCGTCCCACGCCCCACCGATAACCGGTTACCTTCCCATCAGCACCCACCACACGATGGCAAGGCACCACCACCGCCAGCGGATTCGCCCCACAAGCCGTCCCCACCGCACGCACTGCTTTTGGTGCACCAATAGCCTCCGCGATCTCCGCATACGTCCGCGTCTCACCCCGGGGAATCTCACTCAGCGCCTGCCACACCCGCTGCTGAAACGCCGTCGCCCGTGCATGAAACGGCATGGCCGCGGCACTCGCGCTCTCCTTCATGCGCCCGAGCACAAACATTACAGCCTCGTGCAGATCCTTATCGTCCCGCCGCAGCACCGCCTGCGGAAACCGCTCGCGCAGATCGACCAAAGCCTCGGCATCGTCGTCCGCAAACAACACCGCACAAAGCCCGCGGTCCGTCGCACCCACCAAGACCAGTCCCAGCGGCGAGTCCGCCAGCGTATAGCGAATCGTCTCGCCCGCGCCGCCCTCCTTCATCGCCGTCGGGCTCATGCCCAGCATCGCGTCCACGCCTTCATACAACCGGCTCGAAGACCCAAACCCCGCCTCATACACCGCATCGGTCACCGGAGACTTCGTTGCGCGCGGCGTCCGCACCTTCTCCCGAAACCGCTCCTTACGCTGCTCCCGAGCAAACTCCCCCGGAGTCACCCCCAGCACGCGCTTGAACCCACGCAACACAGCAAACTTGCCCACACCCGCCGCATCCGCCAGCGCATCCAGCGAGGTCCGCTGCCCAGCATGTTCCGCCAGAAACTCTGCCGCCTTGGCGATCGCCGCCGCCTGCGGATCAGCCTTCGGAGCCACCCGCGTCGGCTCGCAACGCAGACAGGCGCGGAAACCCGCCGCCTCCGCCATCTCATTGTTCGGGAAGAAGCTGACGTTCTTGCGCTCCGGCCTGCGGCTGGGGCAGCTCGGACGGCAGTACACCCCTGTAGACTTCACCGCGTACACAAACTGGCCATCGGCCGCGGCATCGCGTCCCAGCACCTGCTGCCAGGCCTTGCCGGCAAATACCGCCGGCGCCGCGTTCTTTTTCCCTTTGCCCATGAAGCTCTCAATCCCTGCCGCCGCCGTAGCGGTCGTCCAACTCGTAGTCGCCATATAAGTATCGTGCATTGCGCACCCTGCCGCCACACTCCGCCGATTGCACCCAAACTGTTTTTCCCCCGGCACTCGGGTACACTTGACCGCATCCGCTAACACTCAGGAGCCTCATGCGCCTCGCAACCTCCCTCCTTCTCGCCGCCGCGACCCTCGCCGCCCCGTTCGCCCACGCCGTTGATCCCCGCCTGGGCGATGCCTACAAGTTCAAGCACTCCGGCTGGACCTACGTCCACCTCTCCGGCACGCCCGAGCAGATCGGTTATCAGCACGGCTATCTTCTCGCTCACGAGATCGAAGACAACGTGCACGTCTACGCGGTCGAAGGCGTTCACAAGTACGACAAGCAGTGGAGCTTCTTCCGCGAAGCCGGCCGCACCGTCCTCTGGCCGCACATCGAGCCCGAGTATCAAGCCGAGCTCAAGGGCATCGGCGAAGGCCTCAAGGCGGCCGGCTCCAAACTCGACGTCTGGGATGTCGTCGCGCTCAACGGACAGGAAGAGCTCACCGGCTACTATCTCCCCATGCTGAACGCGCAGCAGGGCAAGCCCAATCCCCCGGCTGCAGTAGCTCCCGGCAAGTGCAGCGCCTTCATCGCCACCGGCTCCGCCACCAAGGACGGCAAGATCGTCATCGCCCACAGTAACTGGTCCAGCTACGCCGAAGGCGAGCGCTGGAACTACGTCTTCGACATCGTCCCCACCAAGGGCTATCGCTTCCTCATGGACGGCTCCGCCGGCATGATCACCTCGCAGGACGACTTCGGCGTCAACGCCGCCGGCATCATGATCACCGAAACCACGCTACCCATGGCCGCCGGCTTCGACGTCAACGGCATCCCCGAGTTCGAGCGCTCCCGCAAGGCCATGCAGTACGCCGACTCCATCGACACCTACGCCGCCATCATGCGCGCGGGCAACAACGGCGGCTACGCCAACTCCTGGCTCATCGGCGACCGCAAGACCAACGAGATCGCATACCTCGAGCTCGGCCTGCACCACACGCCGCTGCTCAAAAAGACCGATGGCTACTTCGTCAGCTCCAACTTCGCGGCCAACCCCGATCTCGTCCGCGACGACACACCCGGCTTCGACCCAAACAACGCCGAAAGCTCCATGAACGCCCGCCACATCCGCGCCGAAGAGTTCATGAAGCAGAACTACGGCAAGCTCGATACAACGCTCGCCGAAGCCTATCTCTCCGACCATTACGACACCTACGAGCACAAGGTCGACGCCGGCAAGCGCAGTCTCTGCGGCCACGAAGACACCTCACCCATCGGCGAAAAGGTGTGGGACAACCCACCGCACTCGCCCAGCGGCGCCGTTACCGGCAAGGTCATGGACTCGGACATGGCCGCGAAGCTCAGCTTCATCGCCCGCTCCGGCCATCCCTGCGGCGAAGACTTCCACGCCGCTCCATTCCTCGCCGCGCATCCTGAGTTCAGTTGGCAGAAGCCCATCCTCAACGACATGATCGCCGGCCCCTGGACCGCCTTCACATCCTCCGAAAAGTCCCCCACCGCCACCATCGCCCAACGCTAAAGCAAAAGGCCCGCGCATCCCCGCCGCGGGCCTTGCTTCAAGCAACACCTACCTCAACCGCATATTCCCGGTCTCCGGCCTTCCACCCGGCAGCGGAATCTTGTTCCCCTCCAGATCAATCTCGTTCGACTCCACACAAAAGTTCTTCAGGTTCGCCACGCCAAAGCTCGTCGTAATCGCCACATCCGCGGCATCGCGTCCGGTAGCCATCAGGATCCGCCCCAGCCGCGGCTCATTATGCCGCGCATCCATATCCCACCACTTGCCGTCGAGCCACACCTGATACCACGCGCTGAAATCTCCCGCGCCCGAGTAAGGATGCCGTATGTCGCCCAGGTGCCCCGTCACATACCGCGCCGGAATATTCATGCACCGCGTCAGGGTAATCGCCAGGTGCTGAAAGTCGCGGCACACGCCAACGCGTTCGGTGTACACGTCCATCGCCGTCTTGGTGGAGCGCGCCGTGTTGTAGTTGAACGCCACCTTCCAGTGCACCCAGTCGCGAATCGCCGCGGCCCGCTGCCAACCGGGCAGGGTATAGCCGAACAGGTCCTGCGCAATCCCCACAAACTGGTCCACCTGGCAATAACGGCTCGGCAGCAGATACTGCAGCGTCTCGCTCGGCAGCTTCTCCACCGGCGCCTGCTGCGCCGCGAAGCCCTGCGGATCCAGCAGAAACACTCCCGAAAGCACATTCGTTCCACTCAGCCGGATATCTCCAGCCGGCGCCAGAAACCGCGAGCAGCGGTTCCCAAACGAATCAAAGTACTCCTCAATCTCTATCTCGCGCGGCTCCGCATCGCTGCCCACAGGCTCAATCAGTTCCACCTTCAACTTGTCGTCGGTGATTAACAGCGGTTCCACGCTGGGATGCACGTGCAGCAACGCAACCATCGGCGTCTGCTCCGGCAACTGGAACTGTATATCGAACTCAGACTTTATAAGCACAACATCCCCTGCGCACAAAACCCGCGCCAACTCATTCGATGCGAACGGCCCAACCTCAGATGTCTAGTGGTTCATCGCTCATCCTACACGTCCGCAATGCCTGTCCCTGCGGCAACCCGCTTCGCTCGCCGGTGCATCACCAGCAACATCACTCCCAGCAGCGCGCAAGCTACCAGCCCGATCCCTGCGTCTGCCCCATAAGCACCCGTCACGCCGCGCCAGTCATACGCTCGCCCATCGATCATCTGCATATAAACGATCGGCAGCACTGTCACGCCGCTCAGTACGCTGAACTGCGTAGCCGCCAGCGGATTGTTCCTCCCAATCGTCCCCGGTACGTGCTGCGCGGCCAGCAACTGTGGCAAAGGCACAGTCACAAACCCGGCATAGAGCCCAAATGTCATATTGGCCATGCCCATCAGCCAGATGGGCGCCACCTGTCTTCGCATTCCGTTACTGTATCGCGGAGCCCTTTTCGGGAACTAAATCGGCATCCAGCGCCGTTTCTCCATTGAAATCCCAGCCGCCTTGCCTCAAGATAGGAACACCACAGCAAGCAATCGGGCCAGTTCTTTGTCTCTGCAAAGGAAGCGCAGTTAATGGATGCGAGCACCATTCTCGTCCTCGGAGCGGTCATCCTCGGCCTCGGCAGCCTTGGGCTCCTCATCGTGCGCCTCACGAACCGCCGTCTCAGCGGCCTCGGCTGGCTCGGCGGAGCCTTCGCCACCGGCGGCCTCGGCGCTCTGTTGCTCATCACCAACGCGCACAACCCCATCCTCGGCATCCTCGCCGCCGATCTCTGCGTCATCCTCAGCTTCTTCCTCCTTCATCTCGCTGTGCTGGAGCTCGCCACCGATCACGTCGCTGTTCCGCCTGTAGGCCTCGCGCTGCTGGTCGTCATGGCCGCAATCGATATCCTCTGCATGAGTGGTCACGGTGCAGGCAGGCTGCGCATATCGACCATCAGCTTCCTCGTCACGATTCAGTGCCTTCAGATCGCCTGGTTGCTCTACGCACAGGCTCGCCAAAAGGTCCGCAGCCCTGCCTTGTTCTGTGCCGCGATCCTGTTTCTCTTCGCGGCCTTCAATCTCGTACGCGGCATCGGCACAGCCACAGGCCTGCTCACGTACTGGCATCTCACGGCAGAGTTTCAGCTCACAGCATTCGCTCTCTATATCGCTGTGGCGCTCGGCATCGCCTTCGGCTACTTTTGGCTCACCACCACAAAGTTCTCCGAGCAACTAGAAGACGCCGCCGGCACCGACCCTCTCACGCGCCTCTACAACCGCACAACGTTCCTCCGCGCCTGCGAAAAAGAACTGCTTCTCTCCGTCCGCCACAACCGCTCCTTCTCCGTCCTCATGCTCGATCTCGATCACTTCAAGTCCGTCAATGATCGCTTCGGCCATCCCGTTGGCGACGCCGCTCTCCTCGCCGTCGTCGAGTGCATGCAGCGTTCCGTCCGCGGCATCGACGTCCTCGCGCGCTGGGGCGGGGAAGAGTTCGCCGCGCTGCTGCCCAACTCCTCGCCGGAGGCCGCCTTCATCGTCGCCGAGCGCATGCGCGCCAACATCGCCGGCATCGAGCTCCCACTGCACGATCGCTACACCGGCGACCCCATCTTCGTCCGTCTCACCGCCAGCATCGGTATCGCCTCCTACCACCCCAGCGACAGCATTCACACCATGCTCAGCCGCGCCGACCGCGGCCTCTATCTCGCCAAGGACCTCGGCCGCAACCGCGTCCTTTCCGCAAACAACTAGCCTTCAGAAGGCGCTGTAAAGTCTTCTTTCGTTAAGGGCACGGCTTCAGCCGTGCCGTAAGTGCTTCAACTGAAATACGGCTTTAGCCGCCGAGGTGCGTTTTCGAGCCCACCACGACTTTTCAGCGCCGCTACAGCTAAAAAAACCGCCAATATAATGGGCAATATGTACACGCCTCAGGCTGGAATCTTCGCCCTCGGAACCTCCTCTCACGCCTACCTCGAGTTTGATCTTCTCGACGCGAAACTATGCAGGGACTTCGCCTCTGCCATTGCTTCCATCCACGAACCGCGCACCACCACCGGTGGAGTGAACTTCGTCATCGGCTTTCGCCCGGAGCTCTGGCGCAACATGGTCCCGGCCGACGCCCCTGCGGGCCTGCAGGGCTTCAACAAAGACATCCAGGGCACGGAAGGATTCGTCATGCCCGCCACACAGCATGACGCGTTGGTATGGCTCTCCGGCAGCTCGTATGACGTCATCTTCGATATGGCCCGCTCGGTCGTCCATGACCTCGCAGGCCAGGCCACGCTGTCGGAAGAGACCTCGAGCTGGCCCTACCGCCACGATCGCGATCTCACCGGCTTCGTCGATGGCTCGGAGAACCCAACCCTCCTCGATGCACCCACCGAGGCTCTCCTGCCCGAAGGCATTCCGGGCGCCGCAGGCTCGGTCCTGCTGCTGCAAAAATGGAAGCACAAGACAACCGAGTGGGAAGCTCTGCCTGTTGAACGGCAGGAGCAGATCATGGGCCGCACCAAGCCCGACAGCATCGAGCTAGAAAACAAGCCCGCGGACTCGCACGTAGCCCGCACCGATCAGGACGAGTTCGGCAATATCTTCCGCCGCAACATGCCCTACGGCAACATCGAAGACCACGGCACCGTATTCGTCGGATTCAGCGCCGAGCAGCAGCGCCTCTCCAAAATGCTCGACAGCATGGCGGGCCTCGTCACCGGCACACGCGATGCGCTCACGCGCTACACCCAACCCTTAACCGGCTCTTACTACTTCGTGCCATCGGTCGAAAGTCTGCGCCAACTGCGGTAAGCGCACAACGCAAAACAGAACGGGCCAGCCCGCGTCCTCTCCGCAATAAATAGCCCTTGAAATTGCCGTGGATCTCGCGCCCAGTCGGCAATTGCATCGTATGAGAGATCATCGTTTTCTCACGCACGCCCAACCGGTACGCAATAGAGGAGAAGGAATGACCACCGATGCAGAGACTTACCCTCCCATTCCCGCCGACGATCTAAGCCGCATCCTCGTTCTGGCACAGGCAGGCTCCCAGGGCGCACCCCATATCGGGCTGGTCGGAGACACCTATACGATTCTTCTTTCGGGGAAAGACACCCGGGGACGTTTTTGTCTGATCGACATGCACATCCCGCCAGGCGGTGGTCCACCTCCGCATCGTCATGACTTTGAGGAATCCTTCATCCTGTTGGAAGGCGAAATCGAAGCCACCTTTCGTGGCCGGAAATCGTCGGTAAAGGCGGGTACAACCGTCCATATTCCCGCGAACGCACCCCACCAGTTTCACAATACGAGCGATCGACCGACACGTATGTTATGCATCTGCTCGCCCGCAGGGCAGGAAGAGTTCTTCGCCGAAGTTGGCGTAGCTGTCGCAACCCGCACCACCCCTCCCCCTGCGCTGGATCAGTCGGCTCAGGCCGCGTTCCGAGCGAAAGCAGAAGCGCTGGCCCCAAAGTACAGGACAGAGCTCCTCCAGCACGCCTGAAATCCGATAACTATCTCGACCACGCAGTTACCGTAGTCAACACATAAAACGGGCCAGCCCAAAGGCCAGCCCGTTTTTCACTGTCTACCCTCTACTGTCTGCTTACTTCGCGGCCAGCTCCGCCGACGCGCCAGCCTTCAGCGCCTCAGCCTTATCGGTAGCTTCCCACGTAAACGTGTCGCCGGTCCGTCCGAAGTGACCATAAGCCGCAGTCACCTTGAACACCGGACGACGCAGGTTCAGGCTCTCGATGATGCCCTTCGGCGTCAGCTTGAAGTTCTCGCGAACCAGCTCAACCAGCTTCGCTTCGCTGACCTTGCCGGTACCAAACGTATCCACGCGGATCGAAACCGGCTCAGCCACGCCGATAGCGTAAGCAAGCTGCACCTCGCAGCGATCAGCCAGCCCGGAAGCCACAACGTTCTTCGCAATGTAGCGAGCCATGTAAGCCGCCGACCGGTCAACCTTGGTCGAGTCCTTACCCGAGAACGCTCCGCCGCCATGCCGGCCCATGCCACCGTAGGTATCCACGATGATCTTGCGCCCGGTCAGGCCGGAGTCGCCCATCGGCCCGCCGATAACGAAGCGGCCCGTCGGGTTGATGTGGTATTTCGTGTTCTCATCCAGCAACTCAGCCGGAATCACAGCCTCAATCACATGCTCCTGGATCTCAGCGCGAAGCTGGTCGTTGGTCAGCGTGCTCTTCGGGTCCTTGTCGCTGAACTCCGCATGCTGCGTCGAAATAACCACCGCATCCACACGCACCGGCTTGTGGTTGGAGTCATACTCCACCGTCACCTGGCTCTTGCCGTCAGGACGCAGATAAGCCATCTTGCCGTTCTTGCGAACCTCGCTCAGCTTCAGCGCCAGCTTGTGTGCCAGCGAAATCGGTGTCGGCATCAGCTCCGGCGTCTCGTTGGTCGCATAGCCGAACATCATGCCCTGGTCGCCGGCGCCGCCGGTGTCCACACCCTGCGCAATGTCAGGAGACTGCCGGTTGATCGTCGAGATCACCGCGCACGTATTCGAATCGAAGCCCTTCAAGGCATCGTCATAGCCGATCTCCTTCACCGTATCGCGCACAACGGTCTGGAAATCGACATAAGCCTTGGTCGTAATCTCACCGGCAACCACCACCAGCCCGGTGCAGGTCAGCGTCTCGCACGCCACGCGGCTATAGGGGTCCTGCGCCAGGCAGGCATCGAGAATGGCATCGGAGATCTGGTCGGCGATCTTGTCGGGATGACCTTCGGTTACAGATTCACTGGTAAATAGAAAACGGTCGGTTGTCGCCAAAACGGAGTTCCTCCAGAAACGCTAATAGTCCGGGTCACGCTTTTAGGGGATGTCTTAGCGCTGCACTCAGCAGATCGCTCCCCACTCACAAGCACAGTCTTCAGGCGCACACTCCACCCTCAACTTAGCCGCACGTGCCGAACTCTTTTATTGTACCTAGGTCCCGGCCCCTTAGTCAGCCTGGGACGAATTTGGCGCCGAAACCCTCGACTCCGCCCCATGCGTCCTCGGCCTCACCACATACCGCCACGCCGCCCAGCCCACCGCCAGCAATCCCAGCAGCATCAGCAGCACCCCCCACCACTTTGGCCGCATCGACGACCGCGTAGCAACCCTCGTCCGTTTCACATTCACCGCAAACGTGGTCCAGTCCGCCTCGCTGCCCGAGTCCATCGTCAAAGCGAACCGCGTCAGCCACTCCTGCTCGTCCAGCCCCAGAAAACGGCAGTAACTCCGCACAATCCCCCGTTGAAACACCCCACCCGGCAGGCTGCCGAAGTCGTCGACCTCCAGCGCCCGCAGAAATCGCGTCGACACCTTGGTCTCATCCGCCACGGTCTCCAGCGACACACCGCGTTTCTCGCGTTCCTCTTGCAGTTCTTTACCGAAGGGCACGTTCGTTCTCCATCGGCCGCCTAGCTGCCGGCCGGGCATTCTCGCGCTGTGGTTCTCAACTGCCGCCTTGCTCCTCAAAAAAAACCGCTCGTCCGGGGCGCAAGGACCTGATGAAAGAGACGGTTAGAGCCGTAAAAACGTTCCATCTCCCGCGTAGCCACTGGTTCTTCCCCCACAGAATGACACGCCACCCATACCCTCAGAAAGGCCCGTTTTCATGCCGCATCTTACTTGTTAAGGCCACCTTTGGGGCATGCGAGCCTCAATCCCGCCGCAAACAGGCCATAAAAGCCGCCTTGTTACAATCGAAGCGCGGATGCGCATCCCTTATCCAGAGCGAATTCCCCTCGTCGGGGCTGCCTCCTTTGCCGGTTTGCTGGTCGTCGCCCAACTTCTCCGTCACACCGATCCGGTCTTTTCCGCCCTCTGCTTCGTCTTCATCATGCTTGCGACGATCGGCTTTAATCTTGCCGGCGGCCTCTACACCCCGGCGGGCGCCTACATCTTTTTCAATGCCGTTCTGACGCTCATCGTCGGTCTTATCGTTAAGGTGTTTGTCAATGAGCCGGCGGACAGCAACCTTACCTTCCCTATCCTCACAATTGCCGTCTACACACTGGGAATGTTGGCGATGCTGAGCGCCGCCTATGTCGAAAATCGACTTCGTCCCCAACGTCCTCTGATCGTCAAATTATTTCCGCTTGCCGGCTTGCGCAACGTCTATGTCGGTTCGGTGATCCTCGGTATCGCACTCAAGGCCTATTGGCTCACCGATCCTCTGATTTCGCCGGGTTCCCCCCTGCTGGCCCTGCGAAACAACGATAGCCTCCTGCCATTTGCGTTGATACTTGGCGTTATCTACACCGTGGTCTCCACCAATGGGAAGCGCAGTCTCACGCCCGGCCTTGCCATCCTGTTCTTCGTGACCACCGCGCTGGGCCTGCTCACCTTCTCAAAGCAGGTCTTTTTTACGCCCGTCTTCTGTTGGGTATTGGGAGCAGCGGTTTCGCGCTATCGTCTGAAGCCGATGAACTTCGTTGTCATTCCCGTGATCTTCGTTTTGGGCTTCTACTATGGCACGCCGGTGGAGCAGGTAGGCAAAGGGATGGAAAGGACGGGGTCGATCGTAAAGGATGTCGGCGTAGGCATCGACCTGATCCTTCACATAAACCGGACGAGGGCCTTATACGAAGCAGACTCCGTCTCCGGCTATGGGATCGCCAGTTACTACAACCAACCTGAGGGGCTCTTCGATAGGCTCGAAATGGTCTCCATGGATGCCCTCCTCATCGCTCAAACCGAACGCGAAGGACCGTTTGGCCTTAAACCCGTCATAGAGGGCTGGGAGAACCTCGTCCCCCACTTCTTCTGGCCGGGCAAGCCCATTCCGTACTACGGAAATGTCTATGGCCACCAGATTGGAATCCTGTCTCTCGACGATTTCACGACCAGCGTCTCGTTCAGTGCCACCGCCGATGCCTACCATGAGGCCGAATGGGTCGGCGTCCTTGTCGTAGAGTCGCTCTGCTTCGCCATCGTCTTCGTCGTAATCTCCTGGGCGGTCGGCAGTGTGCGCGATCATCCCGCTGTCCTTTTGCTCATCGTGACACTGGCACACTCTGCGCCAGAGGCTGGTATGACCGGAACCATCCTGCTGATATCGCTAACCCTCGTTGTCTTTGGCATAGCGTTTGCCTGTCGTTACATCCTTCCTGTCGTCGCCTCCGCCTTCCAGCCGGCATCTCTTCCTATCCCATACATCACCGCGTCCGCGGTAGATTGAACATTGTCCCCTCTACCGTCACACCCTGGTGTCCTCTCTTATGAACAAGCTCATCGTCGGCAATCTCGTCCATCGTCCTCTGCGTTCGGTCATCACGGCTCTCGCCGTCGCCATTGAGATCATCATGATCCTCTCCATCGCCGCCATCATGTACGGCATCCTCAACGGCAGCCGCACCCAGAACACCGGCATCGGCTGGGACATGATGGCCCGCCCCGGCGCCGCCAGCTCCATCATGAGCACCGGCTCAGCCTCCGCGCCCGTCGCCATTAAGACCGCCCTCGCCGCGTTGCCCCACGTCAAGGTCGTCTCGCCCGTCAACGTCAAGCTCACCATCGGCGCCGACGTCCAGAACATCTTCGGCATCGACTTCGCCTCCTACGACGCCCTCCGTCCCTTTGTCTTCGACTCCGGCGGCCCCTTCAAACAGCCCTTCGATCTCATCATCGACGACCTCGAAGCCGCCAGCAAACACCTCAAAGTCGGCGATCCCGTCAAAGTCCTCGACCACACCTTCTATATCTGCGGCATCGTCGAACCCGGCAAGGGCGCACGCAAGTTCATTCCCCTCGACACTATGGACCAGCTCGACGGCAATCCAGGCAAAGCTGCCGAGTTCTTCCTCCGCACCGAGGACGCCTCCAGCGACGACGCCAAGAAAGCCATCCAGGAGCAGGTCCGCCGCGAAATCCTCACCACCGATGGCCTCCAGAACTGGAACGTCCAAACCATCGACGAGTTCCTCGCCGGCCTCACGCCCGCCAAAATCCCCGCCTTCAACATCGGCCTCCGCGTCGTCATCGGCATCGCCATCATCATCGGCTTCATGGCCATCTTCCAGTCCATGTACACCGCCGTCATGGAGCGCACCCGCGAGATCGGCATCCTCAAAT
>Ga0302313_10002836_pt1 | contig 11746 bp, 8 predicted proteins | sample III_Palsa_N2_2_FD_200454 | JGI IMG/M metagenome (GOLD analysis project Ga0302313, IMG submission 200454) | Peat permafrost microbial communities from Stordalen Mire near Abisko, Sweden - III_Palsa_N2_2 | ecosystem: Environmental > Terrestrial > Soil > Palsa > Peat permafrost | place: Sweden...
CGACATGCAGCGGTCGATCTTCTCCGCCGAATGCGCTCGGGCCGGCGCGCCGAGCCTGGCGCCTATGGGCCTGCGCATGGTTGGCCCGGTGATCATGGGTTACGGGACGCCCGAGCAGAAGGCCCATTACCTGCCCCGCATCCTGTCGGGCGAAGACTACTGGTGCCAGGGCTATTCGGAGCCGGCGGCCGGCTCCGATCTGGCGGCGCTGCAGCTGGCGGCGGTTCTGGACGGCGACAGCTATGTGCTGAATGGCTCGAAAATCTGGACCACCCACGCCCACTGGGCCAACCGCATGTTCTGCCTGGTCAGGACCCGGCGGGAGGGCAAGCCGCAGGCCGGGATCACCTTCCTCTTGCTGGACATGGCGACCCCGGGGGTCGAGGTCCGGCCCATTATCACCCTGGCCGGGGACCACGAGGTCAATCAGGTCTTCTTCGACAATGTGCGGGTCCCGGTCTCCGGCCGCATCGGCGCGGAGAACAACGGCTGGACGGTGGCCAAATATCTGCTGGAATTCGAGCGCGGCGGCGGCTCGGCGCCAGGCTTGCGGGTGGCGCTCGACCGGTTGCGTGGCCTGGCGGCGGCCGAGCCGGCAGATAATGGTGGCCGGTTGATTGACGATCCGGCCTTTCGGGCCAAGCTCGCTTCGGCCGCGACGGCCTTGGACGCCATCGAGATGACCGAGCACCGCGTCCTGGCGGCCCTGTCGTCAGGTCAGCCGCCGGGGCCCGCCTCCTCCATGCTGAAGACGCAAGGCACTGAGCTGATGCAGCGGTTGGACGAGATCGCGCTGGAGGGCTTGGGCGCCTATGCGGCGGTCGACCAGCCGCAGGCCCGCGCGCCGGGGGCGAACATCGACTTCGTCGGCCCCGAACATGGTCTGACCGCCACCGCAAGATACCTCAACGACCGGGCGGCTTCGATCTACGGCGGGTCGAACGAAATCCAGCGCGACATCATGGCCAGGCTGGTTCTGCGGCTGCCCTAGGGGCGCCTATCAGCTCCGATAGTTGCGCGCATTTGGCGTCTTCATCAGCTTCACCCCCGAGGAAACGAGCGCCCAACGCGGCGCTTCAGGGACGGGGGAAACCATGCGCTTTCATGCAGCGAAATCTCGGCGTGCGCTCTTGGCGCTCGGCGTATCGGCGATCGCTCTGGGCAGTTTCGGCAGTGTCTCGGCGCAGACAGCGCCCACACCATCGTCCAGCGTCAGTGAAGTGGTGGTCACGGCGCAGCGGCGCGAGGAAAGCGCCAACAAGGTCGGCATGGCCATCGAGGCGTTCCGCGGCGCGGAGCTGACCCAGCTGCACGTGACCAACACCAAGGACCTGAGCACCGTCGCGCCCAGTTTCTCGGTGTCGCAGGGCTATGAGGGCGTGCCGATCTATACGCTGCGGGGCATTGGCTTCAACACCATCAACCTGTCGGCCACGTCCACCGTCGGCACCTATACCGACGAGATCGCCTACGCCTATCCGTTCATGAACACCGGCCCGATCTTCGACCTGCAGCGGGTCGAGGTGCTCAAGGGTCCGCAAGGCACGCTTTATGGCCGCAACACCACCGGCGGCCTGCTCGACTTCATCACCAACAAGCCTTCGCAGACCTATGGCGCATCGCTGACCGGCGAGGTGGGCAACTATGGGACTCATAATTTCGAGGGCTATGTCACCGGCCCCCTGGGCGATCGGGTGCAGGCGAGGCTGGCGTTCCGGACGGACAATAGCGACGAAGGCTGGCAGCAGAGCGACAGCCGTCCCGGCGACAAGCTTGGCAAGATCGCCCGCTACGGCTACCGCGCCGCCCTGGCCGCCGAGCCCACCAATAAGCTGAAGGTCGACCTGTCCTTCTCCGGTTGGCACAACGGCTCCGACACCGTGGCGGCCCAGGCGATCGGCTTCACCCCCAACACCGACCCCGCGACCGGCGGCGCCTTCAGCCCGTTCAACGCCCCCGGCCTCGCCGCCTATATCGCCAGCCACCAACCCACCAGCGACACCCAGGCCGACTGGGAGCCGGCGGCTCAGCGCAGCGCCAATGTGGGCACCGGCACGGGCGTGGCCGGCGGCCTGAAGGAGAACGACGACTTCTACGCCGGCAAGATCCGGCTCGGCTACGACCTCATTGACCACCTGCGGCTGGTGTCGCTGACCGGCTATAACGACTTGATCCGGCACGCCAATTTCGACTGGAGCGGCGCGCCCTACGAACTGCTGGTCCAGCACGTGGATGGAACCATCAAGTCCTTCTCCGAAGACCTGCATTTCGAGGGCGACACCAAACTCGGCCATTGGCTGTTCGGCGGCTACTACGGCAAAGACGATATCACCGACGGTGATCGGACCCTGCTGGGCGACAACGCCAACGTCACCGCGATCCGAGTGCTGACCCTATTCGGCGGCGGCCCGATTCCGCCCGGCGGCCTGGTCGCCAGCCCCTTCAACACTCAAGGCTATACCCCCACCGACGTGGCCGAGGCCTTCCGCACCTACAGCGACATCGGCGACCTGAACACCACCACCTGGAGCGTCTTCGCCAACGCCGATTGGCGGCTGAACGACAGCCTGAAGCTGACCACCGGCCTGCGCTATACCGACGACCGGCAGCAGTTCAGCGGCTGCTCCTTCGCCTACAACGGCAACCTGCTGCCGACAGTGAACCTGTTCAATCGCTTCCTCTACGGCGAGGTCTACGGCGGCGGAACATTCCCGTCTCTGGTCGCCGCGAACGGCTGCGTCAGCTACGACCCGCCGACCAACACCTTCGGCGTGGTTCGCTCGCTGCTGGATGAGAACAATGTCGCCGGCCGGATTGCGCTCGACTGGACCATCACGCCCGGAACGCTGGCCTACGCCTCCATCTCTCGCGGCGCCAAGGCCGGCGATACGCCGATCAACGCGGCCAACATCGACACCTCGGACGCCCCGGCCAAGCAGGAGTTGCTGACCGCCTATGAGGTCGGGATCAAGTCGGCGCAGTTTGACCGCAGGGTCCAGGCCAACCTGGCGGTCTTCTACTACGACTACCAGGACAAGCAGCTGTCGGGTTATTTCGCCGACCCGATCTACACCGCCCTGGCCCGGCTAGTGAACGTGCCGCACTCGGACGCCTACGGGGTGGATACGGACGTGACCTGGCGGGTGACGCCGGCCCTGACCCTGGCCGCCTCGGCGCTCTATCTGCAGACCGAGGTCAAGGACTATACCGGCATCAACGGCGCGGGCCTGCCGCAGAACTTCTCCGGCGCGGCCTTCCCCAACAGCCCGACATGGCAGGAGAGTCTGACGGCCATCTACAACCAGCCGCTCACCAACGCGATCGGCCTGCAGGCGGCGGTCAACGCCCACTTCCAGTCGCAGTCCCACGCCGATCTGGGCGAGGATCCAAACTTCCGCATCAACGGCTATGGCCTGCTGAACGCCAGCATCGGGATACACGCGCTGGACGACCGCTGGGAGCTGTCCATCTGGGGCCGCAATCTGACCGACACCTACTATTGGACCTCGGTGGCCAGCAACGCCAACGTCACGGTTCGCTTCCCCGGCCAGCCGGCGACCTATGGCGCCTCGCTGACGGTGAAATACTAGCCACCGATGGCGTTGGACACCGCGGTGGAGACTCGGCTCATGATGTTGGTGGTCTTGTTGCCGAAGGTGGTGACCGAGGTGATGATCACCAGGAAGACCATGGCGCAGATCAGGCCATATTCGATCGCCGTGGCGCCGCACTCATCGCGCAGGAAGCGCCTCAGACAAGATCGCGTAGCCACGCCACCAGCGGGGCGTCCGCCGGGGGCATCGGGTAGTCGCTCATCCTGTTGGGCCTGACCCAAGCGATCGCCTCATGTTCCCGCGCCACGGGTACGCCTTCCCATCGACGGCAAAGGTAGAGTGGCATGAGGAGGTGAAATGAATCGTAATCGTGGGAGGCGAAGACGAACGGGGCGAGACAGGCGTGGGCGACGGTAATCCCCAGTTCCTCATCCAGTTCGCGGATCAGGCAGGCCTCGGGCGTCTCTCCCGCCTCGACCTTGCCCCCAGGAAACTCCCACAGGCCCGCCAGCTGTTTGCCCGCTGGCCGCTTGCAGATCAGGACGCGACCATCGGCGTCAACTAGCGCCGCGGCGGCGACAAGCAGGATGTTGCTCACCTGCCCCTAGCTCCGGTAATCGCCGTTGATCTCGACGTATCGCTTGGTGAGATCGCAGGTCCAGACGCTGGCCGAGGCGCGGCCCACGCCCACGTCGATGGACACCTCCAGCTCCGGCTTCTTCATGTAGGCGGTCATCTTGGCCTCGCTGTAGGTCGGCGAGACGGCCCCGTCCTGGGCGGCGACCAGGGGTCCGAACCGAACACCCATACGCTCGCGGTTCACGGGTTCGTCCGCCCGGCCCACGGCCATGACGATGCGGCCCCAGTTGGCGTCCTCGCCAGCAAAGGCGGTCTTCACCAGCGGCGACTCCGCCACCGTCCGGGCGATCTTGCGCGCCGAGGCCGGGTTCTCGGCGCCATTGACGGTGATCTTGACGAACTTGGTCGCCCCCTCCCCGTCTCGCACCAGCTGCTGGGCGAGACTGAGCATCACGCCTTCCAGCTTCTCACGGAAGTCGCCCAGCCGGCGATCGCCCGCCCGGCTGATCTTCGGCGCGCCGGCCTTGGCGGTCGCGAACAACAGGCAGGTGTCGTTGGTGGACCGATCGCCATCCACCGTCACCACATTGAAGGTCGAGCGGGTGTAGAGCGAGACCAGGGTCTGCAGCGCGGCGGGCGTGATGCTGGCGTCGGTGACGATGAAGGACAGCATGGTGGCCATGTCCGGCGCGATCATGCCGGAGCCCTTGGCGACGCCGCCGATCTTGACCGTCACCCCGTCGATGTCGGCTTCGGCGTAGGCGCCCTTCGGGAAGGTGTCGGTGGTCATGATCGCCTGGGCGGCGGTCGGCCAGTTGTCGGCCTTCAGCCGGCCTTCGACCTCGGGCAGCCGATGGATGATCTTGGCGTCGTCCAGCACCACCCCGATCACGCCGGTGGAGCACAGCATTACATCCCGCTGACGGCAGTCGAGGTGTTTGGCCACCGCCGAGGCCACGCGGCGGGCGGCGTCCGCACCGGGCTTGCCGGTGAAGGAATTGGCGCAGCCGGCGTTGATCACCAGGGCGCGCACATCCTCGCCGCCGCCTGCCTCGAGCTGCTTCTTGCACCAATCCACCGGCGCGGAGCCGACGCCGTGGCGGGTGAAGACGCCGGCGCAGGAGGCGCCGTCCGGAAAGTGGACCAGCAGCAGATCGTCGCGCAATTCCTTGTAGAAGCCGGCCCGGCCGGAGGCGAGCTCGACGCCCAGGATTGGCGGCATGGCCGGAAACGGCACGGCCAGAGGCGAGATCATCAGCCCCGGCTTGCCGGGCGCGATCGTCGGCGCTGCGTGCGCCACCTTGGCGCCCACGGCGGAGGCCGCCGAGGCCGCGGCGGCTGTCGCTGTGGCGGTTGCGCTGGCGAACTGGCGGCTGATCTTGGCGGCGGCGTCGAGGGCGGCCTTGGCGGGCCGGGGCTTGTCGGCCTTGGGGGTTTTGGGCGTTTCGCCGGTCATGGCTTTTTCTCCGGCTTGGCTGCTGAGGGTGCGGGAGCTGGCGTCGCGGGCGCGGGTGGCTGAAGCATCTTTTCGGCGGTCGAGGGGCCCGTGGGCGCGCCCGGCGTCAAGGCGTCGGGCGGCGCAGAGGCGGGTTCATGAAGCGTGTCGGGACTGGCAGGCGCCGGCCCGATCAGAACCTTCACCGCGCTTTGGCTGCGCAGCTTTTCGAGCAGGTCGCGCACCTGGTCGTAGGTCAGGAAGCGCACGATCTGCGGCCGCGCCTCGTCCAGGCTGATCGGTTTCTCCAGCCGCTGGTCCTCAACCTTCAGGACCACCCAGCCAGCGTCGGTCTTGAACGGGCCGATAACCTGGCCGGTCTGCGCCGTCTTCAACGCCGCGGCATAGGTGTCGGGCATGACATCGGCGGTCAGATAGCCCAGGTCGCCGCCGTTGAAGCGGGTGGCGGAATCGGTCGAACGCTCCATCGCCAGGGCCTCGAAGGAGGCGCCGGTCGACAGCAGCTTCTTGGTCGCGTCGGCGTCCGCCTCGCTGGCCGAGAGAATCTGCCGAACGTGATATTCCTGGGACTGTTTGGCCAGCTTCAGCTGCTCGTCGTAGAGGGTCTTGATCGCACTGTCGTTCACCGCCTGCTCGACCACATTCTCCACCAGCATGTCGCCGAGGATGCGTTCGCGGGCGGCGGCCACACGGCGGCGCGCCAGAGGGTCGCTTTCGAGGTGGCGCTTCACCGCCTCCGACGACAGCAGCTTCTGATCGATCACCTCGTCCAGCACCCGGTGGAAAAGATCGGTTGAAATGTCGAGGGGCTCGCCTTCGCCGATCAGGCCCTGCGCCACAGCCTCACGTTTTACGTCCGAGGCCCAGATGGTCTGGTTGTTGATCTTGGCGACAGCCGTGTCGCCCGGCTCCGGCGCGCGGGTGTCGCCCCCAGTCTGATTGCAGGCGGCCAGGACAAGACAAAGAGCGGCCACGACAGGTGCGAACCTTACCTTGCGTCTGGCTTGCTGGACGGGCGCATTCATGCGATCCGGCGAACTCCGTTAGGCGCGGCGCCCAGCATCGGGCGGCGTCTGTTCCTAACGTCATAAAAGAGTCCGCGCCATCGTCCACTCATGTTGGGCGCAAGTGTGCGGTAAAGACAGGTCAAGGGAGCGAGCGCGTCATGAAGATCTACAATTCAATGGGTCCGAACCCGCACGTGGTGCGCATGTTTCTGGCCGAAAAGGGCGTCTCCATTCCACTGGAGTCGGTGGACCTGATGGCCGGCGAGAATCGGCGCGAGCCCTATCTGGCCAAGAACGTCATGGGGCAATTGCCGACGCTCGAATTGGAGGATGGCACGACGATCACCGAGATCACCACCATCTGCGAATATCTCGAAGAAAAGCATCCCAGCCCTCCCCTGATCGGGACCACACCCGAGGAACGCGCCGAGACCCGCATGTGGGTCCGCCGCGTCGACCTGAACATCTGCGAGCCACTGACCAACGGGTTCCGCTATTCGCAGGGCCTGCGCCTGTTCGAGAACCGTTTCCGCTGCCTGCCCGAGGCCGCGGACGGTTTGAAGGCGATCGCCCAGGACAACTTGGCCAAGCTCGACGGCATGATCGCAGGCAAGTCGTTCATCGCCGGCGACCGGCTGACTCTGGCGGACATTCTGCTGTTCTGCTTCCTGGATTTCGGCGTCGCCGTGGGGCAGCCGCTGAATCCCGAGAACAAGAATGTCATCGCCTGGTTCGACCGGATGAAGGCAAGGGCCAGCGCCAGCGCTTGAGTTGATCCCCATAGAGGGGATGAATAGGGTATGTAATTCGCGTTCTGACGGCGCTTGCGTTGACACTCGCATGGTCGCTGCTTAAGTCTCCCGCGCGCTGATCGGGCGATTTTCGAGCAGGCTCGCGGGCTTGGCGCGCCCCTATGCGCCCCTCGACATTATCGGAACGACCCCTTCATGGCCGGCTGGCTAAGCACGTTTTTCGGATCTTCCAACGACCGCAAGGTCAAGGCGCTGGCCGGCAAGGTGGCGCAGATCAACGCGCTGGAGCCAAAGTTCCAGACCGCCAGCGACGCGGACCTGCGCGCCATGACCGCGACCTTCCGCGAGCGGCTGGCTGCTGGAGCCACTCTGGACGATATCCTGCCCGAAGCGTTCGCCACCGTCCGCGAGGCGGCCAAACGCACCCTGGGCCAGCGCCACTACGACGTGCAGCTGGTCGGCGCCATGGTGCTGCACAAGGGCGGCATCGCCGAGATGCGGACCGGCGAAGGCAAGACCCTGGTTGGTACGGCGGCGGTCTATCTGAACGCCCTGGCCGGCAAGGGCGTGCACGTCATCACCGTCAACGACTACCTCGCCCGGCGCGACGCCGACTGGATGGGCCAGGTCTACGGCTTCCTCGGCATGTCGGTCGGGGTGATCGTCAACGGCCTGTCGCCCGGCGAGCGCAAGCGCGCCTATCAGTGCGACATCACCTACGGCACCAACAACGAGTTCGGCTTCGACTATCTGCGCGACAATCTGGTCTACACGCCGGACGACATGGTCCAGCGCGGGCACCATTTCGTGGTGGTCGACGAAGTCGACTCGATCCTGATCGACGAGGCGCGCACCCCGCTGATCATTTCCGGTCCGACCGAAGACCGGTCCGAATTCTACCGGATCATGGACGTCCTCGTCCGCGAGCTGATCGTCGATCCGGAAACCTACGACCTGGACGAAAAGCAGAAGCAGGTCCTGTTGACCGAGTATGGCTCGGAAAAGGTCGAGGAGATGCTGGAGGCCGCCGGTCATCTGGCGCCCGATTCCGCCGGTCTCTACGACCCGGCCAACATCTCGGTAGTGCACCACGTCAACCAGGCGGTCCGGGCCAACAAGCTCTACCTGCGCGACAAGGACTATATCGTCAAAGGCGGCGAGGTCGTCCTGATCGACGAGTTCACCGGCCGGATGATGACCGGGCGGCGCCTGTCGGAAGGTCTGCACCAGGCGATCGAGGCTAAGGAAGGCGTCGAGGTCCAGCCCGAGAACCAAACCCTGGCCTCGGTGACCATCCAGAACTACTTCCGCCTCTATTCCAAGCTGTCGGGCATGACCGGCACGGCCTCCACCGAGGCTCAGGAATTCGGCGACATCTACAAGATGGACGTGCTGGAAATCCCCACCAACCGGCCGGTGGTGCGGATCGACATCGACGACGAGGTCTATCGGACCGAAGCGGAGAAGAACACGGCGATCCTTGTGCAGATCGAGGACTGCTATCTGCGCGGCCAGCCGATCCTGGTCGGCACCGTCTCGATCGAAAAGTCGGAGACCCTGTCGGATATCCTGTCGAAGCACCGCTTCGAGGAGAACGGCAAGACCCGCACCGGCATTCCGCACCAGGTGCTGAACGCCCGCTATCACGAGCAGGAAGCCTTCATCGTCGCCGAAGCCGGCGTGCCGGGCGCGGTGACCATCGCCACCAACATGGCCGGCCGCGGCACCGACATCCAGCTGGGCGGCAACGTCGACATGATCGTCGACAGGTGGCGCCAGGAGCAGCGCGGCCTCGGCATTGAGGTTACCCCCGAACAGGCCATCGCCAAGAAGGGCCAGGTCGAAGTCGACATCGCCGAGCGCAAGCAGACGGCGCTGGCGGCGGGCGGCCTCTATGTCCTGGGCACCGAGCGCCACGAAAGCCGGCGGATCGACAACCAGCTGCGCGGCCGGACCGGCCGTCAGGGCGACCCGGGCAAGTCGAAATTCTTCCTCTCCTGCGAAGATGACTTGCTGCGCATCTTCGCCGGCGAACGGCTGGACTCGATCATGCGCACCTTCGGCGTCCAGGAAGGCGAGGCGATCACTCACAAGTGGTTGAACGGCGCCATCGCCACGGCCCAGCGCAAGGTCGAGCAGCGCAACTACGAAATCCGCAAGAACCTCCTGAAGTACGACGACGTGGTCAACGACCAGCGCAAGGTCGTGTTCGTACAGCGCCAGGAGTTCATGGAGGCGTCCGATCTCTCCGAGATCGTCACCGAGATGCGCAAGGACACCATCGACGACCTGGTCCAGCGCCACCTGCCGCCGAAGGCCTATGCCGAGCAGTGGGACATCGAAGGCCTGACCGAGCGGGTCCAGAACCTGCTGGGCATGGACCTGCCGATCGCCGAATGGGCCGCCGAGGACGGCATCGCCAACGAAGAGATCGATGAGCGGATCAACGCCGCCGCCGACGCCCGCGCCGCCGAGCGCGAAACCCAGATCGGCGTCGAACAGACGCGCGGCATGGAAAAGAACTTCCTGCTGCAGATGATCGACGTGCAATGGCGCGAGCATCTGATGCACCTGGACCATCTGCGCAACGTCATCGGCCTGCGCGGCTATGGTCAGCGGGATCCGCTGAACGAGTACAAGACCGAAGCCTTCTCCCTGTTCGAACATCTGCAGACCGACCTGCGCCAGCAGGTCACCCGGTGGCTGATGACGGTGGAATTCCGCTTCGAGGAACCGCCGCCCATGCCACTGCCTCCCGCGGGCGGACTGGTCGAGGTCCATATGGATCCCAACACCGGCGCCAATGAGCGGGGAATTGCCGGCGCCAATCTGATCCCGGACGAAGAGCGCGCCGCGCTGCCGACGTCGGCCCTGCCCGAAGGCTGGGACCGCACCAGCCGCAACGCCCCCTGCCCCTGCGGCTCAGGCAAGAAGTTCAAACACTGCCACGGGGTGCTGGTTTAGGGGCGGCGGCGGCTCGCGGCCATCAGCCTCGCAGGCGCCTAAACGGCCTAACGGGCACAACAGCTCACCGCCCATGTCTTATCCGACCTACAAAACCCCCGAGCTTCACCGCGATTGCATCATCTGCTTGCCTGCCACAATGCCTATGGTTGATTCGCTGGCCTGAGCCGTTCGAGAGGGGACAGACGAAAGATGACGTGGTCTGGGCGGGTTGCGAAGTTGGTGAACCGTGTGCTGCCCTCCGGGTGGACGCTGGTGCACCCAGGGATGCAGCCGTGGTTCTTCCACGGCGGCTTCAGCAGGAGGCACAATTCCCGCGCGAAATCAGCCGAGGGCGCCCCCTCTCGTCTCTACGCCTATCTGGACACGCAAACAGCCCTGACCCAACTCCACGATGGTCAGCTCATCTACGTCGATCCTCAGGACCAGCAACTTACCCCCTCGCTGATCGCCCAAGGGGCTTGGGAGGTTTGGATCGAGGACATCATCCGCTGCATCGTTCGGCCAGGGGACAAGGTGATCGAGGTCGGCGCCAACGTCGGCTACTACACCTTGATTATCGGTTCCTTGATCGGACCAACCGGCCATCTGCACACGTTCGAAGCCAACCCGAGAGTGGCGAAGCTCCTCAGACGCACCATCGGGTCCAGCGGCGCCTCGGACTGGATCACGTTGCACGAAAATATCGTGGCGGACCGCGCCGGGACCATGACCTTCTCCTCGAGCACACAGGCGGGCGGGGCGGGCGGCATTTTTGAAAATGGGCGGGAATTCGGCGAAGACACGCTTCTGAATGAGGTCAAGGCGGTCCGGCTGGATGATCTCTTCCCCGATCAGACCTTTGACCTGATGCGCATCGACGCCGAGGGCTCCGAACTGCTGATTCTCAACGGCGCGCTGGCGCTCCTTGACCGGTCCAAGTCCATCAAGCTCTGCGTTGAGTGGAGCGTGTATATGATGACCCGCCGCGGCGACGTCGCCGCCCTGATCGACCGTCTCGGATCAATGGGCTTCAAGTTCTGGCGCATAGACAATCCGCATGGCCTTGAGCCGAGCCCGGTGCCGACCGAGGAGGTGATCAACCTCCCAAATTGCGACGTTGTCATTGCGCGGACGCTCAACTGAAGTCAGCTCGCCCGTAGCGGCACGCACCGGTCCTGTCCCACGCAGACGCGGCGCAACCGTCCGGGCCCAGTGCCCGGGCGGCGCGTTGATGTGGGATCTATGCCGCCCGCCAATTCCCATGAAACCCAAACGGCACCCGCCTGGGTAGCTTGGCCACCGCGATCGGGCCTTTGGCGATGTCGAGGGCGTCGAGCACCACGAAGTCGCTGCGGTCTTCCAGGGCGCGGTAGACCAGGGCGATCAGCCAGCCGTCGCCTTCGGGCGCGTCCGCCGAGCGCGGGATGAAGATCGGCTCGCCGGGGGCGTCGC
>Ga0302313_10002839_pt1 | contig 11742 bp, 10 predicted proteins | sample III_Palsa_N2_2_FD_200454 | JGI IMG/M metagenome (GOLD analysis project Ga0302313, IMG submission 200454) | Peat permafrost microbial communities from Stordalen Mire near Abisko, Sweden - III_Palsa_N2_2 | ecosystem: Environmental > Terrestrial > Soil > Palsa > Peat permafrost | place: Sweden...
CTGTTCAGCAGCAGGTATTCCCACGGCCGCACGGGCAAGTCGGCGAGGCCGGCGTTGACGCCGTCGCGGTAGCGGTCGAGCTGATGCTTCTGCTCCGGCGGCAGCTGGGCATAGGCGGCTTCGACCACCGTGCGCAGACGATGGCGGCGATGGTTGAGGTCGGTGGGCAGCGCGGCCGGTCCGACCAGCTCGGCCAGTTCGCCCGCCGGCAGGCGGCGCATCAGGTCCATCTCGAAGAAGCGCTCCTGAGCGTGTACATAGCCCAGCGCAAAGCTGACGTCGTGGCGGTTGGCGCCGTCAATGGTAACGGTGCCCAGTGCATCGCGGCCAACGCTGACCCTGGCGCTGAGGCCGGAAAATGATCGGTCACCATCCAGCCGCGCGCGGCTGCCGGCCAGCAGCCACCAGCCGCCAATGCCGACGAGTAGTACCAGCACGACGATTGCGACCAGCAGGCTGCGCACGATGTGTCTGGGCAGCGACCTCATTGCGCGACAAACACGGCGAAGATGCCCGCGTACGGTTTCACCATGATGTTCGGCGCGCCGGCGTAACCGTTACCGTCGACGTAAATCTGGGAAATGCTGCCGTCGAGATACAGTGCGTCGCGGCAGCCCAGCTCGTCGCGAAATAGACGTCCAAACGTGTGGAAGTTCACCGGCGTCTCGCTCACCGCAAAAATGACTTCGCTGGAGGTTTTGACGCAGACGCCGCTGCGCCATTTCATGCTGTCGGAGGCGTCGATGAACTGCTCATTGAGCTTGCCGTCGATCAGCAGCATGGGGCCGGACTGGCTGGCCCAAAGGGCCGGCTGCGCATCGGCCTTGAAGTCGCTGCTGGTGCGCACGGCCGCGTGGCCGTCGGGATAAATCGCGAACACGCCATTGGGTAGCAGCGAAAAATTGCCCGACGCCGGGTTGCCGTGACTGAGATTCAGCGGCACGACCGTCTTGCCGTTTTCCACGTACAGCCCGAGCGGGGCCGACTGCTTGTCGTAAATGCCGGCGTTGGCGGCGAACAGCAGCCGCTGCCCGTGTGCCTCGCCCCACTGCCGAAGCGCCTCGATGCTACCGAACGGCTGTGCGGTTTGCGGGTCGCGCCAGTGCAGGCTGAGCTTCTCCTGTTTTAGGTCGATGTGCACGACGCGATAGTTTTGGCCGTCGAACGCCAGTTCGCTGCTGTCGACGGCCTGTGCCGGCGAGGTGCAGCCGAGCAGGTTGGCCAGCAGCAGGGACAGCACCCCCCAGCGCAGTAAGGACTGGCAGGTTGGCGAGTTGGATAAAAAAGACGAGGGCAAAGAACGCATCCCCCGATGGTCGCCGGCCCGCAGGGTCTGTGCAAGTCTGGCGACGTCGGTCATTCAGCGCTGGCTGCGGCGCAGCACCGCGTCTCCCGTTAAACTCGGCGTTTTACCGATGGCGTTCCCCATGCCTTACACCCCGATCGTAGCCACGTTGGGCTACGTGCTCTCGCCGGATCGCCGCGAGGTGCTGATGATCCACCGCAACGCGCGGCCGGACGATCAGCACCTGGGCAAGTACAACGGCCTGGGTGGGAAAATGGAGCCAGGTGAGGATATCGCCGCCTGCATGCGCCGGGAGATTTTTGAAGAGGCCGGCATCACCTGCGAATCGATGCAGCTGCGCGGCACGCTGAACTGGCCGGGCTTCGGCAAGAACGGCGAGGACTGGCTGGGCTTTATTTTTCTGATCGACAGCTACGCCGGTACGGCGTTCGAAAGCAACGACGAAGGCACGCTGGAATGGGTGGCGCGCGATCAGCTGATGTCGCTACCGATGTGGGAGGGCGACCGGCACTTTCTGCCGCTGGTGTTCGATGAAGATTCCCGGCCGTTCCACGGCGTGATGCCGTATCGCGACGGCCGCATGCAGTCGTGGTCGTTCACCCGGCTTTAGCCAGCCGGCCGCCTGTGGCCGGCCCGATCAGTAGCCGCCGCGGTAACGGCCGCCGCTGAAGTTGGTCTGGTTCACCCCGATCGAAAAACTGATGCCGCCGCCTGGATGGTCGCAGTCGCCGAAGGCCTTGGTCACGTTGATCTCGCCGCCTTCGTATGTGCTCGTGCCCATATGGCTGCCACTGGCAACACCGGTGCTGACGGCCCCGTGGACCTGCGCCTTGTCGTAGGTCGAGTCGTCGCAGCGCTGGCTGTCGGCGGTCGTGTCGGTATTGCCCAGACGGCCGCTGGTATCGCCGTAGTAGACGCCCGGTGTGGTGCTGATCGGCGGGTTGTTGGCGCTGCCGTTGCGGGCGGCATTGGCCGCCGCAGACACGTTGGCCGGAGCCGGCCTGGGAGCCGTGGAGGTGCTGGAGGCTGGTACAGAGGCCGTGCTGCTGGAGGCTGGCAGATTGTTCGGCAGCTTCAGGTTGAGTGGCTGGGTGGATGATTGCGCCCACGCTGAAGTCGCCAGCACGCTGATGGCCGAGGCTAGGAGTAATGGCTTGATGTTCATACGAGCTCCGGGGGCATGACGGGCACAACGCGCCGGCTGGCTAAACGTGTACACGTTCGTGTTGGAAACCGCGGCGCGGCAGGAAGTTCCTGCCGCTGTCGCTTAACCGGTGGTCTCGATCCTTTCCACCCGACGCAGGCCTCGCGGCAGCAGGCCGCCACGCGTGGCGCGATTGCCGCCGTACTCGACCAGATCCGACCACTTGAGCGTGAGTTTACGCTGACCGGCGTAAAGGGTGACTTCACCCTTGCCCTCACTGACCACGGCCACGCCGGCCACGCGCTCGTCGCCGGAGGTCAGCTTGGCCTTGGGGATCTCGATCAGCTTGTTGCCCTTGCCCTTGTCCAGCTCGGGTAGTTCGGCCACCGAGAACATCAGCAGATGGCCTTCGGTGGTGACCACGACAACCCGGTCGCGGGCGGGGTCGGCGCAGATCTGCGGCGCCAGCACCTTGGCCTTGTCGGTCAGGCTGATGGTCTGCTTGCCGGCCTTGTTGCGGCCGGTGAGCGATTCGAAGCGGGTGACGAAACCGTAGCCGAAATCGCTGGCGATGATCAGGCGGGTGTCGTTGTCGCCGGCAATCACGGCGTCGAAGCTGGCGCCACCCGCCGGGCTGAAGCGTCCGGTCAGCGGTTCGCCGTTGCCGCGCGCGGATGGCAGGGTATGCGCTGGCGTGGAATAGCTGCGGCCGGTGGAATCGATAAACGCTACCTGCTGGGTGGTGCGGGCCTTGACGAAGGCCAGCAGGCCGTCGCCGTCGCGATAGTTCAAACCCTCGGCGTCGACGTCATGGCCCTTGGCGGCGCGCGCCCAGCCCTTCTGGCTCAGCACCACGGTGACCGGCTCGCTGACGACCAGCGCGCTTTCGTCCAGTGCCTGCGCGGCACCGCGCTGCACCAGCGGCGAACGGCGGTCGTCGCCGAACTTGGCGGCGTCAGCGCGCAGCTCGTCCTTGATCAGGCTCTTCAGTTTTGCCGGTGATTTCAGCAGCACGTTGATCTTGGCGCGCTCCTCTTCGAGCTGATCACGCTCGGCGGTGATCTTCATCTCCTCGAGCCGGGCCAGCTGGCGCAGGCGGGTTTCGAGAATGTAGTCGGTCTGCTCTTCGCTGAGCTTGAAGCGCGCCATCAGCACGTCTTTGGGCTCATCCTCGGTGCGCACGATGCGGATCACTTCATCGAGGTTGAGGTAGGCGATGCGCAGGCCTTCCAACAGGTGCAGGCGGCGCTCGACCTTGGCCAGCCGATGCTCGAGCCGGCGCGTGACGGTGCTGGTGCGGAACATCAGCCATTCGCTGAGAATGCGCTTGAGATCCTTGACCTGCGGGCGGCCGTCCAGGCCGATCATGTTGAGATTGACGCGGAAGCTCTTTTCCAGATCGGTGGTGGCGAACAGGTGCTGCATCATCTCGTCGGCATCGACGCGATTGGAGCGCGGCACGATCACCAGCCGGGTCGGGTTTTCATGATCGGACTCGTCGCGCAGATCCTCGATCATCGGCAGCTTTTTGGCGCGCATCTGCGCCGCGATCTGCTCGAGGATCTTCGACGGGCTGACCTGGTGCGGCAGCGCGGTGATGACGACGTTGCCCTCCTCGCGCTGGTACACCGCGCGCGCGCGCACCGAGCCGCCGCCGGTCTGGTACATCGTCAGCAGGTCGGCCCGCGGAGTGATGATCTCCGCCTCGGTCGGGTAGTCCGGTCCGCGCACGTGCTCGAACAAATCGGCCACGGTGGCATCGGGGTCGTCCAGCAGTCGGATGCACGCGCTGGCCAGCTCGCGCAGATTGTGCGGCGGGATGTCAGTAGCCATGCCCACGGCAATGCCCATCGAGCCGTTGAGCAGCACGTGCGGCACGCGCGAGGGCAGCCAGCTGGGCTCTTCCATGGTGCCGTCGAAGTTCGGCACCCAGTCGACCGTGCCCTGGCCCAGTTCGCCCAGCAGCGCCTCGGCGATCGGGCTAAGGCGCGATTCGGTGTAGCGCATCGCGGCGAAGCTTTTCGGATCGTCCGGCGAACCGAAGTTACCCTGGCCGTCCACCAGCGGATAGCGATACGAGAACGGCTGCGCCATCAGCACCATCGCTTCGTAGCAGGAGCTGTCGCCGTGCGGATGGAATTTACCGATCACGTCGCCGATGGTGCGCGCGGATTTTTTCGGCTTGGCCGTGGCCGCCAGGCCAAGCTCGCTCATCGCGTAGATGATGCGACGCTGTACCGGCTTCAGGCCGTCGCCGACGAAGGGCAGGGCGCGGTCCAACACCACGTACATGGAATAGTCGAGATAGGCCCGCTCGGCGTATTCCTTCAGCGGGATCTGTTCGTAATTGGCTTGCAGGTTCATGGCTTGGTTTCAATCAGGGGTACGCGACAGGGCACGCAGCCGGTCGATGGTGCCAGATGAAGCGCCGGTTAGGCTAGAATTGAACCGATAGACGTGACCGCAATCCGAGGCGAGCCCGATGCACTCTCTACGCAATACCGCGGTTTTGCTTTGCGCGCTGCTGGTTGGTTGCGCCTCGATCGTCGACAGGCACCCGAAAATCGCCTACGCCGACAAGCGGCATCCGTTGTCGGATACGGCGATTTTCGCCTGCGCGGAGGTCGCCGGATACACCTGCGGCATCACCCGCATCGACGACATGGACACCTGGAACTATTACAACGGTGGTAACACGTTGTGGGTGCGGGTTTTGCCCGGAGCGCACCATGTCGGCGTGGTGGCTTCCAACGGCAGGGATATCAACTGGCTTTCGTTCGATATCAAGGACGTGCAGCCGGGCCACGTTTACAGCCTTGAGATTGGGGCTGCGCCTCCTCCTCCTCCCATCGCGCCGGGCGCGCACGGCAAGAAAGCAGGCGGCACCAGTGGCAAAACGCCAAATGGCGTTACCAAAAGCATGAGCGTTTCCTACAAGGACCTCGGCAGGATGGACTCGTACACCCTTCGCGTAGGCCAAAACAGCATTCACACCACCGAGCTCAAGACAGGGTTTTGAACCTCGGCGATCGGCGCCGGCGGCGCCATCACAGCGTTTGCGTGGCAATGCCCAGTCTGGCGAGCTGAGCCTGCACGCTGTCAGGGCCTGCCAAATGCGCGGCGCCAACGGCGATGAAGACAGTGCCCGGATGCTGCAGCAACGCCGCGATTTTTGTCGCCCAGGCCTTGTTGCGATCGACGATCAGCGTCTTGTACAGTTCCGGCGATTCCTTGCGCACGTCGTCGTCTTCGAGGTGGGCGATGGTGTCGGTATCGCCGTTTTTCCAGGCGGTGACCAGGCCGGTCAGCTCGCTGCTGTCCTTGTCGACGTCGTGCAGGGTGTCGCGCAGGAAATCCAGCTGCAGCGGCTGCGGCAGGTTGGCCAGAAAGCCGATCTGCTGCTCCGAGGTTTCCAGTCCGTTGACCGGCTTGCCGGCCTTGATCATCTGCCCCTGCAGCAGCTTGTCGACGCCGTGGGCGGGGTCGAGGCCGGCTTTGATCAGCGGCGCGACCGTTAGCGTCAGCGCGGCCAGCCAGGGTCGCATGATTTCCAGGGTCTGTTCGCCGCCGGGTACATCGGCGGTCTGCGCCGCTTTCACCAGGGTAGCGTTTTCCGCCGCGGTTAGCTGAGCCGACAGCGGATGCGTTGGGTCGACGCCGTACTGCATCACCAGCGCCTGCATGTGCGCCGGGTCATCATCGGTCAGTTCGATGGTGAGCGAGTCGCTGGCGGCCAGCGCCTTGTCCAGCGCCGGATAGTGCCAGTCGGTATCGGTCGGCAGCAGGTGCACGGTGCCGAAAAGATAGACCGTGGCCTGCGCACTTTTCACCTCCCACAGCGCGGGCTGCGCGAAAACCGGCGTCGAAAACGGCAGCGCCAGCAGCGCGATGGCAGCAAGACGGTGAAGCGGGCAACGGCGAAACAGCGGCATGATCGTCTCTGCGACAGGCGGCGGAACGCGTGCTCCGCCCTGCGATGGATGGTGGCATGAAGTGAGCGCGGCGGCGATGCGGTGACGCATGTTTCTCGCCGAATAAATCAGCGTGGCACCCGATAACCGCCGGCCACGCCGTGCGGACTCAGCGTGAGCTGCCAGAGCTGATCGCGGCGGCTGCGGAATACCGCCGCCGAGACGGCCAAGTAATAACGCCACATGCGGCGGAAGCGTTCGTCGTAGCTGGCCGGCAGGGTTGGCCAAGCGACTTCGATATTGTCGCGCCAGGCCGTCAGCGTGCGATCGTAGTCGGTGCCGAAGTTGTGCCAGTCCTCGACGACGAACAGATCTTCCAACGCGGCGCTTACTTCACTGGCGGCAGGGATCATCGAGTTGGGGAAAATGTATTTCTCGATCCATGGATCGGTCTGCGCCGGTGCGCCGTTGCTGCCGATCGTGTGCAGCAGCGACAGGCCGTTGTCTTTCAGGCAGCGGCGCACAGTTTCGAAATAGGTGCGGTAGTTTCGGCGACCGACGTGTTCGAACATGCCGATGGAGTACACCGCGTCGAAAGTCTCGTTGACCTCGCGATAATCCTGCAGGCGAATCTCCACCGGCAGGCCTGCACAGAGTTGGCGCGCGTACTCGGCCTGCTCCTGCGAAATGGTGACGCCGACGCCAGCGACGCCGTAATGCTCCGCGGCGTACTTCAGCGCCTCGCCCCAGCCGCAGCCGATGTCGAGCACGCGCTGGCCCGGCTTGAGCTGCAGCTTGCGGCAGATCAGGTCGAGTTTGGCGGCCTGCGCGTCATCGAGATTGTTGCTGGTGGCCCAATAGCCACAGGAGTAGACCATCCGTTTGCCCAGCATCGTGTGGAACAGATCGTTACCGAGGTCGTAGTGCACCTTGCCGACCTCGAACGCGCGCTCGCCGCGCTGCAAATTGAGGAAGCGCGCCTTCAGATGCGCCAGCAGAGTGTCTAGCGTCTTGAGTTCCTGATCCAGTCCGGCGGTCAGCAGGCGTGTGCAAAGCGCGGGCAGGTCGTCGGAATCCCACCAGCCGTCCATGTAGGACTCGCCCAGGCCCAGCGAACCGTGGGCAAACACGCGGGCGTAGAGGCGTTCGTCGTGGACACGCAGATCGGTGGGGCGGTTGCCGTCGAGGCGTATATCGGCCAGTTCGAGCAGGGCGCTGGCGCGCTCTTTGAGAGTGTCCTGACTCATGCGTTCCTCAGGGGAGTCTGGTGTGGTGGCAAAGGCCACGGTAAAAACATCGGTATGTTGTTGGCTCGCTCAAGCTTTACCAAGCACGGCAAAGCTTGCCGCCGAGCGTGCATAAACCGTGTCGACGCCGGCTTCGCTGACCATTTGCACCAGGCTGTCGGCCTGGGCGTCGCCGAGCAGGAACTCGACCTTTACCGGCAGGTTGTCGGCCAGCTCGAAAAACTGTTCCTCGTGCAGCACGCCGTTCCGGCCGAAGCCGGCGGTGGCGCGAAAGACCGAGCCGCCACCCAGGCCGTGTTTCTTCGCCTGTTCGAGCAGCCATTCGGTTAGCAGCATGCCGTCGTGTTTGGTGCGCGCGTGGCAGTAAAAGTAAAGGTGCACGCCCTGCTGCAAGTTTTTTTCATTCATGGCCAGCTCCTCAAATTGGTTGCGCCATTCATGGCCATCTCCTCGAATTGGTTACGCCATTCATGGCCATCTCCAGAATCAGTGACGCAGCAGGCTGCGGGTGAGCATGAGGCCAAGCACGGTCATGCTCAGCGAGCCGACCAGATGCACCGCGACATGGGTGCCGAACCAGAAATACTGCTGGCGCAGCAGCAGCGTGGTGGCCTCGGCTGAAAAGGTGGAAAACGTGGTCAGGCCGCCCAGGAATCCGGTCATCACGAACAGTCGGACAGCCACGGGCAGCGCCTGGAATTGATCGAGCACGCCCAGCATGCAGCCCATGATCAGGGCGCCGATAAGATTGGCCGCCAGCGTACCGGGCGGCAGGGTGGGGAATAGCTGATTGAGAAAGCTGCCCAGAACCCAGCGCAGCCAACAGCCTAGGGCGCCGCCCACGCCGACCGCAACAAATCCAGTGAAACCCATGACGCGTCTCCTGACAAAAAGCCCAAGTGTCCGGTTGCTGCGATCACAGGCACGCCTGCGCCGCCGGGAAGCCGGTGGTGCAGGCATCATCAACCTTGTCGCTGATCTTGTTCGCTGCAGATCGGGCGTAAGGCGGTTGGTTCTGCCGCCGCCTGAGGCGGGACAGAACGGGAGGCATGCCATCTCCCGGGATCGATACTTTGATCCGTTCCGTATCCTAGTCGATATGGGCGGCGCGTCGTCAAGCGAGTTGGCTTCCGGGGCTCGATATACTTGGCGCTGTTTTCTCTGCGCGCGGCCGATCCCGTCATGAACTCTCCCCATCGCACGGTGCGTCGCAGCCTGCCGTGGCTGCTTGCCGGGCTGTCGATGATTGGCCCGTTTTCGATCGATGCGGTATTTCCGGCGTTTCCGCTGATCGGCATGCACTTCAAGGTCGACGACGCAGCGCTGCAGCAGCTGATCAGCGTGTATCTGGTCATGTATGCGTCGATGAGCCTGTTTCATGGCGCGATCTCCGACGCGATCGGCCGCAAGCCGGTGATCGCTACCGGCATGCTGGTGTACGCGCTTGCCTCGGCCGGCGCGGCGATGTCGACCTCGTTCCCGATGCTGTTGGCTTGCCGCGGGCTGCAGGGCATGTGCGCCGGTGCGGGACTGGTGGTAGGACGCGCGGTGATCCGCGACAGCCTCGAGGGCGCCGACGCGCAGCGGCTGATGTCGCGGGTGATGATGATTTTCGGCGTGGCGCCGGTGATCGCGCCGATGGTTGGCGCGCTGCTGCTGACGTTCGACGGCTGGCACGGCATCTTCTGGGTGCTGACGGTGTTCACCGCGCTGCTGTCGCTGGCGCTTTTGCTGCTGCTGGAAGAAACCCATCCGCCTTCGCGGCGCACGTCGTTTTCGCCCCGTCCGCTGCTGGCCGGTTACGCGTCGTTCGGTCGCGATCGTGCGTTCTGGCCGCTGCTGATTTCCAGCTCGGTCAACTTCGCCGGACTGTTTCTATATATTTCCTCGGCGCCGCGCATCGTGCGCGAGCTGCTGCATCTCTCGGCGGCGGGATTCCCGTGGCTGTTCATGCCGGTGGTGTTCGGGCTGGTCGGTGGTGCCTGGCTGTCGGGGCGCATGGCCGAGCGGCGCAGCGCGCGCTTTACGGTGAACCTGGGCTATGCCGCGATGCTGCTGGCGTGCGCACTGCACATCGTGTTCGCGCTGGTGTTCCCTGCGCCGAAGCTGCCGTGGTCGATGCTGCCGCTCACTTTGGAAGGCATCGGCGTGCAGCTGGCGTTCCCAACCCTGACCCTGCTCTTGCTGGACCGTTTCTCGAGCCAGCGCGGCGGCATTTCGTCGGTGCAGGCCTTTGCCAGCCTGCTGCTGTGCAGCGCCGTGGCCGGCGTGATCTCGCCGATCCTCTCCGGCAGCATGCTGCGACTGGCGTTGGGCGCTTCCGCGCTAAGCGCGATCGGCATGCTGTCGTGGTGGTGGTACGGCAGCGTCGGCGAACCTGTGGCGACACTTCCGCTGGCAGTGGCCGATGCCAGCGTGACCCTGCAGGCGGAGATCGCCGAGCCGCTGTGAGCGACCATCGCGCTCGGCGGAAGTGCGACCTCGCGCGATGGTCGTTTGCCCGATGGCGAGCTTCAGAGCGTCGGCGAGGTGTCGTGCAGCATCGCCTCGCGCACGATGGCGATCGGCGCGAAGCCCTGCTGCATGAAGCTGTCGTGGAACTGCTGCAGGTTGAAGTCCTTGCCTTCCTTGGCGGCTACGTCCTGGCGCAGCTTCAGGATCTGCAGCTTGCCCAGCGTGTAGTAGAGATACGTCGGATCGGAGGTGCCGCGCTTGGTTTCCACCTCACCAACGGCGCGCGACTGGTAGCCCTGATTGACGAAGAAATCGACCGCCTGATCCATCGTCATCTGGCCGGTATGCAGCTTGATGCCGACGACGAAGCGGGCGTTGCGCAGCAGCGCATCCTGCAGCTGGCCCAGCCGCAGCAGCAGCTGCTGGCGCTTGTCGTTCGGGTAGACGTAAGCGGCCAGCCCTTCGTCGAGCATCATCTGCTCGCAGTAATGCGCCCAGCCTTCCACGTTGGTGGTGGCGCCGAGCAGCTTGCGCGCGCGGTCGTCCAGCTTGTGCATCCACAGAAACTGGATGTAGTGGCCTGGATAGGCCTCGTGCGTGGCGATAGCGGAGATCACCGGGTAGCTGAACTGCGCCATGAACTCTTTCGTACGCTGGGCAGTCCAGTCGGGCTCGGGCAGCGTGACGTTGAAGTAAGCCTCTTTAGCAACTGTCTCGTACGGTCCGGGCGTATCCATCGAGGCGAAGGTGGTCGCGCGCATGAACGGTGGGGTTTCCTCCACGATCGGGCGCACGTCCGAGGGAATGGTAATGATGTGCTTGAGCTGGATAAAGCCGACCAGCTTGTTGAACGTGCCGCGGAAGGTATCGAGGATCTTGTCCGGCGCCGGATAGTCCGAACCCAGCTCGGCCAGCACCTGCTGCGGCGTCTTGTTGGGGTCGAGCTGTTTGGCGACGTCGGCAAAGGCCTGCTGATTCTGCTTCATGTTGGCCATGTCGATAGCCAGCAGCTGATCCAGCGGGATGTTGACCATCTCGTCGTACTTGAGCTTGTCACGGAACGCTGCGGTACCGATGCGGAAGTCGCCGTGCGAGCGCGGCAGCACGTTGGTCTTCAGCCAGTTCTGGTAATCCTGCAGCGACTGGATCACAGCGACATTGCTCTCGGCGAACTGCTTTTTCAGCGCCGGGTCGCTGACGTCGGTGAAAGCCGACGGAACGTCTTTCTGGAAGAACTGCACCAGCCCGGGCAGCTGCTGCAGTGCGATCTGGGTGTAGATCAGCGGCGGGTTGGCAAGATTTTTTCGCGCATCGGCCAGCACGGCCGGCATCAGCCTTTCGCGCGCCACCAGATCACGAAGGCGCGTCTCCGGCGGCGCGAACTTGCGCTCCATCAGGGTGAAGGCACTATTGGTGATGCCGCTCGAATAGACGTCCGGATTTTTCTGCCATGGACGTATTGTCTGCAGGGTGAGCAGGGTGCTGCGGATATTGTTCAACACCAGTTCGCGGTCGCCGCGGACGCGCTCACCGAGTTTCGAGGCATCCACCGCCGCGACTTTTGCCTGCCACTGCTGCAGCGTTTTGATATTGGCGTCGACGCCGGCGCGCGAGTAATCCTCCAGCCTGGTGTCGAAGTCGTGCAGGCCGTCCGCGGTGGCTATGGTCGGGTTGGTGGGA
>Ga0302313_10002844_pt1 | contig 11731 bp, 13 predicted proteins | sample III_Palsa_N2_2_FD_200454 | JGI IMG/M metagenome (GOLD analysis project Ga0302313, IMG submission 200454) | Peat permafrost microbial communities from Stordalen Mire near Abisko, Sweden - III_Palsa_N2_2 | ecosystem: Environmental > Terrestrial > Soil > Palsa > Peat permafrost | place: Sweden...
GGCCCGGATGCTGGCCGGCCTTGAGCTCGTTCATCCAGCGGTTGAAGCCGGCCACATAGCCCTGCACCGTCAGCTCCACGCGCGGATCGGCGGCGGCCTGGAATTTGGCGACGTTGGCGTCGCTGGCGATGAGCTTCCAGAAGAAATCGCTGTCGACGTTGTTGGTCGTCACCGGCACGGCGGGAATCGAGTAGGTGCCGGTGCCGCCCCAGTACTGCGAGCGCTGGCCACGGATGGCGACGTAGTCTTCCATCATGGTGCACAGGTTGTCCTCGGCGAAGGCGTAGCCGTAGCCGTAGCCGATGCTGCCGAAGTCGTTGGCCTTGATGTGCGGGATGCCGTACTGGGTTCGGGTGATGGTCACATCGTACTTGAGAGTACCGGAGCCGGAGCTCGAACCGGAGCTGCTGCCGGAACTGGAGCCAGAGCTGGAGCTGCCGCTGCCGGATGCGCCCGAGCTCGAACTGCTGCTGCTGGAGCCGCTGCCGGAGCTTGAACTGGAACTTGAGCCGGAGCTTGAACTAGAGCTGGAGCCGGAATTCGATCCGCCGCAAGCGGCCAGCAAGGTCAAAGCCAGCATGGCGCCGGCGTGCAACAGGAATTTCATGGTATCCCCCTGGATCTGGAATGTCGGTACCGGATCTTACGCCCGGTGATGCTTCGACTTTAACATCGGTACGGATCGATTGTAGCCCGCGCCATGCGCGGCGCCGCCGGGAAAATTCAGCCTAATGGCGCATGGGTCCGTCACCGCTTTGCGCAAGTAATGTAGCCCGGCAAACGCGCAGCGTTAGCCGGGTTGCGGCGGGCCCGAGCGGTGCCCCCGGGTAGCGCTGCGCGCTTCCCGGGCTACTTTGCTGCCTTGCGTAAGAACCGGGATGCAGCCGCTGCGTGTAGCGGCCGCGCAGCTTGGTCCGGCGGTTGATCGCCGGCGCTTCCCGGCTCTTGATGAAAGTAGCACGCGGGAAGCTGGTGGTTTGGAGGAGGCGCCGTTCCGCGCGCCGCTTCGCGGTCCACCCCTGTGCGGCGGGGGAGTCGAAATGCCGCGGCGTGGAGGAGCCGTCGCATGGATCGCCTCCCCGATGGGTTTTTCCCGGATTTGCAGGCCTGGCGCGGCCGCCAGCGCGGCCGATCCCCGGTTCGGACGATGCCGGGGCCCTGTCCCGAGTTATACTGCGCGCCATTTTTCGGCTATCTCCACCACTGGTTCCTGAGAACTCATGAGCGCCCACGATATCCGCGACGCCACCCGTCCCGACCCCGATGCCGTCCTCGTCCAGATCGCCGATTACGTCTGGAATCACAAGGGTTTTTCCGATGAAGCCCTGAGCACGGCGCGCTACTGCCTGATCGACACCTTGGGCTGCGGCCTGCAGGCGCTGATCTACACCGGCTGCACCAAGCTGATGGGGCCGGTGGTGCCGGGCGCGACCATGAGCGGCGGCGCCCGCGTCCCCGGCACCAGTTACGAGCTGGACCCGGTGGCGGCGGCGTTCAACATCGGCTGCATGATCCGCTACCTGGATTTCAACGACACCTGGCTGGCGGCGGAGTGGGGCCATCCCTCCGACAACCTCGGCGGCATCCTCGCCGTGGCCGACTACCTCTCCCGCAAGAACGTGGCCGAAGGCAAGCCGGCGCTGACCCTGCGCACCGTGCTGGAAGGCATGATCACGGCGCACGAAATCCAGGGCGTGCTGGCCCTGGATAACGGCTTCAACCGTGTCGGCCTGGATCATGTGCTGCTGGTGCGCGTGGCCTCCACCGCCGTGGTGACCAAGCTGCTCGGCGGCAGCCGCGAGGAGATCCTCACCGCCCTGACCCACGCTTTCGCCGACGGCGGCGCCCTGCGCACCTACCGCCACGCGCCGAACGCCGGTTCGCGCAAGTCCTGGGCCGCCGGCGACGCCACCTCGCGCGCCGTGCTGCTGGCGCTGCGCACCCTGCGCGGCGAGATGAACATCCCCACCGTGCTCACCGCCAAGACCTGGGGCTTCCAGGATTCGCTGAATCGCGGCAAGGCCATCACCCTGGGCCGCCCGCTGGGCAGCTACGTGATGGAGAACGTGCTGTTCAAGATCAGCTTCCCGGCCGAGTTCCACGCCCAGACCGCGGCGGAATGCGCCATGACCCTGCACCCGCAGGTGAAGGACAAGATCGACCAGATCAAGAAGATCACCATCCGCACCCACGAGTCGGCGATCCGCATCATCGACAAGAAGGGCAAGCTGGCCAACTTCGCCGACCGCGACCATTGCATCCAGTACATGACCGCCGTGCCGCTGATCTTCGGCCGCCTGGTCGCCTCCGACTACGAGGATGCGGTCGCCGCCGATCCGCGCATCGACGCCCTGCGCGAGAAGATGGAATGCGTGGAAGACGCGCAGTTCACCAAGGACTACCTGGATTCGGACAAACGCTCCATCGCCAACGGCATCACCGTCGAATTCAACGACGGCAGCAAGCTCAATGAAGTGGTGGTGGAATACCCGATCGGCCACCGCCGCCGCCGCAAGGAAGGCATCCCGGTGCTGGTGGAGAAGTTCAAGAGCAACCTGGCGCTGAAGATCGCGCCGAAGAACACCGCCAAGATCCTGCACATCGCCGAAGACCAGGCCCGCCTGGAAGCGACGCCGGTGCAGGATTTCGTCAGCCTGTTCGTGGTCTGAGCGCGGTTTGGAAAGGAGTTCCCCTCCCCTTGCGGGAGGGGACAGGGGAGGGTGAAGGATCGCGCCGAGGCGATGACTAAATGTCATCGCCTGCGATCCTGAACGCCCGGCCATGGATGGCCGGGCCGGGCTTTCCGAACGAGGATAAAGTCTCGCCATGGAAGGCAGTGCTAAGGCAATTGGAAGGGGGTAGACAGATGACCGAGCGCGCTACCCCTCCCCCTAACCCCCTCCCGCAAGGGGAGGGGGAACTGGAAGGGCGGCTCCTGCGAGGGCTGGCGCAGCTGGGTATCGATGCGGCGCATGCACCCGCCCTGCTGGCCTATCTGGCCGAGCTGTTGAAGTGGAATGCGGCCTACAACCTCACCTCGGTGCGCGAGCCGGAGGCGATGGTGACGCGGCATCTGCTCGACAGCCTGGTGCTGCACCCCCATGTTCGCGGTCCGCTGCTCGATGTCGGCAGCGGCGCCGGCCTGCCGGGCATCCCGCTGGCCATCGCCGATCCGGCGCTGGCGGTCACGGTGCTCGACAGCAACGGCAAGAAAGTCCGCTTTCTGCGCCATGCGGTGCGCGCCCTGAAATTGGGCAACGTGACGGTGGTGGAAGCGCGGGTGGAGGACTACAAACCGGATCGGCCGTTCGCGGTAATCACCTCCCGGGCCTTCGCCTCGCTCAATGATTTTTTTATCGGCAGCGAGCATTTGCTCGCTGCCGGCGGGCATTGGCTGGCGATGAAAGGTAAGCTCGACCCCCAGGAAACGCAGGATCTGCCCGCGGGAGTCGGGATCGTGGACATCAAACCTCTGAAAGTGCCGGGGCTCGCCGAAGCGCGCCATCTGGTCATTGCGGCGCGCTCACCCTCATGAGCCGCATCATCGCGGTCGCCAACCAGAAGGGCGGGGTGGGCAAGACCACCACGGCCATCAATCTGGCCGCCTCGCTGGCGGCGACCAAGCGCCGCGTGCTGCTGATCGACCTGGATGCGCAGGGCAATGCGACCATGGGAGTGGGCGTGGACAAGTACAAGCTGGTGAAGACCACGCGCGACGTGCTGCTGGAGCACGCCAAGGCGGCCGACGTGGCGCTGTTTCTGCCCAATCTTGGCTTTTCCATCATGCCGGCCAACAGCGACATGACCGAGGCGGAGATCAAGCTGCGCGATGTCGCGGCCGGCGATTTCGCGCTGAAGCTGGCGCTGGAGCAAGTCGCCGCCGATTACGACTACATTTTCCTGGATTGCCCGCCGGCGCTGTCCAAGCTCACCGTCAACGCCTTCGTCGCAGCCGACGGCGTGCTGATCCCGATGCAGTGCGAGTACTACGCGCTGGAAGGGCTCACCGCCCTGGTCGACACCATCAACAAGATCCGCCGCGTGATCAATCCTCGGCTGGAGATCGAGGGCCTGCTGCGCACCATGTACGACCCGCGCAACAACCTGGCCAACGACGTCTCGGCGCAGCTGCTGGAGCACTTCGGCGACAAGGTCTACCGCACCATGGTGCCGCGCAATGTGCGCCTGGCCGAGGCGCCCAGCCACGGCCTGCCGGTGATTGGCTACGACCCCGCTTCCAGCGGCGCCAAGGCCTACCTGGCGCTGGCCGGCGAGGTGCTGCGGCGGCACGATGGCGGGCAGTTGCCGCTGGGCTGATCGTGGATCGCAGGGTGGGTGGAGCGCCGCCAGGCGCGTAACCCACCGTTGGTGCGGAAACCGTGGTGGGTTACGCTGCGCTGCACCCGCCCTTCAGGCCTGCGCCCGGTTGCCGGCGCGAGAACAGAAGCCGTCCCGAGCTGTCTCAGTAGTACATAGCCGCAGCGCCCCTTGCTTCCGGATACCGACCGCCATGTCCTACGTTGCCAAAAACCTGCTGCCGGGCGAGACCATCCTCTGCACCGGTAGCCTGCACTGGATCATCTACCTCAAGCCCCTGCTGCTGGCGGCGTTCGGTGTTTTCCTGCTGGTGCTGCCCGCCTTCATGCATGTGCCGGACAAGCTGTGGATCTGGGGCGCCGTGGCGATCGCCGTGGGCGGCCTCGCGGCGATCCCGGCGATGCTCTCGGCTTGGTCCACCGAACTGGTGGTGACTTCGGTGCGCATCATCGCCAAGCATGGACTGGTCAGCCGCCGCACCACCGAGATGCTGCACCGGAAGATCGAAAGCCTGGCGGTGGACCAGAGCATTGCGGGGCGTCTGCTCAACTACGGCACCCTGGTGATCCACGGCACCGGTGGAGGCCAGGAGGCGATTCCCAACATCGCGCGGCCGCTGGTGTTCCGCAACTCTGCCATGGCCGCCCAATCCACCGAGAAATAGGCCGGTATCGGGGAAGGGCAGGCGGGGCAAAACCGCTGGCGGAACGGCCCTAACTGGAAACTGGCAGGCGGAAACCGGAAACTAGCGGCCATGAGTACAAAGAAACGGGGACTTGGCCGGGGACTCGATGCCCTGCTCGGCAGCGTGACGCCCTCGCCGGCGGAAACGGGCGATGAGTTGCGCGAGCTGGAGCTGGAGCTGCTGGCGCCGGGCCGCCACCAGCCGCGCCGCAAGTTCGACGCGGAAGCGCTGCAATCGCTGGCCGATTCGATCCGCTCGCAGGGCGTGGTGCAGCCGATCGTGGCGCGCCCCGCCGCCGGCGGCGGGCGTTTCGAGATCGTCGCCGGCGAGCGGCGCTGGCGCGCGGCCAAGATGGCCGGGCTCACCACCATCCCGACGGTGGTGCGGCAGATTCCGGACCGCACCGCGATGGCGGTGGCGCTGGTCGAGAACATCCAGCGCGCCGACCTGAATCCGCTGGAAGAGGCGGAGGCGCTGCGCCGCCTGATCGACGAATGCGGCCTGACCCATGAGCTGACCGCCGAGGCGGTGGGCCGCTCCCGCGCCGCGGTGAGCAATCTGCTGCGCCTGCTCGATCTGGAAAGCGAGGTGCAGGAGCTGGTGCGCGACGACAAGCTGTCGCTGGGCCATGCCAAGGTGCTGCTCGGCGCCACCGGCGAACGCCAGATCGCGCTGGCGCTGCAGGTGGTGGAGCAGCGGCTGTCGGTGCGGCAGACCGAGCAGCTGCTGGCGCAGAAGCTGGCCGACAAGCAGGCGCCCAAGGGCTTGGCGCCGAAGCGCGCGCGCAGCCCGCTGGAGCTGGAGCTGAGCGAGCGCGTCGGCCTGCCGGTACACCTCAAGCAGGGCCAGGGCGGCCGCGGCCAGCTGACCATCGGCTTCGGCGACAAGAATGAACTGGAGCGGTTGCTGAAGATTCTGCGCTGATAAGACTTTAAGTGATGGGTGAAAGGCGAGGAGCAAAAGCGCATTCCCCTCGTTCGTCATTCCGGCGGAAGGCAGCCCCGACACGGTGCCCGGAACGGTGGGTGCGGGAGGGGCTGCATCGCCTGCGGTTTAACGGTCGCTTCGGGGCTTCTTCGCCTGCTCCCGCACCCACGCTACCGCGGCACCGTGTCGCAGGCGATAATCCAGGGCAACGTAGTGAGCGCTCCGACTCTGGATACCGGCTTTCGCCGGTATGACGTCGGATTTACTTGCAACGGAATCAGTCCACGCCACGGCCACGCATGAAACTCGCATACAAAACCGCGCTCATCACCGGTGCCTCCAGCGGCATCGGCGCCGCCTTCGCCACGACGCTGGCCGCTGCCGGCTGCGACCTGATCCTGGTGGCGCGGTCGGCCGACAAGCTCAATGCGCTGGCGCAGCAACTGGCGCAGCAGCATGGCCGGCGGGTCGAGGTGGTGGTAGCCGATCTGGCCAAGGCCTCGCCCGGCGCCGAGCTGAAGAAGGTCGTGGAGAAACTCGGTCTGCAGGTGGACTTGCTGATCAACAACGCCGGCTTCGGCACCACCGGGCCGTTCGAGACGCTGGATCCCGGCCGCGAGCAGGAGGAGATCCGTCTCAACACCGGCGCGGTGGTGGATCTGTCGCGCAGCTTCCTGCCGCCGATGCTGCGGGCCGGCAGCGGCGCCATCATCAACGTGGCCTCGATGGCCGCGTTCCAGCCGCTGCCCTACATGGCGGTGTATGGCGCCACCAAGGCCTTCGTCTGGTCGTTCAGCGATGCGCTGTGGGGCGAGTGCCGCGGCCGCGGCGTGCATGTCATGGCGGTGTGCCCGGGCCCGGTGGATACGGCCTTCTTCGAGGCCACGGGCGACGCCCATCTGCGCGACACCGTGCCCAAGGGCAGCGTGGTCAGCGCGCAGACCGTGGTGGATGAAACCCTGCGCGGCCTGCGCCGGCGCAACCGGCTGGTGATACCGGGCGCGTTGAGCAAGGCCAGCTCGGTGTTCACCCGCCTGGCGCCGCGGCCTCTGCTGACCCTGGCGGTCGGGAAATTCATGAAGCATTGAAACGGCGTGCCGCGATTCGTACCGCGGCGATTTTGGTGCACGGCTAGCGGCCGTTGCGGGGCGTGCCCCGATTTGGGGACAAAGTTTGACCGGCCTTGTCCCAAGCCGGTAAAATCGCAATCCCGCTGGTGAGTTCGCTAGGGGCGACGTAACCAAATCGTCACCACGGGCGGATGAAAATGCGAACCCAATTGCGCGGTGCAGCAATCGCCTGGGCGGTGTGCCTGGTGCAACTAGGGGTTCTCGGGATCGCCGCTCTGCTGACGGGCGCGATATGGGGCAGGCCGCAAGCGATCGCCTCGGCATATGGCGGGCTTGTAGCATTGATGTCGACCGCTTATTTCGCTTTTTATGCGCTGATACGGAGCGAAGGCAAGACTCCGCAGCAGGCGGTCGGTACGTTTTATCGAGGAGAAGTCGGGAAATTCGTGTTGACGGCGGCCCTGTTTGCAATCGGGACGAAGCTGTTTGCGCAAGAATTCGTGTTTTTGATGCTGACGTTCGTGGTGTGCCAGCTCGTCTATTGGCCCGCTCTGGGAATAAGGCTTTAGAAGGTTCTACGGTTTTCGCACGCGACTAAAGTATGGCTGAACAAGCGCAAGGTACCGGTGAATACATTGTTCACCACCTGACCAATCTGAAGCTCGATCTGCACACCATGCAGATCGATCCGGATGCGACGGGCTTTTGGGTGCTCAATCTCGACTCGATCGTGTTTTCGGCGATATTGGGTGTCGTGTTCCTTGCGCTGTTCCTGTTTGTCTCGCGCAAGGCCACCAGCGGCCAGCCCGGCGCCTGGCAGAACTTCGTCGAGATGATGGTGGAATACGTCGACCAGCAGGTGTCCGACGGCTTTCACGGCAAGGCGACCTTCGTCGCCCCGATGGCACTGACCGTGGCTTTCTGGGTGTTCCTGATGAATTTCATGGACATGCTGCCGATCGATCTGCTGCCGGCCATCGGCCGCAGCTTCGGCATCCATCATCTCAGGACCGTGCCGAGCACCGACCCGAACATTACCCTCGGCATGTCGCTGACCGTATTCGTCATCGCCTTCGGCTACAGCTTCGTGGCCAAGGGCATCAAGGGTGTCGGCGCCGAATTCCTGTTTCACCCATTCGGCAAATGGCTGATGCCGGTGAATTTCCTGCTCAAGGTGGTGGAAGAACTGGCCAAGCCGCTGTCGCTCGGCCTGCGACTCTTCGGCAACATGTATGCGGGCGAAATGATCTTCATCCTGATCGCCTGCTTCACCCTCAACAAGGGGCTGTCCCTGGACACCGGTCTGGGCTTCATTGCCCAGTTGGTACTGGATAGTGCCTGGACCGCCTTCCATGTCCTGATCATCACCCTGCAGGCTTATATCTTCATGGTGTTGACGGTGGTGTACATGGGCATGGCTGCTGATCATCATTGATCCGCCCGTATCTCAACCCTTTTTTCTCAAAGACGCATTTCTTCAAGGAGCACACAGATGGACTTGGTACAACACATCGCTAGCGTTGAGGGCATGACCGCCATCGCCGCCGGTTTGATCCTTGGTCTGGCCGGCATCGGCGCGGCCATCGGCATGGGCCTGATGGGCGGCAAATTCCTGGAAGGCGCGGCGCGCCAGCCGGAGCTGGTGCCGATGCTGCGCGGCAGCATGTTCCTGCTCGTGGGTCTGATCGACGCTATCCCGATCATCGGCGTCGGTATTGCCATGTACTTCGTGTTCGTCGATCCGTTCGCGGGCAAAGTGCTGGCAGAAGCCGCAAAAGCAGTTCACTAAGTACTGCTTCCGGTAGCAACGCGACGAGGACAAGCGCGTGAACATCAACGTTACGCTATTCGCCCAGATGCTGGTTTTTCTCCTGCTGATCTGGGGTTCCGCGAAATTCATCTGGCCGCCGATCACCAAGGCGCTGGATGAGCGCCGCAAGAAGATCGCCGATGGGCTGGCCGCTGCCGAAAAAGGTTCGCGGTCGCTGCAGGATGCTTCCCTGAAGAGCGAGGAAGCCCTCAAGGCTGCCCGTCTGCAGGCGCAGGAAATCATCGGTGCTGCCAACAAGCAGGCCACGCAGCTGGTCGAGCAGGCCAGGCAGGACGCGGAATCCGAGAAGGCGCGCATCGTCGCTTCCGGCCACTCCGAGGTCGAGCGTGAAGTGGGTCAGGCCAAGGATGTCCTGCGCAAGCAGGTGGGTGATCTGGCCGTCGCCGGCGCTTCGAAGATTCTCAAGCGCGAGATCGATGCCAAGACGCATGCCGACGTGCTGAACGAACTGGCGGCACAGGTCTGATATGGCCGAGCTGCACACGCTGGCACGACCCTACGCGAAGGCTGCGTTTGAACTGGCGCGCGATACCCAGTCCCTGCCGCATTGGTCGCAAACGCTGAAGGCGCTGGCCGGCGTTACCGCCGATGCCGAGATCGCCTCGCTGCTGTCCGACCCGCGCCTGTCGCGTAGCGATGTGGCGGCGGTGCTGATTTCTGGGCTGGGCGATCAGCTCGATGCGCAGGGCCGCAACTTTCTCGGGCTGCTGGTCGAAAACAAGCGCCTCTCCACGCTGCCGGCCATCGCCGAAGAGTACGAGACGCTGCGCGCGGCGGCCGAAAAGCGGGTGGACGTGGAAATCACCACGGCTACCGCGGTGGCGCAAGCGCAGCAACAGGCGTTGATCGCGGCGATCCGCAAGCGGCTGGCGCTTGAAGTGGATGTGGCGTGGAAAACCGACGCGGCACTGGTCGCCGGAGCGGTGATCCGCGCCGGGGATCTGGTGATCGACGGTTCCATCGCCGGTGAACTGGCGCAGTTGCGCCAGGCTGTGGTCACGAGTTGAAGTACGGGGCGCCGATGCGTCCCGTTGAACAGTTAACACGCTGAGCAACTGAGCAAAACAACCATGCAACTGAATCCTTCCGAGATCAGCGAGCTGATCAAGGCCCGCATCAAGAACTTCGAGGCCGGCGCCGAAGCGCGCAACACCGGCATCATCGTCTCGCTGCAGGACGGCATCGTCCGTATCCACGGCCTGTCCGACGCGCTGCAGGGCGAAATGCTCGAGTTCCCGGCCAATGCCGGCGGCGAAGTCACCTACGGCCTGGCGCTGAACCTGGAGCGTGACTCCGTGGGCGCGGTGGTGCTGGGCGACTACAAGCATCTGGCCGAAGGCGACACGGTGAAGACCACCGGCCGCATTCTTGAAGTGCCGGTGGGCGAAGGCCTGCTCGGCCGCGTGGTCGATGCGCTCGGCCGCCCGATCGACGGCAAGGGCCCGGTCAAGGCTTCCGGCACCAGCCCGATCGAGAAGGTCGCGCCGGGCGTCATCACGCGCCAGTCGGTGACCCAGCCGGTGCAGACCGGCTACAAGTCGGTCGACTCGATGGTGCCGATCGGCCGCGGTCAGCGCGAGCTGATCATCGGCGATCGCCAGACCGGCAAGACCGCGCTCGCCGTCGACGCGATCATCAATCAGAAGACCACCGGCATCAAGTGCATCTACGTCGCGATCGGCCAGAAGGCCAGCTCCATCGCCAACGTGGTGCGCAAGCTGGAAGAGCATGGCGCGATGGCCCACACCATCGTCGTCGCCGCCACCGCGTCCGAAGCCGCCGCGCTGCAGTTCATCGCGCCGTACTCCGGCTGCACCATGGGCGAGTACTTCCGCGACAAGGGCGAAGACGCGCTGATCATTTACGACGACCTGTCCAAGCAGGCCGTGGCCTACCGCCAGGTGTCCCTGCTGCTGCGCCGCCCGCCGGGCCGCGAAGCGTTCCCCGGCGACGTGTTCTATCTCCATTCCCGCCTGCTGGAGCGCGCCGCGCGCGTCAACGAGGAATACGTCGAGAAGTTCACCAACGGCGCCGTCAAGGGCAAGACCGGCTCGCTCACCGCGCTGCCGATCATCGAGACCCAGGCCGGTGACGTCTCGGCCTTCGTGCCGACCAACGTGATCTCCATCACCGACGGCCAGATCTTCCTGGAAACCGACCTGTTCAACGCCGGCATCCGTCCCGCCATGAACGCCGGCATCTCGGTGTCGCGCGTCGGTGGCGCGGCCCAGACCAAGGTAATCAAGAAGCTCGGCGGCGGCGTGCGTCTGGCGCTCGCTCAGTATCGTGAGCTGGCTGCGTTCGCGCAGTTCGCCTCGGACCTGGACGAAGCCACCCGCAAGCAGCTTGAGCGCGGCCAGCGCGTCACCGAGCTGATGAAGCAGAAGCAGTACGCGCCGCTGTCCGTCGGCCAGATGGCCGCGACGCTGTACGCGGTGGAAAAGGGCTACATCGACAAGGTGCCGGTGGAGAGCGTGCTGGCCTGGGAATCCGGTCTGCACCAGTTCCTCGCCAGCAGCCACAAGGGCACGCTGGACAAGGTCAACACCGGCGACTGGGACGGTGCCATCGAAGGCGAGCTGAAGGCCGCGATGGACGCCTACGTCAAGCAGTCCGCGATCTGATCCCGGAGCGATAGACAGTGGCCGGCGCAAAGGAAATCCGCACCAAGATCAAGAGCGTGAAGAACACGCAGAAGATCACGCGTGCGATGGAAAAAGTGGCGATGTCGAAGATGCGCAAGGCACAGGAGCGCATGCTCGGCGCGCGTCCCTATGCCGAGAAGATCCTGCGCACCGTCGGTCATCTGGCCCTGGCCACCCCGGAGTACAAGCATCCGTTCCTGGTGGACCGCGCGGTCAAGCGCGTCGCCTTCATCGTGGTGTCGAGCGACCGCGGCCT
>Ga0302313_10002847_pt1 | contig 11715 bp, 10 predicted proteins | sample III_Palsa_N2_2_FD_200454 | JGI IMG/M metagenome (GOLD analysis project Ga0302313, IMG submission 200454) | Peat permafrost microbial communities from Stordalen Mire near Abisko, Sweden - III_Palsa_N2_2 | ecosystem: Environmental > Terrestrial > Soil > Palsa > Peat permafrost | place: Sweden...
TTCGCGTCATAACCTCCTATGAAGCCCTATGCCGCGCTGACGCTTAGCTGTTTCGCTCTGACGCTCGTGCAAACGTCAGCCCGTGCGCAGGTTCCCTCTAATACCGGCACTTCTGTCATCACCACGCGCTCCACGCTGGTTCTGGTTCCCGCGCTCGTCCGCGACAAGCATGGAAATCTCGTCTTCACCCTCACAGCCAACGACTTCGCCATCACCGACGACGGCATTCCGCAGAAGCTCACCCTGGAACCCGACACCGACAACGAGCCCCTGGCTCTTGTCGTCGACATTGAAATCGGCGGCGCCGGCACTCGTGAGTATGAAAGATTCAAAGCCATCGCGCCCATGCTCGACTCCATCGTCGGCAGCGTCCCTCACCGGATCGCTGTCGTGGCCTTCGACAGCCACTCATCCCTCGAACAGGACTTCACCTCCAGCACCGACGAAGCGGCACAAGCCATCTTCGATCTCGAACCCGGCTGCTCGCGTCAAAATCATCAGGACGACTGCGCTCCCAACTCCGTCCACGATCTCAGCCTTGGAGACAACGGTGCGGCCATCCTCGACAGCATTGGTGTTTCCGTCGACCTGCTCCGAAAGCAACCATCGACTTATCGCCGCGCCATTCTTCTGGTCAGCGAAACATTAGATCGTGGAAGCACCCTCAAACTCGACGACGCACTGCGCGCTATCACCGACACCAACACCTCCATCTACAGCATCGCCTTCTCCACCGGTAAATCCGAAGCTTCGCACTACGCGAATCGTGAGCTTCCCACACAACCAGCCGGTGGACCGAAAACAAGCTGGCTAAGGGTTGAGAACGCACATCCCAATCCGCCTCACGGCTGCATGGGTAAAGATCCCAACCCGGACCCGGACGCTACCCACAACAAGATCATCCGGGCCTACGATTGCCTCACCCAACTCGCGCCTCCGCTGGCTTTAGCCAAGATGGCAGCCATCGATGCGACTGACAGCCTGAAGCGCAACATCCCCGAGACTGTGGCCAATCTCACCGGTGGCGAATACTTCAAACTTACGGACGCCAAAAGCCTCGAACGCAGTCTTCAGGCAATCTCCAACCACATACCCAACCGCTACGTGCTCAGCTTCCAGCCACAGAATCCCCACCCCGGCTTCCACGTCATCCATCTGCAAGCGCCGGACTACGCCGACTTCCAGATCACGGCCAGAAACTCATACTGGGCCACGCCTGATCCCTCGCAAGCCACCCCATCCACTCAGCCAAGCGTGAAGTAAAACGTCGCACCCTTTTCGACAGCGCCTTCAGCCCAGATCGCGCCTCCCTGCCGCGCGATAATCCGCTGTACTGTGGCCAATCCGATCCCTGTCCCTGGAAAATCGCTCTTGCCATGCAGCCGGTGGAACGGCTCAAACAGTTGCCCCATGCGACCCGGATCGAAGCCCGCGCCATCGTCACGAACAAAGTACACCAATTTATTCGCATCCCGCTTCGCGCTGAACTCGATACACGCATGTTCGTGGTGCGAGCTGTACTTCCAGGAGTTGCGCAGCAGGTTGTCGAGCACGATGCGCATCAATCCCTCGTCAGCAGGCGTCTCTGGTGTGTCCTTGATCATGAACTCCACCTTGCGCGTCGGATCAGACGCTGCAAGTTCCGCAGCGATCTGTCGCGCAATGCTGCTCAGGTTCACCGGCGCCAACTTCAGCGGCGTCGTGGACGCTCGCGCGAAGTTCAGCAGGTTATCGATCAGCGAACTCATGTTGCCCGTCGAAGTCGTAAGCTGATTCAACATCACGTGCGCCTTCAGTTCGTCTGTGCTGTCCCAGCTTTGCGCAAGCAGGAACGCAATTCCTGTAATCGCATCGAGCGGCCCCCGCAGATCGTGCGCTACGGTGTAGGAGAAAGCCTCAAGCTCGCGGTTGGCCGTGCGCAGTTCCGCGGTTCGCTCCTCCACACGCGCCTCAAGCTCGGCGCGCGCCTCGCCCAGCGCCGCGTCGCGTTCCTGGATCTGCGTCAACATCGTGTTGAACGCATCAACCAGCACGCCGATTTCGCTTCCATCCGCGGGGATCTCCGCACGCACCGAGTAATCCTTCTCACGCGAAACCGTCAGCGCTGTATCGGCCAATCCGATGATTGGCTCCGCAATCAACCGGCGAGACGTAGAACTGATCGCCAGCGCCGCAGCCATGCAGAACAGCAGGATGAGAAAGGCAATCAAAAGATACTGTCGCGCGCGATGTCCAATCTCCCTCAGCCGCGCCGAGATCGTAACGATCCCTACAGTCTTGCCCTGGAACATCACACGATGAGCCACAACCACCTGCGTGCCCGAGGGCCACGCACGGTCGTTCTCATGCGCGCCCAGCACATGAGCACTGATATCGCCCTGATCGAGCGTTCCAAGGCGCGCAAACACCGTTCCATCGCTGCTCGTAAGCACCGCACCCTGCACGTCCGGCGACTGTTCCAGGCTGCGAAGCGTTGTCGTAGCGCTCTCCTGATCGTTGAACATCACCGCGGAGATACTGTTCGCACCCACGATCTGCGCTTCAGCTTCGATATTTCGGATCAAAATCTGCTGGAACGAAAGCAGGTCATACGAAAAGAACGCCAGCGCCGCGATGAGAAGCACCGCGCCACTCACCAGCAGATTCATACGCGTCAGCCGCGCGGCCAATGACTCGTTCTGGCGGAGGTTCATCGCCCACCTCCGCTAGCGTCTTTGCCGCTCACATTTACTGCTACCTTCAACAGCTCCGAGCTAAGGCCGATCCCGCTGTGTACCGCCGGTCGCAGGTCTACTGAAAAGCGCACACGCTTGTCGATCACCAGGAACTGAATCATCCCACCGTGATCCAGAAATCCGGGAATATCGCTCACAGTCAGTACCGGTTTCCCGGCAGTTGCGGCAAGCAGCCCATCAGTATGGTCCTTCGCGGCGTTTTCGATAAAGACAATCGCGCAATCGGCCTCATCTTCAGGCGTCTGAACCGCACGCACAGCCAGTGGCCGCGAGTTGATCTGCTCGCCTTTGACGAGCCGCGTCAGCGTGTCTGTATACACCTTCGGACCAGCCACGCAGATCGTCAATGCACCATGGTCTGCCTCGGGCCAGCGGACGAACTTCGCAAAGTCGAACAGATACACGGCCTGCACATCGACCAGCGAAGGCCCAGGCGCTTGCGCATGCGCTTCACGCGCGACCTGTGCGGTCATCATCAAAACAACAGCAGGTATAGCGAGCATGGCAGTCCGCATGCTTCGCAAAATAACCCTCGTTGTCGTAAATCGCCGCATCATCACCATTTCCACGCCAGGCCGCCAAAGACCTCACGCTTGATACCTACAACATTACTGTTGTCTCCCTGAATCTCATCATGTCGTGCCTGCACCAGGTTTCGACCATTTACCGCGACATCCAGATGCTCTTTAATCAGATAAGAAATACGCGCATCCGCCGTCTGATAGCTGGGAATGCTCTCCGCCGGCAGCGCACTGACGAAGCGATAATCGGGGACAATTTCAAGCCCATGCGCCACGGTGAAAATCCCCTGTACTGAAGCCTCGCGATGAGGGCTCGAACCTTCTACGCTCGTAGCATACGATGCCTGGTCATAACCCACCTTCGAGTGCAGCGCCACATGCACATGCGAGAAGTTCCCACGCATTTCAAACCACGACACCGGTTTCCAGTCCGGCGCAATCTCCAGGCCATCCGAAACACCGCGCAGCCCGTTGCCAAACTGAATGTTGATCTGTTCATACGGATAGGGCGTCGTCGGAAACGTAAATAACGACGCCGGGCCGCCATAGCTTTCGATGTTGTCGTACTGATTATGGAACGCAGCCACATCGACATAAACCTTCCGCCAAAGCAACTGCCGGACACCCGCACTCCAGCCGATCAGCACCTCAGGAACGAAGTTCGGATTGCCTTCCACGTTCAGAAAAATTGGGCCGGCCGGCCCTGACGGCGTCACATCCCCCAGCAGGCTCAGATCGCGATCCAGCCGCCCAGGTGTGCGCAACGCACGCGCCACCGATGCCCACAAGGTCGTCGTGTTCTTCGGATGCCACAGGATCTGCGCCGTCGGCTGAATACCCCAGCCGCTATACATGTCATCCACAAACTTCGAGCCCAGCGTCAGCGTCAGACGATCCGGAACGATCTTGAAACTGTCCTGCATAAACAGGCTGTACACATAGTTGTTGATCTTGTTGGGCGAGAAGTTCACTGTCGCCTGCGTCTGCACCAGATGGCTCGGGCTCTCGCGCAGACCTGCGCCCACCACGATGTCCTGTCGCGGCAGATTCGCAATGTGATCGATCACATCCACATCGATCGTGTTGCGCGTCTCCGTAAACTGCGACGTCGCGCGATTCGTGCGATCGAAGTACCCCTCTACATAAAACCCCGAATCACCCGCCAGCTTGTGATCCCAGCGCAGCACGACATCGCCGCCCGTCGCCACCTGCTGCCCATCGACGACAAGCTGCGACGGCGGATAGAACTCGCCAATCGTGTTCTGATCGCCATTCCTGCTGCTATAAGCCATCGCAGACGCGGTCAGGCTGTCGCGCGAAGTAGGCTGCCAGTCTGCGCGAAACCCTCCGCGCGCCTGGTGCCATGCGTCATATTGATCCGTGCCCGGATTCGCCTCCGGTCCACGCGTAAACCCCTTCGCAAACAACCGCAGCTGCAGATTCGGCAGAGGGTGCAACCCCACTCGAACCGATCCGGCGAAGCGATCGACTGCTCCTCCGCCGGTAAAGTCCACCATCACTCCCTGCGTGTCCGCGGCCTTCTTCGTGATGATGTTGATCACGCCGTTGACCGCATTCGGTCCCCAGATCGTGCCTCCCGGCCCGCGAATCACCTCGATGCGCTCAATGTCCTCCAGCACCAGATCCTGCACATCCCAGTACACGCCTTCAAACAGTGGCGTATAGACGCTGCGGCCGTCGATAAGCACCAGCAGATCTTTCGAAAATCCACTATTGAACCCACGAATCCCGACCGCCCACTCCCCGCTCTGGCTGCGCGCGACTTCCACCCCCGGCACCAGTCGCAGCAACTCCGGAATGCTCGTCGCTCCCGACCGCCGGATGTCGTCCGCCGTCACCACCGACACCGCTGCCGGCGTCTGCCAAACTTCTTCAGGCTGCTTGGAAACGGTCGTGATCTCGACTTCGCCCAACTGCTCCAGCGAAAGAGATTTCAATTGCCCCGGTTGCATATCAGGTTGCATATCGGGCTGCATATCCAGATGCCCGGCCGCCATCAGCGGAAGACACACCACTCCCTGTGCCGCCAGACCCAGAAAGCAACGACCAAGAATTTTCAACGGTTCTGCCATGTCACCCGGGAAGCAGGAAAGACAAGAGGGAAAACCTCCGGTCGGAATTCAGGCATTCGGTCATGAGCGCGATCCCAGCATCTCGCGCAAACGCTCCACAAGCTTTGCCGGATCGCCTTTGCGCACAAATCCTCGAACATACGGTGCAATATCGTCAGGCATGGAATAGGCATCCGAAAGCACCAGGATCGGAGCTTGCGCATAGCGCGACCGCACCAGCTCCGCCGTCTTCACCGCGCTCAAAGCTCCTGAGAGGTTATAGTCCAGCAGGACAAGGTCCACAGTCTCCTCGGGCAGGACAACTTTGTCCAGCTCAACCTGCGCTGCCAGCGCACGATATCCCGCGGCTTCGACGATCCAGCCGTAAATTCGGAGGTGCATCGGGTCATCATCAATAATCAGGACGGAATCTTTTTCATGCATAAAAAACACTGCCGCCGGCTGATTTTTGGGCCCCTCACTTGTCGGCTAACGACCTTATGATGCATGGACATTCAGCGGGTTGTCTAGTCGTTGTGGAAAAGATTTCGGCGAACCTCCAGTCAACCCGGCAACAAGCTCGAAGCCTGTCCTGTATCCTCACCCAATGCACGGCCAATGGACTCGAGAGCTGGAACAACGGAGCGCCGCCAAGCGCGCCGCCGCTCTCTCGTCCCTGATGGCGGCTCTCGCCATCACGCTTCTCAAGCTTCTCACCGGCGTCCTCACCGGCTCCCTCGGCATGCTTTCCGAAGCTGCCCACTCAGCCGTCGACCTCATCGCCTCAGCCATCACACTCATCACGGTACGCGTCTCCGACCGCCCTGCGGACGAGGATCACAACTACGGCCACGGCAAGCTCGAAAGCCTCTCCGCCGGCATCGAGACCCTCATCATGGCGGCATCCTGCTTCTGGATCGCCCGCGAAGCCATCCTGCGCATCCTTCACCGCAGCCATCTCGACCTCCGCTGGTCCATCTGGCCGTTCGTCGTGCTGCTGCTCTCCATGGCGGTCGACTACACACGCTCGCGCTCACTCCACCGCGTCGCCCAGGAGCAACGCTCGGACGCGCTGGAAGCCGACGCCATGCACTTCGGCACCGATCTCTGGTCCGCCGCAGCCGTCTTCGTCGGCCTGCTCGCGTCCTTCGCCGGACAGCGGTTCAACCTCCCGGCGCTCGAATACGCCGACCCCATCGCGGCCCTCGTGGTCTCCGGCGTCATCGTCTCCGTCACCTGGCGTCTCGCCCGCACCACGATCGATTCCCTCCTCGACGCCACACCCTCCGAAGCCCGCGCACAGATCCGCCGCGACCTCGTCAACGACCTTGAAGCCGTCGACGGCGTCCTCACCGTCGAGCGCGTCCGCGTGCGCCGCTCCGGCTCCGACTACTTCGTCGACCTCACGCTCGGCATGCCCCGCAACCTCACCTTCCAGCGCTCAGAGCAGATCACCTTCGCCGCCACAGCCGCTGTACAGAAACGCCTTCCCGGCGCCGATGTCGTCATTCATTCCGTGCCCACGGCCACAGTCGGCGAAAGCGTCTTCGATCGCATCCGCGCCGTCGCCGCCCGCTCCAACCTCAATCTCCACGACGTCAGCGTCCAGCAGTACGAAGGCGCCCACCACGTCGAACAGCATCTCGAAGTCCCCGAGACCATGTCGCTGCAGGAGGCCCACGACATCGCCACGCAGCTCGAATCCGAAATCCGCCGCGAAGTCCCGTCCGTCGCCACAGTCCTCACCCACATCGAAAGCGAACCCGCCACCATCGCCTACCCCGCCCAGTTCGCGGCCAACGAAAATCTCAACCGACAGCTCTTCGAAATTGCCGCCGAATTTCCCGAGATTCAGGACATCCACGAAATCACCGTCACTCGTGGCCACAGCGGTGCAGCCAATAGCGTCCAGATCAACTGCCACGTCACGCTGCCCGACGATCTTCCTATGTCCCGCGTCCACGAAGTCATCACTGAGTTCGAAAACGCCTTCCGCCTCCGCCACCCCCAGGTAGCCCGCGTCCTCATCCACCCCGAACCCGCCACCGACAACCGCCGCTAAGCTCTAACCCCCACGAATTGTCATCCTGAGCGAAGCGCAAAGCGCGCAGCCGAAGGACCCGCCACACAGCTAGCCCCAGCAAACCGTCCGCACCTTTCCGCCAACGAACCCACACGCCCGCGCAGCCAACTGCATCCAACCATTCAACGACACGTACCGCTGTATGCTTAATCGACCATGAAGCTTTTCCGCCTCGTCCTCAGCACGCTCGCCATGCTCTTCGTGATGTTCCTCTCTGCGGCCATCACACTGCGCATCGCGTTGCACGGCCACGAGGTCTCGGTCCCTAACTTCTCCGGCATGACGGTCTCGGAAGCCAGCACCGCGGCACTCAAAGCCGGCCTCGACCTCAACATCGAAAACAAGTTCTACTCGACCACCGTCCCCGCCGGCCGGATGCTCTCACAAGCCCCCGCCGCAGGCTCGAAAGTCCGCCACGGCTGGCAGGTCCGCGTCACCGAAAGCCTCGGCCCGCAGCAAGTCACCATCCCTGACGTCGCCGGCCAGACCGAGCGCGAAGCCTCTCTCAACATTCGCCGCGACTCCCTCGACCTCGGCACGCTCGCCCACATCGACGCCCCCGGCGACCCCGACATCGTCCTCGCGCAAACCCCGCCACCTGACGCCGGCGTCGACCAGCCCCGCGTCAGCCTGCTTCTCAGCTCCACCGCCAGCGGAGCCTCCAGCGCCATCGTCATGCCCTCATTTCTAGGCATGACCTACAGCGCCGCCAACCACGCCGCTGCAGCAGTTGGACTCCGCGTCACCTTCGTCAGCGACACCCCCGTACCGGCCCCTGCCGCTCCCACACCGCAAACACCGGCCTACACCACCAACGCCGCCGGGGTAAAAGTCGACGCCAATGGCCAGGCGATCTCGTTCCCCGCCGGCCAACCACCGCCAGCCACTCCGACACCCGTGCCCGCCGCTCCCGCCGCGCCATCATCTCCAGCCGGCCCGGTCACAGCCCAAAAACCCGACTCCGGTTACCGCGTCACCAAAGGCGACACCATCCGCCTCACCTTCGGCCACCCCGCCACACCCAGTCAGACTCCTTAGCTACCGCATAATCGCCTGATAGCAGAACTGCAACCCAATCACCGTCAACCACAGCGACAGAATAATCCTCAAATAGCGGTTCGGAATCTTCGGCGCAATCGCTGTTCCCGCAATGCCGCCAGCCACGCCGCCAATCGCCATCTTCCACAACAACGCACCCGCGTACTGTCCGCCGATCATGTGTACGCCGGTGCCTACCAACGCAACCGACAACCCAAACGCAAGATCCGTGCCCACCACTTGCGATGCCGTCAGGTTCGTCATGCCCAGCAGCGTCACCGTCCCCAGGGCACCGGCGCCTGATGAGGAAAACCCAACCTCAGCCCCAATCGGGAACATAATCAGCCCAAGATACTTCGAGCGCTCCCGCACAGGACGGGCCACGCCCATCGGCCGCACTGTGCGATAGATATGCCATCCCGACGTGAACAAAATAATCGCGCCCAGCGCAAACGTAAGCGCCGCACGCGGCCCATGCGCTGCCACATGCTTGAACATCACCGAGCCAAAAATCACACCCGGCAACCCACCCAGCAGCATGAACCCCAAAACGCGATAGTTCACCTGCCTGCGCACCACCTGCACCGGCACAACAATCAGCTTCACAATCGCCGAGTAAGCCAGCGCCGTGCTTACCGCGATCTCCAGCGGAACATGCAGGAAAAGAATCAACAGTGGCGCGGTAATCACGCCTGCTCCAACGCCGGTAATCGCGATCACCACGGCGATCAGGAAGCCAATTGCAAAATCCATAAAATCAAAACTTTCTTCGTGCTCGTGCGGCGACGGCTACGACTGCAGATGAATCCCGCACTCCAGTTTTTGTCCGCCCCACCGTCCCGAGCGGGGATCGTTCGGATCAAGCGGAATGCTCGTGCACGGCTCACACCCGATGCTCGTGTACCCCTTGTCGTACAGGCTCAGCAGCGGAATCCCATTCTCCGCCGCATACGTCCACACATCCTTCGCACTCCACTCCGTCAGCGGACTGATCTTGCGAATCTTCTTCCCGGTCGGCAACGAAAAGTCATCCACCTCAGCCAGCGCCGCACGGCTCTTGGCCTGCTCACGACGCAGCCCGGTGAACCACATCCCATAGCCCTCAAGCGACGCAAACAGCGGCTTCACCTTCCGCATCCCGCAGCACTTGCCCGGATCGCTCTGGTTCAATATCCCGAACACCGACTCCTGCTCGGCCACGGTCGTTTCCGGCAGCAGGTTGATCAGATTCATCCGCCACTCGGCCGCCATGCGGTCGCGATACTCATAGACCTCGGCAAAGTGATAGCCCGTATCCAGAAACACCACCGGCACATTCGGCAGGATCTCACGCACCATGTGCAGCAGCACCATGTCCTCAGCCTGAAAGCTGTTGGTTACGACGATATCCCCGGCAGCGCCCGCGATCTCCTGCGCGACCAGCTCGCATGCCTCGCGAACGCGGTCCGCCGTGCTCGTCACTGTCAATGGCCGGGAATTCTCCACCGGTGCCACATGCAATTCTTCGCTCACATCAACCTCCGCTCTCAAGCCTCATTCCTGAAGCCCCTCAAACCTCAACAAACACTCTCACGATTCCCGCAGCGCCTTTACAATCTCCGGAATTTGCGCTCCCACGCCAGCATCGACAACTGCGAACCCAGCCGACATCAACGCCGCATGGCTCTCTGCATCGATCGGTTCTTCCACCAGCACAATCAGGCCCAGCGCCAGCAGCCCACGCAGCGTCTTCACCGCGGTCACGCGAGTCCGCACCACAGCTGCGCCCTCATCCAGCAACGCGCGCTCCAACTCGGCAACCAGCGAACCATCCACCAACACCGCCGCCGGCTTATGTTCCGGCCCAGCTTCATGCGTTGAAACACCCCGCCGGATCATCCCCGCAGCCAGCGTCGCATTCGTATGTGGATCGATCAGGATAAAGCTGCCCGAAGCACGGTTCTCCGCATAAGGATCGAAGAACAACGCCCGCGTCAGCCCAATCTCTGCCACGCCAATGTCGTTCATCCCCAGCGAGTTCACCGCCTCTTCCGCCAGCGTTTGAATGTTCGTGCGATACAGCACCTGCGTCACCTGCGCCGGCAGCGTCTGCGCGCCATGCTTCACCAGATACGGCCGATGCGTCTCCAGCCGCGCCCCATCGAACCACACCAGCGAAGCCTCAATCGCCGTCGCATGTTGCGGTGGGCGCGTCGGCTCCGACAGCAAATCGCCACGGCTGATATCCAGCTCATCCTCCAGCGTCAGCGCAATCGACAGCGGCGCACTTGCCTCTTCCAGATCGCCATCGAACGTCGTAATCGAAGCCACGCGGCTCGTACGCCCCGAAGGCAGCGCCAGCACCGTATCGCCCTTGTGAACCGTGCCCGCGGAAATCTGTCCCGCAAACCCGCGATAATTCTGGTCCGGACGAATCACCCGCTGCACCGGCAACCGAAGCGGCTGCGCGGCCACATCTGTCCACACCGGCACCGTCTCCAGATGCTCCAGCAGCGTCGGCCCCGTGTACCAGTCCATCCGCTCCGACCGCTCCACCACGTTGTCGCCCTCCAGCGCACTCACTGGAATCGTCGTCAGGCTCGCGCTTCCAAACTGCCCCACCAGCTCGCGAAAATCCTTCTCAATCTGCGCATACACGTCCTCGGAAAAATCCACGAGGTCCATCTTGTTGATTGCCGCCACAAGGTGACGAATCCCCAGCAGCGAAGCAATATACGCATGCCGCCGCGACTGCACCAGGATGCCCTTGCGCGCATCGATCAAAATAATCGCCAGGTCCGCCGTCGAAGCACCCGTCGCCATATTCCGCGTGTACTGCTCATGCCCCGGCGTATCCGCGATGATGAACTTCCGCCGCTGCGTCGAAAAGTACCGGTACGCCACATCGATCGTGATGCCCTGCTCGCGCTCAGCCCGCAAGCCGTCGGTCAGCAACGCAAAATCAATCTTCGGCTTACGCTCTCCAACCTGCGCTCCAGTCACCGCGCGCACCTGGTCTTCATATACGTTGCGCGAGTCATACAGCAGCCGCCCGATCAGTGTCGACTTGCCGTCATCCACACTTCCCGCCGTGCTGAAGCGCAGCAAATCCTTCGCCGCCTCAGCTTCGAGAAACTCCTCAATCGCAAACTCGCTCTGCTCCACTTCCAATTCCTCGGTCGGCATTTAGAAGTAGCCCTCGCGCTTCTTAATCTCCATCGATCCATCCGTGTCATGATCAATCACCCGATTCGCCCGCTCGCTTGAACGGAAACTCACCAGCTCCG
>Ga0302313_10002848_pt1 | contig 11714 bp, 11 predicted proteins | sample III_Palsa_N2_2_FD_200454 | JGI IMG/M metagenome (GOLD analysis project Ga0302313, IMG submission 200454) | Peat permafrost microbial communities from Stordalen Mire near Abisko, Sweden - III_Palsa_N2_2 | ecosystem: Environmental > Terrestrial > Soil > Palsa > Peat permafrost | place: Sweden...
ACGCAAGGCCGAAGAGCGCGAGTACCAGGTGCTGGCCGATCTGAACTTCCGCCCCCGCACGACGTATACGGCGGGCGTTATCAACCCGAATCCGGAGCTTGCATAGCATGGCAACCCAAGGACAAAAGACCGAAGTTGTCGATCCCATGATCGACCCGCGCACTGGTGAGTACGCGGTCATTGCTCCGGGGCATAACTTCAAGAGCGTGACGCAGAAGATTGCGGGCATCGTGCTGACGGCAGATACGCCGTGGGCGTGGGTTGGCGGGCTATTCCTGGCCGCGACTGTGGCGACGGGCGTGATTATCGCGGTGACCTGGCTCTTCCTGAAGGGCGTTGGAATCTGGGGCGTTACGATTCCCGGCGCGTGGGGATTTGCCATCATCAACTTCGTTTGGTGGATCGGTATCGGCCACGCCGGTACGCTGATCTCGGCGATTCTGCTGCTGTTCAAGCAGCAGTGGCGCAACTCGATCAACCGATTCGCGGAAGCGATGACGATCTTTGCCGTGTGCTGCGCGGGCATCTTCCCGCTGCTGCACGTTGGGCGTCCGTGGCTGGGTTACTGGCTGCTGCCGTATCCGAACTCGATGAACGTTTGGCCGCAGTTCCGTTCGCCGCTGGCGTGGGACGTGTTCGCGGTTTCGACGTATGCGACGATCTCGGTGGTGTTCTGGTACATCGGCATGATTCCCGACTTCGGGACATTGCGCGATCGCGCGACGCTGCCGCTGGCGAAGTATTTCTATGGGTTGCTCTCGCTGGGCTGGAGAGGCTCGACGCGGCACTGGATCCGGTATGAGTCGGCTTCGCTGCTGCTGGCCGGTCTTTCGACGCCGCTGGTGCTCTCGGTGCATACGACCATCAGCTTCGACTTCGCGGTTGCGGCCATGGCTGGTTGGCATACCACTATATTCCCCCCCTATTTTGTCGCAGGAGCGGTGTACTCGGGCTTTGCGATGGTGCTGACGCTGGCGATTCCGATCCGCAAGTTCTATCACCTGGAAGACCTGGTGACGTTGCGGCATCTGGACAACATGGCGAAGGTCATGTTGGCGACGGGTTCGATTGTGGCTTACGGCTACGGCATGGAAGTGTTCATGAGCTGGTACTCGGCGAGCCACTGGGAGTTCTTTATGATGTGGAACCGTATGTTCGGGCCGATGGGCTGGGCGTACTGGATCCTGATCCTGACGAACCTCGCGATTCCGCTGACGACGCTGTGGAGCCGGAAGCTGCGCGTGAATGTGGGCTACCTGTTCTTCCTGAGCTTTGTGGTGAACATTGGTATGTGGTTCGAGCGGTTCGTCATCGTTGTGACTTCGCTCTATAGGGATTACCTGCCGTCGAGCTGGGGAACGTACCGCGCGACGAAATGGGATTACATGTTGTTCATTGGAACGTGGGGAATGTTTACCTTCCTGTTCCTGCTGTTTGCACGGTTGGCCCCAATGATTCCGATGTCCGAGATCAAGATGATGTTGCCGCAGACGAAGATTCGCCCCGGCGGAGCCGATGCTGAAGTTGTTACCCAGGAGGCGCTCTAATGCCGCCGCGCGAGGGAGTTTACGGCCTGCTGGCCGAGTTCAATACGCCGAGTGAGTTGGTCCATGCGACGGAGATGGCGCATCGTGCGGGATATCGCCGCATGGAGTGCTACACGCCGTATCCCGTGGAAGAAGCGGCCGAGGCGCTGCGTTTTCATAAGACCGGCGTGCCGTTGATGTGCCTGGTTGGCGGCATCATGGGCCTGATTACCGGCTATGGCATGGAGGTTTGGATCAACGTGTGGGGGTATCCGCTGAACATTCGCGGGACACCGCTGTTCAGTTGGCCGGCATTCGTGATTCCGGGCTATGAGTGGACGATCTTGTTTGCGGGCCTGTCTGCGGCGTTCGGAATGATCGCGCAGAATGGATTGCCGCAGCTGTATCATCCGCTGTTCAATGCCCCGAACTTCCGCGATGGCGCGACGACGGACAAGTTCTTCCTCTGCCTGGAGTCGCATGATCCGCGGTTTTCGCCGACGGAGACACGTGCGTTTCTGGAGCAGTTTTCACCCATCTCTGTGGTGGAGGTGGACCACTAATGCAGGGATTAGGGATTAGGGAACAGGGATTGGCGAGGGTTCAGGGTTTAGGGCCCAGGGTCCAGAAGGCGCGGATGATGCAGGTGCGAACGGTTGCGGTGATGGGAGCAATGACGGCGATGCTGGTGCTGGCCGGTTGCCGGCAGGACATGCATGATCAGCCGAAGTTCTTTCCGCAGCGTGGGACGTCGTTCTATGCTGATGGACGTTCGGCTAGGCCGCAGGTGGAGGACACCGTGGCGCGCAATCAGATGGATGAGGACGACTACTTTCATACAGGATTGCAGGGTGGCAAGGAAGGCGATGGATTGCCGCTTCCGCTGACACCGGCGCTGATCGAACGCGGGCAGGAGCGGTACAACGTGTACTGCACGCCGTGCCACTCGCGCGTGGGCAATGGCGCAGGCATGATCGTGCAGCGTGGGTATCGTCCGGCGGGTGATTTCCATACGGACCGTCTGCGCAATGCTCCGCTGGGACACTTCTTTGCGGTGATGACCAATGGCTATGGCGCGATGCCGGACTATGCGGCGCAGGTTACGCCAGAGGATCGCTGGGCGATTGCGGCTTATATTCGTGCGTTGCAGCTGAGCCAGAATGCGAAGCAGAGCGACGTGGCTGCGAACGGGCATGTTGAGGAGTTGCACGCGATTGCGAAGGACCAGGGTATGCAGCCTGGGTTTGCGGATCCATGGGTGCTGCCGTCGACGGCCATCTATGGCACGCCGGATAACAAGGACAATGGAATTCCCGGACAGGCGCTGGGACCGGTAACGGCCGGTGCGCCGAAGCCGGCAGCCGGGGCAAATGCTGTAAGCAAGCCCGCGGTTGAGAAGTAGCAAGGGTTTAACAAGACAAGTTTTGAACTTTTGAAGGTCGAAGGCGACTGACGCATGAATGAACACGAACATCACGGAGCGGAAATAGGACACGCGGAACATCATGGCCCGCGCACGCTGCCGGCCATTCTGGGAGCGCCCAGCGTTGTGGCGGCCTGGCGGACACGCGCGATCATCGTCGCGGTGGTCTTCGGACTGATTTCGCTCGTATTTATCGGAACGCCGGAAGGGCGTAACCACCTGCTGCGTGCTTACCTGATGGGCTATATGACCATCTTCAACTTCTGCGGCGGCGCGCTGGCGTTCCTGATGGTGCAGTATGTGTCGGGCGGTAAGTGGGGCCAGATTCTGCGGCGTCCGCTGGAAGCCATGACGCGGACGATTCCGCTGATCATCATCGGGCTGCTGCCGATTTTGTTGCTTGGCAAGCACCTGTATCAGTGGATGGCGTTCCCGACTGCGCAGGACAAGTTGAATGCGTATCACGCGGGCTTGATGACACAGGAGCAGCAGCTTACGGCGCAGTCGAAAGTTGCGATGCTGAATCCGACGGCGGCGTGGGTGCAGGCGGCGATTGTACTGGGCTTTATGGCGCTGGTGATCTTCCTGCTGAATAAGTGGTCCGTGCAGCGGGACAACGATCCGCAGGCCGGGACACAGGCGAGCTTCGACAAGTGGCGGGTGCGGTTTGAGAATCTCTCCGGGCCGTCGATCCTGTTCTACGTGATTTTGATGACGGACTTCGTGATCATCTTTGTGAAGTCGCTGGATGTGACTTGGTACTCATCGGTGTATGGACTGCAGTTCCTGGTGGCGCAAGGGTATGCGGTGCTGGCGCTGGGTGTGCTGACATTGATTCTGCTGAGCCGGTACGAGCCGATCAAGACGATGTTCCGCACGACCGAACAGCACGATATGGGCAAGCTGATGTTTGCCTTCGTGATGCTCAATATCTATCTGACATTTGCGGAGTTCCTGATTATCTGGTCGGGTAATCTTCCGGACGAGATTCCCTGGTATTTGCACCGCATTCACGGTGGCTGGTGGTATGTGTGTACCGCTGACGTGATCTGCCACTGGGTGATTCCGTTCTGCATCCTGCTGTCGCGCGACATCAAGCGGTCGAAGCGCAAGATGATCTGGGTTTGTTCGTTCATGATCTTTGCGCGGCTGATCGATATGTTCTGGCTGATCGAGCCGAACTTCAAGGATGCGGCAAGCAACCTGCATATCGCGGGGAACCTTGGGATTCTGGCGTACGTTACGGTGCCGATTGCCGTTATCGCGCTGTGGCTGGCCTACTACTTTACCGAGTTGATGAAGCGGCCGTTGATCAATGTGAACGACCCGCACACCGAAGAGCTTTTGGAGCCTGAACATGCCCACTAATCACGAAGGACACGACATGGGTAAGCCGGAAGGCGTGCAAGCGCATCCGGCGCCGAAGATTGACGACAACCATCCTGGGTATGAGATCCAGGACGTCAATGTCGCTGGGATCTCGACGTTTCTTGCCGGGCTGTTCGGCTTTGTGCTGATCTTCTTCGTCTTCTGCTTCTTTATGGGCAAGGCGATCAACAACATTCTGCTGAAGCAGGACGGGCCAGTAAACAAGTGGCAGGCGAATCTTTCGCAGGCTGGTGCAACACCGCATGGCGACAAGCGCGAAGACCTGGCGTCCACCGCGGCTATGGAGCAGAAGCAGTTGGCGGCGATCTCACAGGCTTTTCCGATGCCGCGGCTGGAGAGCGATGACGGGAACCAGGATATAGCCGACCTGCATGCGCGTGAGGACTTGCTGCTGAACTACTACAGCACCTCAAACGACCTGCCAGCGGGTACGGTTCGGATTCCGATTGATCGTGCGATGCAGTTGATTGTGCAGCGTGGACTGGGCACGCCAGCCGCGACGCAGCAGCCGGAGAAGTTGATGGCTGGCGAGGCGGCACCGGTGGTCAATGCGCCTTTGACCGACGGCTTTGCACGGACAGGGTATGAGCTGGACACTATCGAAGCGCGTAACGAAAGAAACAACTACGAGCATGCGGAGAAGTAATAAAGCAGGGATTAGGGAGCAGGGATTAGATAAATGAAGCTGGTGAACACAATTCGGAAACAAGTGTGGGGCGCGAAGTTTGCTGCGCTTACGCTGGTGATGGCTTGTGTTCCGATGCTGGCGCAGGTTTCGAGTTATGGGGATAAGACCCAAGGCGAGAACATTGGCGATCAGTTGCCGAAGATACTGCAAAAGGTACAGGTGACGCAGCACCTAAATGGGCAACTGCCGCTAAATGCACAGTTTGTTGATGACACGGGTACACCGGTTACGCTGGGTAAGTACTTTGATGGCAAGCATCCGGCGATTGTGACCGCGGTCTATTACAACTGCCCGATGCTGTGTTCAGAAGAGATGGACGGGCTTGTCAGTTCGCTGATGATGGTACACCTGGTTCCTGGGAAAGATTTTCAGGTTGTTGCGGTGAGCATTGACCCGAGTGAGACGCCGGCGCTGGCAGCGAAGAAGAAGGCGTTTTACCTGAAGCGCTATGGCCACCCGGAGACGGCTGATGGATGGCACTTTCTCACGGGACAGCCGCCGGCCATCGATGCACTGACGAACGCAATTGGATTTGGGTATGAGCGTGTGCCGGGCCCGGATGGCACGATGTCGCAGTTTGCGCATGCGAGCTCGATTGAGATTGCCACCCCGCAGGGCAAGCTGGCGCAGTACTACCTTGGCGTGGAGTACTCGCCCAAGGATATGCTGCTGGGTTTGATCGATGCTTCGGGCAACAAGATTGGCTCGCCGGTAGCGAACATTCTGACCTATTGCTATCACTACGATCCGCAGATCAACAAGCACTCGCTGATGGTTTCGCGGGTGGTTCAGTTGGGCGGGATGGTTACGGTAGCGAGCCTGGGCAGCTTTATATTTCTGATGTTCCGGCGAGATTTGAAAATTGGCCGCGAGCATGAATCACATGAACCGGATGACGAGACAACCGGCGGAACGGATAAAGGCTAACGATGGGAATTAGTCCAGTACTGTGGCAATTTTTGGTGAAGTGGTTGCACAACTCCTCGCTGTTTCCGGCTGAGGCGTCGACCATTTCTCCGTACACTGACGCGCTCTATTTCTTCCTGCTGCTGATGACGATCGTCGGCCTGATCCTGGTGTGCGCGCTGGTGTTTGGCTTCTCGATTCGCTACCGCCGCGAGAAGAATCCGGTGGCTACGCAGATTGAGGGCTCGACCCTGCTTGAGGCGACGTGGACGATTATTCCGCTGGCGATCTTCCTGGTTACGTTTGTCTGGGGGGCGCTGCTGTACTTCCGCATTTACGATCCGCCAGCCAATGCGATGAACATCTATATTGTGGGCAAGCAGTGGATGTGGAAGGCGGAGCATCCGGGAGGGCAGCATGAGATCAATGCGCTGCATGTTCCGACTGGTCGGCCGGTGCAGTTGACCATGATTTCGCAGGATGTATTCCATAGCTTCTCGATTCCCGACTTCCGCGTGAAGCGCGAGGTTATTCCGGGACGCTATACGACGGTTTGGTTTGAAGCGACGACCCCGGGGACGTATCACATCTTCTGCACACAGTATTGCGGCACAGCACACTCCGCGATGATTGGTGAAGTGACCGTTTTGACGCCCGAAGACTACGACAAGTGGACGAAGCAATCGACCAGCGGCATGAGCCTGGCGCAGAACGGTGAGCGGTTGTTTGCGAGCATGGGTTGCAATGCCTGCCATAGCGGATCGGCTGCGGCACGTGGCCCGAACCTTGCCGGAGTCTATGGCTCGAAGCTGACGCTGACCAATGGCAGCCAGGTGCTGGTGAACGATGCGTACCTGCGCGACGCTATCCTGAATCCGTCGGAGCATGTAACGGCTGGCTTCTCGCCGATCATGCCAACCTACCAGGGGCAGATCAGCGAAGACGGCTTAATCGACATCGTTGAGTACATCAAGAATTTGCAGAGTAACTACCGGGTGCAGCAGACGCAGATGACCTCTGAGTCCAACCAGGCCGCACCCCCAACGCCCGTCGAGGGCACAACGGAAACGGTGAAGCCATGAGCACCCCAATCACGCATACGATCGTCAATTTGCCCGATCAGGCAACCGCGCGGATTCCGAAGCGGAACTACATCAACAATGAGCACGGGCTGTTGAGCTGGCTGCTGACCGGAGACCACAAGCGGATAGCGATCCTGTATCTGATCTCGATTACGTTCTTCTTCTTTATCGGGGGAGCGTTCGCGGGCCTGATCCGGTTGGAACTGCTGACGCCTGCGCCAGATTTGGTTTCGTCGGACACATACAACAAGTTCTTCACCATGCACGGCATCATCATGATCTTCCTCTTCCTGGTGCCGAGCGTGCCAGCGACGCTGGGGAATTTTCTGATTCCGATCATGATCGGCGCCAAGGATCTGGCGTTCCCGAAGATCAATCTGCTGAGCTGGTACCTGTATGTTATTGGCGGGATTCTGACGCTGGCAGCGCTGGTTCTGGGTGGTGTTGATACCGGCTGGACGTTCACGACTCCGCTCTCGACGCACTATTTGAATACTCACGTCATTACGGCTGCAACAGCTATCTTCATCGCTGGATTTGCCTCGATCTTTACCGGATTGAACTTCATTGTGACCATCCACCGGATGCGCGCGCCGGGTATGACGTGGTTCCGGATGCCGCTGTTCGTGTGGTCGAACTATGCGGCGTCGATCCTTATGGTGCTTGGTACTCCTGTTCTGGCTATTACGCTGGTACTGGTGGCGCTGGAGCGGTTGATTGGTATTGGCGTGTTCGACCCGACCAAGGGCGGCGATCCGTTGCTGTTCCAACATCTCTTCTGGTTCTACTCGCATCCGGCTGTGTACATTATGATTCTGCCGGGCATGGGTGTGATCTCGGAGGTGATTTCAACCTTCAGCCGCAAGCGGGTTTTTGGATACACGGCGGTAGCGTTCAGTTCGGTGGCGATTGCGCTGTTCGGGTTCTTCGTTTGGGCGCACCATATGTTCATCATGGGTGTGTCGAACTACTCGGCGCTCGTGTTCAGCTTGCTGACGATGTTGGTAGCGGTGCCTTCTGCAATCAAGATATTCAACTGGGCGTTCACGCTGCAGAAGGGTTCGATCACGTTTGAGACGCCGATGCTGTATGCCTTCGCGTTCATCGGGCTGTTTACGATCGGTGGCCTGACCGGCATCTTCCTCGGCTCGCTGGGCATGGACATTCATCTGACGGAGACGTACTTCATCGTGGCGCACTTCCACTACGTGATGGTGGGTGGCATGCTGATGGCGTTCCTGGCGGGTATTCACTTCTGGTGGCCGAAGATGACGGGACGGATGTATCCAGAGTCGTTGTCGAAGCTGTCGGCGGTTACGAGCTTCATCGGATTCAACCTGACCTTTATGCCGCAGTTTATTCTGGGCTATCTGGGTATGCCGCGCCGTTATCATGCGTATCCGGCGGAGTACCAGGTGCTGAACGTGCTTTCAACTGCCGGCGCTACGGTATTGGGCGTTGGGTTCATGCTGCCGCTGCTGTACCTGGGTTGGTCGCTGAAGTACGGCGCGATTGCGGGAAACAATCCATGGCAGGCTACGGGACTTGAGTGGCAGATTCAATCGCCGCCGCTGACGGAGAACTTTACAGAGATTCCGATCATTGACTATGAAGCCTACGATTATGAGTGGCTCGAGAAGAAGCAGAGAGAAGAGGTGACGACCGTTGGCTAATTCGATCACATCTACCGGTCACGTTGACCACCTCGAGAAGTTGATGCCGCATGAGTCGATCATCAACGAAGAGGGTGAGCATGTTGTGTTGCCGCAGCATCGCCATCACTTTGAGACGGCCGAACAACAGCGCGAGGCCGGCAGCTTCGGCATGTGGCTCTTCCTGTTGACGGAAATCATGTTCTTCGGTGGGCTGTTCTTTGCTTACCTGCTCTACCGGAACTGGTATTATCCGGCGTTTGCTGTGGCTTCCAACCAGTTGAACGTGCCGGAAGGCGCGGCGAATACGGCGATCCTGATTACGTCCGGCTTCTTTATGGCGCTGGGTGTGTGGGCGGCTGAGGTTCGCAAGAAGAAGCTGCTGGTTGTGATGCTCGTGCTTACGACGGTCTTCGGTGTAGCCTTCCTTGGCGTCAAGGCGGACGAGTATCACGAGAAGTATGAGAAGCACCACATTCCGGGTGCGAGCTACAGTACGGCGATGTTTACGAACCCGGCTGCTTATGGCATCAACGAACAGCCGTTGGCTCCTGATATGGCGCAGCATACGGAGATCTTCTTCTTCCTGTACTTTGCCATGACCGGCATGCACGCGTTCCACATGATTATCGGTATCGTGCTGCTGTTCTGGTTGACATGGCGAGCGCATCGAGGGGAGTTCAGCTCGGGGTATGTTGCGCCGATTGAAAACTTTGGACTGTACTGGCACTTTGTCGATATTGTCTGGTTGTTCCTGTTCCCGCTGCTGTACCTGATCAACCGTCATCTGCCGAAGTAAAGTAAACGCGGCAGGGACGAAGGCAATCTGCTTAGAAGACTAACGAAGGAAACACAATGGCCCACGAGATATCTCACGACCAAGCACACGATCCGTCGAACGTTACGAACCCGGAGCATGGCGAACATCACATTGTGTCGCCGATCCAGTACTGCATGGTGTTCGGCACCCTGTTGGTGTTTACCGCGATTACGGTGGGTGCGGCCTATGTGGACATGGGTGCGTTCAATCCGGTGATTGCGCTCGGCATTGCCTGCTTCAAAGCCGTGGTGGTCATTCTGTTCTTCATGCACGTGAAGTATCAGTCGCGGCTGATTAAGCTGACGGTGGGTGCAGGGTTCTTTACCTTTATCGTGCTTGTCACGATGACGCTGCTGGACTATATGAGCCGTGCGTGGGGTATGTGGTAGAGCAGGAAGTAGCGAGTAAGAATAGGAAGTAGAAAAACAAATGCCTCGCGATGCTGCGGGGCATTTTTATTTGGATTCGCGGTAGAGGATCTGGCGGAGGATGCCCATCCAGGTCATTGATTCGCGGTGGGTTGCGCCTAGTTGTTGCGTGAGTTGGCGGACGAGGGGCTCGGTGGCGTTGGCTGGGAAGCGGCGGGTGTAGCCGGTGGCGTGCATGACGTCGAGCAGGAGCTGGGTGAGGCGTTCGCGGTCCTCGGCCGTGGCGGGGGATTCGTGGAGGATGGGGAGCTCTTTGGCGCCTTCGAGACCTTCGCGGGTGAGCTCGTAGAGGCAGACGGCGACGGATTGGCCTAGGTTCATGGAGAGATGGCGGGCGGCCTCGGGGGCGAAGAGGGGGATGGTGAGAAGGAGGGAGCAGTGGCTTAGGTGTTCGTTGGTGAGGCCGGTCTTTTCGGAGCCGAAGAGGAGGGCTACGCGGGGTCGGGAGGCCTGATTTGTTGGAGTTGCGGGCTGTTGAAGCTCGGCTAGGACGCGGGGGGAGGCTTGCTGGAGGGTGAGGATGGTGCGATGGAGGTCGCGTTCGCCGATGGCGGTGGTGCCGGCGATGAGGGTGCAGTCGGCGACGGCTTCGGGGAGGGTGGAGAACCGGCGGGCCTGCTGCATGACGGAGGCGGCGCCCACGGCGGATTTGGGGGTTTGGGCGTCTTCGATCTGAGCGGCTTCGAAGGGGGCGGCGTAGTCGTTGACGATGCGGAGGTCGGTGAAGCCGAAGTCCTGCATGGCGCGGGCGGCGGCACCGATGTTGCTGGGGTTGCGGGCGCCGACGAGGACGACGGTGAGGCGGGTGCGATCTGCTGCGGAGAGCATGGCTCTATTGTATGTATGGAGTTGCAGTGTGGTTTGGGGTGGGGAGCGGGTAAAATAGAGGTTGCATATTTGCCACTGAAGGAACGCCCCATGAGCACTGCCGTTACTGCCCACGCTGAACAACTTGAAGCCGCTGCAAAGGCTGCTGGATTGACTCTTACTGCCGCTGAGGCTGGTACGGATTTTGCTGGAGTGCCGACGACGCGGACGACTGTGGCGCTGGCGGCTGATCTCTCGAAGACGCATCTGCTGGAGTTGAGCGAAGGTTTTGATAGCAGCGATCCGAAGTTTGCGGATGAGATCAAGACGTTCTTTGGGGAACTGGCGCTGCGGTTGCGGAATCCTGACCCGAATTTTTACCTGACTTTGCTGGGGTTGCCGTTGAGTTTTGGGCAGTTTGCGTGGCCGTTCCATGGGTCGACTTCGGGTGCGGATACGTACATCGTGCATGGTGAGGTGCATCTGGCGACAGGTGAGGATGCGGCGCTGCATGCGAAGGTTTCGGCGGCGCTGACGCAGACGTTTGCTGAGGTAGTGTCGGCGCTGGAACAGCCGTTTGCTGAGGGTTTTATCTTCAATGCGGTGAGGAAGACGCTGGATCAAGGGCAGTTGGAGTTGGTGAAGAGCGGCAATCGTCAGCCGGTGCCGGTGACTACGCGGTACTACTCGTTGAAGCGGAAAGAGTTTATTTTCAACGACACGGATGAGGCGGCGCGGAAGAAGTATCTGCAGGGTAAGGTCTATTGGTTGAGTGGCGTGCTGGGTGCTGGAATGCCGGTTTGGGTGGCTGATCCTCGGGATGCGCAGTATTTGAATACGACTGCGGAGGAGTTGAAGAAGAATGTGGCGGCGCTGGCTTCGGAAGGGTTGATTGAGCTGAGCGAGGGTGGCGCGTGGGCTGCTGTTACCGATAAGCTGCGTGGGCTGTCGGGGCAGTATGAGACGGAAGTGCAAGAGGCTCTGACGTTTATC
>Ga0302313_10002849_pt1 | contig 11714 bp, 9 predicted proteins | sample III_Palsa_N2_2_FD_200454 | JGI IMG/M metagenome (GOLD analysis project Ga0302313, IMG submission 200454) | Peat permafrost microbial communities from Stordalen Mire near Abisko, Sweden - III_Palsa_N2_2 | ecosystem: Environmental > Terrestrial > Soil > Palsa > Peat permafrost | place: Sweden...
TTATCCAATTTCCGTGGCTGGCGCATTGCCGAAATCGCGCGTCTCGCCGACCAGATGGGAATTGACCGCCCCGTCGCGAGCGAACCGCTCTACAACATTGTCGACCGCACCGCGGAAGTTGAACAATTGCCGGCGGCGGCTCACTACGGCCTTGGTGTGGTCCCGTACAGCCCACTCGCGCGTGGCGTCCTTAGCGGCAAATATGCAGTGGATGCCCCGCCGCCGGCCGACTCGCGCGCAGGCCGCGGCGACAAGCGAATCCAGCAGACCGAGTGGCGACCGGAATCGCTCAAGATCGCACAAACTCTCGCCGATCATGCGGCGAAGCGTGGAACGACTTCCATTGCGTTCGCTCTCGCATGGGTGCTCAAGAACCGCATTGTCAGCAGCACCATCGCGGGTCCGCGTACCGAAGCGCAGTGGGACAGCTACGTTGAAGCACTCAAATTGCAACTCGGACCGGAGGACGAAAAGCTTGTCGATGGCCTCGTTGCACCGGGACATGCGTCGACACCTGGTTATACCGATCCCGGATACCCGATCGAAGGGCGACGAGTCGTTTGAAGTAACGGCCTAATTCGCTTAAGCCTCCTACGCCAGCTTGCATCGCCTTGCTGCAAGCTGGCGTAACCGGCAACGCAGCCTGTGCAGGCAAAGTCACCGCCAACCCGTCCGCGCCGATCCGCTTGACAATAGTCTTATATGCCCATAATAATGCCGACAAATATTCTTGTCGTTTGATCCAACATGACTGCATCTCGCTTGCCAATCAACCCGGGCATCTGTAACAACACGGCTCTGCGCAAAGCTGCGCGGCGCCTCACCCGTTTCTACGATGCCTGCATGGCAGACACCGGTTTGCGTGCCACGCAATACGCCATCCTGAACCTGCTTGCCAGCCGAGGGCCTACTACCATGGCCGCGCTTGCAGACCTGTTGTCGATGGATCGCGCAACCATGGGGCACAACCTGCGTCCGCTGGAACGCGACGGACTGGTCATCATTCAAATCGGTCGCGAAGACCGCCGCGAGCGCGAAGTGGTCTTGTCCAGCGTGGGCGTGAATATCGAGGCGCGGAGCAAACCCTCATGGCTCAAGGCGCAAGCAAGCTTTGAAAAGGAATTCGGCAAGCAAGACGCGTTGGCAATGCGGCGAATGATGGCTCGAGTCACGCATCTCGAACTCGACCCTGAGCAAGCAACCCCCTGATTTTTGCAAGCGTAGTATCTGACACCATCACCCCACGGCATGCAGCGAGAAAATCCCGTTCTCTCGCTGCTAAAAAATACCTGATACGGGCATATAAGACTATTTCCATGAACCTACAGCGCAGTCGGAAAACCCTCGCTTCACTCATCGCCACCGTGATCCTCGGCGCTGCCCATCTATCGGCCCACGCTGCTGCAACGCATGAATTCACTGACAAGGACCGGCAAGAGGTCAAGGACGTTTTTCTTCGTCAGGCGGCTGCCGCCACTGCCCATGACATAGTGGCGTTCGAAAGCGTATTCGCATCGGCGCCGGCGGGTCAGCCCGACCCCGTGGTGTTAGTCGCTCGCCCGTACCGGTTCTGGGGAAAGGCGGCGCTCATCGCGCACTTCAAGGAAACATTCAAAGGCGTGTGGAAGTTCGATCCGGACGTCGATAGCATCAAGATCATCCCCCTGACCCCGGATGTTGCCCAGCTGTATGCGGAGACGCAGATCACGGGCGGCCCCTTGGACGTGGCGGCCAAGCCCGCCCCCTACCTCGTATATGAGGTAGCCGTGCGGACCGCCGAAGGCTGGCGCATTGCGGCGATCGTGCCTCAGGCTGCGCAGCCGAAGTAACGCCGTTTTTTTTCCTGCAGTCTTCCGCCATGAAGACAGCGGCCCTGCGGGCATCGCTGCGCCCGTCTTTTCGGAACGCGTTCGGCGACGTTTGCCGATCGGTGCCGGCTTAATCGGTCTGCGCGTCCCTCCACGCGCAGACATCGCCGGCTCCAAGCTGCCGCTGCCCGAGCACGAACGTCGCATTGACCGATGCTGGAGCTTGCACTTGCTGCTCACCGAAGTTGAACGCGAAGGTCAGATCGCCTCGACGACGAACGCGCAAACCCTCGGCCAGCAGTTGAGTATTAATGCCGGCCTCCTTCGCCGCCTGCTCCAGCACCGCGCGATGTAGCTCGTGCGACAGCCACGCTGCCACGTATCGAACCCTTCCGTGGCTCAACACGGCCGGCCATGTGTCCTCGAATTGCGCATCGACACGCGTGTCGCCATTGGCCCGGACATGCTCGCGCCAATGCGTTGCGACACCTTGCGTGTCACCGAAAGAAAGCGCGGGCGTGAGCGTCGGGCGCAGTGTCTCGACTTCCAGCACTTGCATGGGCAATACCTGTTGCAGCGCGCCGGGCGGGAGGCTCGACGGAATCGCGAATGCAATCGTCTTCGAACCGCTTCTCGGACCGAATACCCATTGTGCAGAGCTATTTTCTATCTGTCCGACGAGCGTATCGTCGATGACGGCAATGCTTGGAACGACCACTAACCGATACGGCGACAGATCAGCCTTACTCGAAACAATATCGACGTCCAGGCCGAGTTCACGCAGCGCCTCGTAGTAGTCGAACACCAACATCTGGTAGTCGAAGGTTTTGCCGTGACGCTGAATCTCGAACATCCATTGCGTCTCGTAGTCGAACACAATCGCGGTGGCCGCACGCGTCGGCGCGCCGAGTCCCGAGAGCGCTGCCGATGCCGCGATCTCGCGAGCCGCCTGCTGCACTTCAAGACCACCGGGCGACAGTTCGTTGTTCGGCAGATTGAGGCCAGAGTGCATCTGTTCCTGCGCAAACGGACACTGGCGCCAGCGGAAATACGACACCAGTTCCGCGCCGTGCGCGAACGCCTCATAAGCCCAAAGCCTGACCATGCCTTTAGCCGGCACCGGATTCCACGCCGCCCAGTTCACCGGTCCCGCCTGCTGCTCCATCACCCAGAAACGTCCACCGCCTATCGCCCGATAACGATCGTGATCGAACGCGGAGACATCGGGATGCGCGGTCCGTGCGTATCGCGCTTTCTGCTCTTCCGGCAGTGCGATCGACTCGGTGCGAGCGATCGGATAGCTGTCCCACGCGGCCACATCGATCGCGCTATCTTCAGCGAAGCGGTAGTGATCGAAGGTCGTGAAAAAGCCCATGAAGTTATGCAGCAGGTCGGCATTGGGCGCATGCTGCCGCAGCACCTCGATCTGCTCGCGATGAAAGCCCGCTACCTCGTCGGACATGAAGCGGCGGAAGTCGAGCAGATGGATTGGATTCGCGTCGGTCGGTGTCAGGTTCGGCAAACCGATTGCATCGAAAGACGAATACTCCATGCTCCAGAAAACATTGCCCCACGCTTCGTTCAGCGCATTAACGCTCTCATAGCGAAGCTGCAACCACGTCTGAAAGCGCTTCAGCGCGGCGGTGGAGTAACTCGGTACGGTGTCGTGACAACCAAGTTCGTTATCAGTCTGCCAAGCGACAATAGATGCATGCCGCCCATAGCGCTCCGCCATCGCGGTGACAAAATGCACGCACTCTCGCCGATAGATCTCGCTGGAAATATCGTAGTGACGACGCGAACCGAAGTTCCAGCGCACGCCATCCGCACGCACCGGCAACACATCCGGATGCGCGTCGATCAGCCATTTCGGCGGCGACGCGGTCGGTGTACCCAGCACAATTTTCAGCCCCGCAGCCGCCAGCGTCTCTATGGCTTCGTCAAGCCATTCCCAGACGAATTCGCCGACACGCGGTTCCATCCGGCTCCACGCGAATTCCGCGATCCGCACATGCGTGATGCCGAGTTCGGCCATACGTTTTGCATCGTCGGCCCACATTGAACGGGGCCATTGTTCCGGGTAATAACACACACCAAGTTGCATGAGATAAGTCTCGTTAATAAGTGACGGAAGTGACGGCAAACAGGGCTTAACCCTTGCTTGCACCAAAAGTCAGGCCGGCGACGAAATGCTTTTGCATCGCGAAGAACATCAGCACGGAGGGCAGCGCGGCCAGCACCGAACCGGCGGCTACCAGGTTCCAAGCGGTGGTCCATTGCCCCTTGAGCGCAGCCACGCCCACGGTGATCGGCGCGGCCTCATCGCCTTGCGTGAGGCATAGCGCCCAGAAGTAGTCGTTCCAGACAAACGTGAACACGAGAATGCCGAGCGCGGCGAGCGCAGGCCGGATCAGCGGCAGCACAATGCGCAGGTAGATCGTCCATTCGCTCGCCCCTTCCACGCGCGCCGCCTCGATCAACTCGAACGGCAACTGCTTGATGAAGTTGCGCAGAAACAGCGTGCAAAAGCCGGTCTGAAACGACACATGGAAAATCACCAGCGCCCACACGGTATTAAACAGCCCTACTTTCAGCGCCATGTCGCGTACCGGGATCATCAGGATCTGGATAGGTACGAAGTTGCCCGCGACGAACGCGAACAGCACGGCGGTATTGCCCGGGAACTTGTAGGTTGCCAAAGCAAAACCCGCCATGGACGCCAGCACGATCGCGCCGATCACTGACGGCACCGTGATCAGCACGCTATTAGCGAAGTAATGCAGCATCGGCGTTTGTGTGAGCGCGGTGCCGTAGTTTTCGATCAACGCAAAATGCTTCGGCCAGCCCCAATAATCGCCTTGCGCCAGCTCATCCGAAGAGCGTATGGAGGTGACGAGCACGGCCAGCATCGGCAGCAGCCATATCAGAAGCGCAAGCGGCAGCGAGGCTTTGTACAGTCGGCGATTAAGTGGTTTCCAGCGTTCGACAGGAAGCGGATACATGACATGTAACTCCTGGAAATCAGCGTTCTTCGCGCAACATGCGGCGCAGATGGAACACGATGTAGACAAGCATGATGGCGAACAGCACGACTGCAATCGCCGCGGAATATCCTTCGCGGTAGTACTTGATCGCCTGGTCGTACATGTAATAGGCGAGCACGGTGGAACTGTCGAACGGCCCTCCGCCGCTCATCACGGCGATCAGGTCGAAGCTGCGCAGCGCACCGATCACGGTGAGCACCACCGCCATGAAGGTAGCGGGCCGCAATTGCGGAAGGATCACGTGCCATAGCAGCGCCACGCCCTTCGCACCTTCCATCCGCGCCGCCTCAACCACTTCCGGATTGATGGCCGTCAGGCCGGTGAGGTACAGCACCATGCAGAACGGCGTCTGCGGCCACAGCGCGGCGAAGATGATGCCGAGCGTCACCGTGTGTGGATCGCCGAGTACAGGAATGCCGTGGCCGACAATCAGACGCAACAAACCAAAGCCCGGGTCATAAAACCAGCTGAACACGAGACCCACCACCACGCCTGACAGCACGAACGGCGCGAAGAACAGCGACTTCACAATGCGCATGCCACGGATATGCTGGTTCAGATACAACGCGAACAGCAAGCCGAGCGGCGGCGCCAGCAGGAAGAACGCGAGCCAGATCAGGTTGTTTTTGAGCGCCGTGTAGAACGTGTCCGAGTGGAACAGTTCGATGTAGTTATCGAAGCCGGCGAATGTCTTCGGCGTCATCCCGTCCCAGTTATAAAAGCTGAGAGAAATGCTGCTGATAATCGGATAAACCACGCACAGGCAGAACAACGCGCAACCCGGCAGCAGGAAGAAAAACGCGGCGCGATGCTGATGACGGCGTGTAGTAGAGACGTGCCGGCGCCGAACCGCGGGTATGCGGCGCGCTACGGAATCAGACATGATCGGGCCTCGTCAGGGATCGTTGGCGAGCGCCAGCGGTTGATAACAACATGCAACCACTGGCGCTGCGGGACTTACTTCTTGTAGATGCGCTTGCGAGTCGCTTCGAGGCGAACGAGCACGGCGTCGAGTTGCGACGGATCGCTATAGAACTGCTGCATCGCCTTCATCCCTTCGTCGGCCATTTCCTTCGTCATGTCGCGGTCGTAGAACTGCGCAATGCCGCCCTTCGTATTAGCGAGGGTCTGGAAACCGACCTTCGAAATCTCGTCTTCAGGTTCAGCAGACTGGCTGTTCGACGGCAGTTGCCCCCAGCCCTTCGCGAGATCGGCATTGATCTGCGGCTGCTCCATGAAGGCCAGCAACCTGTGGGCATCAGCCTTGTTTTTCGCCTTCGCCGGAATCAGCAAGACGTTGACCGGACCGTCTTCGGCCGTCGGCACATTCGCGTCGATCACAGGAAAACGGAAGAAGCCAGTTTGCGGACGGATGGAAGCCGGAATGCTCGCCGAGAAGAACGTGCCCATCAGCATCATCGAGGCCTTGCCGTTCGCGAGAAACGGCGCGATGGAATCGAGATCGTAGGACAGCGCGTTGTCGATGAAGTAGTGATCGTCGATCAGCGTTTTCCACGCGATATAAACCTTCTTCACACGCGCATCGGTGTACGGGATTTCGCCTGCCATCAATTGCTGATGAAACGCGTTGCCGTTAATACGAAGATCTAGATAGTCGAACCATGCAGCAAGGGTCCAGCTATCGCGAGCGGCAACGGCGATCGGTGCAACCCCGCTTGCTTTCAGCTTCTTGCAGGCGTCGAGAAATTCATCCCAGGTTTTCGGCTCGCCCTTGATGCCGGCCTTCTCGAACAGATCCTTCCGATAGAAGAAGCCGTAAGCATCGTAGCCAAGCGGCGCCGCGTATTGCTTGCCCTTGTACGTGGACGCTTCTTTCACCGACGCGTATTGCTGCGACCAGCCGTTCTTGCTCCAGTCCGGCGACAGGTCTTCCAGCAGGCCGCGTTGTGCGTAATACGCCATGCGCTCCCCGTCGTGCCACGAGACGATGTCTGGCGGATCGGTGGCGAGCCAGCCGCCCATCTGGACCTTGTACGCCTCTTCGGTGATATAGGTCACCTTGAGGTCTACGTCGGGATTGGCTTGTCTGAATTTATCGAACGCGTCCTGCCAGGTTGAGCGCTGGTTACCGCGCGCCGATACGTTGACCGTCAGCGTGGCAGCGTCGGCCACGGTGCAGCAGAGCACGCCTGCCACCAGCGCGACCGCCGCTGATGCATGAGCCAGACTGCGAAGGCGATGAGCAATCATCTTTGTCTCCTTGACTACCTTGTTGGCTGACAGTGATTAACTGCCAGACGATGTAACCCGCTCTGTGGCGGATTGGGATTTTTGAAGCTAAGCGTTTGTGCTGTTTATGCTTTAAGCCGCGGCTCGTTCGGGCTCGAACATGCTGCGCCGAAGCGCAAGCCCATCCGCGTCAAACAGATGGCACGCTGAAGCAGGAACATGAATACGAATGCGCTCGCCCGGACTGATTGATGTATCGCCGGGCGCCTTCGCGACGAGCGTGCCGGTCGCGTGATCCGCGTGAATGTAGCTATGCTCGCCGAGCTCCTCCGACAGCACCGTGACGCACTGGATGGACTGATCGTCGCCATCGAGCCGCAGGTGTTCAGGGCGCACGCCGAGCGTGACCGGCTGGCCGCGCTGCAGGCGCTGGCCCTCGACATGGGCAACCAGCCGTTCACCGCTTTGCGCCAGCGTGACCGTCACGCTGCCGGCGCCGGTCGACTCGACAACAGCATCGATGAAATTCATTCTCGGTGAGCCGATGAAACCCGCCACGAAGCGCGACTTCGGATGGTGATACAGCTCGAGCGGCGCACCGGTCTGCGCGACGCTGCCGAAGCGCTCAGCGTCCGCGCCTGCGTGCAGCAGCACGATCCTGTCGGCGAGCGTCATCGCCTCGACCTGATCGTGGGTTACATAGACCACGCTTGCGTTCGCAAAGCGCTGATGCAGCCGGGCGATTTCCACGCGCGTCTGGCCGCGCAGCGCAGCGTCCAGATTCGACAGGGGTTCATCGAACAGGAACACGCCGGGCTCCCGCACGATGGCCCGGCCAATCGCGACACGCTGCCGTTGACCTCCTGAAAGTGCTTTGGGAAACCGGTCGAGGTAGTCGTCCAGTTGCAGGATGCGTGCGGCTTCACGCACCTTCCGCTCAATCACGTCCTTGGGCTGCTTCGCGAGTTTCAGGCCGAATGCCATGTTGTTGAACACGGTCATGTGCGGAAACAACGCATAGCTCTGGAACACCATCGCGACGCCGCGCGCCGCAGCGGGCACATCGTTCACGAGGCGCCCGCCGATATGCAGCTCACCTTCGCTCAGGTCTTCGAGCCCAGCGATCATTCTCAGCAGCGTGGACTTTCCGCAACCCGATGGCCCCAGGAACACGCAGAACTCATGCTGCGCAATATCCAGGTTCACGCGCCGGATCACCGGCGCGTGGTCACCGTATGACTTCTGCACGTTCACAAGACGAATTGTCGCCATGTTATCTCCCGGATTTAACCGCTTAAATTTTTGCGTAAAATAAACGGCACGTCCTTGCACCGCGTGTATTTAACCGCTTAAATTCGGGTAGGATGGAAGAAGTCATGATGGGTGTCTCCGTTGTGTTTTCCAGAAGTTATCAACGTCGCCAATCGCTTGCAACATTTGAATCGCGTTCCCTGAATGTGGGATAAATAGAAAAATGGTCACTCTGTCCGAAGTTGCAAAGCGCGCGCATGTCACCGCGGCAACCGTGTCCAACGTGCTGCGCAACCGCGAAAAAGTCCGTCCGGAAACGGCCGATCGCGTGCTGAAAGCCATCGATGATCTCGGCTATCGGCCCAACCTGAACGCGCGCGCGTTGGCTGAGGGTCGCTCGTCGACCTTAGCTTTGATGCTCTCCAACATTTCGAATCCGTTCTATCCCGAGTTCGTGCTGGCGGCCGAGCGCGCGGCCCGCAAGGCAGGCCACTTCCTGATGGTGTGCAATACCGATGACGACGCCGAGATTGGCCGCGCCTATCTGAATCAGATCGCGGGAACGCTGGCGGACGGTGTACTCGTGATGAACACGGACATTGCCATCAACGACCTGTGCGCGTCGGCCATGCACAGCGCGCCCATTCTGCTGGCCATGTGGGAGCATCCCGAGACGCCGCCCGCCCTGCCCTGCATAGCCGTGGATTTTGCCCAGGCGGGCGCGCTGGCCGCCGGGCATTTGCTCGAACTGGGCCACCGCGAGATCGGCCTGCTGATCGGCGATGGTTGCGGCGGTTTGCAGGACGCCCGTTCCAACGGGTTTCGCGCCGCCATGCGCGAAGCCGGGATTGAAGCAGACGCCGCGGCCGTGCTGCAAATCCGCGACTCGATCGACGCAGGGTATGCCGCCTGCATGCAGTTGATGGCGAACCGGCCGCACCTCACCGCCATTTTCGCGACCAATGATCTGTTGGCGATCGGCGCGGCGCAGGCGTTGATCACGCTTGGCCGCAAGGTGCCGGATGACGTGTCGGTGATCGGCATCACGGACATTCAACTCGCGCATCAGGTACATCCCGCTTTGACGACAGTCGCGATCCAGACCGCGGCCATCGCGGAGTTGTCTGTCGATCGACTGATCCAGCTGATCCAGGTGCCCGAGATGCAACCCTCGATGGTCATCGCTCCACCGCCGAAACTTGTTGTGCGTGCATCGACGGGCCCACGGCGCGTGGGATCAACCTGAAGCACTAGCGGGCAAGCTCAATAGCGCATCGTGCTATAAGATAGTTAGGAATACAAAAGCTATTTGTAATAATAACCAATTCAAGCCGCCTTACATGCGCGCTGCCTTTGACCACTCGTCACACCTCTAACTTTCTATTAGCTTTCCATAAGCTGACAATAACCGATAGCACCCCATATCGATGATATTTGCGGTACTTTCTTAAGAAAGTCCACTGTCTTATTACGCGATGTTACGCACGCTCTTATCGTAATGGTTCGGAATGCTTTGCCCCACACGATCGTTCAATAATCACCATCCGGTTCGCTACACTGCGATACGGTCTTATTCGTTCGTGGCTGGACGTCATTGCATCCTATCTGATGAACTTGTCTGCACTCGTTCGATCTCAAGGGACTCAATACTTTCGATGCCGCGTGGTGTCCGCCTGACGGTGAATAAGACTTGCAGAGCCGCTGAAGAGCTGCCACAGCGCGAATTCAGAAGCACGCCCATGGGGTCGCCGGGTTTTTGCCCAAGAGTTTCGCTAACGAATAAACACGCAGGAATGCCCGGCTAACGCAGCGAGCTTTTTGCGGACCATGACGGAGCGTCCGTCATTCCCCCGCTGAACCGGGGATAAGAAACATGCGGCACTTGCCGGGCCAGGTTCTTCATTGGGCCACCCGGTTATCCAGGGCAAGGTTTGTTTTCGGAGGGCGTAGGTATGAGCGGTATGAGCGACACCGGTTCCACGCAGGTAAAGCGCTCGAGGCGCTGGCATGTCTTGCTGTTGTTGGTAGTGCTGGCGCTGATAGCGGTCGTGGTCGTGCATTTGCTGCGGGCCAAGAAACCGCAGCGCGCAACCCCGCCGCAAGTAGTGACGGTCGCCACCGCGACGCTCGGCTCAATGCCGGAAATCCTGAGCGAACTGGGTACGGTGACCCCCACTGCCACCGTGACCGTGCTGCCGCAACTGAGCGGATACCTGACGGCGGTCGGCTATCGCGAAGGCCAGGACGTGCAGAAGGGGCAATTCCTTGCCCAGATCGATCCGCGCCAGTATGAGATCGACAAGCAGCAGGCCGAGGCGACACTCGCCAAGGACCGGGCTGCACTTGCGCAGGCGCGCGCCGACCTCGTCCGCTTCACGCAGTTGAACGAGCGCAAGTCCATTGCCGAGCAGACCTTCGCCGACCAGCAATTCCTTGTGCAGCAGGACGAGGCCGCGGTGAAGGTCGACCTGGCCAACATTGCGCAGTTCGACCTCGACCTGGCTTATTGCCATATCACCGCTCCGGTGTCCGGGCGCGTGGGCCTGCGCCTCGTCGATCCGGGTAACTACGTTACCGCTTCGTCCTCGCCGGGTATCGTGGTCATCACCACCATGAAGCCCACCACCGTGCAATTCACGGTGCCGCAAGACTCGCTCGCGAGCGTGCTGCAGCGCATGCACGGGGGAGCAAGCCTGCCCGTTACCGCGTACAGCAGCGACAACTCCAAGGAGATCGCCACCGGCACGCTCTACGCGGTCAGCAACCAGATGGCGACGAGCACGGGCACGATTACCCTTCGGGCGACCTTCCCCAACGATGACGAGGCGCTGTTCCCGAGCGAGTTCGTCAACGTCAAGCTACTCGTCGATACCTTGCAAAATGCCGTGCTGGTACCTACGCCGGCAGTGCAAACCGGCGCGCCGGGCGACTATGTCTACCTGGTGAACGCGAACAACAGCGTGTCCGTGCACAAGGTCACCCTCGGCCCGAGCGACGGCAAGAACACGGTCATCACGTCCGGGCTCGCGGCGGGCAACATGGTCGTGACCGACGGCACCGACCGCTTGAGCGACGGCGCGAAGATCCAGGCGGCAGCAGCTCGGCCCGCATCGGGCGGTGCTACCGCGGAAGCTCCGGCGGCCGGAGCGAGCGCGGCGAGCGGCGCTCAGGGTCAGCATAAGCACGCCCACGGCGGCGCCTCGGGCGCGGCTGCGGCCGACGCTGCCTCGTAGAAGCTGAAGCCACCCGCCGATGAATATCTCCCGCCTGTTTATTCTTAGACCGGTAGCCACGTTGCTGCTGATGATCGCCCTCGTATTAGTGGGCCTCGTCGCGGTGCGCGTGCTGCCGGTCTCCTCGCTGCCTAACGTCGACTATCCGACCATCCAGGTGCAGACCTTCTATCCGGGCGCGAGCCCGG
>Ga0302313_10002859_pt1 | contig 11698 bp, 10 predicted proteins | sample III_Palsa_N2_2_FD_200454 | JGI IMG/M metagenome (GOLD analysis project Ga0302313, IMG submission 200454) | Peat permafrost microbial communities from Stordalen Mire near Abisko, Sweden - III_Palsa_N2_2 | ecosystem: Environmental > Terrestrial > Soil > Palsa > Peat permafrost | place: Sweden...
CACGTGGTACCACGTCGACGCTGCCAGCGTCATTCCGGTGATCGCGATATCTGCAGGAGAAAACAACACCCGGCCAAGGCCCTGAATAAAAGCAGCACCGCTCCTTACTGTTAGGGCATTGCCAGACGCGTAAACCATTTTCAGGCCGTCGATATGCCCCGGCGACAAGAGCGCACCGGCAAGGGCTTTGACGTTGACGCCGGCCTGCACTAGCTCCAGCAGTTCATCGCCTTTGATAGCTGCTGCGAGGCCGAGGTCTGAGATTTTCTTTGCCATGCTTAGGACTCCGTGATGCGTGTGTCGCCGGCTTCGGTGATGCGGGTATCACCGTCCTCGGTGAGGCGCGTTTGACCGCGCGTGTAGGTAAATGAAGCATTGAGCGGTTGCCAGCTGGCGAGGCCATCGCGTACGGCATCGATCTCCACGCGCACCGGGCCATCGGCGGTGACCAAGGGCGTGAGCGTGGTGGTGGTGACGCCGGTGGTGGTGCTGTTGAGTACGTTGTTGACATACACGCGCACCGTGTAGGTCGTTCCCAGTTCCGGACCGATATTTGTCTGCAACGTGTCCACCAGCTGATCGGCCTGCAGCAGGCGCGAGCGATGCGCCCATGCAAGCACCAGCGCACCCTCGACCGTGGCCGGATAGCGATTGCCCACCAGAGTGAGGTTGCCCGGCGGATACGGCCGCGCCTGTCGCTGTTTCATCGGTAGGCTAAGCGTGGCCGCCAGCGACTGATCGAGCATGCCGGCGCCGGAGACAGTCAGCAGCTTCGCGTTGATCGTTTCACCGACGACGTACTGCGCGCTGTCCGCGCCGGTGTAGTCCTGATAGAACCACAGACGCGCACCCAAGGCATGCGAGGCCGGCACCGTATCCGCGCAGCCACGGGCGAGCGTGACAGCGCCGGTGATAGTGTTGATGCCATCCACGCGCACGATCTCGGCATCGAGCAGCGCTGCACTGCCGATCTGCACGGCCGAGAGGTCATCGAATGCCGCCAGCGCGATCGCGGTATCGGTTGGCCCGATCGCCGTCGCGGGCGTGCCGGTGGTGATGAAGTCGCCGCCGCCACGATCAGCGAACGCGGCCGAGCCCAGCTGCGTGAACAGGTGATAGTTGTAATTGACGCCAGACGGGCGCACGGCCAATGACTCGAGATAGCCGACATCCGGCGTTAGCAACTGTAGGTTGGCCGGGTCCATCGAGCGCACCAGGTCGCGATACGGCATTTCCACCACCTGCGCCGTGGTGATCGCCTGCGGCGTGCGGTCGGGCTCCTGCCACAGCGTGCCGCCGGGTGCGAGGTAGGATGTGGACGGCAGTGCAAACTCATCCTGTGCCCAACTGATCGTGATGCTGCGCGCGGTGCTGTCGCCATAGTTGACCTTGAGCACGCGGATCGGCATCTGCACCACTTTCTCGCGCGACCAGCTGAGCAGCAGCACATCGCCCACCTTGATTTTCCAGCGTGTGCTCTTGACCTTGCACTCACCCTTGGCCAGCAGCGAGCTGAGCGTATGGCAATCACGGGCGGCCATGCGGCTGGCCAGCGCGGCGTTCCACGCGCCCGGATAGGCGGTGGACTGGTCCACCACTTTGCCCTGCGCCTGAATGTTGGCCAGGTTCTGATACACCACCGCCGCATCGTCGTTCGTGTCGACGTCGCGATAGGTCACGGTGACCTGATTCACCGACTGATCAAGCACCGGCACCTGAAAGCTGGTCATCTCGATAATGTCGTTTTCATCGAGTACGGTGTCGGCATTGGCCGCCAGCGTGGTCACGTTGTAATCCGCGCGCAGCAACCGGATGCCGGCGCGGTTTGTGGTCGGGTCGATGTAGCGCAGCGCGCCGATATGGTTGATGACGATGTTGATGAAGTCGCCCACCGCGTCAGCGGATGACCACTTGAGGCAAAGCCCCATGCCCTCGTTGTAGAGCGTCTGCGCGGCGGTCAGAAAGCTGGAATCATCGAGCCCCTGCCCGGCATCTTCGGATGCGCTCCACACGGGATCGGTGAGCACCTGATAGATGATGTGCGCCGGGTTCATGCCACGGCCGACCTTGCACAGCTCCGGATGCCAGACTGGCGTATTCCAGCCCTGAAGATGACGGCGCACGCGAAAGCGCCACGCCTTGACATAGGGACTCATCGCACCGATCAGGCCGGTAAATACCGCGGTGCAGATGTTGCGATACGCCGGACGCACGGTCGACTCAATCTTGGCCAGCGCGGCGCTTGGCACCTGCGTCGCCTCGCCCATCAACACGGTGAGCGTGCCCTGCACGCCGCCCTCCTGCTTTTCACCGCCATACAGGCTACGGGCAGTGATCCGCACGGCGCTGCTGGCGGTGATGGTTTTCTGCCCCGCCAGCGGATACATGGTTTTATCGTCGCCGCGGATCTCCAGAATCTCGTCCAGCGGTCCATGGCTCAGACCCATATGGAATGTGCCGCCGTACCAGTAACCGATGGTGGTGCCGCGGCTCTTACCGCCCATGCGCCACCTCGGCACGTGCGATCGCGCAGGCGCGCAAGGCAAATGAATCGCCGGTGGCCTCCAGCGTTTCCAGTGGCAGGCCATCGCGCAGAAACGCGCGATAGTCCAGATGGTGCTGAGCGAACCACGCACGCACGCCTGGCGCGCACACGACCCCGACGCCAGGCAGCGAGGCGGCGCGCACATGTTGCATCGTCACCACGATGGGCGCGCTCACTTGCCGCCACCGCTGGACTTGATCGCCACGGTGTAGAGGGCGCCGTAATTGCAGACGTTGTTATCGTCGATCCAGACCTCGCCGAACACGACACACATGTCGCGGCCATCCGATGCCAGCGGCACACCGCTATCTGTCAGCTCCTGCGGCGCGTTGCTGGGCGGCTTGGGCATGCTGGCGTAGACCGCGATAGCGACCACCAGCGTGATGAGCAGATACGCTAAAAACGGCATCGTGACCTCAGAAAATATTATTCGCGCCGAAGGGATTTTTAGACGGAATGTAGGGCTGGCCGCCGTAGTTGTTCTGGTTGTTGAATCGCCCACAGCCGTTGGCTCCGGTGGAGTGATCGCAGCCGGGGTAGGCCTGCACCACGCTGCCCACCAGCAAAGGCGAAGCGGTCAGCAGGGTGAGCGTGTCGCCCACATGCGCGGTGACAAAGCGCCAGGCTTCGTCGCCGTTGCTGGTCCACTCGATGAAGCCGCCCGCAAAATAGCCGTCTGGCTTATTGGCGAACACGCCCGACTTGATCACGTTGCCGCTGGCATAGCTCAGCGTGCCGTTCACGCGAAACGCGGTGCGATCGACGGCGCACATGGGCGCAGGGCTGTAGAGCGCAAAGCCGCATGTTTTGGTCCACTTGCGCCGCAGTCCGGTGTTTTGCTGTGCCGCGGCCCTGCTCATGCAGGTGAGCGTCGCCGTATGCTGGCCGGAATCGGGCGAGCCCACCGTGCCGCTCCACAGCGTGCGCGCCGTGGTGTCGCCGCGCGTGAGGCGCAGCACCGTCACATAGATGCGACGCAGAGGCGGTGCTGGCCGGAACAGATCCATCAGCCCCAGCGTCACCGGCACGGTAATCGTGAGCGTGGCCTTTTCCAGATCGGTGCTCTGCTCGATCGCGCCGCGCTTGATCACCGCTGCGGCATAGGTGTTGCCCTGATAGGACACCGGCAGCAGCGCGTCGGTGTAGCGCCACATCTGCAGCCCGCAAGCGAAGGAGTAAATCTCCACATCAGCCATTGGCGGTCACCTGCGCAAACGTCACAGCACACGCAGCAGCGCCCGCCGAATCGGTCCAGTGCTGGATCTCCACCGCATCGGTGTCGAGCCGGCACAACGCCATGAAACTGATGCTCACCACGTTGGCCTTGGCGATGGTCGACGGCCACGCGCTATCGAGCTGCAGGCGCTCGGTATCGGTGTCGATCTCGGCCGAGGCGATGATGCGGCGGTACAGCACGGTGCCATCGGCCAGCTGCACGCGAATATCACGGCGCCCGTTCTGACCGTGCAGATAGGCGGTATACCCACCGTTCGTCACGTCCATCGTGCTGCCGGCGGCATCGGCAGCCGGGTAGAAATCATCCTGCCAGGTGGGCAGCCACACACGGCCGACCTTGCCCGCCAGCGCGTACAGCAGCTGGCGCAGCGCGTCATGCGCTACACGGCCGTAGACCTGCCAGCGGTGCGACTGGATTGGCCACGGCGTGCCGCTGATATCGTCGATCAGCACGCCGCCGGTCTTGCCGTCGATCAGCTCCACGTCGCGGCCGTATTGCATGGTCGGGTTCTCGCTCCACTCGGGGCGGTCCTCCAACACCGGCGTGCCGAGGTAGCGCGCTGCCGGCATGGTGGCGGTGTAGTCGTTGGCGTCCATGCTGATAAAGCGCACCGTGGTGTCGATCAGCCGCGTGGTGTAACGATTGAGCGTCGGATAGTCATCCAGCCGCGCGGTACGAGCCGGATACAACTGGGTGCCTGCATGCCATGCATTGAGCGTGGCGCGCACCAGGTTGATGGCGCCGGTGGTCACGCTGTCGATCTCCACCGTCTCGTAGGTGCGCGCGTCGGTCATCAAGATGGCCAGACCGCCCTTGTGGAAGTCCAAACCGGCCGTGGCAACCGGAATGCTCAGCACGCCGAGCGCCAGGCCCGCCGACAGCACATTGATCTCGGCCCACACCGGCACCGCCCACGTGCGTGCGCTGGCGTCGTACAGCATCGATTCCATGCGCTGGCGGTTGACGCCCTCCACCACTGGCACAAACTCCCAGCTGCGGCGCGGTGTTTCGCGCAGTGGCGTGCTGGTTTCATTGCCATTGGTACCGCGCTCCACCAGCGTCAACCACTCCAGCCGCTCGGTAATGCCGTTGTCCCAATTCGGCGCGAACGTCCACGCCGTGACGCGCTGGCCGGTGATGCGCACGCCGAGCGACGGATCGCCGGCAAACAACCATTGCACGGTGGTATCGAGTGTGGCTGCACCCGCCACGCCGATGCTCAGCTGCCACGTCAGCTCCTGCAGCGGCAACATCACCAGTGGCGGCTTGCCCTGCCCGCTGACCACGATGGCGCTGGCGCTGTCACTGAGCACGTCGGTGACGGTGACGGAGCGATCCAGCCACGCATTCCACACCGACACCGTGCGCGTCTGCGTGCTTACCAGATTGCCCAGCGCGATGGTCGCCGGGCGGATCTGCACGCGGTTGTAGTAATCCAGCAAATAGCTGGTCGCGCGGGATGCGGCTATCGAACGCGGGTTGGCCGCGATGGGCAAATGCATCGCCGGCACACCGACCGGAACGGCGCCGATGGCGGCCGCATGGGTCGGCCAGTAGTCCACGTCAAAACCGTGCAGTGCCGTCGACAACAAGGGATTGATGCCACCACCGAGCAACGACTGCGCGATCGATCCGCTCAACACGCTCATGGCTATGGCCCGTCGTATCGGATGGCCATGCCCAGATAGCCCGTGTCCTGGCCAGCCGGCGCAAAGGCGGCACCCTTGCGGAAAAACGGGTACACGCGCCATCTGTCGCTGCCCAGCGTGATGATGTCCTCCGGTTGCAGATTCGCGATGACCACATAGCGGATATGAGCCATGGACGCGATCAGTGACATCTTGCTGGACGTGCGATCGATGTAGACCTGCACCGGCACCAGCAGCGATTCGCCGTTCCACTGGTTGGGCTGTCGAAACAACAAGGGACCGGCGGTCGCGGCCGCTTTGGCACTGAGTCCAGGAGACCCACTGGAATCGCCGGATGACGCTGACCAGGTACCACCATCCAAGCCGTGATGGACATAGCCGTTCCCCGGCGTCGCATAACTGGGGCACCAGAAAAAGCCGGTGCCGTTGACGCCGTTGTAGGTGACCGATGCCCCCTGATACCAGTCACCATTCATGATGAGGTTCCCCACGGGATTGCCCCAGTAGCTCGAGCAGTACCAGCCGCCCGTACCAGGCAAGCCGACTACCGGGCTGCAACCGAAGCCGAGGTAGGTGTACGCATCGACACCCCAGTGCGCGATGGCATATACCTCATCGCCAAGTGCGTGGAAAAAATAGGTGACCGGATACACGAATGGCCGACCGCTCACGGGCGATGCGAACTGCGTGGTTTGCGGTCCCGGCCCGGTGAGGTTGTTGGACCCATCGATGCCCGTGCCGCCCAGCATGGCGATGACACCCGATGCCACCTGCAGGCTGGTATAGCAGGCGCCGCGGCTGAGCACGTTGCCGCGCAATGTCCAGCCGTTTGACGTGCAAAAAGTCTGCAACGCCGACAGCAAGTCGGTGACGCTGGTGGCGGTGCCTGCCTGATAGGCCATCAGCTCAACTCCAGTGCGAGATAGTCGGCAAAGCCGGTGCGCGCCACGTCCTGCAGCACGACGTAATTCTTGCCGGCAATGGTCAGCGTGTTTTCCGTGGCGTTGTTGAAACCACTGATCTGATAGATGCCATCCAGCTCGCCGTAAATGTTCGGGCCGGCATCGTTGAGAAGCACCGGCAACAGCACATAACTGCCGCCGGTGTCGCGGATCTGCGACCCGCCGGTCAAAAAGTTCGCGTTGTAGCCGTAACCACCCCAGGGCCAGCATTCGATGGTTTTCCAGACACCATCGACAAACCGCATGGCGCAGTTGGCGCGCGCGCCCTTGGCGTACATGCTGTGCGAGGTCTCGCTGAAGCGCGTGGCCGGTATGCCATTGAGCATGCCGCCTACTACCAGCGGATAGGGGTACTGGCTGGGGGCGGCGTAGGGCAGAAACTTGCCGGCATAGCCATGCTCGTAGACCGGCGTGCCGACCTTGAGCCCGAACGCGATGCGCTGCGCGTTCACTACCAACCAATAGTCGATACGGTTGTTGTGCGCCGGGACGCCGCTCTCGAAATAACCCGGCTGCGCCGTGAAGGCATTGCCCGACACGTAGCCGGTGAAACCGGCAACGCTGAGGTTGTAGTAATCCGCGCTCACGTCCTGATAGGCGCGAAAGCCGATGAAGATCTGATCCGTACCGGACAGGCCAGACCCTTGCAGGATCAGCTCGCGCTTAACGGTGGGATCGGAATACGGCGTGGGGTTGAGATAGCGCAGCGTGGTCCAGCCGTTCGCCTCGGCGAAGGTCTTGAGCTTGAGCAGCATCTGCCAGTGCGCGATGCCCTCGCTGCCCTTGTTGTCCACGAATCCGACGTCGTAGGCCATCAGTGATTCACTAGGGTTTTGAGAGTGGTTTTATTGCGGCCGAGCACCTGGAGGATGACCTGCTCGCCCTCACTGCTGTTGAGGTGGTCGCTGATGGCATGGGGGTCCAGCGTCGTGATCAGGCGCAGGTTGCGGCCAGCACCGCCGCCCTGCCCGCTGCTTTTATGGTTCATGTCGAAACTCGGGTCGTTGCGGGCCGCAAAGCCCGTGGGGAAAGTCATACCGGCGTCGACGTAACCGCCATCGGCAAAGCCGGCATGTGTGCGGTCGTACACCGCCGCCATGCCGCGCTTGTTGAAGTCCTCGAGGAACGTGCGCGCACCAGGCTGCTTGACCACTTCCTGCCGGTTCACAAACTCGCCGCGGTGCACGGTGCCGGCCGGCTCATACTTGCCACCTTGGCCGGTGTAGCCGCCGTCGCTGTAACCGGCCGACACCGCGCGGATGTTGCCGATGATGCCGACGCCCTCGGCGAACGCCTGCGCGATCAGTGGAATGTTCTGCGGCCAGCCCTTGGCAGCGGCTTGGCTGATATCCATGTACATGTTGACGCTGGCCTGCGCGATCGCTGCGGACTTGCTCAGCGCAAACGCGGCTCGGTATGCCTTGCTCTGCTCGCCATAGCCTTGCTTGATCGCATCGGCGGCGGCATCCAGCGAGCTGGTGATGCCCAGCATCATCACCTGCTGACGGGCGCTGTCGATCTTCATCAGCTCGGTGGCGTGCGCCGTGGCTAGGGCCTGCTCTTTGTCGGCGAATGCCTGATCCGAATTGAGTGTGGCGGCGTGCCACTTGTCCAATATATCGAGCTGCTTTTTATAAGCATCCTCCAGCGCCTTGTGCTGCACATCGAGCTTGTCCAGCTCGCCGAACGGGCCGCCGACACTGGCATCCACGCCCTTGTACTCAGGCAGCTTGGGCAGGTTCTGGTTGAGCACCTGCGCGGTGGTGTCTTTGTATTCCTGCGCAGTGATCGTGCCCTTTTTCAGCTCGTCGTTCAGTTGCTTGAGCTGCGCGAGCGCTTTGCCGAAGTCCACACCGTTGACGTCTTTCAGACTGTCGCGCAGCTTGACGAATGCCTCGCGATCCTTGTTCGCGATGGTGTCCAGCGCGGCATCGCGGACAGCGCCATAGAGCTGGATCAGCGCATCGCGTTGTGCATTGATCGCCACGACGTCGGCGCCCTTGGCGGTCTTGGCCTTGGCCGCCAGATCGTTGGCCTTGGTCACTTCGTCGTTGTACGTGGCCCACACCTTGGCCACCGGATCGAGCGCGCCCTGTTCGTCGCCCAGCAGCTTGATCAGATTGGCCTGCGCCGCTGCCGCCGCTTTCTGCTGCGCGGCATCGCTCTTGGCCTTGGGTTTCTTGTCGATATCGGCCATGAGCGTGTCGTACAGACCGCCGGTGAAACTGGCGCTCCCATCGGCACCGACGATGCGCTGCACGCCGTTGAGCTTGGCGTTGTTCGGATCGGCACCGGCCCACAGATCCTCAAAGTATTTATTGAGTTCCTTGATCTTTTCCTTTTTGGCATACGCCTTGTCGACGCTGGTCGCCAAGCGATCGAGGCCCGCATCCGCGGTGACGGCTTTGTCGTTGAGCTGGTTGCGCGTGGCCGCATCGTCCGCATCCTGCTGGGCCTTGTCGATCTTGGCCTGCAGCGCCTTTAGCTCGGCCTCGTCGCTATCGCTCCACGTCGCTCGCGTGCCCGGCACCTTAGACAAGGCCGTGTTGAGCAGCGGCGTCAGCCCCGACCCTGCACCACCGATGCTGGCAAGCACGCCACCGACGTTGTTGGTGCCACCCTCCTGCGCGGTCATTTTTTTGCCGAGCATCGCGTACAACGTGGTCTGATCGTCGGCGGTGCCCAGCATCAACGACGCGCCGGTTTTCATTTGCTCCCACGCACCGCCGGCCGACTTTTTTACCTTGTCCCACATCGCTGCCAGCCCGGACAGCTGGGCATCCATCTGCTCGATGCGTTCTTGCGCGGCACGGTGGAATGCCTCGGCCGCCACGTCCATGGCGGCCTGCGTGTCGCCTTCTTCCTCCAGCGCCTTGATCTGGTCATAGATGCTGGTGGTGAGGAAATGGTATTGCTCGTTTGCCTTGATCGCACTGGCGGCAGTGCCGTCAAACAGGGTGAGCACTTCGGCCGTAGCCTTGTCCGCGCTCTGCCCGGTGAGCGCAGCCATGTCCACCGCCGCCTGCCCCATCGCACCCAATGCTTGACTGCCGACCTTGCCGCTGGCCACCAGTTGGTTGAGTACGGCACGCGAGGTGCTGATGCTGCCATTGGCAGTGGTGATGCCGCTGGCCAGCTTGTCGATCTGTCCGGTGGTGGTGCCGGCATAGTTGCCGGTGGCCGCAATCGACTGGTTGAGCTTGTCGTTTTCCGTGGCCACCTGCTCGGCCGCCAGGACGAACGCACCGAGCGAGCCGACCACCGCGCCGATGGCCAGGCCCAGCGGACTGAATAACACCGACATCAGGCCGGCTTGGCTGGCCAGTGTCATGCTGGTCTGCCCGAGCCGGTCCCACTGACCGGTCGACAGATCCTTGATCAACCGCCCCATTTCGATGCGCGTCTGCGACGTGTTGAAGTTGAACGTGTGCATGGCCGTGCCGGCACCAGTGATGGCCACACGGTTCTGGTCGATCACGGACTTAAAGCGGGTGTAATCGTCGATGCCAACCACGCCAGCCTTGCGCATGGCGTTTAGCGATTGCTCTTGCGCGTCGAGCTTGGCCAGCGCCTTTAGGGTCGGGTCGATCTGCTCGGCGAGCTTCGCCATTTCCATGCGTTCGGCAGCAATGCCGGCAGCCGCACCACCGGTGCCAGCGCTGGTGGCCATGCGCGAACGGTAAGACGCCAGCGCATCGCTGGCACGCTTTGCCGCAGCGGCCTGATCGTCATAGTTCTTGATGGTGTTACGCGCGGTTTCTGCCGCACGCTCGGCCTGCGATCGCGCCGACTCCTGCACCTGCACCTGCTGGCTGGTGGCCTGCACCATCTTCTGGATGCGGGCGCTGGCCTGATCCGCGCTTTCGCCCACGGCATCGCTGGCGGCCTTGGCGCCGCCGATGCTGGTTGAAAGGCCGTCCATGCCCTTGACGGCCTCCATCAGGTCCGCCCGGACGCGCAGTAACAACTCGTAATCTTGGACGGCCATGCGGGTAATTCAATCCTTCAAGTGCGCGATGTATTCACTGGCTGCTTTACCGCCGACATGAGCGGCCGCCATATCCTTGACGCGTGCCCGGCGATCACGACGCTCTTTACGCAGCGTCGCGTCGTAGAACAGCATCAGCTGTCGCTGGGTGTATCCGGTGAGGCTTCGCGCGTCGTGCCCGGCGGCGGTGAGGGTGGCGAAGATGTCAGCCCAGCCAGTTCGCGCACCTTTCGCAGCCTGACGCTGAGCAGGACGCGACGCAGAAAAAAATCCGCGTTCACTCCCCACCACAGCATGTGCAACGCTTCGCCATCGTCGGCACTCAACCCACGCACCCACGTCAGCGGCTGATCGCAGGCGATCGCGATCAGCGCCATCACGCCGTCGGCGTTGTCGCCGAAAGCGGCACGCAACGAATCGAAGTCGTGAAAGTCGCGATTCAGTGCGACGCCGGTCATGGCATCGGTGAGCGCGGCGATCAGTGCGAAGTGCCGCAGGCTTTCGGCGAAGCTGTATTCACGCATCACCACCGCCGTGCCGGCGATGGTGTCGTGGCGCTCCGGCAGCAGGATGGCAGCGTCCTGTGCGCCATCGGTGTTATCGGTCGCCATGGTCATCAGGGCGACACGGCCTGCGTGATCTGCGAGATCGCGCCGTACTGGCCCAGCGGCCCCGTGGCCGGCTTACTGCTGTCGAGCAGAATGCCGCCGCTCACCTGCATGCCGGTGACGTCGTTGCCCGAGCTGATCAGCGCCAGTTCCTGCAACGGATCGGTGGCGACCTTGTACAGGTCCACCAGCACCGGCGCGTTGCCCTCGGCCAGGTTGATGCCCTCATAGCGCACGGCCACGTTCGGCTGGGCGGCGGTGAACATCCCGACCGACTTGGTGGCGCCATAGATATAAGCGGCTTTGAACGGCTGCGTATAGGTGCCGACGCTGACCAGACGGCAGCGACCAAAGCTGGCATCTTCCACCACGTAGTCGGTGCCCGGCACCAGCGCTTTCGGAGTGGCGGTACTGTCGGTGATCACCACACTGGCCACGCCGGGGTTGGCGAGGTAGAACACGTCGCCAGCAACCAAGCCAGCCGGCAGAGCTTCCGCAGCGGCGGTGCCGCCAGCCTTCGCCAGTACGGTACCGAACAGGCCCAACTGCAGATTGTCGGTGTCGATCTGGTTTACCGTCATATCGAGCGTGGCGGTTTTCTTGGCCGGAAACGATCGCGCCAGCCCAAGCTGCCCGCTATAGCTTTCGCTGTGCTGCACCTTGTCCACGCTCAGCTTGATGCTCAGCGCGCTGACGTCGCCAATCCAGC
>Ga0302313_10002880_pt1 | contig 11655 bp, 12 predicted proteins | sample III_Palsa_N2_2_FD_200454 | JGI IMG/M metagenome (GOLD analysis project Ga0302313, IMG submission 200454) | Peat permafrost microbial communities from Stordalen Mire near Abisko, Sweden - III_Palsa_N2_2 | ecosystem: Environmental > Terrestrial > Soil > Palsa > Peat permafrost | place: Sweden...
AGCTGCGCGAACACGGCGAAAAGGCCCGTCTATATCGTCGACTCACACGCATTGCGCTTGATGCTCCCGGCGCCAGCGCCGCCGATACCTTGCGGCGCAAATCCGACCCACAGAACCGCCTCGACGCTCTCTGCGATCAGCTCGGCTTCGGCGCGTTCACGCGCAGCCGCCTGCGCTCATTGCTCCGCTGAATTTCTCTGAATCGACTGAAAAGCCCATGACCGACAGCACGAAACGCCTGCCGCCCGACGCCAGCACGCCACCCGAAACCCTCTGCGAAGGCCGCTGGCTGAGCCTGCGCAAGCGCGGCCGCTGGGAGTATGCCGAGCGCACCAATCCTGCCGGCGCGGTAATCATCATTGCGGTCACACCGGACGACAAATTGCTATTCGTCGAACAGTATCGTGTGCCGATTCAGCAGCACACGATCGAGATGCCGGCGGGACTCGTCGGCGATATTGCCGGTCAGGCCGACGAAGGCGCCCTTCTGGCCGCCCGCCGGGAACTGGAAGAAGAAACCGGCTATCGCTGCCGCCGCGTGGAGTTCATCCATCGCGGTCCATCGTCATCGGGTATGAGCACCGAGATGATCGCTTTCGTGCGTGCCTACGATCTGGAAAAAGTCAGCGCAGGCGGCGGCGACGAATCGGAGAACATCATCGTGCACGAGGTGCCGCGCGACGAAGCGGGAGCGTGGCTTTTTGCGCGGGCCGACGAAGGCTATTCGATCGATCCGAAACTGTTTGCGGGTTTGTGGTTTGTCGAGCATGAAGGCCAATTCGGCGGCCGTGAATAGCCGTCCAAACGACGCGCAGCTTATAAGCACCTGTTGCTGGTCGAAGGATCATCAAAACCGCAAGACGCCCTGGACGGCACTCAAACCCTATCCGTCGACCGCCGCTTGTGCCAGCGCAGCCGCCAGACGGCCAGTATCGTGCCGAGCAGCGTCACCAGCAGCCAGGCGACCATGGCCGACGTGTCATGGCCGAGCCACAGCACCGTCGAAAGGGCTCCGACCACCAGCACACCGAGGCCGAGCGCCAGCAGCGGGTCGCGGCGACGATTGCGCGCCACCAGCATCACGAATGCACCCAGCGCTGCAAGCAGAACCGAGGCGATACGGCGAACCCATACGTGTTCCGGCGGCAGTGGCATGTCGGGCAACAGGTTGATCAGCGAGACATCGCCAATCTCGATGTCATAGCCCTTGCCGTCGGGAGCATCGACGGCGGGAACCAGTTTGTCGCCATCGATGCGTGCGAAGACCGTCATCGGCTGCAGCGGGATCTTTTCCCAGCTCACGCGCAAGTCGCCGACGTGGGGGCTTTCGGGCTGTGAGCTCGTGGTCAGGTAGTTCTGGTTGGGTCCAAAGCTCGCCGCGAGATTGGACGGCAGCGATTTCAAGTCCGGCTGCACCACGGCAGTTCCCGGCAACGCCCGTATCAGTTCGGGCGAAAGTCTGAACCCGCCGATCTGCACGAGCCCGGCCTCGAATTTCTTTTTCGTGATGGGGAAGCTGGCTGGGTTGGTGTGGCCGGCGGATTGCACGAAACCGCTGGCATCGATCAGATGATCCACCCAGGCGAGTTCGTAGCTCACGTCGCCGCCAAAATGCAGCTCGCGCCACTGAAACATTTCCACATGGCGCACCAGCAGCGGGGTATCGGTCTTCAGGCCAAACTCCGGATCGCTCGGCGGCTCGAGAACGCTTGGCGTGCCGACAACCCTCGCCATGTGACCGTACTGACCTGGCTGCAGGCTGGCATCGTTGCCCAGATCCATCATCTCGCCGCCGTGTCGCTCAGCCGCCACGCGGTAGCTCATCAGGCTGTGCGCGGTAAGCGCCGCCAGTCCCACGCCGGCAAGAATCAACAGCACGCCGATGACGTGCAGCACGACGCAACGCATGGATGCGCCGTCGAGTCGACTCATCGGAGCGCGTCCATCGCGCAGCGCGCGGCGACTGAAACTTCCGTCACCACGTAGCTACTGCACCTTGCCAAGGCCGGACGGATGACGCGGATCGCTGGCGGCATCGAGCTGATTGGTCTTGCGATCCCAGGTCACCACGTTCATGTAACCCCACGATTCGCGCTGCTTGAGCGCGTAACCCATCGCCGTCAGCGCATCGGTGGTCGGCTGATCGAACGTGCCCGCTTCCACCATCACTTCATCGGGCAGGTACTGATGGTGATAACGCTTGTCGGCGACGATCTGCTTGGCGGTTTCGCCGTTGATGAAGTGCAGGATGCCTTCGAGCACCTGGGTAATGATGGTGGAGCCGCCCGGCGAACCGATCACCGCCGTGCGGTCGGCACCGATCACGATGCTCGGCGACATCGACGACAGCGGGCGCTTGCCACCCTTCGGCGCATTGGCCACGCTGCCCAGCAGGCCGTAGACGTTGGGCTTGTTCGGCACCAGTGCGAAATCGTCCATTTCGTCATTCAGCAGCACGCCGGTGCCAGCGGCAACAAACGTCGAGCCCAGCACATAGTTCACCGTCGAGGTGATGCCCACCATATTGCCATCGGCGTCGATAATCGAAAAATGCGTGGTGTGCATGCCGGGCTGGCTGGCCTCGGCCACCGGCAGCATGGATGACGGCGTCGCCTTGTCCGGCAGAATGCTCTGACGCAGGCCGTCGGCATAAAACGGCGACAGCAGCATTTCAAGCGGCATGCTAACGAAATCCGGATCGCCCAGGTAATCGTTGTGATCGCGGAAAGCGCGACGCATCGCCTCAACAATGTAGTGCACTCGATGCGCCTGATCGAGCTTGTCCAGATTCACGCCGGAAAGGATATTCAAAATCTCCGCAATCGCCACGCCACCAGACGACGGCGGCGGCGCAGTAATGATGCGATAGCCACGGTAGTTCACCGTGATCGGCGTGCGCTCCTTCGCCTGATAACTGGCCAGGTCGGCGAGCGTCCAGTTGCCGCCGGCCGCTTTCACGGCGGCGATCAGCTTGGCCGCGGTTTCGCCGTGATAGAAACCGTCGTTGCCTTTGGCCGCGATCAGTTCGAGCGTGCGCGCCTGATCGGGATCGCGCCAGATCGCGCCCTGCGCCGGTGGCGCGCCGTTGGGCAGGTATTTGGCCGCCGAGGCGGGCCAGCGCTGCAGATCTTTTTGCTGCTCGTCGATGGCGCCCAGCAGGCGCGGATCGGGCTGAAACCCATCGCGCGCAATGCGGATGGCCGGCGCCAGCGACTGCTGTAGCGACAGCTTGCCATAGCGCTTGGCGATAAGCACCAGCCCCGCAGGCTCGCCCGGAATGCCGGCCGAAAGCGGGCCTTTCAACGCGGTATCGCGATTGGGGCTGCCGTCGGGGTTGAGGTAATCCTTGCTGTTGACCGCCGCCGGCGCAGTTTCGCGGGCGTCGATAAAGGTGTCCTTGTTGTCCTTCGCCCGATGCAGCACCGCCATGAATCCGCCGCCGATGCCGGAGCTCTCCGGCTCGACTACCGACAGCGCGGCCGCTACCGCGATCGCCGCGTCAAACGCGTTGCCGCCCTTGGCCAGCACTTCGAGGCCGGCATTGGTGGCGAGGAAATTGGCGCTGGCTATCGCCGCGTGCCCGGGCCGCTGGCTGCCACCGGATGAAACAGACGTTTTCGCCGCCGAGGGGGTGGAATCCCTGGCCGGAACATCGGCAGCGTAGGCGATGCCCGTCACCATAACCACGCCTGCGAAAAACAGACCGCACGACGGTGCGCGCCAGCGCAGCGATACCTTCATGCAGCGGACTCCTTGGCCATCAGGTGCTGAAATTTGAGATCGAGCTGCTCGTGCGACTCGATATTTTCGGGATCGGTGATGATGCATTCGACCGGACACACCACCACGCACTGCGGCTCGTCGTGATGACCCACGCACTCGGTGCACAGATCCGGATCGATGACATAGAACTCCTCACCCAGCGAAATCGCCTTGTTCGGGCAAGCCGGTTCGCAGACGTCGCAATTGACGCAGGTATCGAGGATTTTGAGAGACATGCATTGAATAATACATGTTGGCGCGTGATCCCCGAGGCAATCGTCGGGAAATCTCGCCATTTTAAGCCGCCTGCCTAGCACGAACTGAAAGCCTTGCCGGTTTGACCAGCTGTGCTGGACACACCGGCAAATCGCAGCCGCCCGAGGGCGGCCGCGTGACGTGCAGCAGAGAAGTTACATCGCGACGAAGTGGAACGTCGCACCGCTGGGCTTGATTGCATCCGTTACGCGCTGCTCGTCGGCCTTGTCGCCGATGAACAGCACGATCACGTCCTTGAACGAACCGGGCTTGACGTCCTGGAACGCGGCAATCAGCAGATCGGCAGTCTTAGCCGAATTGGCGCCGGCGAAAGCCATCAGGTTACCCGGAAGCACGCCGCGGGCGACCGTGTCCTTGACGTTGGAGAGCTGACGATCGTTGTTGGCCTTGGCCACGTCGGTATCGGCGGCGTCCACCAAATAGGCAAACGGCTGGCTGGCAGTCATGCCCTGCAGGTTTTTCTGGACCAGATCGCCGAGGTACGCGTCCCAACCCTTGGTGTCGTTCGGATTGGTCGGCTTGGGGACGGCCTGCTCGGTTGGCTGGGCGGCCTGCTGATCGTCCTGCGACTTGTTGCAGGCGCTCAGGGAAAGAGTAGCGGCCAGCGCGAGGGCAGCGAAGAGAGCGAACTTACGCATGATGATCACCTTCAGTTTCGGGTTGCTTGTGGGAGCCGGCTCGGCTCTTTTGCCAGCGCTGCCGCATGGCCTGTTGTACCGCCGGATGGACGAAACCGGAGATGTCGCCACCGAGGCGTCCGATCTCGCGTACCAGCGACGAGGAAATAAAGCTGTATTGCTCCGCCGGCGTCAGAAACAGCGTTTCCGCCTGCGGGATCAAATGGCGGTTCATGCTTGCCAGCTGAAATTCGTATTCGAAATCCGACACGGCGCGAAGGCCGCGAATGATGACCCCCGCGCCCACCTCCTCGATAAACGTGGCCAGCAGGCAATCGAACCCACGCACCTCGACGTTCGGCAGATCGCCCAGCGCGAGTCGCGCCAGAGTAATGCGCTCATCAATGCTGAAAGCGGGCCCCTTGCTGGAACTGTCCGCTACCGCCACGAGCACGCGATCGAACAGCGGCGCGGCGCGTGCCACCAGATCGGCGTGGCCGTTCGTGATCGGGTCGAACGTGCCGGGATAAACGGCAAAACGCGGATTTCCCAAAGGTTTGTTCACGAGTCAAAGTTCTTGAAGACGGGGGTTAGGATGAAAAGCCCGCGTAGCTTAGCCCAAGCCACACGGCGTTGGCTCAATCGACCGACCATGCGCGAACGCGTGGGTGAAATGACGTCCAACCGGCTCCGCGCCGGTAAAGCGCAAAGCGCACCTCGCCCGCGCGACCTTCCTTGTGCAGTTGCCACGTCGGCGGCAGCGAAGGTAGCGAAACCTGCGGGCACTCGACGTAGACGGCGGCGGCATTTGTCAGCCAGCCGCCCTGCTCCAGTTTCTGTGCCAGCACGCTCCACAAATCCAGCGCAAACGGCGGATCGAGAAACACCAGATCCACCGGCTGGGGAGGGCCATTGAGGAACAGCTGCGCATCGCCAACGGCCACGCTGGCGGCCGCGACCTTGAGCCTTTCCAAATTTTGACGCAGCGCCTTCGCGGCCAGCGCGTCGCGCTCGACGAACTGCACGCGCGCCGCGCCACGCGACAGCGCCTCAATGCCCAGCGCACCGGTGCCCGCGCACAGGTCCAGACAGCGCGCGCCCTGAATCGTCGGCGCCAGCCAGTTGAACAAGGTTTCGCGTACGCGCTCGGGCGTGGGTCGCAAGCCGGGCAGATCGGGCACGTCGACCCGCGAATTGCGCAGGCTGCCGCCGATGATGCGTATTCGTCCGGCGCCCGGACCGCGTGCCGCGCTCATACGCGCGCCATCCGCACAGAATCCTCACCGGCCATTACAGGTTGGAGTGATAGCATGCCGGCCATTGTCTTTGAATCGCCGCCGCAATGCTCAAGTTCTGGAAGAAAAAGCCTGCCGAGACCCCATCGGAGCCGTCTGCTACGCCTGCACCAGCGGAAACCCCGGCGCCCGATACCAGCAACCCTGCGCTGCACGAGGCACTTGCAGAAGTAGCGCCAGCGGCAGAACAGCCTACGGGCACTGAGCCATTGCCCGTAGCGCCAGCCATCACAGGTGACGCCGGCACTACCACTGTTGACGAACCGCCGGCCAAACGCAGCTGGCGCGACCGCCTGTCCGGCAATGCCTTTTCGCGGGGACTCACGTCGCTGTTCGTCCGTCACCCCAAACTCGATGACGATTTGCTCGACGAGCTGGAAACCACGCTGATCACGGCTGACGTTGGCATCGAGGCCAGCACCGAGCTGGTGGAGAACCTGCGCAAACGCATGCATAAGCGCGAGTTTGCCGATGCGCCAGCCCTGTTGAAGGCGCTACGCGAATCGTTGATCACCATGCTGCGCCCGATCGAGCAACCGCTCGATATCTCCGGCCGCAAGCCTTTCGTCGTGCTCACCGTAGGCATCAACGGCGCGGGCAAAACCACCACGATCGGCAAACTGGCGCGGCGCTGGAGCGACGAAAAGCGCGCCGTGATCCTTGCGGCGGGCGATACCTTTCGCGCCGCTGCCGTTAACCAGCTGAAGACGTGGGGCGAGCGTAACCAGGTACCGGTGATCTCGCAGGGCCAGGACGCCGATTCGGCCAGCGTGATCTTCGATGCGCTGCAGGCCGCTCGATCGCGCGGCGCCGATGTGCTGATCGCCGACACCGCCGGTCGCCTGCACACGCAGGGCGGCTTGATGGACGAACTGGGCAAGATTGCGCGCGTGCTGAAAAAAATCGACGCCGATGCACCGCACGAGGTGCTGATGGTGATCGACGGCACCACCGGTCAGAACGCGGTGAACCAGGTGCGTCAGTTCCGCCAGATCGTCGGCGTCACCGGCCTGGCCGTGACCAAGCTCGACGGCACGGCAAAGGGCGGCGTGATCTTCGCGCTGGCGCGCGAGTTCGGCCTGCCGATCCGCTTTGTCGGACTGGGCGAAACCGCGACCGATCTGCGCACGTTCGACGCCGAAGCCTTTGTCGATGGCCTGTTGCCCGCCAGCCTTGCCCGCGACGACCGCAACCATGGCTGACCACCCGAAACGGCGTGGTTGATCGATGCGGCGCCCTTGGCGACTGACCTTGCTAGTGATGGGCGGCGTCGCGCTGACGGTGGCGCTTGCGGCCGTCGTAGCCATCTATCTGCTGCTCCGTCCCGAGCGCTTCACCGCCATGCTGCAAGCCCAGGCCCGCGCTGCCGGGTTGGAGCTGAATCTCGCCAGTCCCGCGAGCCCTACGCTGTTCCCACGGCCGGCGCTGGATCTCAGCGGCATCACCATCAATGCGCAGGACGCCAGCGTACCGATCCTGCTAGCCGCTCGCGGGCAGCTCGCGCTGCCGTGGAGCACCTTGATGGGCGGCCCGACCGTGATCTCGCAGCTTCGGATAGATGCTCCTCGCGTCGACCTTGAAGCATTGCAGGCATGGCTGGCGGAGCTTCCGGCTCATCCGCAGAGCGCACCAACCGATATTCCCCGGATCGATACGGGCGTAAGCATCATCCGCGGCAGCATCGTCCGCGGAGACGAACTGCTGCTGGGGAACGTCTCGTTGGATGCCGGGAGCCTGATTTCTGGCCAGCCTTTTCCGCTCAGCCTGTCGGCCACGACGGCGTCGGGGCTACCGCTGCAGCTTCGCCTGCTGGCGACGCCGCGCATTCAGGAAAACTCGCTACAGCTTGATGCTGTCTCGCTGCATATCGCGCAAGGCAGCTCGCTGGCTCTGGCTCTTAAAGGCAGCGCGCGTTGGCATGGCGCCGCCGATGCTGCCGCAGACCTGACCGGCACGCTCGATCAATCCGACGCCGGGCAGTACATCATCTCGGTAAGGCTAAATCCCGCCGATCAAACCAATCCGCTGCTGCTCGCCCTGAAACTGGACGGCCCCGATAACCACGCGGATATCAGCCTGCCGCCGCTGGCGCTTGCCAGCTGGTGGAATCAGCTCGCCGGGTCGCAGGCCCTCCCGCTGACCGTGCCGCCGGCGAATGGGCATCTGGAAATGTCGAAATTCCAGGCTGGCAGCATCACCGTCGAGGGGCTGACGCTGGATGCCGGAGACGCTGCACCAGCGGCGGCAACTACAGCAACGGCCGCCAGGCCCGCTCCGGCAAAGCCGGCCGTCAAGAAAAAACCATGAGCGCATCCTTCGCACAGCGCCTCCTGCGCTGGTTCGACCAGCACGGCCGCAAGGATTTGCCTTGGCAGCACCCGCGCAACGCGTATCGCGTTTGGCTATCGGAGGTGATGCTGCAGCAAACTCAGGTGAGTACGGTCATCGCTTACTTCGAACGCTTCGTCGGCGTACTGCCCACACTGCAACATCTCGCTGCGGCCGATGAAGACACCGTGCTCGCCTTGTGGTCTGGCCTTGGCTACTACCGCCGCGCGCGCTTTCTACATCGCGCGGCGCAGATTTGCGTGGAACGGCACGATGGCGAGATGCCGCGCGACTACGATGCGCTGGCCGCCCTGCCCGGCATCGGCCGATCCACTGCTGGGGCGATCCTGGCGCAGGCGTACGGCCTGCGCTTCCCCATACTCGACGGCAACGTCAAACGCGTGCTGACCCGCTACCACGGCATTCACGGACAGCCTGGCCAGAGCGCGGTGGAAAAACAGCTGTGGCAGCACGCCGACGCCCACACGCCAGTGGACCGTGTGGCCGACTACACGCAGGCGATCATGGATCTTGGCGCCACCATCTGCGTACGCTCACGGCCGGCGTGCGAAGCCTGTCCTGTGAAAAGCGGCTGCGTTGCCTGCCGCGACAACCTCACCACGCAGCTGCCCAGTCGCAAGCCCGCCAAGACTATTCCTACGCGCAGCACGGTCATGCTGATTCTGAGGGACGCGCGGCAACGCGTGCTACTCGAAAGGCGCGGCTTGCTTGGTGTCTGGCCTGGGCTGTGGAGCCTGCCGGAAGCCGCCGATTCCGGCAGCGCATGGTCCATCGCAGAAAAATTCGCTCGCCTCGACGACGCGATAGCGCTGGCTTCGTTCGTACACGTATTCAGCCATTTCCGCCTAGATATCGAACCGCTCCTGTTTGAGGGCGCTGTAGCGCATCGCGGCGTGGCTGATGACTCGCGGCAGCGCTGGTGCAGCCCCAACGAATTGACCACACTCGGCCTGCCTGCACCCGTGCGCGAACTGCTGATGAAGATCAATGAAGTAATCTGAACACTTAACCCGTATTACTGCCGCGCCTGAAATGTGGTGCCGACAACAAAGGAACGCGATGAGCCGCACCATTCACTGCAGCAAACTCAGCATCGATGCCGAAGGCCTGGACTTCGCGCCGTGGCCCGGGCCACTGGGTCAACGCATTTACGCGCAGATATCCAAGCCAGCCTGGCAACAGTGGCTCAGCCACCAGACTATGCTGATCAACGAGTACCGTCTCAATCCACTCGACCCCAAAGCGCGCAAATATCTCGGCGAGGAAATGGAAAAATTCCTGTTCGGCGGCGACGTCGCCAAACCCACAGGTTACGTCGATCCCGATAATGAGCCTTGACGAAAACCCGAGTATTCGGTTTAATGCGCGGCTCTACATGGAACGAACAACCCGCGCGGTTGTGCATCTTCGGCCGGGTAGCTCAGTTGGTAGAGCAGGGGATTGAAAATCCCCGTGTCGGCGGTTCGATTCCGTCCCCGGCCACCATGTAGAACAATGACTTGCGAGAGATTGCAGGTCTTTTTCTTTTTAAGGCGAGTGACTGGTTGCCATTCGGTTGCCGTTTGTTCCGGGCTCGTATGGGAACGCCTCAGGCTAGGCCCAACCGGCGCTTTATTTCCGCCGCGCCGAGTTCCTTCAAAATGGCGAGCGTCGCCCCGCCGGCGATCTTTCCGGCTTGCGCTTTCACCCTAGCCCATACGGCGGCATCCCGAAGCGTAGATATGTAATCGTGTCCCGACGGCGTAAGGCGCTGAGCGATCACCGCGAACGGAACAGTTGGATCGTCACCTGTACTTGGATACAAGGGCTTGGGCCCATCAGCAAAGCCTGCTCGCACTATCTGCGCAAGATGGTAGGCAACCTGGTCGCGACTGTACCCATCCACCTTGTGGTCACCTGTTAGCGCCTGGCTAGCCTCCTCGAGGTCGAGCATCAAAGCTCTGATCAGATCATCGTCTCTTTTCATTCGTAAAAGCCTCCAGCAATTTGGCTTTGAGGACTCGATCATAGCGGGCACGCCACTGCATTAAAGGTTGCCTGCCTATAGCGCCAACAGCGCTAAGGAAGGTCTCGAGCGATGCCGTGGATAGGGGCGCGATTGTTAGGTTGACTAAAGCAAAACATCATGATGAAAGATTGAACGCCATAGAAGCTCGTTATTCAAATCGGCTTCGCGCAGGTTCAGTGCCTTACTCGCCAGACGGGGAATCGTCCTCTACGCAGGATTAGTGAGCCCACGTGAGTTCTGACGGATAGTTCTTTGCGCACAACGCAAGGTTCTCTGTGTCGCCCGATCCGTCGCATGCCCTTCGAGATCATTTCGGGGCGAAGCTGATTTCGTTTAGTCATTGAGTTGGTCGCCAACGCCGTTGCCACAGGCAAAGGGGCAGTCACTTCGTGCGCAAAAAAGACGACTACAAACCAATACATTTTCCGTCGAAGCCTTATACGTCAGAAGCGTTGTGCGCCAAGGCATGCAGCTCCAAAACGGCGCAATGCGACTACAACCCTTTATGTTCCACTAGACGTCTTCTATGCCTTTTCGTGTTTGTGCTTAAACGACAAGGCCGCCCCTGCGGGCGGCCTTCGTTGATGCTTGGAAGCGGTGGGGGAAAGCTTCCCCAGCGACTCCATGACGACCACACGATACTGCCAACTTCAACGATGGATGGGTACCGGCATAGGCCAAAAATCATCCCTTTTCGAATGCCGATAACATCTGAATAGCGATACTACGAAAATAGGTTTTATCCTTTGAAGGCTCTAGTTTCAGTAATTTTGCGTAAACAATATTCGCGTCGTCGATTTTGCCATGTTTCTCCAGCAAATATGCCTCAACAGCTAGATCTGGTAAATAAAAAGTATCATCCGGATCTTTGACAAGCCCTATGGAGCGCCAACCCTGAAGCGGATATGCAATGTGCCATTGTTTAGGATGAACTTGAGATTGAATGATGTCTGAGGCAAAAAATAGGTGCCCTGCTAATGATAGATCGCCCTTTTGCGCAGCCTTGGCACCTGCAACTTGAAGCGAATATGAGGCTCTAATCTTTATGCTGTCTTGCCAAGCAAAACTTGTAAGGCTCGACATAAACAAAAAAACTAGTCCGGCTAAGAAAAACCCAATCAGAGCGCAAAGTGTGTGGGTCAGGATCGCCTTCATTTTAGCCACCGTCCTTTCCAAGCTTCGACATACATTTTGTATATGCAGGAATGCACTGGCCATATCGAAAAGCTTCTTTCCCGTTCCCAATATCGGGCTCGCCAAAATTCATCGGTGTGCCACCGTCTTTTCCTGTGCACTCTCTAAAATCAGCATTGCAACACGAATCAGGCCCAGAGCCTGAGCCACAAGC
>Ga0302313_10002888_pt1 | contig 11631 bp, 9 predicted proteins | sample III_Palsa_N2_2_FD_200454 | JGI IMG/M metagenome (GOLD analysis project Ga0302313, IMG submission 200454) | Peat permafrost microbial communities from Stordalen Mire near Abisko, Sweden - III_Palsa_N2_2 | ecosystem: Environmental > Terrestrial > Soil > Palsa > Peat permafrost | place: Sweden...
GATCAAGCCCAGATTCTGACTTGAACTCCGTGATGAGCCAATCGACAATGCGCTCGTCGAGATTGTCGCCGCCAAGGTGCGTATCACCATTGGTCGACTTCACCTCAATCACGCCATCGCCCACTTCCAGGATCGACACGTCGAACGTACCGCCGCCGAAGTCATACACGGCAATCGTCTCGTCCTTCTTCTTGTCGAGCCCGTAAGCCAAAGCAGCCGCCGTCGGCTCGTTCACAATGCGCTTGACGTCCAACCCGGCAATTTTTCCGGCATCTTTCGTCGCCTGTCGCTGCGCATCGTTGAAGTAAGCAGGAACCGTAATAACGGCCTCCGTCACCGACTGGCCCAGATAGTCCTCAGCAGCCTTCTTCAGCTTCTGCAGGATCATCGCCGAGATCTCCGGCGCCGTATATTCTTTGCCCTGCGCCAGCACCGCCACGTTGTCGCCCTTGGCCACAACCTTGTACGGCACCATCTTCAGCTCGTCGCCAACCTCGTTCAGCCGGCGGCCCATAAAGCGCTTGATCGAATAAACCGTGTTCTCCGGGTTCGTAATCGCCTGCCGCTTCGCCACCTGGCCCACCAACCGCTCGCCGCTCTTGGTAAACGCCACGATGGACGGCGTTGTACGGCCACCCTCTTCGTTCGGAATCACCTTCGGCTCGCCGCCTTCCATCACAGCGACGCAGCTATTGGTCGTACCAAGATCAATACCGATAATTTTGCCCATAAATCCTCCAAAACCCTCATCCGGCCCTGCCGGAACGCTATTTGCAGCAAACCCAGTCTCGCATGTGAGTGAGTTACTGTCAACTTATATGATGCAGATTCCTCCCTGAACGGCTCGCCTCGGCGCCAAATAAATCGCCCAGTTCCGTCATCTTCCCCTCAAACTCCGCGTCTATTCTTATCGCAGCCTACATTTTGGAGGTGACACCCTCATGCGCCTACCCTTTCTGCCCACGGGAACCAGACTCCTCGCACTATCCGCCCTCGTCAGCCTCTCCGGCTGCACCACCCTCACATCCCCTTCCTCCCAGGACAAAATCACCCCGATTACCGCCAGCACCAACTGGCAATTTGAGGCCGGCAGTTCGATCACCCCCACTGGAGCTCTCCTCACGGGCACCATGCAGATCCAGGGATCCCAGGTCACCGGAACCTTTCAGAGCACGATCGGCCTCTGCGGCGACGTGACTCCTCAGCCGGTCAGCTTTGCGGGCACCTACAACCCCACCACCGGCGCTCTCAACATCAAACCGACCAGCATTCCCTTTGTCGATGTCAACGTGGTCATTCCCGCCGATCCCACCCAAATGGCCTCTGGAACCATAAGCGCCACCGGAATCGTCTGCGCCCTGGCCTTCCAGGGCCCAGGCGTCGGCGTTGAGGTCCCAACCCTCACCGGCACCTACGCCGGTACACTCGCCGACACCCAGCCAACCCCGGCTCCCGGCGTCCAACCCGGCACCGCCACGCTGACGCTCACGCAATCCACCACCCCCAACGCCAACGCGCAGTTCCCCCTCACCGGAACGTTCCAGTTCACCTCCAGCGCCTGCAGCGCCAGCGTTCCGGTCGCCGGAACCATCAGCGGAGTCGGCTTCACCCTCACCTCCACCGGCTCAACGGCCGTCACTATCACCGGGGCAGACGCCAGCGGCGGCGGCGCTCTCACGATCAGCTCGGTCTACTTCCCCAGCGGCCCGTGCCCCAGCTTTGCCAGCTATACCGGCACCCTCACCCTCCAGTAGCGGCAGCTGAACTCTCCCGCAACAAATAGTTTTCGCCCCACAAAAGATCTCCGGCACTTGCTTCATTCCGTACACAGGTACAGAATTGACGCGTCGCCCGATTTGATTTTTGTCGCCGAAGAGTATGGTGCGCCTATGACCAATAGCACTCTCGAAGTGAGTCATGCGATCTCCGAGGGAGAGTTTCATCCTTACTTCCAGCCGCTAGTGGAGCTCCGCACCGGCAAGCTGCGAGGCTTTGAGCTTCTCGCGCGATGGAACCATCCACAAGACGGTTGGATTCCACCAGATGAGTTCATCCCGGCCGCCGAACGCGATGGATGGATCGACGAACTCACGGAGGTGCTACTACAAAAGGCCTTTCCCGTCATCGCGTCGCTCTCCCACACTCTCACCCTGGCGATCAATATCTCTCCTCTCCAACTGCACAATCGCCGCCTGCCCCGGCAAATCGAAACCATTGCGGATAAGGCCTGTTTTTCGATGGACCGTCTCATCATCGAGATCACCGAGACCGCATTGGCCGACGACATGGAGCAGGCCCGCACGATCGCCCATGAGCTCAAGGAGATGGGCTGCGGGCTCGCCCTCGACGACTTCGGAACTGGATACTCCAGCCTCCTCCATCTACAGTCACTGCCCTTCGACGAGCTAAAAGTCGATCGCAGTTTTGTAAGCTCCATGACGGAACACCGCGACAGCCGCAAGATCGTTGCCGCCGTAATCGGACTGGGACAAAGCCTCGGAATGACCACCGTAGCCGAAGGCGTGGAGACGCAGGAGCAGGAAGAGATGCTCCAATGGCTAGGCACCGAGCTTGGACAGGGCTGGCTCTACGGCAAACCGGTACCCGCCGAAGACCTTATCGCTGTCGTGTCCGCGCCTCGGCCCAACATGTCGTCCGACCTATCGCACGCAGTGAGCGGGCGAGTATCGCTACGCAGCCTGGAGAGTCAGCCCGCACAACGGCTCGCGCAACTTCGGGCAGTTTACGACGGCGCACCCGTCGGCCTGACCTTTGTAGACCGCGACCTCCGTTACATGAATGTGAACCGCAGGCTTGCGGACATGAACGGGCACCCCATGGAGGACCATCTCGGACGGACCGTCCAGGAGATTGTTCCCAATCTCTTTCCACGCATCGAACCCTTTATAAGGCGCGCCTTGAATGGCGAGTCGGTCACCGGCGTCGAAATCACCAAACCTCCTTCCGATCCCAATGCGGGGCAGACGATCCTCGTCTCCTACGAGCCCACCCGCGACGAAGCCGGAGAGGTCATTGGCGTATCCATCGCCGTCATGGATGTCACCAAGCTAAAGCGCGCTGAGGCGGCCTATCACTCCATCGAAGAGAGCTTCCGCAACATGATGGAGCTCAGCCCGCAGATTCCATGGGTCATCGATGCGCAAGGCGGAGCCCTCGACGTCAGCCGCCGCTGGCTCGACATCACCGGCATGACCGGCGACGAGTGGAAGGGCATGGGCTGGCTGAACGCCTTGCACCCCGATGACCGCCAGCCGACGCTCGATGTTATACATCGTGCCACCGAGACCATGGAGCTCATCGACACCGAGTATCGCGTCTCCCGCCCAGGCCACGGCTGGCAATGGGTACGCGCCCGCGGCGCGCCCCGCATCGACGAAAACGGTAGAGTTCTAAGCTGGTACGGCTGCCTCGACGAGCTGGACGACAAGAGCTAGCTGGCCGCCCCCACTCCCGCTGCTCAAGCAGCGGCTTTCCCTTTTACACCTGCGCGGGCCTTCTTTACCGGCACCTGGTCCCGAATCTCAAATACCAGCCGTTTCCCTAATACATTGGCAGCTCGCGCCAGCGTCTCCAGCGAAACCCCCGTATTTGCCGGATCGAGCAGCCGGTCAAGTTGAGAACGGCTCGTCTTGAGTTCTTTCGCCATCCCCTGCTTGGTCTTCTGCTGCTTCGCCATCGCCTGCTCAAACTGCCAAGCCAGAACCCTCTTGATCGCAGCACTCTCTATCTCATTCTTGATGCCCTCTTCTTCGAGAAAATCATCGAAGGAAGTGCCGGTATGAATGTTCTCCCGCTGAACCTCTTTCCTCATCGCTTCACCCTCATTCCCGCTTCATGCAAGCGCTTATTCTTTCTGGCCAATTCCATGTCTTCGTCTGGAGTCTTCTGCGATTTCTTGATAAACCCATGCAACAAAACCATCTCGCCCTGCCCCCCAATGTAGAAAAGGACACGCCCGATGCGTCCACTCGTGAGGTTCGTTCTCACCTCATAAAGCCCGTCCTTAAGAGGACGGCAAGTTGGCATTCCGATTGGCCAGCCGAACTCAACCGTCTGAATATCCAGCCCAATTCGCTTTCGATCTTCGATAGGCTCTAGCCCTTTGAGCCACTCTCGAACCGGCTCTCCACCGGCCGCCGTACGAAAAAAGACGGCGCGGAGGCGCTTCATCGGACTTGCAGATGTAGCCCTCATACTCCTAATGTACCTCATATGGTACACACGTCAAGTGGGACATCAAGAAGCGCCCGCCGATATCGACCGCTGCGGCTTCTGCTTCCGCATCAAGAAATACCCCAGCAGCAGCGCTCCACCCAGCCCACCCACCACGCACTCCGTACCCGACAACCCGCGCGCCCCCCACTTATCCGCTCCCCATCCATCCAGCCGGATCATATAAAGCACCGGTACATTCCCCAGCGAATTGATGATCGAGTACCTCCCACTCCCACTCTTGCCTGAGTCCCCCATAAACTCCAGCACCACCGCCGTAAAAAACGCATAACAAGTGCCAACCGTAAACAGGTACGACAGCACCCCCAGATAGTACGTCCCCGGCAGCAGCGGCCCCAGCCACAGAATCCCCAGCGTCGCCGCATTCACCACACCCAATGAGAGATAAACTACCGGCGCGGAAAGCCTCGCCGGAATCTTCGCCCCGGCCAGCGACCCTGCCATCATCATCAGCGCGCCACCCAATCCATTGATCCACGCCACATGGTCGCCGTTCACGCCATACTTCTGCGCCACACCCGTAAGCAGACCCACCGCCCCACCGCTGGCCATCGGAAACAGCATGCAAAGCGTATAAGGCAGCGCCTCCCAGCGAAAGAACGTCGCCTTGAACTCCACCCAGATCTCCCGCATCGTCTCGCCGAACGCCGCCCCCAGCATCTCTTCCTGCTCCGGCGCAAACAGCGCAAACAACGCCGGCAACGCGATCAGTACCGCCGCCACCAGGCCCAGCATGCGTTGCCCCGTCCGGCTACTAAGCCCTACCAGCACCGAAACCGCCGCCGCTCCAAACCCCAGGCTGCCGCCCTGGTAAAAACTCCCCGCAATCCGCTTCGACTTCTCCGACCGCAGCGCCCCCATCATCCCACCGCAACTGGATATGACAAGCTGACTGCAACAGGCACCCGCGAACATCATCACCAGCGTACTGGTCGACGTCAGGTCCCCCCGCGCAAACGCCAGGTACATCAGCAACCCGGCACTAACGCCGCCGATCAGCAGCCACGTCCGCCGTTTCACCAGAAAATCTGTAATCGGACTCCACAGAAAATACAGCATCGTCGGCAGCGCCAGCACAGTAATCAGCTCCGACTGCCGCCCACTCCCAACCCCATGCTGGCTAAGCAAAAACGACAGCACACCACCCTGAATAATGCCGTTGGCCACCACGGCACTCGGCGCAACCAGCAGTCCAAAAATCCACGGACGCTCACTCGCCACAACGGCGTCTTCCCCGCCCATCCCCACCAGCTCTGTTTGGTTCATGCCCTAAAAGCTATCATGCGGCAGTCTTGCCAGTTGACTCCCCACCCCACACCCACTACGCTTGCCCGCAAAGGTCTACCGCGCCGTAACCCCTCACTTCCGCATCCAACCCGGCAAAGGCTGCCTAACCGCACCCCACACCCACCCACCGGAGCACCCAGAGCATGGCCGCCGCAGCCGTAGCCCAGCCCGAAACCCACGCCCTCACCCACGGCGTCAATCCCTGGCTCATCGCTGCCTCCGTCATGCTCGCCACCTTCATGGAGGTGCTCGACACCGCCATCGCCTCCGTCGCGCTACCGTACATCGCCGGCTCGCTCTCCGCGACCACCGACGAAGCCACCTGGGTCCTCACCAGCTATCTCGTTGCAAACGCCATCATTCTTCCCGCTTCCAACTGGTTTTCCCTGCGTTTTGGCCGCAAACGCTTCCTAATGACCTGCGTCACCATCTTCACCATCTCCAGCTTCGCCTGCGGAGCCGCTCCCACCCTCGCGATCATGCTCCTCGCCCGCGTCGTGCAAGGCGCCGGCGGCGGCGCCTTGCAGCCGCTCTCGCAGTCCATTCTGCTCGAATCCTTCCCACCCGCCAAGCGCGGAGCCGCCATGGCCGTCTTCGCCTTCGGAGTCGTCGTCGCTCCCGTCCTCGGCCCCACCCTCGGCGGCTACCTCACCGACACCTACTCCTGGCGCTACGCCTTCTACATCAACATCCCCATCGGCGCCCTCGCGCTCTACATGATCAACCGCTTCATCCACGACCCACCCTACATCCGCAACGCCAAGGCATCCGCCTTCGACAACATCGGTTTCGGCACCCTCATCGTCTGGGTCGGCTGCCTCCAGGTCGTCCTCGATAAAGGTCAGGAGGTCGACTGGTTCGCCGCCATCTGGCTCCGCTGGGCCGTTCTGGCCATGGTCATCGCCTTCATCTGGTTCGTCTATCGATCCTGGCACTGCAAGTACGCCCTCGTAGACCTCAAGGTCCTCAAAGACCGAAACTTCCTCCTCGGCAGCATCCTCATCTTCCTCTTCGGAGTCGGCATCTACTCCACCGTCACCGTCCTCCCGCTCTTCTATCAGGAACTCCTCGGTTACACCGCCTTCACCGCCGGCCTCGTCGTCGCCCCCCGCGGCCTCGGAGCCATCTGCGGAATGCCCGTCATCGGCTATCTCTCCAACAAGATCGACCCCCGCTACCTGCTCACCTTCGGCTTCCTCACCTTCGGCCTCACCACGCTTTACTTCGGCTCCATCACGCTGGACGTCTCCCCCACCACCCTCTTTTGGCCCATCCTGATCACTGGCTTCGGCCTCAGCTTCGTCTTCGTCCCCATCAGCACCGCTGCCTATGGCACACTCAAGAACGAACAGATCGGCAACGCCAGCGGCATCTTCAACCTCATGCGCAACATCGGCGGCTCCATCGGAATCTCCATCGCCACCACCATGCTCACCCGCCGCGCCGCCGTCCACCAGAACGAAATCACCAGCTGGGTCCCCCGCACCGGCCCCTACCAAACCGCGGTCCAAAACACCCAACACTCCCTGAACGGCTACTTCGGCCCCGCCAACTCCCTGCTCCCCGCGCAGACATCTCTCTACCAGCAGCTAATCCGCCAGGCCTCAAGCTGGGCCTTCATAGATGTCTTCCGCTGGCTCTCGCTGCTCTGCTTTTTCTGCGTAATCATCGTCTGGTTCTTCAAAAAAGTAAAAGCCGGCAAAGGCCCCGCCGGAGCCCACTAAGCCTTTAGCACCCATCGCCCGAAGAACTTCCATCACCTTTATCCTGAGCCTAGCGAAGGATCTCTGTATTTCGCTCGAAGCGCCTCAACTCTGGGTGCCCTACCCTTTGGCGCTCTTAGCCAAAGGGTGGGGTATCGAGCAACGCTCGACCGCTCTCCTCCACCCACCCCAAAAGCTGTCATCTCGATCCTGAGCGAATTCGTTCGACCGACAACGAATTTTGTTCCAATTCACATATAAGACCAAATTAGTCGGCTATCATAAATCCAACATGACTTCAAAAAACGACACCCTAAAACTCTTCCGCACCCTGCATCTCTACATCGGCACCTTCATCGCCCCCGCGCTGCTCTTCTTCGCCTTCACCGGAGCCCTCCAAACCTTCAGCCTCCACGAAACAACTCAGGGCAGCACCTACAAACCCCCAACCTGGATCGCAACCCTGGCCCAGATCCACAAAAAGCAGACATCCATAATCCCAGTCAAAAAGCTGAGACCAGCGGACGTCACCCCGCAACAAGCGCCAAAGCACGATAAAGCACAGCTCTCAAGCCCAGCCGAAGCCCCCCAGCCAAAGCCCAAAAACCACCTACCCCTAAAAATCTTCTTCCTGCTGGTAGCAATAGGTCTCTTCACCTCAACCCTGACCGGCATCTACATGGCCTACAAATACAACCGCAACAAACGAGTCGTCACAGCCCTGCTCCTCGCCGGCGTCATCGTGCCCCCAGTCCTTCTTTGCTTCTGAAGGCGGGGGCATCACATTACCGCTGAAACGTCCCCTCCAACACCGTCTCCGCCGACGACCCACCAACCATCACCTTATAAACCCCCGTTGGCCGCTCAAACTTCTTCGCCGCCTCATCCCAAACCGACATCGTCAACCCCTCCATCGGCACCGTCAGCAACTTACTCTCACCCGCCGCCAGCTCAACCTTCTGCCAACCCACCAGCCGCTTCCAAGGCTCACCGGCACTATCGGGAATCGTCGCATAGACCTCCGCCACCTCCGCACCCTTCCGCTGCCCTGTATTCGTCAGCGTAAAGCTCACCTGCGTCCCATCCGGACTAACCGTCAACCCCGAATACTTGAACCTCGTATACGAGAGCCCAAACCCAAACGGAAACAGCACCGGCTTCTTCTCCGCCTCGTACCACTTGTATCCAACCTTCGCGCCCTCGGTGTAGTCCACCACAAACGCCAGCTTACCCGGCACCACACCCGCCGGTTGCTGCGCCACAGTCGTCCGCGGCAGGTCAGCCTCGCTCTTCGGAAACGTCATCGGCAGCTTCCCGCTCGGATTCACATCCCCAAACAGCACATTGGCAATCGCATCCCCGCCCTTCGACCCGCCATACCAAGCCTCAACCACGGCGCCCGTCTGTTCCAGCCACGGCATCGTCACCGCGGTCCCTGTCTCCAGCACCACCACGGCCCGCGGATTCGCCGCCACCACCGCGGCAATCAGCTTGTCCTGCCCCTCAGGCAGCGACAGGTTCGGCAGGTCCGACCCCTCCGACTCCCACTGCCACCCAAACACCACCGCAACCTCCGCAGCCTTCGCCGCCGCAACCGCCGCGGCAATGTCATCCCCCGAGCTGAATGTAAACGTCGCCCCGGGAGCCTTCGCCTTCATCGCCTCCAGCGGCGAATTCGGAAACCAGACCTTATGCTGCCACTTCCCAGCGTCCGGATCACCCGGAGCATCCACCTGCGCCGACCCACCACCCGAGATCGTCCCAAAGTCCGCACGGCCCCCAATCACCGCCACCGACTTCAGCTTCGCCGCCTCCAGCGGCAACAGTTCCTTCCTGTTCCGCAGCAGCACAATGCTCTGCTCCGCAATTCGCCGAGACACATCAAACCCCGTCTGCGGATCGACCAGCTTCTTATGCGGCGGATCGTCCACCAACCCACTGGCAAACTCCGCCCACAGAATCCGCCTCACATGCTCATCCAGCTCGGCCATCGGAACGCGGCCCCCCACCACCGCATCCTTCAGCTTTTCGCCATAAAAATGTGACCACTCCTGCTCCATATCCAGCCCCGCAGCCGACGCCTTCTCCGTGCTGTGCGTCCCACCCCAGTCCGAGATCACAAACCCCTTGAACCCCCACTCCTTCTTCAAAACATCCGTCAGCAGGTACTTGTTCTCGCAGGAATAATCCCCATTGACGCCGTTGTAGCTGCACATCACAGCCTTCGGATCGCCGATCTTCAATCCAATCTGGAACGCCAGCAGATCGCTCTCCCGCATAGCCCGCTCGCCAATGTGCGCATCGACAAGCACCCGTCCGCTCTCCTGGTCGTTCATCGCATAGTGCTTTATGTCCGAAATCAGGTGCTGCTCGCCCTCGCACTTTATCCGGTTGCCCACCAGCGTCCCGGCCAACAGCGGGTCTTCGCCCATGTACTCGAAAGTCCTTCCATTCCGTGGCTCCCGCGTAAGGTTCGTCCCTCCAGCCAGCGTCATCCCAAATCCCTGCGCCCGCAGCTCCTTGCCGATCAGCGCGCCATAGTCACACGCCGCCACCGGGTCCCAGCTCGCCGCAGACCCCACATTCGAGGGCAGCGCCGTCGAGTAGCGCCCATTCTCCGCACTCGACCGCACCCCATACGCCGCGTCGCTCATATCGATCACCGGAATCCCCAGCCGCACCGGCGCAATCGCCAATCCCACCCCGCCATTGCCCAGCAACTGCGCCGCCCGCATCTCCGGCGAAAGACCCCGATTGTGAGCGATGCCCTCGCCATGCACAATCGCGATCTTCTCATCCAGCGTCATCTGCCCAAGCACCATCTCAGCCCGCTTCTCAGCCGGCAGCGACGCATCCTGCCACGGCTTCTGTTGTGCCTCTGCTCCGCCAACCACCATCGACAACACAACAACTGCAAAACCGCTTGCATACCGAAGCTTCATCGTTTCACCTCTCAACACCGGGGGTCTTATTCCGTGCTGTCCAGTATCTCGCAGGATTGGCTCTCACGCCTCGAAGAAAAACAGGCTCCGAAAAACGCCCAAAGATGCTACCGTTGTGTGACCCAAATTTTCACCTGTTTTTCTCGCGCGGACACCAATACCCATGGAGTAGCGTCATGTCTTCCCCCACGTCTTCAGAAGATCCCCGCGCCGGTCGTGACCGGCGCGTAGTCACCAGGCGCCGTACCTTCAAGCACGGTACCCTCGACCCCGTCATCGAGCACAACCGTCCCCTGCTCACCTGGGGTAACGCCATCCTGGCCATCCTCTTGATCGGGTTCGCCCTCTACGCCACCGGCAACCTGCCCCAGCTTGACGCCTTCTTCGTCCACCTCGACCAGATCGGCCGCTCCCACAACAACACAGCCGTCAGCACCATCATCGCCGCCGCGCCCTACCTCTTCGGCGGCCTCGTCCTTGCGGCCATCTGCCTGTTCATCTTCCTCTTCGTCAACAGCAGCCGCCGCCAGCACAGCGATCCCAAGGGCTGGCACAAGGTCGCCGATGCCCCACCCCACCGCCGCATCTCCCGGCGCATCACCGACCTCCCCTCAATGGTCATGCCGATCGGCAAGCACCGCCCCGGGACCAAGACACACACCCCAACCCCCGCTGTCGCCAAAACCCCGGCCATCTCCGTTCCGTCCCCAGCCCCAGCCGCAGCAGTTCCCGACGCAAAGCCAGCCACACCATCCACAGACCCCATCAAGGCCGCCGCCATAGCAGCAGCCGCCCGCGCCGAAGCCGAACTGGAAACCGCCACTCCCGATCTACCCTCCTTCGTCCGGCCTCTCGGAAAAGGACCCGTCCTCCCTCCATCCGCTCCTCCACCACCAGCAGTGGACGCCCCCCAAAACACCGCCGCAAACACGGCAAAGCTGGAAGCCGCCCTCGCCGCCGCCAAAGCGGCAACCGCCAAGGCAGAAGCCGCCATAGCCACAGCCAAACTCGAGGCAGCCCTCGCCGCCGCCAAATCCGAAGCAGCAGCCGCAGAAGCCGCCTTAGCCGCCGCCAAAGCCAACACCGCCTCCTAACTCCCTCAAAGCTCAAAACGGAACAGCACGGCTAGGCTCAATCAAACCCAATCCCGTCATCTCGACCAGACAAAGCGTACCCAAAATCTTGTCATCCCGACCGGACAAAACGCACCCCAAAATCTTGTCATCTCGACCGGAGCGCAGCGAAGTGGAGAGACCCCTGTATTGGCTCTCCTTCGCTTCGCCACGAGACTCCACCCAGCCCCCACCACCGTCTCACCGTCACGGTAAAATTCCACCGTAATCACCGTCCGCAGCACCGTAAAAACGCACCGTCCCCACCGTGTTTTTTACCGTCGAAAAGCAGCGAAAACCCTAGTCATTCCTGCCGATTTCCAATTGTTCCAC
>Ga0302313_10002891_pt1 | contig 11616 bp, 7 predicted proteins | sample III_Palsa_N2_2_FD_200454 | JGI IMG/M metagenome (GOLD analysis project Ga0302313, IMG submission 200454) | Peat permafrost microbial communities from Stordalen Mire near Abisko, Sweden - III_Palsa_N2_2 | ecosystem: Environmental > Terrestrial > Soil > Palsa > Peat permafrost | place: Sweden...
CATCTGCCCGCGAAAATTTCCATCGAGCAGATCGGCCCGCAGCGCACCTTCACTGCTTCCCAACGCTTCGGCGATGAATGGATTGCGCAGCAACGCTCCGCCGTCCTCCGCGTCCCCAGCGTTACCATTGACGGCCTCGAATTCAACTACCTCCTCAACCCCGCCCACCCCGACTTCCGCCACATCACGCACGCCGCGCCCGTCCGCTTCCCTTTCGACGATCGGTTCTTCTCTCGAACAAAGCCGTTGTCTGAAGCATGACAAACCGTCATCTTTCTATGTAGAAAGGCGCAGCTATACAGCATACCGACGCGGCGATTGTTCTTTCTGATTGGCACCAAGAGATTGTTCGCAATTTCCCAAAAGCTAACTCTACTGCTCCATATCCGGATAAGGTCCAACCCCGCCCTTCGCGATGAATGCGTCAATGTGTTGGTCCAGCACCGGCAGTGGCACACACCCCAACTCCAGCACCGCATCATGAAACGCCCGCACGTTGAACTTCGCGCCCAGCGCAGCCTCGGCTTTGTGCCGCGCCTTTTCAATTGCCATCTCGCCTAAGTAATACGAAAGCGCCTGTCCCGGCCATGAAATATAACGATCCACTTCCGTCTCAATCTCGTGGTCGCTTAGCGCGGTGTTGTCGCGCAGATACTGTTGCGCCTGCTCGCGCGTCCATCCCTGCGCGTGGATGCCTGTATCCACCACCAGCCGTGCCGCCCGCCATGCCTGATAGCTCAGCATCCCGAACGTCTCATACGGCGTGTGATACATGCCCATCTCGGTCCCCAGCCGCTCACAATAGAGCGCCCACCCTTCGCCATAAGCCGAGATATACGCATTGCGAAACTTCGGCAGGTTGCGTGCCTTGATCACCTCTGCGGCAATCGGCATCTGGAACGCGTGCCCCGGGGCCGACTCATGCAGCGTCAGCGCGGGCAGCGAGTACAGTCCCCGCGACGGCAGATCGTATGTGTTTACAAGGTACTCACCCGGGCCGCCGCGCGCCGACGTGTAAAACGGAGCGATCTCGGGCGCCACAGGCTTGATGGCAAACCGCTGTCTCGGCAGATACCCAAAGTACTGCCCTGAAACTCCATCAAACTCCTTCGCAATCCAGGCCGCCTGCATCAGCAGCTGTTCCGGTGTCTTCGCGTAAAACTGTGGATCGCTTCGCAGGAACTTCAAGAACGCAGGCAGATCGCCCTTAAATCCACTCTGCTTCATCGCGACGAGCATCTCGGCATGAATCTTCGCCATCTCGCTCAACCCGATCGCGTGAATCTCATCCGGCGTCATCTCCAGCGTGGTGAACTCCAGAATCTTCGACTGGTAATACGCCTTTCCATCCGGCAGCGATTGCGCGGCCAGTGACTCCTGCGCATGCGGCACATACTCATCGCGCCAGAACTTCAGCAGCTCCGCATAAACCGGAATCACCCCACTCCTGATGGCCTCCGCAGCCTCAACCCGCAGCCGCTTCTGCTCGGCTGCAGGAATCGTCGCGGGCATCTTTTCCATCGGCTTGAAGTACAGAGTGCTCTCTGCCGTCTTCGCTTCCGCCATCGGCACAAGCGACGCATCGCGCCCCATCAGCGTTACCTTCGGCGGCGTAAATCCGCGCGCCAATCCAGCACGCATCTCGGCAATGTTCTCGCGAAAGTACCGCGGCAAATCCTTCAGCTGCGAAACATAATTCGCATAGTCCTGCTCGCCCTTGAATGTCTGCCGCGCCACCGATTCTTCATCCGACCAGAACGTCGAGTCCGAGTTCGCGGGCCGCTCATACTCGCGAAACTTCTGCGCGTTCGCCAACACCACAATCTGCGCACGAAACACCTCATAGTTCACCAACTCGTCCGCCGAAAGGCCCGGCGCATGAACTCCATCAAGCTGCCGCAGCACGCCCTGCCAATGTTTCAACTGCGCTTCCTGCGTCGCAGCGTCCACTTGCGGCAGCTCCGCGAGAATCTTTTCCGGATGGTCTTCATCCGACGCGCCGCGCTGCGCCTTCCGCCAAACCTCTTCCGCGTTATAGATCGCGCGCAGCCTGCCATCTTCCATGGTGCGATGCGGCACCGTCTTTCCCTGTGGCTTCCCCTGAGACCAAGCCCCAACCCCCATCATCCCGAGCAACACCACCGCACAAGTCAATTGAAAACGCACGCACACTCTCCTGATGGAACTACTGTACGAGATAGCCGTCTAACCTTCAGTTGTTGTCACGCACGCAGCGGGGCGCGCTAGACTATCGCTGCATCTTAGAAAGCCGGAGCGAACCGCAAATGCGTGTAGGTCTGATGACCCGCGAGTACCCACCCTACGTCTATGGCGGCGCGGGCGTCCACGTCGAATACCTTTCCCGCGAACTGGCCAAGACCATCGAAGTCGAAGTCCACGCCTGGGGCAATACCCCCGACCACGACGGCCTCAAGGCGCTGCCTGACGACTGCGAACCCGAGAACCTTAAGCTCGACATCCACTTCGAAAATCCCTGGCCGCTCATCTCCCACGGCACCAATGCCAAGTTCAAAGGCGCGCTCGAAGCGCTCTCCCTGAACCTGTTGCAAAACCTTCATCTCGACAAGCTCGACATCATCCACACCCACACCTGGTACGTGTCGATGGCGGGTTTCCTGGCGAAAAAGCTCTACGGCATTCCGTTTGTCCTGACCACGCACTCGCTTGAACCCCTGCGCGCCTGGAAGGCCGAGCAGCTTGGCACCGGCTACGCGCTGAGCTCGTGGATGGAGCGGACGGCCATCCTTGATGCGGACGCCATCGTGGCCGTCTCCAACGGCACCAAGGCCGACATTCTCAAGGCCTACCCCGATGTCGACCCTACCCGCATCCACGTCATCTACAACGGCATCGACCTGCAGCAGTACCAGTACACTCCGCACCAGGACGCGCTGCTGAAGTACGGCGTCGACCCCATGAAGCCTTACGTGCTCTTCGTCGGCCGCATCACCCGCCAGAAGGGCGTTACGCACCTCGTCGAAGCCATTCCACACCTTCCGCCCGGTACCCAGATCGTCCTGTGCGCGGGTGCGCCAGACACGCCTGAAATTGCACAGGAAATGCGCGACAAAGTGGAAGCTGCTCGGCTGCTAACCCCAGGCAGCATGCAGGCCATGGTCTCGGTCGAGTCCGACGGTGTCAACAACCCTCCAGGCCACGCCGAAGCCACCGGCGACCCCACCGGCACAGGCCACAACATCGTCTGGATCGAGCAGATGGTCTCGAAGGAAGAAGCCATTCAGCTCTACAGCCACTGTGCCGTCTTCTGCTGCCCCTCGGTCTACGAGCCGTTCGGCATCATCAACCTTGAGGCCATGGCCTGCCGCGCTCCGGTAGTCGCCAGCGCTACCGGCGGCATCCTCGAAGTCGTCGTAGAAGGTGAAACCGGCCATCTTGTCCCCTTCGAAGCCGATGAAATCACCAGCTTCCCCAAAGACGCCGAGCAATTCTCGCGCGACCTGGCCGCCCGCATCACCGAACTCCTCAACAACCCCGAAAAGGCCAAAGCCATGGGCGAAGCCGGCCGCAAGCGCGTAGAAGACCACTTTTCCTGGACCGCCATCGCCGCCCAGACGATCCAGCTGTACGAGAAACTCATCGTCTCAAAAAAATAGCCCGAAGAATGTTTTGTACATAAAACGGTTGGTTCATATATAGTTTCCGTCGCCGCCATATTCCGCCGGAGACGATTCATGAAACTTGCTCACTACACTGCCGCCCTCGCTCTCTTCGCTGCCTTCAGCACCAGCAACGCCCAACTTCAGGGCTCCAAACCCGACGCGACACCCGTCAACCACCCAGTCCCCGCTATCCAGGACACCGAAACTCCCGCCCAGCGCGACGCTCGCATGCAGTGGTGGCGCGAGGCTCGCTTCGGCATGTTCATCCACTGGGGCCTTTACTCCGTCCCCGCCGGTACCTGGAACGGCAAGCAGACCACTCACATCGGCGAGTGGATTATGAACGATCTGTCCATTCCTGTGGCTGACTACAAAGCCTTCGCCACCCAGTTCAACCCCACGGGCTTCTCCGCGCACGACATTGTCGCCCTCGCCAAGTCCGCGGGCATGAAGTACATCGTTATCACCGCCAAGCACCACGACGGCTTCGCCATGTTCAACAGCAAGGTCGATCCCTTCAATATCGTCGACGCCACACCTTTCCACCGCGACCCCTTACGCGAGCTCGCCGAAGAGTGCCGCAAGCAGGGCATCAAGCTCGGCTTCTACTACTCGCAGGCGCAGGATTGGACGGCCCCCGGTGGCACCGCCATCGTCCGCGCCGGACACGACCCCGTCACCGGCCACTGGGATAAGGCACAGGATGGCGACTTCGACGTTTACCTCCACAAGAAAGCCATCCCGCAGATCAGAGAACTTCTCGAAAACTACAAAGAGTTCCCCGTTGTCGTCTGGTTCGACACTCCCACCAAGATCATGACCCCCGAACGTGCCGCCGAGATCGTAAAGCTCCTCAACCAGCACCCCAACCTCATCTGGAACAACCGCCTGGGCGGCAGCTACAAAGGAGACACCGAAACTCCCGAGCAGTACATTCCCGCCAACGGGTTTCCCGGCGAAGACTGGGAGTCGTGCATGACCATAAACGACACCTGGGGTTATAAGTCCTTTGACACCAACTTCAAGTCCACTGAAACGCTTCTCCGCAACCTGATAGACATCTCCAGCAAGGGTGGCAACTATCTGCTGAACATCGGCCCCGACTCGCATGGCATCGTCCCCGCACCCGAAGCCGAGCGTCTGCACGAGATGGGCAAGTGGCTGGCAGTCAATGGCGAAGCCATCTACGCGACCCACGCCACGCTCTTCACCACGCCTACCGGCACCTTCAGCGACACGGAAAAGGACAAGGCGGGCAAGCCTAAGTTCATTCCTACCTGGAACTGGCGCTCCACCACCGCGCCTGACAAGGTCTACGTAGAGATCTTCCAGTGGCCCACGGGCACGTTCCACCTCGGCGCGCTTCCCCGCAAAGTCACCGGTGCCTACCTGCTGGCCGACACTGCCCACAGGGCTTTGAAGTTCACCCAGACCGCCGACGGCATCGATGTCCAACTCCCCGGCGCCGCGCTTGACCCCATCGCCACCGTTTTGGTGCTCAAAACCCAGCCCTGAATCCCAAAACCTGCCCCATACAGCGCCATCGCCGGGACTTTGTCCCGGCGATTTGCGTGGCGCACCCGAAACCTGCCTGACAACATCCAATAGCTGGGGCCAGAATCGCTCTATAATGGAACTCCTATGCGCTCTCCGCGCCCGACTGACTTCCCTGAGGAGTACTACTGAAATGTCTAACCTTCTAGATCAGCTCAAGTCGATGACGACCGTCGTCTCAGACACGGGCGACATCAACGCCATCAAAAAGTACAAGCCCACAGACGCGACCACCAATCCTTCGCTGATCGCCGCAGCCGCCGAGATGCCCGAGTACCAATCCATCGTCGACGACGTCCTCACCACCGCACGCGAAAAGAACCCCGACGCCGACGACAAAGAAGTCGCCGTCGCTGCCTTCAAAACTCTCGCCGTAGCCTTCGGACGCAAGATTCTCGACATCGTCCCCGGCCGCGTCTCCACCGAAGTCGATGCACGCCTGAGCTACGACACCGAAGGCTCCATCGCCACCGCCCGCGACATCATCAAGCAGTACAACGAAGCCGGCATCGGCAACGAGCGAGTCCTCATCAAGCTCGCCTCCACCTGGGAAGGCATCAAAGCCGCTGAGATCCTCGAAAAAGAGGGCATCCACTGCAACATGACGCTGCTCTTCGGCCTGCACCAGGCCGTCGCCGCGGCCGAAGCCAAAGTCACGCTGATCTCGCCCTTTGTGGGTCGCATCCTCGACTGGTACAAGGCTAACGAGAACAAGGACTACAGCGGCCCCAAGGATCCCGGCGTAAAGTCGGTGACTGAGATTTATCACTACTACAAGAAGTTCGGTTACAAGACCGTCGTCATGGGCGCCAGCTTCCGCAATACCAACGAGATCATCGAGCTCGCCGGCTGCGATCTGCTCACCATCGCACCGAAGCTTCTTGAAGAGCTCCAGACCACCGAAGGCGTCCTCATCCGCAAGCTTGATCCACGTCTGTCCAAGAACGACCCCATTGAACAGATCACCGTCGACAAGGCCACCTTCGACAAGATGCATGCGGAAAACAAGATGGCTTCCGACAAGCTGAAGGAAGGCATCGAAGGCTTCTCCAAGGCTCTTGAAGACCTCGAAAAGCTCCTGGCCAAGCGCCTCAGTGAACTGCCCAAGCCTCAGACTGTTTAGCCCTCATCATCATCACAAAGGCTGCCATCTCGATGGCGGCCTTTGTGTTTTTGATGTTGCTTTAGCCCCGGCCTTACCTCAGCCCAACTCCGCTCAACGACAGTTCGAACGATCCACAAATCCAGCACTTACATTCAGCAAACCTGGCTGCGATGTTGACGCGACAGCAGCTACACACGGCAGCATCACGAACTGCGGCTGGTCGGCCTGCGCTCCGCCCTCGGTTCCGGCGGCCATAGTGCGCAGGGCGTATGCCGGTCCAAACGGAGGCGTCGTAAACAGTCCCTCCGGCTTATACCCTTCCGGTGCGTGATCCAGCACCACCGCACTGAAATGCTGCTGCATCATCAGGCTGTTGAACTGGTCTACCGCAGGTGCATAGTGCCTTCCCATGATCGCGTCAAACGCGTCCATATCCGGATGCATCGGTTTACCTGCCAGCAGGCCGTCATAGCTGTGGTTCACCACCCACACATCTCCCGGAGTCGCTTTGAGGCTCGCCATAAACCGTTCCCGCGCTGCCAACTGCCCAGCCGTCGGCAGAATCTGCCCCGGCCGGTAGATGTGCCCGAACAACTGCACGGCGAGCGCCATCCACAATAACGCCGGCCCAGCACTTGCCCAGGCACTCGGAGCATCACCAGCTTCCCACCGGGCTTCCCACCGCTCAAGCAGCCGATGCACGGCCATACCCGTCAAAATTGCGATCCACGCATACAGCGGAATCGTTGCATTGATGTTCGCCCCGGCATGCGCCCGCACAAACCAGATCGCTCCACCTACCAGCACAGTGACGATCGCAAAGAACAACCCGTCGCGCTCCCGCCAACGCATCGGTGCAAGCATGATCGCGGCAAAGATCACTGCGAGTGCAATCGGCAGCGGCTCAAACAAATCGAATGGCAGAAACATCGCCGCTGGTCTCGGAGCCCATCCGAGTGCCCCCGTCGTGCCAAACGCATAGAAGCTGTACCAGTGCTGCGTGACATGATTAAGCCAGGCCACGCTGGCCCATGCCATAGCCGCAAACGCCGCCATGCCCATCAACATCCGCCGCGGCCTTTGCCACTCCACCAGAAACATCGCGAACCCCAGCGGCAGAAACGTCTGCTTGCTGTGAAACGCCAGCAGCCAAACCACCGCGGCCAGCAGAGGATGTGTCCTCCGCGTCGCGAACACCGCCAACAGGAACAGGAATACCGAAAGCGAATCCACCCGGCCTACATCGAACCACCCCAGCACGATCACATACATGCTGGCATACAGTCCGACGGCTACCAGCGCCGCCGTCCAACGCCGCGTCTCTTTCCAAACCATCGCGTAGATCACGCCAAAGCTGCCCAGCGTCGAAAGCACCGACACCAGTCGCAGCGGCGCGTAGCTCAGCCCCATCACTTTCGAGAAACCCGCCGCCAGATAAAAAAACAGCGGCGCATACAGGAACGAAGCCCACTCCATGCTTGGCGCGGCATAAAGCGGATACCCGTGCCGCAGCCGCCACACTGAAGTGATCATGCCGCTTTCTACACGGTCGATCTCAAACGGATAATGCAGCCGCCGCATCGCGGTATACAGAAACACGAGCACAAAGAACGCCGACAATCCCATGGCCGCAAGCCGCAGCCCGCGCTCCAGTCTCGACTCCTGCCTTATCTGCATGCGCTCATTCTACCCACTTCCACCACGCACAACGACGCTCTGCCACCCGCGTCAGTGATACCCTTTGGAAGAAATGGCGGAAACTCATCTCACTGATTACGCAGCCGCACCCCGCCATCCGCCGCGCATTGCGGTCCTCATTCCCTGCCATAACGAAGAGGTCGCCATCGGCCACGTTGTCGCTGACTTCGCGCGCGCGCTTCCGCAAGCCGCCATCTTCGTTTACGACAACAACTCCACGGACCGCACCATCGAACTCGCCCGTGCCGCTGGCGCTTTCGTCTTCACCGAGCGCCTCCAGGGCAAAGGCAATGTCGTCCGCCGCATGTTCTCTGACATTGAAGCCGATGCCTACGTACTGGTTGACGGCGACAACACCTACGACGCCGCCAGCGCCCTGCCGATGCTCGACATCCTGTTTACAGAAGGCGTCGACATGGTCACCGGCACCCGCGTCACCAATATCCCCGACGCCTACCGCCGCGGCCATCGCTTCGGCAACGCGCTGCTCACCGGCATCGTCGCTTCCATCTTCGGCGACCGCATCACGGACATGCTTTCCGGCTACCGCGTCTTCAGCCGCCGCTTCGTCAAAAGCTTCCCCGCGCTCAGCTCCGGCTTCGAAACAGAAACCGAGCTCACCATCCACGCGCTTGAGCTTCGCATGCCGCTGGCAGAACTCGAAACCCCCTACCGCGACCGTGCCGCAGGCAGCACATCCAAGCTCAACACCTACAAGGATGGCGTTCGCATCATCTTCACCATTCTTACGCTGGTCAAAGAAGAGCGTCCGCTTCAGTTCTTCTCACTCTGCTCGCTGATTCTCTTCGTCCTCGGCGTCACGCTCAGCATTCCCATCTTCATCGAGTTCCACCGCACCCACCTGGTGCCACGCTTTCCTACGGCGTTTCTCTCCGTAGGCATCGTGCTACTGTCTTTCCTGTCGCTTGCCTGCGGTCTTATCCTGGACTCCGTAGCCCGGGGCCGCAAAGAAGCCAAGCGCATGATCTACCTCGCCATCCCCGGCACCGGCATTCACAGGCCGTAAATTGTTTCCTGGAGCGGTTTTCCTGTTGATGTGGAGCGGGAATAAGCAGCAGAAAACGCAGATTCCCTGCGGGAATGACAACAAGAAAAGCAAAGGCCAACCCCGACCCAGCCTACTTCCCATCCTCTAACGGGTACGCAAAGAAATCCGTACGATCCAACTGCACCCATCCCTTCGGCTTCTCCGCCGAGTTCGCAAACTTGCCCACGATAAACTTCAACCCCATCGTCTGCAGCGGTGCGATTTCACGTTGCACATCCGGAATCGCATTCCAAACTTTCTGCGGATCGGCGTTGTCGGGCGTCTGCACCTCCGCCAGAAGCTGCGTCCCTGCCAGCCGCGCCCAGTAAGGATCCACATAGCAGGCCACATCTCCAAAACATGCGACTTTATCCCCCGGCTTCAACCCCATCGCATCGAGTGCGCGCGCCATCGGATAAATTTCCGCGTTATACCCCGCTTCTCCGCGATGCTCCGTCGTATGCCGGCGCACATCCAGCAGATAGCCCGTGCCCTGCATCAGCGCCACACCTGCTAACAGCACCACCAACGCACTCGCCACCACACGCGTCCGTTCGACGATGCGAACGTCCGCCGTCATCCACACAAACAGCGGCAACAGCACCAGCAAAAATGGCCCGGTCAGATAGCGATCCTGGAGATCGACAGGGAAGTAAATCCCCAACATCACCAGCCCCCACCCAATTGAAGGCAGCCAAAGCCAGAAGTCTCGCCGCCGCGGCAGCTTCGCGCCAAACGACAGCAGCACCGCCAGCAAAACAAAGATCTCCGGCCGGCCCAGCAGGAACCGCGTCAGCAACTCCGTGCAGCGCATCAGCCGCTCGATGTGTCCCTTCAACCAGAAATGCGGCGTCAGCCCAACCGTCCACCACCCCGGATCGAACCACAGCGGAAACGTCCCTACCGGATGCGCCGCAAAACTGAACACCGGCGGCTGCTCCGCCAGCACCTGCTCCGGATGCTTGAACGTCCCTGTCGCATGCCCAAGATCATGCGTATACGCTTCATGCCAGCGCGGTGTCTGGTCTACAAAGAAGCAGTAGTTCAACCGCGCCGAATCGCCACTGGAAAGATGCCCCAACTGCCGCGAGATTCCCACCACATATGGGCCAGCGAGCGCCACAAACACAAGGCCGGCAATCACCGAGCCGCCCGCAATCGTTGTCCGCGCTTTGCCTTTGCGGCTCAATCCAAACACCAGCATCGCTGCTACAAGAATCAATGAAGGCAGCAGCGCAAACGACTTGACCAGGTACGCGCATCCCAGCGCCAGACCCAGCACCGGATAAGCCCAGAACCCCGCACCGACCTGCAGTCGCACCACCAACCCCATCGCCAGCAGAAGCAGCGCGAGCAATAGCGTATCCGCTCTCACTGCACTCAACGGCAGCTCACGCCCTGCACTGAACACCAGCATCCCCAACCCCAACAGATGCACTGTCCAATCCGGCACAGCAGCCCCAGCCTCGCCAACCTCACTCCGCGCTCGCACCCGCACGAGGCCTGTCGTAAAGAAGAAGCAGGCCGCGATCGTAAGGGCAAAGATCCCCACATTCACATACCGCGCCATGGCCAACTCAGTCCATCGCGTGGGATGCGTCACGATCCGCGCCGCCGCCAACACCGCCGGATATCCCGGATTCCAGTAGCCGTTCACCGCAAGCTTCGCATGGCCATCCGTCAGGAACTGCGAAATATCCAGGAACGAGACGCCATCGCCATCCATCGTGTAGGTGTCATATCGCGCATAGCCAAACGCCGCCACCAGCATCAGCAACGCATAGACCAAGAGCAAGTTACGTCCTTGTGGTCGAGTCATAAGTTTTCTCTTGGCCTTTCGCTGCGAGTATAAATGACGCCCTCACCGCAAAGCTGCATCAGTCTGCGCCCGCTCAAACACGACATCACAAACCTGAAACGATGCACTCTGCCGCGAAAACCGCTCGCCACAAAACCGCCGTATCTGCCGATACCCATGCCCTTCGATATCCGCAAGCACCGGATCGACCGGCTCACGGCCCGTCCTGACATTCAGCGGCAAAATCTGGTTCCGCATCTCATCGGCCAACGGCTCCTCCTGCGTATAGACCACCAAATCCGGCCTCGCATCCAGCGTCTGCCGGTGCAGTGCATCCGGAAACACATTCGAGCTCCACTGCCAGTAAGCCGTCGGCAGATTGAAGAACGGATTCCGAGCAAAATAAGGCTGCATCGCCACACTCCAATAGTGAAATGCTGCAACCCGCAGCCCCGCTGGCTGCTGCATCAAAAACCGCGCTGTTTCCGGCCCCGGGTCGTAAGCCCCGTGACGGTCCTTCCACACTGCACTTGCGCTCCAAGCCACCTGCAACGCCAGGACCAGGCCCAGCACCACGACGAACAAGCCATCGACCCAGCTGGCTTTACGCCACTGCAGCGTCTCCCGAGTCACACCACCGGCCAGCCCACCCCGCCACGCCGCAAGCCAGCAACCTGCAATCAACGTCAGCAACAACATCCCCGCATGATGGTCAGTCGTCCACAAAAACTCACCCACCAGCCAGAACACCGCCGCTGGCACAAAGTAAATC
>Ga0302313_10002894_pt1 | contig 11604 bp, 9 predicted proteins | sample III_Palsa_N2_2_FD_200454 | JGI IMG/M metagenome (GOLD analysis project Ga0302313, IMG submission 200454) | Peat permafrost microbial communities from Stordalen Mire near Abisko, Sweden - III_Palsa_N2_2 | ecosystem: Environmental > Terrestrial > Soil > Palsa > Peat permafrost | place: Sweden...
CGGTACGAGGATGAGGGAGGTTTCGAGGAGGAAGAGCAGGCTCATTTCGTTGAAGGCAAAGGCGCGGTGGAGTTGACCTCGCCAAATCAAATCGATGGCTCGAATCGCCAGAAAGAGAAAACATACACCAGAGAGCAGGTTCGCAAGCTCCGTCAGCACGCTATCGTCGAGCGGACGAGCGTAGCGAAGGCAGACGATGAGCAGTAGAAAAATGGTGAACGCAAAGCCGCATAGAGCAGCCGCCACGAGATATAGCCACGGCATGGCGGGAGACTGCCATAAGGGGTTGATCTTGTCGCCCGCAAGCAGCAGCAAGCCTCCTAACGAGGACTGGTGCATGAGCGGGATGACGTAGGCCCCGATGATGACGAAGGGATAAACCTTGCGTATGCGTGGTGAGACGTGGCGAAGGAAAGCACGTGCCTTCTCATTTCCGGTGTAATAAAGGCGCTCAAGGAATAGAGGAAGGATTTCGAATGAGAGGAAAACCGCACAGTAGAGTGGCATGCAGATGGAGATTTCCAACATGGCCGACTCGCTGTTCCATCGCCAGGGCATGACGGCGTTGTAGAAGTTCCATGGCCGGCCGACATCGAAGCCAAGCGCAATGAGCCCGGTTGAGTAAAACAGAAATCCGGAGACAAGGGCCGTGCGCATCACGACGTGAAGCTTCTGCCGGTTGAACACCCAGGCCGCCATCCCCAGCGCCAGTGGACCAGAACCCAGCGCGGTGAGGGTCATCACGTTGAAGGTCTTCCAAATCCCCCAGGCATACGCAGAGTTCATTGCGGAGAAGGGGCCAAGCGGTGAGACCAGACGTATCCCCGCAAGCACCAGGCCAATCGCCGCAAGCACTATCAGGAACGCAAGGAATGGGGTGAGCACGCGGCCCTTCGTGACTGGCACACCAGACTGCCAGTGGTTGATGAGGGTCGTGCCTCGCTCGTCGGGATTAGCGGGAGTCGGCGTCATAACTGGTCTGGGAAACCTGTCTTTTTCTCGTGGTCGAGCCGCTCGAGTTCATGCCGGTTCCAGTTGCGTCGAATCGCGAAACCAAGAACTCCGGCCATCATGATGGGCCCACCAAGCCACTTGTAGATCACGGACGTGACCTTCGTGGCGTAATGCCCCAGCGAGGTGCTTCCCAATTTCGGCAAGCCAATCTTTTGGAAGGAGACGCTGGAAAGGTAGAGCACCTGCGTTCCGCCGGCTTCATGCTCGCCGTACACCCGGTTCTCGTAATACTTGTCGGGCGCTGCCGCGATGCGTCCCTTCGCTTGGTCGAGCAGGGCGTCGCGCTTGCCGAAGATCACTGCGCCGGTTGGGCATGCAGCGGTGCAGGCAGGTTCGAGATTTTCCTTTAGGCGCTGGTCATAGCAGAATTCACATTTCACGATCTTTGGATTTCGCGCTTCCCACTCAAATTGCGGCACTTCAAACGGGCACGCAACCTCGCAGTAGCGGCAGCCAATGCACAGCGAGCCGTTCCATGTCACTGCCCCAAAATCAACTTTCTTCAGCGATCCAAACGGGCATCCTGTCACACAGGCCGGATCGAGACAATGCATGCACTGTTTCTTGACGTACGAGAACTCGTCCGAGTTCGGATCCTGGTAGAGCTCAATGATGTTCTTCGTCTGCGCGTTGAGGCCGGTGGGCATGTCCCAGACGCCGCCGGAAAGGAGTGTATCGGCGGGCAGGCCGTTTGCCTCGTTGCAGGCAGGCATGCAGGCTTTGCAGCCTGTACAGAGGGTGCTGTCGTAGAGCATGGCGACAGCATCGGCGGGTGCGATCGGATGCGCCGGATGTTCTTCGGTTGAGGCTAGGGCCGTCGTCGGTAACATCGCGCTGGCGACCGTCCCACCAAGGCCTAACATCGCCTTGAAGGCCTGTCTTCTACTCAGCGGCATGTTGAGGATGTTCATTCGCCCGCCTTGTTGTCGGGCTTTGAGCCGGGCGCGCTTTCATCATCTTCTTTCTTCGAGAACTTGCGCGAGGCGACGTAGCCGCCGGTTGCCAGCACACCGACTCCCAGACCCACCAAGCCAGTGGCCAGCGGACTGATCGTCCCACGCGTCGTCGTGATGGGCGCGTAACTCGTTGGGGGAGCGGCGATGGTGTGGAGTTGCACTACCTGGAACATCGGGACCTTGAAGGCCACTGCTTTCTCGGTGCAGCCGATGCATGGCGCTCCGATGCCGATCGGCCATACATCCGGAATCTCATTGAAGTGGCGTGTCGAGCAGCCTGCGTGCGTGTCTGGTCCTTTACAACCCATTTCGTACAGACACCACCCTTCGCGGTGCCCAGCGTCACCGTAGACTTTCACGAAGTTGCCTGCGTCGAAGTGCGCACGGCGGGGGCAATGCTCGTGGATGTCGCGATCGAAGGCGAACTTGGGTCGTCTCTGATCGTCGGTCTCAGGGAACGTTCCATCGGTGGCATACTGCAGCACCACACCTAGCATCGTGTAGGGATTCGGTGGGCATCCGGGAATATTGATGATCGAGTGCTCAGGAAGAAGATCCGCCACGCCAACCGCTCCGGTCGGATCCGGGTCCGCCGAAGGAATGCCACCCCACGACGCGCAGGAGCCGATCGCGATGATGGCGGCTGCCTTCCCTCCGACATCGTTCAGTATTTCCATCGCGGTGCGGCCGCCGGTCTTCATGTAAATCCCTTGGGCGCCTGTCGGAATCGACCCTTCTACCACCAGGATAAATTTGCCCGCGTAACGCTTTACGGCTTCGTCCAGTGCTTGCCGCGCCTGCAGGCCCGACCCTGCCATGAGGGTCTCGTGGTATTCCAGCGAAATGACATTCAGGATGAGATCGGCAAAGCCGGGGTGAGAGGTCTGCAGAAGGGATTCGGTGCAGCCGGTACAATCCTGGAAATGCAGCCAAATCACCGCCGGACGAACGACCTTGCCAAGGACCGCGGCAACTGCTTCCGGACTCGCCATATCTGTCAGGGCCAGGCCGAAGGGCGCCGCAACCATCAAGCTGGTGCAGAAGACAAGAAAAGATCGGCGACTGATGCCGCATTGACGCAGTCGCTCGTCGATCGTCTCGAGCTTTGTCGAGGATGGGATCAGCTCGCCGAGCATTCTGCCACCTTTGTCCAACACCAACGCCTCAGCCTAGCCCGACTACTCCTGTCGCGACTGTCCACTATTGCTCACTTTCAATTCTTCGGTGCGATGGAACAGCCTCCAGGAGAGCAATAGTGCACAGTCTTCCCAGCTAAGCTCGACGATAATCCGGAGGCAGACGCTTTTGGCCTGGTGGGTCTGCAGTGAACGTTGCATTGAAGGAGTCTTCCCGTGAGATATCAACTCGCACTAGCAACTGCAGCCATAGCAATGATCTGTGTGGCCACGCCATCGCACGCCCAGGCTGGCGCCGACACCTACAAGGCCAAGTGCATGATGTGCCATTCTGCTGACGGCTCCGGCAGCAGTCCCGCCGGAAAATCGATGGGCGCTATTCCGTTTAGCTCACCGGCGTTGGTTAAAGCCTCCAACGCCGATCTGATTGCCGCTACAACAAATGGCAAGGGCAAAATGCCGGCCTACAAGGGCAAACTCACAGACCCACAAATTGCAGCAGTGGTTGCTTACGTTCGCACCTTGCAGAAGTAGACTTGGCCACAGATGCCAAAGGCAGCTTCGTTTCGCGAAAACTGGCTTCGCCCGTTCTTCTTCTACGGCAATAACTGGATAAGCCTGCTGGGCGGGGCAATCACCACGGCCTCGGCCATGGTGCTGGTCGGCTTTTGGGTCATCAGCGTCTTTGGTCACAGCGGATCGTCGAATCCCTACCTGGGTATCCTGTTCGATCTGTTGCTGCCGGGCATCTTCGTGATGGGACTTCTTCTCATCGTGATCGGCATTCTCGTTCGGCGAACCTACCTACTCGCAACCGACCAGGTACCCTCTTTATTCCCGGAAGTGAGTCTTCAGGATCCCGTCTTCCGGCACGGGCTGGATATTGTTGTCGTCGCCACCGCGATTAACTTCGTGATCGTCGGAATCGCTTGCTATCGCGGTGTCGCCTATATGGACGACGTCTCCTTCTGTGGTGCCACCTGTCATGTGATGGCCCCAGAAAATGCTGCCTACCACGTGTCCTCTCACTCCAGCGTCACCTGCACCGACTGCCATGTCGCGCCAGGAACGGCAGGCTACGTCCACGCCAAGCTGAATGGAACCAACCAACTCTTCATGGTGCTGACCGACCATTATCCCAAGCCCATCATGGCCGACCACAAGGTACCGGTGGCGAGCAAGACCTGTCTGACCTGCCACAACGCTCGCGCGGAGGTTGGAGACAAACTCCTCGTCACCCAGTCCTTCGCTGACGACATCCATAACACGCAGACCTCCAGCGTTGCGGTACTGCACGTCGGAGGCCAGGATGCGCTGGGTCACCTCAGCGGAATCCACGGGGCTCACCTCAGCAAGATCGAATACATAGCAAGCGATAGCAACGATCAGGTCATTCCGTGGGTCCGCAAGACGAACCCCGATGGATCCACCACGGATTTCGTTGCAAGCGGAGCCAGCGTTCCCAGAGGCGGACAGCTTCGTGCTATGGATTGCATTGGCTGCCACAATCGCGCAGCCCACTCCTTCGATACCGCGGAAGGTGCGCTCGATAAGATGATGGCGCAAGGAAGTCCCAGTGCGTCGCTTCCATTCCTGCACAAAGAAGGCCTCGCGCTGCTCAACGTTCAGTACAGCTCGCAGGCTGAGGCCAAGGCCCGCATTACCTCCAGCCTGATCACGTTCTATCGGTCCCAGTATCCAGCGGTCTGGGACTCGCTCCGCCCACAGGTCGAAGCCTCAGCCAACACCTTGGTTAAAATCTATGATGGCAATGTGTTTCCCGCGATGAACGTTCGTTGGGGAACGCACCCGAACAACATAGGCCACACCGATTCTGCCGGATGCTTTCGCTGCCACGACGGTAATCACACCAGCAAGGCGGGTAACACGATCACGAACGACTGTTCTGTGTGCCACAACCTGGTGGTGTCGAGTGAAGCGCATCCCAAACTGTTGACTGAACTCGGACTGCCCTAGTTGCTAATACAAGATGTAGCTTCGGGGTTTCCTCGAAGTAATCCCATGTAATTGACTTGATTCGATTTGGGTCTTCAAGGGGTAACAATCAATTTACTGGGATTTTTATCGTTCCGGTCAATGGCGTTCGTGCGTCTGGTCGGTAACGTACACTGACCACCTTTTCAAGGAGAGGGCTCCCATACCACCGCCGAGGCAAACGCTTGAAAAGCCGAAGACGAGCGCATGAGTGAAAAAGGGGCACACAGTTTAAATTTCAACTGGATTTATCAAGAAGTTTCTCAAATGTACACCCATTGTGGATGATTCCAGCGTGAATGCTAACTGTAAGCGTAGTCGGAACCTGCATCAGGATCGCGCTCCTTTTACCGTTCCGGTTCGCCGAGTGCTAAATCGACTATGCGGGTTTTGAGCCGCTACGGGCCTGGAAACATGCATTGCATGAAGTCAAAAATCCAACTCTGGTTTCTGGAGTAAATCATCCATCACAACCCAAATAAGATGATCTGGGAAACTGCTGGCGTTACACAAAAGATGGCATATCGGACGCCTCCGTGTTCGAGGGTAAGGCTGAGCCCATCGAAGAGCCTTGTTTTCCGGAAATCCAAGTCATCTTCTTTGAGCCAGTCGCGCGGACACTGGGCAGTTACCCAAAGGAGATCGTCATGTCCGACCCAAATCGACGGCGGTATCTGCTCGGCGTCTTCCGCAGCAGCCTACTAGATTTGAGGAGACGAGGATGGGCTGCAGGCAAGTGACTAGCGGTAGCGGGCTTCTAGACGGCCGGGGTTGTTGAGGGTGATGCGGTCGTCGCTCTGATCGACGAGGCCCTCGCGGCGGAAGCGGGCGAGGATGCGGCTGACGGTTTCGCGGGAGAGGCCTGCCATGCTGCCGAGCTCTTCCTGATTGAGCTGCATGTGAAAGGAGATGGGGATGTTGGCTGGGGTTGGGCAGTTGGTGCCGTGGTCTGTGCGGGCCCAGTCAAGAAGCGTGCTGGCGAGTTTTCCGGCGGCGGAGGTGTGCAGGGCGAGGCGACGCGCAGAGAGGAAGGCGCTTTGGTACTCGCGTGAGATGGCCAGAGCGGTGATGAGACTGACGTCGGGGTTGGTTTTCATGACACGGATGAAGTCGGCGCGGGGGATGGTTTTGATGGTGCAGTCGGAGAGGGTCTCGGCAGTGACGAGGTGAGCGGTTTTCGCGTGCAAAGTGGCGAGACCGAGGATGTCGCCGGGGCCGGCGACGCGGAGCAGGAAGAGACGGCCATTGCTGGAGGAGGCAGTGACCTTGACGCGACCGGCGCAGATGATCAGCAGGTAATCGGCCGGTAATCCTTCGTGGAAGAGGATTGCGTGGGATTCGCGCTGGCGGCAACTTCCGATCGAATCGAAGTCGCGCAGAACGTTCGGGGAGACCGCGCAGAAGGTCGGGATGCCGAGAACCGAACAGTTTTGACAGTGGCGAGGAAGAATGGCCGGCCTCCAGGGAGTTGAGCGCGTAATGCGAAGGCAGCTCGATGTTCTGCCAGGAGACGGGTGAGGCGCTGTATCGGATTGCTCTAGTTGCAAAGAAAGACAGGGGAGCACCGGCTGCGGTGAGGGCAACGAGGCCGTTCTGATGCTAGCGTCTGATCACTGCGACAAGCACCACATTCAACGAATCCTGCCATGCACTGAAATCGGTGGCCAATAAATCTTCTTGGCGGAAAATGCGGCTGTCTGGGTGTTGGACACTCAGAACTCCTCGTTCGCGTGCGACGCCGGTTAGATATCGGTTGCGTCATACGTGGCCGTTTGGCAAAACATCATTTGGCGCCGGCCCCTCGGGCGGAAGGTTCATCTGCGACTGGTTGTTGGTTTCCACTAGCGCCTTGTCTTGACCTAGGCCCATCGTCAGAGCGGTAAGGCCGGCAAGTCCGCCTAGCTGCATGGTATCAACTGCGGTACTTGGCACAATGACAATCGTCGAGTTTTGCTTCAGGCCTTCATACAGCATGTTCATTGCTCGCAGATGGAGAGCGACCGGATTGTTAAGGTAGGTCTTCGCCGCTTCACCAAAGTTCACGGCTATCTGACGCTCAGAGTCACCTAGAATTACCCGTGCTTGGCGCTCTCTTTCGGCTTGCGCCTGCATCGACATGGCATCTTCTAGCGACGCAGGGATAAGCACATCTTTCACTTCAACCGATTGGACGTTGATTCCCCACGGCTGCGTACGAACATCGATAATTTTCTGCAATATGTCGCTGATTTTGTCTCTACCCTCCAGCATGTCCGAGAGCATCGTTTTACCTATCACATCGCGCAGCGCCGTCTGGGAGGCCCAACCGATTGCCGCTTGATAGTCTGCGACTGCAAGGGCGGCCTTCTCAGGATCCACGATCTTCCAGAACAGTACGGCGTTGACATCCACAGGAACGGTGTCTTTTGTGAGGGTCTTCTCCGCTTTAAACGAACTCGTAAGAACGCGAGTATCGATCCAATAGGGAATAGTGTCGATTAGCGGAATGATGAAGAAGAGGCCAGGCCCCTCTAGAGCGCGGAATTTACCAAGCCTCAAGACAACGGCTTTGCTCCATTGGTCAGCCACTCGAATTGCGGCCGAGATAATCGCAGCCACGAAAATCGCGATACCGAAAACGACGAATGCAGTCGACTCATGTCCGCCTGCGCGTAAGCTGAAACCAAGAACTGCACCTATAACTGCAATCGCGACAAATATCAAAGCCGGAAATGAACCGCTTGTTTGCATTTGGATCGCCCTTCTCTTCAACAAGTGCGCCGGTGAAGCCAGGAATCTGACAATTCAAGCGAAAGACCCGCGCACATGTCTCGCACACTTCGGTTACGCAGAGACCAGCTCTCCATGCACGGTGACGGAGTGATGTTCTGTTCGCTCGAGAATGCGTTTCGCCGCGTCGACCGCTTCCGCAGTGCCATGGACTACGAGCAGAAACTTGTCGGTTTTCAACGCGACGTCATATTTGACGACACTGTCCTCGGGAATACTGATGCTCACTAGGCCAGCACCAATAGCGCTGACGCTGCCAACAACGGCCGCGCCCTCGAGACCCGCAACAACCCAAGCAACCAATGGTCCAGCAACGAGGACGGGCCCGATTCCTGGTATCGCAAAGATGCCGGCCCCGAACAATAAGCCCCAAAATCCTCCCCAGAATGCTCCTATCTCTCCCCAACGCTTCATGCGATCGCCGGCGTTGTAATAGCCCACGACGTGTTCGTCGGTATGAGTGTCCCTGCCGGCAATCGACAAGCTCTTCATGTCAACGCCAGCCTCTTGCAGTTCCTTGATTGCTGCTTCGGCCTGTTCGTGTGTATCGAATATGGCGACTACTGAGTTCATCGAGGACATTCCATTCTCCTTGGTGCATGTAGACCTCCTTGCGTGTGTTTTGCAGGAGTGAAAAGATGCTTCCGTTGTTGCCTCTGGGAGCCTTTCCTAACTGCTTCGCCGAACTTAGCCAGCCTCGGACGACACTCTCTCGGCAATTTCGGTCACGGGTTGCCTGATTCGCTCAAAGGTGCGTAGATTTGACGTGCGTCCCAAATGGCAACTTGCTGAGGGTTAGCTAACGCGAGCACAAATCCGCGAGTTAGTAGGCCGAACATCGGAAAGAAAAACGTAATGAGGATGTAGGCAGGCACGGAGTTACCCTCGGACGGCTCATAAAGCCTACGTCAAGAGACGAAGCGGACGTCGCAATATCAACTATCACACCTTGGTTGGTCTCAGTCTGAGCACTTCGACACACAACCCGTCAACCGATCTAGACCACGGTCTTGGGGCATTAATCTACCTGAGTGCTTCATAGTTCAGCGCGGCTTGTTGACCCCGATCTAACTGAGCCCTCCACCGAACGATCAAGAAGCCAGTCAGAGTGAAATATCCGATCTGCAGGCTTTTCGGTCGAGGCTATGTCCAATTGGCACTTGCTTCGTCATCGACCGCTGATTCCTCTGCCACTTCATCATCTTCTTCTAATTCTGCCGCGTGGTTATCAAGCGCCTTAACCGACTCATCTTTCGCACTTTCTACAGGGTTCATCTGTCCTATCCGACCTTCATTCAATGCTGGCACAATGCTGCTGTCACAATTATGACGATCGTGAACATTCGACTTCGAAACCGATTGGACTGTCTGAGGGATCATTGATTCTCCTTATGCCGGGTGTTTCCCTTGTGACGCTAATCTAGCCTTTCGATGACCGGATTGCGTCACGTCTTCACCTAACGTCATTGTGTGCGTTCTTGCACTCGGCCGGTGTCTCTAATTGCACAAGGACTTCAAAATTCTTTCGCAGAATATCTCGGGGCAAAAACGTAGCGTTATCACGCATCAGTATGCCGCTCACGCCGCCCGACCGGGGTCAAGCAGAACTGCGCCACAACGTGCTCGGTCAAACGCGTCATTACTTAGGATACGTATGCGCTCGGTTTGGGTGTAGCAATCATGCCCCTTGGCGCTTCGAAGGAACACGCCAACGTTTAAGCGTAAAACATGAACCACGATCGACCTGTCGACTAGCTTTACTACAGAGTTATCCGGTTTCGCAGAATGCGACGATTGTCGGCTCCGATGCCGTCAGGACGAGTAGTGCGCTGCCGGCTTCGTCGGAATGAAGTCGTTGAATATCTGGTCTCTAACCACCGTCGGCCTTCGCTTCCTTGGTGCTGATTGACGCTGGCGGAGGGGGGCCGAGATACTGTCCGAGATCCTTGATGGCCTCCGGCTGCACCACGATTAGCAGCCGGTCGCCGGGTTGCAGAATCGTATCCGGCCGAGCCAGCAGCACTGTCGTTCCCCGCAGCACCGACGCGATTCTCGTATGCTCAAGCACCACGCTCGGAGGTCGCGACTGTATCTGTTTGCCCACCCAGGGGCTCTCCGGACTCAGCGTGCCCACTGTAAGCTCCGAGCCGTCGGGAAGGTCGAGCGCCAGGCCGGAGCGCAGTACTGCAGCGAGATGCAGGTGGCTCATGTCGGCCGGAAGGGGAATATCGATGGACTCGATCAAGCGCACTGCCGTCTCCACTTGCTCGGCTCGATGCGAGGGCGAGTCGGCGCGGCCAGCTACCTGGGCTTCGTAGAGGCTCCCGTACTTGAAGAACCGAGAAAGATTGACTTGCAGCACATAGCTCAGCATGACGGCCAATCCCGCCGGCACTAGCAGTTGGTAGCCGCCCGTCATCTCTGCCACCATCAGCAGGGTCGCGATCGGTACGCGCGCAGCTCCGCCAAACACCGCGGCCATGCCCACGATGACCATGCCGGCAGGTGTATGGTGCGAGGCCACAGCGAACGCACCGCCCAGCATCGCGCCGACAAAGAGGCTTGGCGCAAAGACGCCGCCAGAGCCACCCGACGATACTGTGAAGCAGAGTGCGAGCATCTTCGCCAGCAACAGAATCAGAAGAAGGTTCAGCGTAAGCTGGCCGTTAATAGCTTGCTGAATCCAGCCGTAGCCTCCGCCCAACACCTGCGGCAGGCGTAGTGCGATTAGACCGACTAGCAGGCCGCCCAGCGCAGGCTTCAGCCACGCCGGGATGGGCAGCGCGTGGAAGCCGTCGCGGATCCGGTAGAAAAGTTCCGGCAGGAGCGTACCGACGATGCCACTCGCCGCGCCGAGTAGAACGTACCATCCATAGCTTGCAACCCGTGTTGGTGCGGAGAGGGTGGGGACCTGAAAGAGTGGCTGCCAGCCGACGAACGCTCCGTTTACTGCGTAGGCTACAATCGCCGCGAGCATACAGTACAGCAGCCCTTCTGATTCGAACTCGATGCCGCTGTAGAGCACCTCCACCGCGAAGATAGCGGTCCCGATAGGCGAGCGGAAGATAGCCGAAAGCCCCGCCGCCATCCCCATCATCACGATCAAGCGACGCTCGCGCTCCGAGCGTTTCAGCCACGTCGCATAGATGGAGCCGAAGCCCGCAGCGATCAGCGCCGTTGGGCCCTCGCGGCCCGCCGAGCCACCCGAGCCGATGGTGATAGCCGAGGCCAGCATCTTGATTGGCGCGACGCGCGCCCGTAGAGTCCCGCCGGTGAAGTGCAACGCTTTCACAACCGTATCGGTGCCGTGTCCCTCGGTCTCCGGTGCGAGGCCGTATACGAGTGCGCCGGAGATCAGGCCGCCGAGGGTGGTCACGAACGGAATCAGCAAAAGGCCATGCGGTCCGATGACCTGGCGCAGAACACCGCCATCAGTCGAAACCGCGGGGGGTGTGTACCCCGCTATCCATCCCAGAAATACCTTCTGCGAGGCGCGCAGCATCCACGTGAAGACCTGCGCGCTCAGACCGCCGATGATGCCAAGCACGAGCGAGTCCAGCAGCAGTCGCGGTTTGTCTCCGTTCCTCACCCTGAACATTCCGATGCACGAAACAAGATCGAGGTCTCGGCAGTGTCGCTTAAAGCCAGGAATACCGGAATTTGCCTACTCCCGCGCGGTGCCCAGATAAGATTCGACACTTCGAGAAGTCATCACAGAACTAACCTAAGTCGAA
>Ga0302313_10002896_pt1 | contig 11602 bp, 5 predicted proteins | sample III_Palsa_N2_2_FD_200454 | JGI IMG/M metagenome (GOLD analysis project Ga0302313, IMG submission 200454) | Peat permafrost microbial communities from Stordalen Mire near Abisko, Sweden - III_Palsa_N2_2 | ecosystem: Environmental > Terrestrial > Soil > Palsa > Peat permafrost | place: Sweden...
CCCTACGACAGCCGCGCACCCCACGACAGCCGCGCGACTCGGTGGCTACTCCAGGCCGGCACGCTCTCGTTGTTGGGCGCCTGCGCCGTGGGCCCCAACTATCATCGTCCTGCCTTCGAAGCCACGGCGAGCTACAAGGAGTCCGCCGACTGGAAGCCCAGCGAACCTGCGGATGCCATGAGCCGCGGTCCTTGGTGGGCCATATTCAAGGACGACGAGCTGTCGACGCTCGAAGCCAAGATTGCGCTCGACAATCAAAATGTCCTGGCGGCCGCCGCCGCCGTCGATCAAGCCCGTGCGCTGGTCGACCAGGCCAAGGCCGGGTTCTGGCCCTCGATTGGCGCCGCCGTCGGGGCGCAGAAGGGCGCCACGGCCAACTTCCCGTCGCAGACCACGGTGGTCGCCTCCGCGTCGGTGAATTGGACCATCGACATTTGGGGCCAGATCCGCCGCACCGTCGAAAGCGATCGCGCTTCCGCGCAAGCCACCGATGCCGCTCTCGCGGCCGCTACGCTCTCGGCACAAGGCGACCTTGCCACCGACTATTTCGAATTGCGCGCGCAGGATCAACTGCAGCGCATTTTGGACGACATTGTCGTTGCCGAAGAGTTGTCGCTCAAAATCACCGAGAGCCGGTACAAGTTCGGCGTGGCTGCGAAGGCCGATGTGGTGACGGCTCAAACGCAACTACTCAACAGCCAGGCGCAGCAAATCAATGCGCGCGTACAACGCGGCGTGCTGGAGCATGCCATTGCCGTGCTGATCGGCGAGCAGCCCGCCAACTTCTCGCTGGCCCCAACGCCCATGCGCAAAGATGTGCCGACGGTGCCCGCCGACATGCCCTCGACGCTGCTGGAACGGCGCCCGGACATCGCGGAGGCCGAGCGAAGAATGGCCGCGGCCAACGCGCAAATCGGCGTCGCCACCGCGGCCTATTTTCCGACGCTGACCTTGTCGGGCTCGGATGAGTACGAACACAGCACCTTCAGCAACTTGATCGGCGCCTCGAATCGCATCTGGGCCATCGGACCGCAGTTGGCCGAAACCATTTTCGACGCCGGCCTACGCCGCGCCGAAGTGGCTCAGGCGCGCGCCGCCTATCAAGCCGATATCGCCAACTACCGGCAGACCGTGCTCTCCGGCCTGGAACAGGTGGAGGACGAACTGGTCACCTTGCGAGTGCTCGAAAACGAACAAGTGGTGGAAGATGCGGCGGTGATGGCCTCGTTGGAAGCCGAGAAGCTCACCCTTAATCAGTACAAGGCGGGAACCGTCCCCTACAGCAGCGTCATCACCGCGCAGACCACGCGTCTGTCCAGCGAAGAGAGCGCTCTCACCGTGCTGTCCACTCGCCTGCAGGCCAGCGTCGCGCTGATCGAGGCGCTGGGCGGCGGCTGGACGGCGGCGAAGCTGTAGCGAAACGCGGCGGCGCTGCCGACAGCGATCCGCTAGGACGGCAGCTCGCTAGGGCTGTCGTCGTCCACTAGTACATCCGGCAGATGCCGTCGCAGCAACCCGTTCTGCGCCTGCCACTGCTCCTTGGCGTCCATGTCGACCAGGAAGCTCACCTCGCCCGCCGCGTACAGCGCGACGGGCAAGCCGTCCCGGTAGAGCACGCGATTCCCGGTGAGCGAGGCCAGTCGCGCTCCCGGGGTCACGATGCCCACGAGATTCAAAGGATCCGCTCCCGACACCGAGACAAAATGTCCGCCCGCGGGCAACGGCCGCCGGCGCGCCGCTCGCAGCGCCTCCACGGCGTCCAAGGCGGCATACTGCTCACCGGCGAAGCCGGCCACGAACCGCCCGCCGCGAATTTCGCCGCGCGCCTCCAGGCGCCGACAGCACATGAGAATATCGCGCCAGCTCGGCAGCCAAGCGGCCTCGCGCGCCAGCAGTTTCCAAAATATGACGCCCCACCGACGCAGCAGCGTCCGCACCACATGCTCCACGGCCTCTTCATCCGGCCGCTGGCCCGACTTGGCCGTCTCCTGCCGCACCACCGCCCAGCGTCCGGCATCCGCCATGTCGAAAATTTTCACACGGCGCCCGCGGCGCCCGGCGTGCCTGCCGCGTTGCGCACTGGGCACCAGCAGCGCCCGCAGTCCACCGAAGCTATCCGACGTCACGAGGCCAAGCGCCACCAATTCCGCCAAGGTCTCCTCGACCTCCACCGGCAGCATGCCCACCCCGTCGACCAGGTCGTCGAAGAACGAAGCGCCGCGTTCGCGAATGAAGTCGAGCACCGCCCGCGGCTTGTAACTCAAGAGTTCCATATCATGCGCCTGAGTGAGCGGCACCCACGCCTTGGCATTGCGCCGCCCCAGCAAGGTAATGGGCGTGGAACGAATCGGCCCCGCGCCCCGTTCGGCATCGCTCTTGCGCGCCTCGAGGCGCATCCACGCGAAACGGCCCGCGCGGCAATGGTCGTCCAACCAATGCGGGTCGTACCCGGATATGCGCGTCGGCAGAATATCGCTTTCCCACGCGGCCGCGGGAGCCTCGAAGCCCTCCAGCTGCGCCAGTACCGCGGCCACCGCGTCCGACCCCTGCATCCGTGCCTCCGGCAGTACTCGCTGCCAATCGAAGAGGAAGCGCAGATAGTCCTTGGCCTGGACCGGCTCGATATCGGCACGGAGGCGCTTCACGGTGTAGCGATGAATGCGCGCCAGCAGTCGCCGCTCGCACCATTCTTCCTCGAGGCCATCGGCGGTAAACCTTCCACGTAAGGCGAAGCCTTCGCCTTCCAGGGCTGCGAAGGCCGGCAGCACCGAAGGGGGGCTGAGGCCCAATGAGGCAGCTACCGCAGAGACCGTGACGGGGCCCAGCCCTTCCAGGCGGCCCCGCACAATATCCACCAGCGCCTCATCCGAGGCTGGCACCTGAGGGACAAACAGCTCCCGGCGCTCCGCAGGCACCCATAAGGTCAGTCCATCGGCGGCGGCGATGTTGACGACCCGGCCCTGGTGGCTCAGCGCTTCGATGTGGAGTCGCCAACCGTACCTCTGCACCTCGGCATCCGTAATGCAGGTGAGCCAGGACAACGCATCCGAGAGTTCATCGGCCGTACCGGGGTCCGGCCAGGCTTCCTCGCGTACTCGGGCGATGGCCTGCGCATCCAAGCGCCCCAGGTCCGCCGCCGCCGCGGCATCGATCCAACGCCGCGCCATGACCGCCTGCGTGCGCCGTTCTTCCAGCGGCGCATCGTCCAAATAGGCGTAAGGCCGGGCGTTCAGCGCCTCCAAGGCCAGCGGCGAAGGCTGGGTCAAATCGCATGCAATGACGCGTATGTCACCGCTCTCCAAACGCTTGAGCACGTGGACGAAGGCCTCGACGTCCATGGCCTCCTCGAGACAGTCGCGAATGGTCTGCTTCACCAAGGGATGATCGGGAATTTCAATGTCGCCGGGGAGATTCTCCGCGCACGCGACTTGATCGGGAAACACCGATGCCAGGAGGTCTTCCGCATTCATGCGCGCGATTTGCGGCGGAATTTTCTTGCCGCCGCGAAATCTCGGCAGGGCCAGCGAAATACCCGCCACCCAGCGCCAGCGCACGCCAAACATGGGGGCGGCGCACAGAGCTTGCACCAATACCTGCCGCACGGTGTTCGAGTGAAGGTAGCGCGCACAGGCCGCGAGTTCGAAGCTATGCGACTCGGTCAGCGACAGTACGATGTGGTCTTCGGTGGCCGCCGCCTGCAATTCGAAATTGAAGGTGCGGCAGAAGCGCTTGCGCAGCGCCAGACCCCAGGCTCGATTCACGCGGCTGCCGAAGCAGGAGTGAATGACCAGCTGCATGCCGCCGCTCTCATCGAAGAAGCGCTCGAATATCACGGTGTCGAGTGTGGGCAGCGCCTGCAACGCCGCGCGTCCCGCCGCAAGGTATTCGATCAGCTGCGCCGCGGCGATGGCATCGAGACCCACGGCCTCTCTCACCCAGTGCATGGCGGCCGGAATGCCCTCGTCGAGTTGCTTTGCCACTTCGGCGCGCAACATCGACACCGCCGCCGACAACTCGTCGCTGCGACCCGGGGCTTCACCCAGCCAGAAGGGAATGCTCGGCGGCTGCCCATGCGCATCCTCCACCCGCACGGTGCCGCGTTCCACGCGCAGGATGCGATACGAGGTATTGCCCAATTGAAAAATATCGCCCTGCAGACTCTCGACCGCAAAATCCTCGTTCACGGTGCCTACGGCAAAGCCGTCGGGTTCCAGCACCACTTTGTAATCAGCGTTGTCCGGAATGGCGCCGCCCGACGTGAGCGAGGTCAAGCGAGCGCCCTTGCGTGGGCGCACCATCCCATTGATGGCATCGTAATGAAGGAGCGCGCCGTGGCGCCCGCGACGGCTATTGAAGCCCTTCGCCAACATGCCGATGCATTCATCGAAATCCGCGCGCGATAAATCGCGGAAAGGATAGGCGCCGCGCACCAAGGCGAAGAGTTCCTCCACCGGCCACTCGCGGGCGGCGACTTCGGCCGTCAGCTGCTGGGCCAGCACGTCCAGCGCATTGGTGGGTATTTCCAGCCGGTCCAACTGGCCGCGCTTCACCGCATGCAGCAGCGCCGTGCACTCCACCAGTTCGTCGCGCGACAAGGGAAACAATCGCCCCTTCGAGGTGCCCCCCACCGCATGGCCGGCGCGTCCCACGCGCTGCAGGAAGGTGTTAATGGACCGGGTCGAACCTATCTGGCAGACCAGATCGACATCGCCGATGTCCAAGCCCAGTTCCAGCGACGCCGTGGCCACCAGCGCCTTCAACTCGCCGCGCTTTAATTGCTGCTCGGCCTTGAAGCGCCGCTCCTTGGCAAGGCTGCCATGATGCGCGGCCACGAATTCCTCGCCGATGCGCTCGGACAAGTGGCGTGCCACTCGCTCGGCGTGCCGCCGCGTGTTGACGAACACCAACGTGGTGCGATGCTCTCGTGCCAGCTCGGCCAGCCGATCGTACACCAGCGTCCACGCTTCGCCCGACATCACGGGCTCCAGCGGCGTCGGCGGCAGTTCCAGCGCCAGGTCGCGATTGCGCTCGTGGCCGCTGTCGACAATGGTGCACTCGCGCGCGCCGGCATTCCCGCCGCTCAAGAACTTGGCCACTTCCTCGATGGGAGTCTGAGTCGCCGACAGACCCACACGCACGAAGGGCTGGGTCGTCAGCGCTCTGAGCCGCTCCAACGATAGCGCCAAGTGGGCGCCGCGCTTGTTGCCGGCCACGGCATGAATTTCATCCACGATGACCGTGCGGCAGGTCGACAGCATGGTTCTGCCGGACTCTGAGCCCAACAGCACGTATAAAGACTCAGGCGTGGTGACGAGGATGTGCGGCGCCTGCTTTCGCATGCGAACTCTCTCGGCCTGCGAGGTGTCGCCGGTACGGACTGCCGTGCGAATTTCCACATCGGGCAAATCGAGCGCGGCCAGTGCCTCGCGAATGCCCTTGAGCGGCGCTTCGAGGTTGCGGTGAATGTCGTTCGACAGCGCCTTCAAGGGTGACACATACAGCACCCGCGTCTCGTCGGGCAGGGGGCCGGCACTACCCTCCTTGACCAGGTGATCAATGGCCGCGAGAAAGGCCGCCAACGTCTTGCCGGAGCCGGTGGGCGCCGCCACCAACACATCCCTTCCCTGCTGAATGGCTGGCCACGCCAGCTCCTGCGCCGGGGTGGGCGCATCGAAGGTCCGCGTGAACCACGCGGCAACGGCAGGATGGAACGAATGAAGGGCGTTCATGGTGTTTAGCGAGGGGACGACGGAATTATACGCCCCCTACCCGCGAACCGCGACCGACCCTAGGACAGGACGTTTCCCAGCTCACCCAGGGTGAAATAAAACGTGGCTCCCTTGTCCACCTCGGCCTCGGCCCACACCCGGCCGCCATGGCGACTCACGATGCGCTTGACGGTGGCCAGGCCGACGCCGGTGCCTTGAAACTCGCCCTCCGTGTGCAAGCGCTGGAAGGGGTTGAACAGCCTTTCCGCGTACTTCATATCGAAGCCGGCGCCATTGTCGCGAATGAAGTAGCACATCTCACTGTCGACGCGGGTGCAGCCGAATTCGATCCTGCCATCATCACGCTTACCCGTGAACTTCCACGCGTTGCCCAGCAGATTTTCCAGGACGATCTGCATGAGGTGCGGATCGGCGTTGACGTTGACGCCTTCCTCGATGGTCAGCTGCCGCGCGCTGGCCGACTTGCCCTGCTGCATCTGCAGCGCCACCGTGCGCACCACACAGGACAGTTCGAAGGGAATGCGGCGGATCTCGCGCCGTCCCATCTGCGCGAGACGCAGCAAGTCCTCGATGAGCTGCGACATGCGCCGCACCGACGAGCACACCACCTCCAGCCGGCGGCGCCCTTCGTCATTCAATTCATCCGCGTTCTCCTTGAGGAGCATTTCGCTGAAGCCCTCCACCGAGCGCAGCGGACCGCGCAGATCATGCGCCACCGAGTAGTTGAAGGCATCGAGCTCGCGATTCGCCGATTCGAGTTCGGCGGTGAACTTGCGGCGCGCCTGGGCGAGGCGCACATGGGCACGCACCCGCGCCAGCAGTTCCTGCGCCGTGAACGGCTTGATGAGATAGTCATCGCAGCCAGCGTCCAACCCCTCGACCGTCGACTCCTGGCCGGCGCGGGCCGACAGCAACACAATCGGCACGTCGGCCGTGGCCGCATCCGTGCGCAGGGCCCGCACCAACTCCATACCCGTCATACGCGGCATCATGACGTCGCTCAAAATAATGTCCGGCAGCTGCGTGGCTATCGCCTCGAGCGCCGCTCGCCCGTCATTGGCGGTCATCACGCGATAATTCGGGGCCAGCAGACCGCTCATGTAATCGCGCAGATCGGCATTGTCGTCGACCACCAAAACCAAGGGCTTGATGCCCGACTGGTCGGCGATGGAACCCGCTATGGGTGCCTGCCGCTCGACCCGACCAACCCATTGGGCAGCATCCACGAGGAGGATGCGGGCAGTCTGCCCGGCGGCCGGCGCATGCGGCTCCTGGAGCCGCGCATCTGCAGGCAAATGGTCGCTGCCTTTGGGAATTTCGACCCTAAAGGTACTGCCCTTGCCCACCTCGCTTTGGACCTCGACGGTCCCGCCGTGAATGGCGACCAATTCCCGCACCATCGCAAGGCCTATGCCGGTTCCCTCGTGGGTGCGGCCTACCGAGCCCGCGACCCGGTGAAAACGCTCGAACACCCGCGGCAACTCGCTTTCCGAGATGCCCGTGCCCGTGTCGATGACCTCCAGGACGGCGCTGCGCGGCGTATCCAGAAGACGCACGCGCACGCCGCCCGAGAGGGTGAATTTGAACGCGTTGGACAGCAAATTGGGGACGATCTTCTCCCACATGTCGAGATCCACCCACACGGGCTCGGTGAGATTCGGACATTCGAGGGTGAGGCTCAAGCCCGCCCGGTCGAAGGCGGTACGAAACATGCCCACGAGGTTCCGGGTGACGGCGGCCAGATCGACCTGCGCAAAGCTGCCGCGCATGCGCCCGGCTTCCAGCCGCGAAAAATCCAAGAGCGCGGTGACCAACTTGAGCAGTCGGTTGGCATTGTCGTTCGCCACTTGCAATCGCCAGCGGTGCGCACTGCTGAGGGGCTGCGTCGTGTCGGTCAGACTATCCTGGAGCGGCCCCAACATGAGGGTCAGTGGCGTGCGAAACTCATGGCTGATGTTGCTGAAGAAGGCCATCTTGGCGGCATCCAACTGGCTCAACTTGTCGTTGGCCTCGCGCAAGCGACGGTTGGCGGCGTCCAGCTCGAGACTGCGGCGCACCACCTCGCGCTCCATTTCCGCGGTCCGGCCCTGTAGCTCCTGGCCTTCTTCACTGGCGCGCGCCAAATCGGTGACGTCCACGGCACGATGCAAGATGTACAGCACCTCGCCCTCGGGCGACAGCACAGGAATGTTCCGAGGGCTCCAGTATTTGACCTCGAATAGCCCATCGGGCATTTGAATATCGTATTTTTGAACGGCCATGGTGTCTGGCGCCTTGGTGGCGAGGACTCGCTCCAAGGATGCCCGTAGATTTGTGGTGCCGGTGGCCGACGAATCGTCCGGGTTGTCAGGAAATATTTCGAACAAACCCCGCCCGAGGGTTTGTTCTTTTGTCATACGGGTGGACGTCAATCGCGCCTGGGTGGCCGCTACGGCGGTAAAACGCGGCGAATCCGGCAGCAGTACCAGGAGTACGTCCGGCGATTCCTCGAAAAGCAGCTGAAAATTCAATCCAGCGTCAGCCATTCAGCAAGATTAGGCCGCGCAATGCACGCCAGTCTGTGGGGCAACTCCCGATTCCCCAGCGTATCAGGAATGGTGCGCCGCACCAGAAGCTAACCTGAGTACACTGTCACTTGGTGTCGACCACCCAGCCGCGGGCCTGGGCCGCCTCCAAGAATTCAACCACGTCGGCCGCTCGCATGCTCCCCGCCGTCTGGACCATGGCGTCGATGACCACTCGGTCCCGGCTTCGCGATCCGTCGCACAGCGACAAGATCGCTAAAGCATGCTCATTTAGACGCACCTTGCCGTCCATGAGCACCAGTGTCGCGGTCTCCGGTTCGGCCTCGCAGGTAAGCACGACGCCCGGCGCCAATCTGACGCGGCCTCCCCCTCCATGACGATTCTGGTCGTGGACCTGCCCCATACCTGCAGAACGTAAGCAGGTTGCATGCCATCCCCCTCACGTTACAAACCTCTGTGAGGGATTCCCAAACGTCGACAGCGTCGATACAGCGTACTGCGGCTCACCTGGAGCAGCGTCGCCGCCCGAGCCATGTTGCCGTCCGTGGTCTTGATGGCCTTCACCAAAGCCTGCCGCTCGGCGGCTTCAATGGGGGACAGCGAGCTCTTCAAATGCTCCGGCATGTCGCCCTCGCCGGCCTCATCCGTCGGAGCTTGGGCCGCCGCGATCGCATCCGCGGCGCCGTGACGCACCTCGCTCGGCAAATCGCGTAGGCGCACCACGCCCCCGTCGCAAATGGCCAATGCGGTGCGGATGACGTTGCGCAACTCTCGAATATTGCCGGGCCAGTCGTAGTCCAAGAGGCATTGAAACGCATCGGTCTCGATGGCCACCGGCCGCCCGTCGCTGGTTTCCGCCCCCAACAACTTGCGGATCAATTGATCCTTGTCGGTACGCTCCGCCAAGCGCGGCAGCTCCAGCGTGATGCCGTTGAGTCGATAGTACAAATCCTCGCGAAATTGCCCGCGCGCAATCATGGATCGCAAATGCTGATGCGAGGCGCACACCACGCGCAAATCCACCTTCATGGGCTTGTCCGCGCCGAGCGGGACCACTTCGTGCTCTTCCAGCACACGCAGAAGCCGCGTCTGCAGGGCCAGAGGCATGTCGCCGATTTCATCGAGAAACAGGGTGCCGCCGGATGCCTGAAGGATGGTGCCCTTCATACCCTCGCGGCGTGCGCCGGTGAAGGCGCCCGACTTGTAGCCAAACAATTCGCTTTCAATCAACGACTCGGGAATGGCCGCGCAATTGAGCGCCACAAAGGGCGAACGGCCGCTGGCTGCGTGCAGAGCGCGCGCGAACAATTCCTTGCCCGTGCCGGTCGCACCTTGAATCATGACCGATACCGAGGACGCAGCGACGCGGCGCGCGGAGCGCACGATGCGCAGCATCTGTGGGTCCTCGCCCGCGAGGTCTTCGAGCGCCAACACCTCTTTGGGTGCCGGCGGTGGTGCGAGCTGCATGACCCCGGAACCTCGGCTGCCGCGCACTCGGTAACGAGCAAAGCCCATATCCGTGGACTCATGGCTGAGGCTGGCGAAATACCGTCTGCCCAGCACGGCGTCCCGCACCGGCCACAGGCCCTCGGAACTCGTCGAATCCGACTCCATGATTTCCTCGGCTCGCATGTCGAATATCTCGTCGACGCGGCGGCCGATGAGTTCGCTGCGCTGGACCACACCCAATAGACGCATGGCCATTTCATCGGCAGCGATGACGGTGGCATCGCTGGCCAGCGCCAGCGCGCCGTCGTGCTGCAAATTCACGAACTCGGGCCGCGCATGAAAACGCAGCACGCTGCCGCGTTGGAAATGGCGCAGGAACAAACATTTTTCGATGAGCTTCGCCGATAGGTGGACGAGCGCCATCACATGTGTCTGGTTGTCGCGCGTCCCTTGGGGGTTTAGGGTCGACGCATCCAAGACGGCAACCAGCGAACCGTCGGGGTCGTGAATGGGTGCAGCCGTGCAGGACAAACCGATATGCACAGCTCGGAAGTGTTCATCGCGGTGCACGATAACCGGTCGATCCTCGGCGATGCAGGTCCCCATGCCATTGGTGCCCTGACGCAACTCACTCCAGTCCGCGCCGACCTGCAAACCGGCCGAGCTCAGGGTATCGAGGATGGTCGGATCAGCCTTTTCATAAAGAACAATACCGCCTGCGTCGGTGAGCATGAGCGCGCAGCCCGACATGGCAATATGATCGTATAACCAGTCAATTTCCGCGGAAGCGACCTGAATGAGGTGCTCGTGCCGGCTGCGGTACTCCTTCAGAGTATGGCCGTCGAGCACGAAGGGCTCCTGGGCACGCATCGGGTCCAGCGCATAGTCGATCATGCAGCGTCGCCACGAAGCACCGATGGCCGAACTGACTCCGATCTTTTCTGCAACATCGCCCCGCACAAAGCCGACTATTGTCGCGGCGTGAGCGGACGCAGATTCCATTTCTTGATTTGACATCGCGAACTCCCCTCGAGCCCGTCGCTGATCCCTAGCTGCATCGCAGTTACGTGGCTCGACGGCAGCATCGCGATCCCACCACCAAAAGTCAAATGAAGCAGCGTTGATATCCGTCGCGCGACATGTGGCAGAACCGACACATGGTCGTGGCGCGGATTTTGCGGGTTCTACCTCACATAGTGTGCAGGGCGTGGGTCGCGTTTATACTTCGGCGACTACGCAACTACGAACAACGGGGCATACCAGTGGCAAAACAGAGACACGTGGCTGGACTGAGCATATTGTCGCTTCTTGGGTTCTTGGCAGTGGTTCTGACACCGGTTTCGAGCCGGGCCGACCCTTCCTACCAGATCTTCGTCAGCAACGAGAAGTCAGAAAACGTCACCGTCATCAACGGTTCGGATTTCAGCGTGGCGGCCACGATTCCCGTGGGCAAGCGCCCGCGCGGGATTCACAGCAGCCCAGATGGTAGAACCGTGTATGTAGCCCTCAGCGGCACCCCGGTGAAGGCGCCGCCGCAAATCGTGTCTTCTCGAAGGGCCAGAGCAAGGACGATGATGACGACGACGGGGATACCGCCGACAAGGCGGCGGACGGAATTGGCGTTATCGACGTTGCCGGCAGGAAGCTGATAACCAAGTTGAACGCGGGCTCAGACCCTGAAGAATTCGCCTTGAGCAAAGACGGCAAGCGAATTTACATATCGAACGAGGACGTCAAAACCGCCAGCGTTCTCAATATTGCCACAGGCAAGGTGGAAAACATCATTCCGGTGGGCCAGGAACCTGAGGGAGTGGCGACGACCCCCGACGGCAAGCAGTTCTACATCACGTGTGAAGCGGGCGGCGACATTTTCGTCATTGACACAGCCGGCTACAAAGT
>Ga0302313_10002906_pt1 | contig 11573 bp, 11 predicted proteins | sample III_Palsa_N2_2_FD_200454 | JGI IMG/M metagenome (GOLD analysis project Ga0302313, IMG submission 200454) | Peat permafrost microbial communities from Stordalen Mire near Abisko, Sweden - III_Palsa_N2_2 | ecosystem: Environmental > Terrestrial > Soil > Palsa > Peat permafrost | place: Sweden...
CGGGCTGGACACGATCAGGTCGAAGCTGATCTTCATATTCGTCAGCACATGCGCAAGCTGCAGCGTATGGCTCTTGCCGTCTTTATCGAGCGGCCGTTTCAGGTCCAGCAGAGGATTGAGCCGCCGTGTGCCGGCGCTGGCGTGACGAAGGACGTAGAGGTTCATGCGAGGTCGTTTTCCTGTGGCATTATGGGCTGGCCGGGTTCGTGGTGGAAGACACCGGGATCGGGTTCAGACAGCGAAGGCGCAATCGGCTCAGGATCCGGCAGTGGGTCATGCTTCGAGACGTCGTGCTGCCGCGCCTCGAAATCTCTCGAAGCGTGAAAGGCAGCGTCGATGGGCACGGTTTGCAGCATAGCCAGTTGGATGCTCCTAGACCCCGAAGCGGCTCCTGGTGCAATTTTACTGGCGCTGCCACATTTCCGCATAAATAAGCCCGCGAAGCCTCTCATGGCGGCCAATACAAGTAAACCCCGCCCGCCGCAACGCACCCTGCGGATCGGGAAGCGACCGCACCCGCAGCCCGGTAAGAACGCCGAACGCAAGATACAGCCCGCGTATGTACAGCTTCGACAACGGCCCCACAACAGGCCGCTCCGGCACCTCAAAATCGGAGAGCAACCACACCGTCCCCGGCTCCGTCTTCGCAGCGACACGTTGCACCAGCGCCTCAACATCAGCCTGCGTTAGGCAATCGAGAAAGAAGTGCGTCACAACGAGATCAACTCCGCACGGTATCTCAACCTCCAGCGCAGAGGCCTGCAACGTCCGCAGCCGCGACGCATCCCCACAGCGTTGCCGCAGCAGTTGCAGCATCGTAGCGCTTGTATCAACCGCCGTCGCAAGCAGCTCCGGATTCTGCCGCATCAGCCGCGCCAGAAATCGCCCATCGCCATCCCCCAGCACGAGCGCGTTGTGGCGGTCCGCAAGCTGTGGAAGAAAGTACGTCCGTGTGCGCTGCAATAACGGACCAAGCGACGCATACTCTGCCCACCGGTAGATGCGCGCCACGCGATCGAAGTTCGGCTGGTCCCTCATCGCAGGAAGAAGACCAACAGCAGCGGCGTCAGCAGCGCTACATCAGCAGCCGCGCGCAGATGAATAGCAGTAAACCGTTCTCGCTGCCAATGAAGCAGCAGCAGGATCAACACACTCACACCCGAAGCCAGCGTCAGCATCGCAACTCCTCGCGGCTCCAACACAAACACGCCGCAGCACAACATCGCAGCAACGCCGCTCAGCGCAGGCAGATGCCGCGTCGCAAAGCGCGTCGTCCAGTGCGCTTCGTCGCGCGACCCCGGATGCTCCCACGCATAGAGATACAGGCAGTTCAGCGTGCATACGGCAGCAAACAGCAATGCAGCCGGAGCCAGCATCACCCGCAGTCCGGGCGCTCGTGCCACCGTCGGAATAAACACCGCAGCCGGAAAGAAGACCCCAACCGCAAGCTCTTTCGGCAGTCGATGCGCGTCAACGGAAGCATTGTTCGACGGATAAATATGGATCAGAAAGAAGTAAGCAAACAGCAGCGAAGCCAGCAACGCATTCAGCCGCAACGCCTCAGGAGCGATCCGCGGAAGCAGCCCCGCCAGCAACACCGACGCACCCACAATGCCCGCAAGAAACTCTCTCTTGTGCCGATGATGAAACCGATGCCGCTCTTCCAACTCTGGCCGCGCAACATCAGGTCGAGCATCCAGCAGCCGGTCCGTCGCATAGAGCATCCACACTGCCAGAAACATCGCCACCGGCGCACTCCACGGCAACATCATCCCGCAGCATCGCGCCACAAACCACGTCCACAACGCAGCCACAGTCGGCGCATCGAGCGAAAGCAGATGCCACATCGCCAGCGCCGTGTACCTCGGCCGGTGTTCGCGCGGTGGAACCAATGAAAGCCTCGCTCGCACGCTCTCCTGCGATGTAGCCCGCAATCGTGTTGGCGAATGCCGATTCAAAAGCGCTGCACCCCATATAAATTCTAAGCGCCGGTGTTTTGAAGGGGCGGGACTTTAGTCCCGCCATCCCTTGGATGATCCCATCGCGGCTTTAGCCACTGAGGGAATGGTAGTCGACAATAACTACCCCCGAACTGCCCGCGCCCCACTAGCCCAGAACCCGGGATCGATATCCGCAAAGATACTATCCCGCAACTCAATCTCCCCCAACCGCTCCTGCTGCTCCGCCGTCAGGCTGTCCGCGCTCCCCAACGCCTCCCAGAACCCCTTCAACTCGTTGAACTGACCATTGTGTGTATTGAACCGCATCTCGGCATAGTCCCTCGCCGCGCCCGTCGTAATCAAAAACTGCCAGTCGGAAGACTCCAGCAGCATCAGCTCGCGGCATAGCTGCTTCACAATCCGCTGGCCCAGCTCCGTCGTCTCCCACTCGCCCTTCGAGCACACCTCGCGCGTAAACAACTCCGCCGCATAGATGTGCGCATACGTCCACGATGTATCCGGGTTCAGCCACACCTGGTTGCCACCCTCCGCGCCCCACGAGCCCTCAGGCATCGCTATAAAACCCGCACGAGGATACTTCTCCAAATAGCTCGAGCACGACGTAAGCTGCAGCCCCTCCGGCGTCTCATGCAGCAGCCGTGCCACGGCCTCCAGCCACAGCGGCCCTTCAAACCACCAGTGCCCAAACAACTCCGCATCGAACGGCGAGCACAGAATCGGCGGCTTCTCCGTGCTCAGGCATTCCTTCATCGCCTCGCGCACCAGGCACACAAAATGCGCTGCGTGTTCCTTCACGCGCTCCGCGGCCACATGCGGCTCATAGGGCTGCTTGTCGGCCATGTCCACCCCATGCCCCGTAACCCGCCAGTAGCGATGCCCACCCGGCCAGCGCTTCTTGTGGAAGTCGAGATAGTTGCTGTCACCCGGATACCCCGAATCGCCCGACCACACCTGCACGCCCGTCTGCGGATCGCGCGCAAACACCGTCGCCGCATCGCGCTTGCCCAACCCGTCGTATGGCCCGTCCACAAAGTAAGGCTGATAGAGCGTCCGGTCGCCGCTGTGCATTGCCGCAGGAACCTTCTTCGCCGGCAGATAAGGCGAGCGCACCGGCGCCGACTCCTCTACCAGGTGCGTGTCCACAAAGAAGAAATCCAGCGCACTCTCACTAAGTGCCTGCTCCACTCCAATGCGCTCAAAGCCCGGCGCAATCTGCGAGCCGTCTGCATTCGATACCGGATAATTCCAGAAACCCGAAGGCCTGTACCCGCACTCCGGCGCCCATATCCCCTTCGGATGTTCGCCGATATGCCGTTCATGCGCCTTCACCGCCATCCGTACCTGCGCTCGCACGCTCTCATCGGTGCCCAGCAGCGGCATGTACCCATGCGTCGCGCCGCAGGTAATAATCTCCAGCAGGCCCCTGTCGTTGAAGTGGCGGAAGCTCGAGATAATGTCGCCGTTCAGGTACTGGAACTGGTCCAGCGAATCCACAAAGAATCGCTGCCAGAAGCGCGCGGTCTCAGCGTAGCCATGCTCTCCCATGCTGCTGAAGTAGGCCTCATCCTCGCGCGCCGCGACGATCTTTCGGTCGATGTAGCGAGGGAACTCGGCGATAAAAACCGGGTGCGAAAGCTGCTCCAGCAGGATCGGCGAAAGGTTCAGGTTGCAGTGCAGCGCAATGCCGTCGCGCTCCAGCCTGCCCAGCATCCGCAGCAGCGGCAGGTAGGTCTCGGCAGCCGCCTCCAGCAGCCACTCCATGCCATGCGGCCACGTGCCGTGGTTCACCACGTACGGAAGGTGCGCGTGCAGCGTAAACGTCAGATAGCCTGACGGGCTCGGCGTCACGAGCTCTGTTGCGATTGACTCAGATGCGGTCAAGTAATATCCCTTCCCGGGGTCTGGGCGGAGGTAGTTCCGCGGGCAAATGGGTAAGAGTGCGGCGCACTCTGCCGTCAGTCTACAGACGTCTGGCGGGGGGCACGGGACTCAATCGATCGACGCAGTTTATGTCTCGTTCTCCTGAGATGCGCAAGACAGGGAAAAGGAATGGGTTAGAGCGATATTTCTGTGGAAACATCGCGCCACGCAACCCCTGCTATGCTGAACGGCATCCAGTTGAGGGTGCCATGGTTTGTCTGCCGGTACGGATTTTAGAGCGTAGACTGACAAGGCAACGATTTCGGATTGAAGGAGAACGCAATGGCAGATAACGATAGCGGCGTTGGTGGATTTGGATGGTTTCTGGCAGGTCTGGGTATTGGTGCGCTGGTAGGCGTACTCTACGCGCCCAAGTCCGGCAAGGAGACCCGCGAAGAGATCGTGGCGCGTTCTCTTGAAGCTCGCGACAAGGCCAATGAGCTCTATAACCAGAGCGTCGAGCAGGCTAACCAGTACATGCAGCAGGGCAAGGAAGTCGCCACCCAGTACGTTGGCAAGGGCAAGGAAGCCGCTGCGCAGTACGTCGACAAGGGCAAGGAGTACTACGACAAGGGCCGCACCCAGTGGACGCAGTACGTGGACAAGGGCAAGGACCTCATCCAGACCCAGGCCGAGGCCGTACAGGCAGCCGTAGAAGCAGGCAAGGAAGCCTACGTAAAGACAGCCACCGAGCCAACACCGACCACGAACTCCTAGTCCTAAAGTTCTTCAAACATCGGGGCCGGTTAGCGCCGGCCCCCTTTGCTTGGCCAACGTTCTTGACTTGCAAGATCTCTTGAATCGCCCCGTCATTTGAATCGCCTCGTTATGTGAATTGCCACGTTATGTGAATCGCCACGTCTTTTGAATTGTCATCCCGTAGGGATCTGCTTCTGTCTTTGCTCTTGCTTTTCTTTCAGTCATTCCCAAAGGGAATCCTTTTGCTTGCGACCGAAGGGAATCTGCTTTTGCTCGTTCTACCGGAGGGAGCAGGTGCCTTTAGGCCCCTGACAGAACCCAACAGGGAGGGGCTTCAGCCGCGGGCCGTTGCCATTGCTGTTCTTAGATTTGCACCCCACCCTGAGAGACAATAGAGTGGGCAATCAGGAGAGATACTTATGCCAGCCATCAACGGCTTATTGATGTTTGTTTTCCAGTCCGGCGATCCGATCACCGGGCGGGATGTTCACTGGCTGACGATCTTCGCGGGCATCATCGCAGCCGCCATGGTCGCCCAGGCGATCGGCCTGATTGGGAGTGCCATCTTTGCGTCGAAGATGCTGAAAAAAGTCGACCATCTGAGCGACAGCTTCGACCAGAAGACCACCCCTGTAATGAACAAGGCGGTGGCCTTGATGGACGACCTGGGGCCGAAGATCCGCGCCGTCAGCACCAACGTCGAGCAGATATCCTACACCATGCGCGAGAAGTGCGATGAAATCGGCGAAACGCTCTCCCAGATCAACCGCACCGTCGGCGAAGCCAACGTGAAGACCCGAATCCAGGTAGCCCGCGTCGACGGCATCGTCACCGAGGCCCTGATCGCCACCGAAGAGGTCTCCCGCGTCGTCCAGGACGGTATCCGCACTCCGGTCAGACAGATTGCTGGCGTCATCGCGGGCTTCAAGGCCGCGCTCGACACCCTGGCAAAGCGCTCGCCCTTCGGCAAGGGAAAAGGGTACGAAAGTCCCTACGATCTCTAACAGCCGATCCACAGGAAATCCTACGGTGAATCCACACCGTAAAACACCGTAATTTGCATCCGGAGACCCCGTTCGGCGGACCGGGCCTCTCCGAGGGTATTTACCGTGTTTTTAGGCGATCCAGCCGCCCCCAGCGACCTCATCGCCCTGGTAAAACACCGCCGATTGTCCCGGCGTAATCGCCCGCTGCGGCTCATCAAACACCGCCTCCACCTGATCCGGCCCAATGACCCTCAGCGTAGCCGCAGCCGGCTCATGTCTGTGCCGAATCTTAATCGAAACCCTAATCGAATCAGCAGGTTCCGGAATCGAAACCCAGTTCAGCCGATCCGCCACAAGCGTCTGCGAAAGCAACTGTTCATCCGTTCCCACCTGCACAGCATGCGAATCCGGGTGAATACTCAGCACATAAAGGGGGTTCGGCGCACTGATTCCAAGCCCCTTACGCTGCCCCACAGTAAACCCATGAATCCCCTCATGCCGCCCCAAAACCTCCCCCCCAGCACCCACCAACTCCCCTGAACTATCAGGCATCTCCCGCCCCTGCTCCTCTAGATAAGCCTTCAAAAACTGCGAATAACTTCCCCCGGGAATGAAGCAAATCTCTTGAGAATCAGGCTTTTGCGCCAACTCCAGCCCATGCCCGGCAGCCATTGTACGCACCTCCGGCTTCTGCATCTCGCCCAGCGGAAACAGCGTCCGCGAGAGCTGCGCCTGCGTGAGCCCAAAGAGAAAATACGTCTGATCCTTCGACTTGTCCGCCGGCCGCGACAGAATCCACCGTCCCCGCGCCTCATCGAACCGATTGCGAGCATAGTGCCCCGTAGCAATCCGATCCGCGCCAATCTGTCGAGCGGTCAACAGAAGCTGATCAAACTTCAAGTGATTGTTGCAAAGTGTACAAGGAATGGGAGTTCGCCCCGCCAAATACTCATCCACAAACGGCCGAACCACCTCTTCCTCAAATCGCTCCTGCGCATTCACAAGGTAATAAGGAATCCCCAACTGCTCCGCAACCCGTCGCGCATCATAAACATCATCAATCGAACAACACCGCCCTTGAACCGACTCCGGCATACCCTCCCGCCCAGCAAGCCGCCTCTGGTTCCACAACTGAAGCGTAAGCCCCACCAACTCCCGCCCCTCCGCATGCAACATCGCCGCCACCGCCGAAGAATCAACCCCGCCCGACATAGCGATTGCAATCGTGTTGTTGTGACTAACAGGCTCCATAGCGGTCCACAGGTAAGTTCCTCTATCATCATAAACTTCAGGCGAGTTGGCAGGAAATTGTAATCAGACATACCCAACGTGTCAGACAGGGTTGTATGCTCTGATGTGGGGCAAGTAAACGGGTCAATGGCGAAACAATCTCAGATCGGAATGACGGGCAGGTGGGCGCTGCCATTTTTAGGGGTGGCGTGCGCGGTGGGCGTTGCGTCGATCTACTTCAATCAGCCGCTGCTGCTGGTGATGGGCAAGAGCCTTGGAAACCACTCGGCTCGGACGCTTGGATTGGTGGCGGTGGCTACGCAGTTGGGGTATGCAGCGGGCATCTTGTTCTTTGTGCCGCTGGGGGATGTGGCTGAACGTCGCGCGCTGATGATGCGGATGTATGCCGGCGTCTCGGTGGCGTTGCTGTTGGCGGCGGTGGCGCAATCTGTTGCATGGATGATAGCGGCCAGTGTGCTGATCGGGCTGATGGCTTCGGTCACTCATGTGGCATTACCGATGGCCCCCGACCTGGTGCCACATGAGCGGCGTGGCCGAGCCATTGGAACGGTGATGACTGGGCTGCTGCTTGGGATTCTGCTGGCGCGAAGCTTTGCAGGTTGGCTGAGCCGGTTTGGGGGCTGGCGGACGGTATTTGTGACGGCGGCAATCTTGAATGCAGCGTTTGTTCCGCTGATGTGGCGCGTGATGCCGCGGATGAAACCACTACAGAAGCTGAGTTATAAGGCGGCGATGGTTTCGCTGTGGGGTTTGTTTCGCAACGAACCCCTGCTGCGCGAGGCTGGGGTTATGGGCGCGTTGACGTTTGCCTCGTTCAGCTGCTTCTGGACGACGCTTGCATTCCTACTGCAGAGCCGTTATGGAATGGGGCCCGGAGTTGCGGGGACGTTTGGAGTAGTTGGGGTTGCGGGGGCGCTGGTGGCGCCCCTTGCGGGCCGGATGGCCGACAATCGTGGAACGCGCTATGTGGTGGGTGCCGCCGGTGCGGTGCTGACGGCGTCCTATCTGTGGCTGTGGCTTGCGGAGCGGCTGAGCATGTCTACGGTGTGGCATATTGGCGCGCTGGTGGTGGGCGTCGTGCTGCTCGATGCCGGTGCGCAGATGATGCAGATTGCCAACCAGACACGGATATTCGGGCTGGGGGCGGATGTACGCAGCCGGCTAAATACGGTCTATATGACGATGTATTTTGTGGGCGGAGCTGCCGGTTCGGCGCTGGCGAGTATCGCGTGGGAGCGGTGGCAGTGGAACGGTGTGTGCGGTTTGCAGTTGTGCCTGATCGCTGCGGCTGGACTGCGGCATCTGACCGGGTATAGCCGGAGGCATCATGTGGCAGAGGTTCATTTAGCGGCTGGGGAACGGGAACCGGCCTAGTCTATCTCCACTCGCGATGCAATCGGGTTCTGCGCTGGCGGTTCATGACAAAATGATAGACAGACATGATACCTAACGAGATCGATCCTACGTCCCTGCCCCTTGCTGACGATGCCTCAGAAACTCCTACTGAATCGTTTGGCGAGTTGCTCGCCGAGTTTGAACACACACATTCTCAGAAGCCGGATGGCGCTTCGAATCAGATAGAAGGCACAGTAGTTTCGCTGGATGTCGACTCGGTGTATCTGGATATTGGCTACAAGACTGAAGGAGTGCTGCTACGAACCGCCTTTGCCAATGATGCGGAGGAAATAAAGCCGGGAGATAAGTTCCCCGTCACCGTGAAGGGCCGAAATCCGGAGCGATACTATGTGCTCTCTCGTGTGCAGGTAGCGCAGGCCAAAGACTGGTCTTCCCTGGAAGAGGCTTTTGCGCAAAAGGCTGCCGTATCGGGAACCGTGACCGCAGTGGTGAAGGGCGGACTTACGGTAGATATCGGTATGCGGGCGTTTATGCCGTCGTCTCGCAGTGGTACGCGCGATGCTGCTGAGATGGAGAAGCTTGTCGGCCAGGAGATTGCTTGCCGCATCATCAAGCTCGATACCGAGGAAGAGGACGTTGTTGTCGACCGCCGCGTGCTGGTTGAGGAACAGGCAGGAGCTCTGCTGAAGAGCCGCCTTTCCGAGTTGAAAGATGGGGACGTTGTGCGCGGAGAGGTGCGAAGTCTTACCTCCTATGGCGCTTTTGTCGATCTCGGTGGAATCGACGGACTGTTGCATGTCAGCGATATCTCATGGAGCAGGGTCAATGCTCCGGAGGACGTGGTTTCTGTCGGCGAGCAGCTTGAACTGAAGATTCTTAGCATCGATTTTGAGAGCAAGCGGATTTCGCTGGGACTGAAACAACTGCAGCCGGAGCCGTGGGATGCGGCGGTAGAGACGTATACGGCGGGTCAACGGATTACCGGGACGGTTACACGGTTGATGGATTTTGGGGCGTTTGTTGAACTGGAGCCGGGGATTGAAGGGCTGATTCATGTTTCGGAGATGTCGTGGGTGAAGAAGGTTCGGAAACCCAGTGACATGCTGAAGACTGGAGACACGGTTGAGGCCGTGATTCTGTCGGTTAGCCCGGGGGAGAGGCGGATTTCGCTGGGACTGAAGCAGGCGCTGGGTGATCCTTGGACAGAGGTGCCTGATAAGTTTCCGGTTGGCTCTGAGATCGAAGGGCCGGTTACCCGGTTGATGAAGTTTGGGGCTTTTGTGCAGTTGATGGAGGGTGTTGAAGGGCTGGTTCATGTAAGCGAAATTACTGCGGAGAGGCATGTTCATCATCCGCAGGATGTGCTGCGTGTTGGTGAAGTGGTGAAAGCACAGGTACTTGCGCTCGATGTGGAGAAGCGGCAGATCAAGCTCAGCATGAAGCAGTTAGTGCCTACTGGTCTTGGAGAATATCTGGAGGAGCACGAAGAGGGAGATGTTGTGTCTGGCCGCGTTGTGGAGTTGGTCCAGGAGTCTGCTGTTGTTGAGTTGGGTGAGGGAATTCGGGCGACTTGCCGGATTTCTAAGAGTGCTCCTGCGGCGGTTACGAGCGGTAGCGGAGGCTTAGATTTGTCGTCGCTCACTTCTATGCTGAATGCGCGTTGGAAGGGCGGGGCAGTGGCTGCTGGAAGCGTGCCGGAGGCACTTGCTCAGGGGCAGATTCGGAGCTTTAAGCTGGTAAAGCTTGATATTGAAGGGAAATTGATCGAGTTGGAGCTGGTTTAAGAGATGGTGGGCGAGACAGGGATCGAACCTGTAACCCCGGACTTAGAAGGTCCGTGCTCTATCCAATTGAGCTACTCGCCCCATTTTGCTGTGTTTTAGCCGGTTTGGCTGGGACGTGCTGGGGATACGTCCGCTGCATCGATTGTAACGGAGCCTCTGGCTGGTTCGAGGTCGCGGGAGCGTAGTAGGTGGACTATGTCTTCGAGGGCGGCGGCCCAGTTTTGGGAGGCGGTTTCGGCGTCGGGGCCCAGGGCGGTGATGTAGAGGGTGATGGCAAAGCCTTCTAATGCACCACTTAGGTCTAGCATGGCGGGGCGGAGTATGCACTCCAGGGCGGCCTGGGGGTGGGAGAGCTTTTGGGCGCGGCGGGTGATGCGATCGAGGCGATCCTGTTGGTGGTGGGCGGAGGCGAAGACTGCGCGTTCGCGCCAGATTAGGTCGATGTAGCTGGCGAAGCCGACGTGGATGTGGTCGGGGTCGAGGTCTAGTTCGAGGCGGAGGGACTCCAGGGTGGGGTCAGAGGCGGTTAAGGGCCAGGCGTCGCATTTTGCTGTTAAGAAAGGACTTCTGCTGGCGTTTAAGGCGCGGAGGGCGCGGCCTAGCGCGGGAAAATGCTCGGCTTCGGGGATTTCGGCTATGTCGTAGGGTTCTTCGCGGAGGTTGACGAAGTGGGCGTTGGAGTTGGGATCTGACCAGGGGATGACCAGATGGGGGTCGTCGGCAGAGCATTCGGCGGACCAGTCGGCGAGCATCTTTGTAGTTTACGGTACGGTGATTGCGGCGGACGGTGAAGTGGCAAAAACGCCTTTATAGAACGGTGTTCGGACGGAGAGAAACACGGAACGCACGGAGCGTTTTTACGGTGCTGCGGATGGCTTTTGCGGTGCGTTTATCGCACGGTGGATGAGCGTAAAGTCGGTGGCGAGCTTGGCGAAGAACGGGAGGAAGCAGGTCCTTCTTTGCGTTCAGGATGACAATTCGGGGGGATGGGTCTGAGAGGGATACGGTGGGGTTAGGGGTGGGCGAGGATGAAGCGGAGGGCGGTGTGTTCGGCCCAGTAGCCGTCGTTGCCGTTGGTGGGGTCGGGGGTGGCGAGGAAGGCGCAGTGGCCGCCGTGTTCGGTTTCGAGGAGGGTGATGTGGGGGTTGGAGGAGATGGCGGTGCGGGTTTCGGGGGTGAAGCGGATGAAGGGGTCGTCGCAGGCGTGGAGGATGAGGGTGGGGATGGCGATGCGGTCGAGGACGCGGGCGGCGGCGGCTTTGTAGTAGTAGTCGGATGCGGAGCGAAAGCCGGAGTAGAGGGCGGTGATGCAGTCGTCGAAGTCGCGGAGAGAGGCGATGCCGGTGGCGCGCTGGGGGTCGAAGGCGCGAGGGAAGAGGACGGCCTTGCGGCGGAAGCGGCGGAGGAGGGCGCGGAGGAACTTGCGCTCGTAGAGGCGGTTCTGCCACTCGTGGAGGGCGGTGGCCGAGGAGTCGAGATCGACTGCGGGTGAGACGCCGATGGCGCAGCGGAGCTGGGGTGGGGCGTCGGCGCCGAGGTCGCCGGCTAGCTTGAGGACGAGGTTGCCGCCCATGGAGTAGCCGATGAGAGAGATGGAGGTGAGCTGCTCGGCTTCG
>Ga0302313_10002908_pt1 | contig 11569 bp, 8 predicted proteins | sample III_Palsa_N2_2_FD_200454 | JGI IMG/M metagenome (GOLD analysis project Ga0302313, IMG submission 200454) | Peat permafrost microbial communities from Stordalen Mire near Abisko, Sweden - III_Palsa_N2_2 | ecosystem: Environmental > Terrestrial > Soil > Palsa > Peat permafrost | place: Sweden...
TCCCCCAACTCCTCAAGCGCCCCTCCGCCTTCGCTAAACTATCTCCATGAGCACACCCACCATCGCCCTACTCTTCCCCGGCCAGGGCTCCCAATCCGTAGGCATGGGCCGCGCCTTCTACGACGCCAACCCCGAAGCCCGCGCCGTCTTCCAGGAAGCCGACGACGCCCTCAACTTCTCCCTCTCCGACATCATCTTCAACGGCCCCGACGACACCCTCAAGCTCACCGAGAACACCCAGCCCGCGATCCTCACCGTCTCCATCGCCGCCCTCCGCGTCCTCCAGCCCGAACTCGACGCCCGCAATCTCTCCATCTCTTACGCCGCCGGCCACTCCCTCGGCGAGTACTCCGCCCACGTCGCCGCCAGCACCTTCTCCTTCGCCGACGCGGTCCGCACCGTCCGCGCCCGCGGCCAGTTCATGCAAGCGGCTGTCCCCGCAGGGCAAGGCGCCATGGCCGCCATCCTCGGCCTCAACCTCGCCGACATCGAAGCCTCCTGCGCCGCCGTATCCGCCGAGCGCGCTCCCGAAGTCGTCGCCACCGCCAACCTCAACTCCCCCGACCAGACCGTCATCTCGGGCTCAGCCGCCGCCGTAGCCCGCGTAGCCGAGCTCTGCAAAGAGTTAGGCGCCAAGCGCGCCGTCATGCTCCCCGTCAGCGGCCCCTTCCACAGCCCGCTCATGATGCCCGCCCAACACCAGCTCGAGCAACAACTCCAGTCCATCGACTTTCAGCCCGCACGCTTCCCCGTAGCCTGCAACGTCGACGCCCAGTTCCACCTGCAACCCAACGTCATCCGCGACGCCCTCATCCGCCAGGTCACCGGAGCCGTCCGCTGGTTCGACTGCATCAACCAACTCCAGCTAAGCAACGTAACCCACTACATAGAAGTAGGCCCCGGCAAAGTCCTAACCGGCCTAAACCGCCAAATCGACCGCACCCTAAACACCACGAACATAGAAGACCCCGCCACCCTCGAAAAAACCCTCGCCGCCCTTTCCGCCTGACAAACACCGAATCCTAATCGACGATGGCCTTCAACAACTCAGCCTCCAGGCGTGTGTGGATGAGTAGGCGACGGCAACTGGTCTGTTTTACAGTATCTTCCGCTTCCAGCCTCTGCTAGCATCTCCAAGTTCTTGAATCCATAGACGAATTCCTGACGCGCAACTTAGCGGGATTGCGTTTGTGAACGTAGCAGTCCGGTTAGGAGATACGTCATGTACAAGAAAGTCTTGTCAGCCGTTCTGGCATCGTCCCTTGCGTTCATGCTGGGCTGCAAGTCATCGCCCACTCCCGCCAACACGGCCGATGTGATCTACACCAATGGCAACATCCTCACGATGGACGATTCGCATCCCTCCGCAAATGGCGTTGCCATCAAGGACGGAAAAATTCTCCTCGTAGGCTCTAACGAAGATGTTCTGAAGGCGAAGGGCGATAACACCGGCGTTATCGACCTGGGCGGCAAGACCATGATCCCCGGGTTCGTAGACTCGCACAGCCATTTCTCTACAGTAGGCCTGCAGGCAATGTCAGCCAACCTGCTCCCTCCGCCTGACGGCGCGGTTCAATCCATCCCGGAACTCCAGCAGACCTTGCGTGACTACATTGCGACGTCCTCTATGGTTAAGGCACATAACCTCGTCATCGGCATGAACTACGACGACTCGCAACTCGCCGAGCTTCGCCCCCCCACCCGCCAGGAACTCGACGCCGTCTCCACCGACATACCCATCCTCATCGTTCATCAGTCGGGACACATCGGCGTCTTCAACAGCAAAGCCCTGCAAATGGCTGGGATCACCGCAAAGAGCACCAATCCCCTGGGAGGCGTAATCGTCCGCGAAGCCGACGGCAAGACCCCCAATGGTGTCTTGCAGGAGAACGCATTCTTTGGAGTCGTCTTCAAGATGCTTCCGAAGTTCACCCCCGAAGAGACACTGGCCCAGCTCCAGGCGGGTCAACAGATCTATCTCGCCAACGGCTTCACCACTGTTCAGGATGGAAAGACCGACCCGGTCAATCTCAAGGTGCTGCCTGCCATGGCACAGGTCGGCCTGTTGAAGGTAGACCTGGTGTCCTACGCTGATCTTGCCGTAATCGGCGAAGACGCCCCGGTCCTGCATGGCCCGCTGATGTCACGAACCTATACCAATCACTTCCGCATCGGCGGCGTGAAGCTCACCTTCGACGGATCGCCGCAGGGCAAGACCGCATGGTTCACCAAACCCTATTTCATCGTCCCTGCGGGTGAGAAAAAAACCTATGCCGGCTTCCCTGCATTCAGCGATGCGGATGCTCAGAAGTGGGTGTCGATCGCCTACAAGAACAACTGGCAGTTGCTGGTCCACACCAACGGCGACGCTGCCACCGACGAGCTAATCAAAACCGTGGGCGTGGCGCAAGCTGCCTACCCTGGAACCGACCGGCGCACCGTAATGATCCACGGCCAGTTCACGCGTCCGGATCAGGTCCCGCAGTTGAAGCAGCTAGGCATTTTCCCCTCCCTCTTTCCCATGCACACCTTCTATTGGGGCGACTATCATCGTGAGTCGGTCGTCGGCCCAGAGCGCGCGGAAAACATCGATCCAACCGGATGGATCCTCGACAACCGGATGAAGTTCGGAATCCACTCCGATGCGCCCGTTACGTTTCCGAATTCCATGCGCGTTCTCGATAGCGCCGTCAATCGCACCACGCGCTCAGGCTATGTGCTCGGTCCCAAACAGCGCCTCAAGCCCATCGACGCGTTGAAGGCCATGACGATCTGGCCTGCCTACCAATACTTCGAAGAGAGCACCAAGGGCTCGATTCAGGTGGGCAAAATAGCTGACCTGGTCATCCTCTCGGATAACCCGCTGGCCGTCGAACCCGCCAAGCTTATCAACCTCAAGGTTGTTGAAACCATCAAGGATGGTAAGTCGATCTATCAGCTTGGCGCTGCAACACCTGCTGCGGCCTCGGGCAACTGCGCGGCGGATACGCCATGCGACAAGGCGCTCGAAAACCCCCAGCCCTTCCATCCAATCGACGACTAGTCAGGCCTGATTGCCCATCGCAGCACGGTCACCGCCACGCGAAGCCCCTCGCCGTCCGCGCACGACCCTGCTACGCTCATCTCCATGCGCCGCGCACTCCTTCTTCTCTGCCTCTCCGCAACCTGCTTCGCCCAAGCACCACAAACCCTCACCATCGATGCCGCCCACACCCTCGGCCCGCACTCCGCCACGCCCCTCAACACCGTAGGCGCCGGCCGCGTCAACGAAGGCCTCCGCGCCGACTGGCAATCCCAGCTCTCCACCGTCCAGAACGAAATCGGTTTCCACTACCTCCGCTTCCACGGCATCTTCCACGACGACATGGGCGTCTACACCGAAGACACCCGTGGCCGCAGAACCCGATCCTCCGGCCGCAACGTCGCTCTTCAACTGAACGGCGCGACCAAAGTTCATTACTGAGTGCCCTCGTTCGAAAATTGCCGGCCGGGTGATTCCGTACCGAGCCAGCGCTCTAACCCTTCGAGCCTCTCCTCGAGCACCTTCACCAACTCGTCCAGGGCCGCCACTCGCTGCGCCATACTCGCACCAGCCACCACTCACTTCCACTGCAGCGAGTACACCTGCGCAGCTCCGGCATTTGCCATCACCGCAGGTTGTCCGTCCGCCGTCACGCTCACGAACTGGGAGTTAGTCGTCCCTACATCCGGAACGTCCGAAACCCGCTCCCGCACCCCGTCGGGCACCGACACTCGATACAAGCCCGCATGCGTTTGAGTTTGCGTGAAGTAGATGCTGCGACTGTCCGGAGCCCACGCATAGAATCCTTCGCGCGCATCGAACTGCATCAGCGTTCGCCACTGTTTCGTGGCCGCGGAGTAGATCACCAGACTCAGCGGCTCTCGAAGCATGGCCAACAGATATCGGCCGTCCGGCGACCAGGCCGGTATGTAATACTTCTCCGCCCCCGGCATAGGCGTCGCCTTTCCGCTCGCCACGTCCGCAATGTACAAGCCATCCGGCTCATGCAACCCGTCGAACCGGTTAAAGTAAATTGACTTGCCGTCCGGCGACCAGGTGGGAATGACCTCGAAGTCGCCTTCGGGCATCACCTTCTCCGGAGCACCCCCATCGGCCGAGACGCGGTAAATTTTGCGCCAATCGGAATACGCGATCCATTTTCCATCCGGGGACCACTGTTCCATGAAGGCAGGCACCTTCGTCAACTGCACCGCGTCACTGCCATCCAACCGGCTCTTCCAGAGATGCCCGCTCGGATATTCCGTGTACGCCATCCACTGCTTGTCCGGAGACACAGCAAATTCCAGCGCCGGCAGTCCGCCCAGAAACGGCACCAGCTTACCTGCCCGTGGATCGAAGGCCTGCATCGTTCCCGACTCCACCCGGCCCAGCACAAACAGGCTCTTGCTGTCCCGCGCCGGCACCGCATCGGTGATGTTCAGCTGGTTTCCCGTCAGGCGGATCGCGCCGGGCTTCTTCCAGAATTCGAACCAGCGCGGTTTGACCAACTCATAGACATTTCCACGTCCTTCGCGCCAGGAACGGAAAACAAAATGCCGTCCGTCCGGGGTCCACTGCCCATCGTACTCATCGGCATCGATCGGCCAGTCCAGATCCAGTGGATGCGGGTCTTTTCCGTCACTGCTCACCAGCCATATACGCCCTATCTTCGAGTAGAGGGTCACCGAAAGTTGCGTACCATCCGGGGAGACCGCAACATTGATCGGAAGCTCGGGCGACTTCCAAAGAACCCGCGCATGATCGCCATCCTCATCCATTACCCATACCTGCTGATCCTGGACAAAGTAGATTGATTTTCCATCTGACGACCAGCGCGCAACGGGATGGGCCTCCTGCAGCGTCCCAATCCTCCGCAAGGCACCCCCCAGACTCGATCCCACCAGGAACCAACCGCCGTCGGCCTCGTTATTAATGCTCTGGGCCCACGCCAGCACCTTCGACCCGTCCGCCGACACATCCACCAAATACATCCCGCTGCTCAACCCGGGGATCGGCGCGATGATGCCCCCGCTCACCGACATGGCCGACGGAATATTGTGGCTCTCGAAATAAAGCCGCGCCCCATCGGTCCGCAACGGCCCAATCTTCTCTTCATTGGAAAACGAAATCTGCGTCGAGTCGAGTGCTCCGTTTGCCGGTGCCGGAGCCCGCAAAACCAGTAAAGTCCCGGCCACCACCAGCAAGGCCGCCAGCAACGCAATCCAGCCAATCCATCGGCGACGCACGGGAGCGGCGCTAGCCCTGACACCTGCAACCGGCCCAGCCGGCGTCAGCGATCCCACCCGTCGTCCCGGCTCAAGATCCCGCAGCACCCTCTGCAGATCCGACGCGAAATCGCCAGCGCGCTGGTAACGCAACTCCGCATCCTTCTCCAGCGCCCGGTCCACAACCTGTTCGGCCAGTACAGGCGTTTGAGGGCATACCTCCCGTACGTGCCGTACCCCCTCGTCAGTGATGGCTCGCAGAATCGCCAGCGTCGTCGGCCGCCGAAACGGCTCGATTCCAGTCAGCGACTCGTAGTACGTCACCCCCAGGCTCCACAGATCGCTCCGCGCATCCGCCGTCTCTCCCATCGCCTGCTCCGGCGACATGTACAGCGGCGTTCCCATCACTCCAACCGTCTCTGCTCCTGACTGCGTCACATCCGCCGGTCCCAACAGCAGCCGTGCCAGGCCGAAGTCAAGAACCTTGGCCCGCCCTTTTGAAGTAATCATTACATTGGCCGGTTTCAGATCGCGGTGGATTACCCCATGCTCATGCGCCTCAACCAGCGCTTCGGCAACCTGCAGCGCGACCATCGTCGCTTCTTTCACCGGCAATGCCCCGCGGCTCAACTTCGCCGCCAGCGACTCACCCTCCACCAGTTCCATCACAATGCAATCTGCCCCGTCCTGCTCGATAACGTCATACACGGCAGCAATGTGCGCATGGTTTAGTTTCGCCAGCGCCTGCGCCTCCCGCCGGAACCGCACTCGTGCTTCCTCGCTCGTCAACAGGCCGCGCTGCAGCATCTTGATCGCAACGTCGCGGTCAAGCTTTTCATCGCGCGCCCGGTACACCACTCCCATGCCGCCCGCGCCCAGTCTGCCGGTGATCACATACCGATCCAGCAGTCGCACACCAGCAGTCAGCACGACGGTCTGTGAAGCCGTCCCCTCCGCACCGTGCACGTAAGCAGGCTCATTGAGAAAGCCGCTGAGCCGATCATTTCGATCCAGCAGATCTTCCACAACGCGACGCAGCGCGGGCTCGCCCGCACAGGCGCCATCCAGGAAGGCCGATCGCCGATCGCGCGGCAAGTCGACCGCTTCCCCGAACAATCGCTCCGCGGCTTCGTCCTGTTTATCCATAGGGACGTCCTGAGGTGGTCAGACGATCAGACCCGAGAAACTGGCTTCCACCCTACCATGCAGACCCCGCCCCGGGCGCTCCTTTGCGTGACCCGCTTGTCGCCATCCAACCCTCTCCTGCTACCCTCATCCGTATGCGTCGCGCCGTCCTCCTTCTCGCCCTCTCGACCACCGCCCTCGCCCAAACCCCTGTCTCACCAGCAGCCGAGACCCTCTCCATCGACGCCGCCCACACCCTCGGCCCGCACTCCGCCACGCCCCTCAACACCGTAGGCGCCGGCCGCGCCAACGAAGGCCTCCGCGCCGACTGGCAATCCCAGCTCTCCACCGTCCAGAACGAAATCGGCTTCCACTACCTCCGCTTCCACGGCATCTTCCACGACGACATGGGTGTCTACTCCGAAGACTCCCACGGCCAACCCATCTACAACTTCCAATACGTCGACGCCCTCTACGACGCGCTCCTCGCCCGCCACATCCGCCCCTTCGTCGAGCTCTCCTTCATGCCCGCCGCCCTCGCCAGCGGCCCCCAAACCGTCTTCTGGTGGAAGGGCAACATCACCCCACCCAAAGACATGGCCAAGTGGAACGCCCTCATCGAAGCCTTCGTCACCCACCTCCAATCCCGCTACGGCCCCGACGAAGTCAACGCCTGGTACTTCGAAGTCTGGAACGAGCCTGACCTCCACAACGGCTTCTTCACCGGCTCGCAAGCCGACTACTTCAGCCTCTACAAGAACACCGTCGAATCCATCCGCGCCGTCTGCCCTAAGTGCCGCGTAGGAGGCCCCGCCACCGCCTTCGGCTGGGAAGCCGACTGGCTCGCCTACATCGCCAAAAATCACGTCCCCGCCGACTTCGACTCCACCCACACCTACGGCGTCGTCAAAGGCAATTTCGACGCCACCGGCGAAGACGGCACCGTCCTCGACGTCTCTCCCGACAGCATCGTTCGCCGCGTCCGCGACTCCCGCGACCGCATCGACCACAGTGCCACCCCGCACCTCGAACTCCACTACACCGAGTGGTCCTCCAGCTACACCGCCGCCGACCCCATCCACGACCAATACATCGAAGCCGCCTTCATCCTCGAAAAACTCCGCGCCACCTCTCCGCTCGCGCAATCCATGTCCTACTGGACCTTCACCGACATCTTCGAAGAGAACAGTCCACCCAAGCGCCCCTTCTACGGCGGCTTCGGCCTCATGAACCTCCAGGGCATCCGCAAGCCCGCCTACTTCGCCTATAAATTTCTCGCCCAGCTAGGCCCCACCGACCTCGCCACCACCATCCCCGACCACTCCTGGGCCACCACCAAACCCGACCACTCCGTCCAAATCCTCTTCTGGAATTACACCCCCGTCGCGCCCCCCTCCACCTCCGACGACCAGATCTTCTACAAGCGCGAGCAGCCCGCCCAACCCGCACCCGACACGCACCTCGTCTTAGATCACCTAACCAACGGCGCATACCAACTCAACGTCTACCGCACCGGCTACCAACAAAACGACGCCTACACCGCCTACCTCCGTATGAACTCCCCCACCAACCTCAGCCCCGCGCAAGTCGAGTCCCTCAACCGCACCGCCAGCGGAGCCCCCACCGAAACCCGCACCCTAACCATCACCAATCATCACTACGACGAGACCTTCCCCATGCACCAGAACGACACCGTCCTCATCACCCTAACCCCCACCCACTAGTCCTGGCCGCGCTCCAACGCGCCGAGCCGCTCCTCCAACCCCCGCACCACTTCCTCCAACGCCGCCACCCGCCCCGCCAAAGAACCGGGTGCCCCAGGTCTCGCTTCTGAGACCTGGGTCTCCCCGCCGCCACCCACGCCCGCATCCACCGGCCCACAAAGTAAGTGCACCCACCGAGCCTCCCGCGCCCCAGCCTGCCGCGCCATCAACTGCGTCAGCGGCTCGTCCCTCCCCGCCAATCTCTCCAACACGCTCAGCACCGCAGCATTGTCGTCGAACGCATACATCCTCTCCGTCCGAGCCCTCAACTCCGCCGACGTCTGCGCCCCGCGCAGCAGCAGCAAACAAATCACGGCAACCTCATCCCGCCGCAAGTTCAGAACATCCCTCACCCGATGCTCGAACTTAGTAGCCCGCGATTCCGCAATCGTCCGCACCAACCCCAGTTGATCCAGTTCAAACAGCGCAGTCCGCACCTCGGCCTCGCTCAACTCCATCACCGGCTCGCGACTGCTCTTCTGATTGCACGCATTCACCGCAGCATTCAAACTCAGCGGGTAATACTCCGGCGTATTGATCTCTTTCTCAATCAACGCCCCCAGCACCCGCGCCTCAACCACATTCAACTCAACCATCCCTCAATCCTACCGAACCCCCTCCATCCGCCGTCCTGCCAGCTTTCGCCTGCGTCCGTGATACCTTGCGGCTGATGCGTTCCATACGAAACCGGAAGTTATTGGTAGCGTTACTGCTAGTCGGCTTCGGTGCCGCTCTGGTAACGACCTTCGGCCTTGTCGAGCTCCATGACGAGATCCTGAAGGCGTCCTTTGAGCAGGGCGACCAGGCTCTCCAAAGCTGGGTCCATGGCTTTGCCACACCGCTCCTCACCGAGATGATGCGCGGCCTCAGCTGGATTGGTTCGCCCTTCGTGCTCGCACCCTCAGTGTCCCTCGCCGCGGCATTGCTCTGGTGGCGCGGCATGAAAGACGACGCGGTCCTCGTAGCCGCTGCCGCGCTCGGCGGTATCGCTCTCGACGAGGTCATGAAGCTGCACTTCAAGCGCCTCCGCCCCGACGTCCCCTGGGCCTTCGTGCATGAACACAGCTTCTCCTTTCCAAGCGGCCACTCGGTCCTCGCGATCGTCATGTACGGCGTCATCGTCTACAAGACCCAGGACAAGCTGCGCCATCCGTGGGCCAAGGCGGCCCTGATGATCGGGGCATTCCTCATGGTGGCGGGCATCGGCGTCAGCCGCGTCTATCTCGGTGTGCATTACCCCAGCGACGTCGCCGGAGGCTACTTTGTCGGCGCAGTCTGGCTCGCCGCGGTCATTGGTGCGGATCTGTGGGTGCAGGGCTAGACCCTGGCAGTGCGCCGACTCCTCAAGTCGTGACGCCCTCGTCGCCCTGTCCCTTCGCGATCTCGACAGCGCAGGCCTTCGATCGCGACAGAAACCGCACGCCCGTCCCCGCCTCCAGCGAAAAGCTGTCAATGTCTCCGGGAATCACATCCAGCACCAGCTGCGTCCGAGTCAAATATTCCGCCTGCGAATGCCCCACATAAAACGGTGTGTCTTCGATCGTACCCAGCAGCACATCCCGCGACCCCACGCGAAACTCTCCCAGCCGAAAGCACAACGGCACACTCCCATCGCAACACCCACCCGACTGATGAAACATCAGCGGCCCATACTCTTCCCTCAGCTCATGAATCAACTTCACCGCCGCCGCCGTCGCCACAACTTGTTCGGCCAACCTCGACCTCCTCTGCGTAAGTCCGCTCACGCCGCTTCAACCTACGCAAGAGTATGGCCCTCCCCGCCAACGATTAGCCAGCCCCGCTTGAAGTTTCTATACCCTACCTCACAGCTGGGTGCCGCATTCATGACGGCTCCATCGTCATGAGTGGGCCGCCGCCGCCGCTCGAGGACATCCACCCCAGCTAAAATAAGAGACAGTGCCACACCCTTCCCAACCCGATAGCCCCACATTCTCCGAGCGCTTCGACGCATCGAGCTTTTCAGAGAAGTTTGACGTCCTGGTCGTAGGCGCCGGCCATGCCGGCTGCGAAGCCGCCGCGGCCGCCGCGCGCATGGGCCTCCGCACGGCCCTCTTCACCCTCAACCTGGACCTCATCGCCCAGATGTCCTGCAACCCCGCCATCGGCGGCGTAGCCAAGGGCCACCTCGTCCGCGAAGTCGACGCCCTCGGCGGCATCATGGGCGAAGTAGCCGACGCCTGCGGCATCCAGTTCCGCCTCCTCAACACCTCCCGCGGCCCCGCCGTCTGGAGCCCCCGCGCCCAATGCGACAAGGCCCTCTACCGCGTCCGCATGCGCGAAAAACTAGAGTCCATCCCCAACCTCTTCATCAAGCAAGCCGAAGTCATCGACCTCGTCATCTCCCCGACAGAAACACCGTCATCTCGACCGGAGTCGGCGTCTTTTGCCGACGCAGTGGAGAGACCCCTGTATTCTGCGATGCCCCACGAGTCTCCCGCCCCACGCATAGTGGGCGTCCTTCTCCGCGACGGCCGCCGCATCGCCGCCCACGCGGTCATCGTCACCACCGGCACCTTCCTCAACGGCCTCATCCACTGCGGCGAGCAGCAATACACCGCCGGCCGCTCTGGCGAACCCGCCTCCGTCCTTCTAGGCGAATCCCTAAAAAAATTAGGCCTCCGCGAAACCCGCCTGAAAACCGGCACCCCTCCTCGCCTAGACGGCCGCACCATCGACTGGTCCAAATTCGAAGAGCAGCCCGGCGACGCCGACCCAACGCCCTTCAGCTTCCGCAGCGCACCTCACGACGGCGAAGCCACCTGGACCCCGCCCCTCCGCCAGATCTCCTGCCACATCGCCACCACCACCCCGGAAACCCTCGCCCTCATCCGCGCCAACGTGCACCGCAGCCCCATGTTCACCGGCCAGATCGAAGGCATCGGCCCCCGCTACTGCCCCTCCATCGAAGACAAGATCGTCCGCTTCCCCGACAAAACTTCGCACCAGTTCTTCCTCGAGCCCGAAGGCCTCAACACCCACGAGGTCTACATCAACGGCATGTCCACCTCGCTCCCCATGGACGTCCAGCAGGCCATGGTTCGCAGCATCCCCGGCCTCGAAAACGCCGAGATGCTCCGCCCCGGCTACGCCATCGAGTACGACGCCATCGACCCCACCGAACTAGACCGCACTCTCCGCGTCAAGAAGTTCACCGGCCTCTATCTAGCCGGCCAGATCAACGGCACCAGCGGCTACGAAGAAGCCGCCTGCCAAGGCCTAATGGCCGGCATCAACGCCGCCCTCTTCGCCAAGCAGGAAAAAGGAAGTAGGCAGCAGGAAGTAGCAGGCCCTCAACCCAGCCCTACAGAAGATCTCTCCGGTGAAATTCCCTTGAAGGATGACCTATCGAAGGGCCACGGCTTCAGCCGTGCCATTAAACCCGACGTGCAGGATGGGGCTTTAGCCCCTGAGGA
>Ga0302313_10002916_pt1 | contig 11553 bp, 9 predicted proteins | sample III_Palsa_N2_2_FD_200454 | JGI IMG/M metagenome (GOLD analysis project Ga0302313, IMG submission 200454) | Peat permafrost microbial communities from Stordalen Mire near Abisko, Sweden - III_Palsa_N2_2 | ecosystem: Environmental > Terrestrial > Soil > Palsa > Peat permafrost | place: Sweden...
CCGCGGCAACGTCATCTTCGGCCAGCACAACGAGTTCTCCAACATGCGCAACATGAACTCCTCCGACCTTACCGACTTCCTCAACAAGTGGAAGCAGTAATCCGCACATGAGGGCCAGCGCGACCATCGCCGCACGCACCGCGACATCGGTCGCGCGCAAGTCCTTCAGTGTTGGTCGCAGCACCGCACACAACACCCTTCATTACTGCACGCTTCTTCGCCGCTCGCTAAGCTCCGCCTTCGAGCACGACATCCTCACCGTCGGACAAGCGACAGCCTACTCCGCGATGGTCGCGCTCTTTCCCGCGCTCATCGTGGCCGCGGCGGTGGTCGGTCTGCTGCCCGATACGCTGCCGTTCCGCTTCCAGATGGCGATCTTCTTCGACCGTATTCTGCCGCCAAACGTCAGCCCATTGCTCGACGCCTATTTCGCGACGAGCCACCACAACCCACAAACCGCTCGCGCCCTCTTCAGCGCGTTTGTGGTCAGCATCACCGGCGCAGCCAGCGTCATGGCCACGCTCATGGAAGGCTTCCGCCGCGCCCACAATCTTCCACTGCCCAAGCGCTCCTTCTGGTCTCGCCGCGGTCGCGCTCTGGCGCTGGTTCCGCTGTCCCTTATCCCGATGACGCTGGCCAGCATGCTTGTCGTCTTCGGTCACCTGATAACCGTCTGGATCGCCGGCGCAGTCTCACCCGAAATCCGCACCTCGGTCTACGTCTTCGCCCTCATCCTCCGCTGGACGATGGCGCTCACCGGCAGCATCGGCATCATTGCCGTCATCTACCACCTCGGCACCGATCTCAGCACTCACATGCGCCAGCACATGGAACCCTGGCTGGCCCTCCGCATGGACTGGTCATGGCGCGCCAGCCTACCCGGTGCCACCGTTGCGACCCTCCTATGGTTCGTCACGACCCTCGGCTTTGGTTACTACGTCACGCGCTTCGCAAATTACTCGCAGGTCTATGGTTCGCTTGGCGCAGCCATCGCGCTCATGTTCTGGCTCTACATCATCGCGCTCAGTGTCCTTGTGGGGTCTGAGTTCAACGCGCAGCTCAACATCGATCGCAGAAACGCCGAAAATCGGCATCCGCCTTCGGTGTTTCAACCCACACAGCCATCCGACAGGTAGAATGTCTGACTGACTGCTCTTGCAGCAAACAGACAGTAAAAATGAGATAGCTCAGCGGGCTCCAGACGCTTCGGGTTGAAGGATATGTGCAGATGAACGTGAACAATGGTGGTTGGGGTCCTGTGTCCGCCGAAAGCATGCGGCGAGCAAAGATCGTCGCCACACTCGGCCCCGCATCCAGCGATGAAGAGACCTTCCGCAAGCTCGTCCGCGCGGGTCTCGATGTAGCCCGCCTCAACTTCTCGCACGGCTCCCATGAGCAGAAGAGCGAACTCATCGCCATGGTGCGCAAGATCGCCAAGGAAGAAGACAAGCCCATCTGCATCCTCGCCGACCTGCAAGGGCCGAAGATCCGCACCGGCACCCTCGTCGACCACAAACCCGTCCTCCTCAAGGCCGGCGACAAGCTCACCATCACTCCTGAAAAGATCGACGGAACCGCCGAACGCGTCAGCACCGTCTTCACCACGCTCGCTGAAAACCTCAGGCCCGGCGACCAGGTGCTCCTCTCCGACGGCCTCATCGAACTCCGAGTCCTCGAGCTCCAGGGCGCCGACGTTGTCACCGAAATCATCAACGGCGGCATGCTCGGCGAAAAGAAGGGAATCAACCTTCCCGGGGTCGCTATCAAGGTTCCCGCACTCACGCCGAAGGATGAGGAAGACTTGGAATTCGCGCTTAAAGCGGGCGCCGATACCATCGCTGTTTCCTTTGTCCAGACGGCGGATGATGTTCGCTATGTCAAGAGCCGCATCGCTGCACTTGGCTACGATGCGTGGGTGATCGCGAAGCTCGAAAAGCCTCAGGCTATCGACCATCTCGACAGCATCCTCGAAGCTTCCGATGCGATCATGGTTGCCCGTGGCGATCTTGGCGTCGAAGTCCCTCCTGAAAAAGTGCCTGCGATTCAGAAGCACATCATCCGCCGCGCCAACGAGTATCTTAAGCCGGTCATCACGGCCACACAGATGCTTGAGTCGATGATCGAAAATCCGCGTCCCACAAGGGCCGAAGCTTCCGACGTTGCGAACGCAATCTACGATGGCACGGATGCTGTGATGCTTTCTGCCGAGAGCGCCGCCGGTAAGTACCCTGTCGAATCCATTGCAATGATGAACAAGATCATTCTCGAAAGCGAAGCGCAGATGTCTCTCGAGCCTCACTTTGCACCTACTCGCTCGCGGAAATCGCTCACCGTTCCTGAGACCATCTGTGAGTGTATGGCGCACTCCGCGCAGGATCTCGACCTTGCAGCTATCGCCATTTTCACCGAGAGCGGCAACACCGCGCGCTTGCTCTCGAAGTATCGTCCTGACGCGCCCATCTTTGCTCTCTCGCCGTTTGAACACGTTGTGCATCGCACCATGCTGCTCTGGGGCACATATCCTATCCAGTGCGAGCGCTTCAATGGCACAGACACGCTCGTGAATACTGCGGAAGACATCCTTGAATCGCGTGGCTACGTGAAGAAGCGGCAGGTAGTCGGCATCGTCGCCGGCACGGTCACCAAGACCGGTGCCACTAATTTCATGCGTCTGCATCTGGTCGGCGACCGGTAAAGAAAGGGAACGATGATCAAGCGATTTACTCTGGTTTTCACCGTGCTGGCTTGTTGCGTTACTCTGACAGCCAAAGCACAGACGCCAACTACCGCGCCGGCGAAGGTTCATCATGTTCTGTTCGCCGTCACTTCGTCCGATGAAGCCGATTGGGGGCTGACCCTTGGCAACATGCGCAATCTTATCGCTGATCTCCAACCGGACACCGTTGAGATCGAGGTCGTCGCCTATGGCCCAGGGCTGAAGATGGTTCTCAAAACATCCGCCGATGCTGCCGCGATCCAGGCTCTCCAGTCACCACATGTGCGCTTTGTAGCGTGCCAGAATGCGATGCGTCACCAGAACGTTACGGAAGCTGATCTGCTTCCAGGAGTCGGTCAGGTTCCTGCGGGCATCGGTGAGGTCGTCCGGAAGCAGGAGCAAGGCTGGGTTTACATCAAGGGCGGCCGGTAGAGCCGCGCTCGGCTCGTACAATCGAACGATGGGAAAGATTCACGTACTTTCGGACCAGGTAGCGAACCAGATCGCTGCTGGCGAGGTCGTTGAACGTCCCGCATCCGTAGTCAAAGAGCTACTCGAAAATTCACTCGACGCCGGCGCCACACGCATTCGCATCGAAATCGAAGCCGGTGGCCGCAAGCTCATCCGCATTGTCGACAACGGCCACGGCATGGGTCGCGACGACGCGTTGCTTGCCTTCGAACGCCATGCCACTTCCAAGCTTCGCTCCTCCGACGATCTGCTTTCGATAGCCACTCTGGGTTTTCGCGGTGAAGCTCTGCCGTCTATTGCTTCTGTCGCCAGGCTCAGCCTCGACACACGTGCCGAAGACGATGAAGTCGGCACCAGTATCGAGATTGCCGGCGGCAACATGCTTCGCGTCGAAGACACTGGCATACCACCCGGCACTACCATTGCCGTCCGCGATCTCTTCTTCAACACACCTGCGCGCCGCAAATTTTTACGCAGCGAGCAAACCGAGCTCAGCCACGTTGCCGCTCTCGTTACGCACTACGCCCTCGCGCATCCGACCAAGCACTTCGAACTGCATTCCTCAACGCAGGCTCTGCTCATCGCGCCGTGTGTGTTGAATGCAGGCGAGCGCCTCTTCCAGCTCTTTGGACGCGAAACCTTCGAAAGCCTCATCCCCGTCGCTGCTGAACTAGACTTTGCCCACGCCGGTCTTCCCGAACCACCCCCGTGGAAGCGCGGCGCAGACTACGAACCGCAGCAGGCAGGTTTCATCCGCCTCAGCGGCTTCGTCTCCAAGCCCGAGCTGCAGAAGCTCAATCGCAACTCCATCTATGTCTTCGTCAACGGCCGCCTCATCCGCGACCGCCTCATTCTCCACGCCTTCACCGAGGCTTATCGCAATATCATCCCGCCAACATCGTTTCCTGTTGTGTTGCTTTTCCTTGAAATGCCTCCACAGGAAGTCGATGTCAACGTACATCCCGCAAAGACCGAAGTCCGCTTCCGCCAGGGTAGCTTTATCCATGACTTCGTTCGCGACTCCGTCCGCACCGCTCTGATGAACGCTCGTCCGGCGGCCAGCTTCTTTGCCGCACTAACCACCTCTGCGAACGCCAGCTCGTCGCTCATGGTCGACGTCAGCCCACTTCCCGGCGTCGATCAACCGGTCTTCGACCCGCGCACGCTCATCCCCGAGAGCGAACCTACCATCGATCCCTCCGACACCGCAGCCTTTGATCTCACCGCTCAAGCTGTTCCCGCATCACCCGGTCGACTCACCTTTGAAGGCCCCGGCCAATCCATCGGCTACGACGAGCCCACTCAATCAGCCGATCAGCCCACCCTCAACTCCCTCGCCACATTAAAGCCCCTCGGTCAGCTCCGCGACTCGTTCATTCTCGCCACCAACGAAGAGGGCCTCTGGATCGTCGACCAGCACGTTGCCCACGAGCGCGTTCTCTTCGAAAAGATACTCCGCGAGCGGAAAGTCGAGCAGGTCCAGCGACAGCGCCTCCTTATGCCGGTCCTCATCGAGCTTCTGCCCGCGCAGATGGTTAGTTTCGCCGCCATCGCCGAAGAGCTTGAGCGTAATGGCTTCGAAGCCGAACCCTTCGGCCCCCGCACTTTGGCCGTAAAAGCCACCCCCATAGGCCTCGAAGGCCGCGAACTCGAGCTCGTTCTCGATGAATTGCTGGGCCAAACGGAGAAATCGGCACAGGTGGAGAACGAAGAGACCCGTCGCACCCGCATCGCGGCTTCCATTGCCTGTCATGCGGCTATCAAGGTCAATATGCCCCTCGAACCGGCAAAAATCGACTGGCTGCTCGCGGAACTCGGAAAAACCGAGCATCCAACGAGCTGTCCGCACGGCAGACCCATCGCTTTGCGGTATTCTTTAAAAGACATTCAGCGGGCGTTTCAGCGTATCTAGCTTCGGCCCAGTTTTTGTAAAGAGAATTGTCATCCTGAGCGGAGCAAGGGACCGGCTTTTCGTTTGCTGTGGCGGCATTGCTCGCTGCGGGACAAACGTCACGCAACCCGACACCAGCTTCATCGTTTTTTCGGTCTTCATATCGCCTTCATCCACCGAAGGCCACACGCTGTGCGCGGTAGTCTCGCCACCAGCCAAAAGGGGTACGTCTTGAGCACATCCACAGAATTCACCACCGAGCAGCTAGCAGCTGCCCGTGCCAAAGCATGGCATCAAATCGGCGAGCCACTGCTCACCCTCGACGCAATCCGCGACTGGGTCACTGCCTCCGGCATCGTTCTCTTCACGCCGCGCTCGCTGCAACTTCCCGCACCCGCGCCGTCGCTTGTTGAAGCCATGATTGGCTCCTCCAGCGCCGGTCCTACTGATGGCCAGGTCGCCGCCGCGCGCTCCATCGTCGCGCGTCTCGTCTCCGAAGGCAACGCGCTGCCGCTGAACCTCCTCGGCATCCCTGGCGATTTGCCTGACTTCATCGTCTCCGCGCAGGTCTTCAGCTTTATCTACACCCTCCGCGGCGACAAAGCCTGGAAGCAGCCTCCGACTTCCAGCTCACCGCTTGGCATCCGCATTTACGAAGTTCTCGCTGAAAAAGGGGCACTTAGTGCAGCCGAGCTGGCCTCAGAGTTAGGTCGCGAGCTTACCGAAAGCGCCATTCAGCGGTCCCTCACCGAGCTCTGGTCGAATCTCCGCGTTCTGCCACTGCTTGCGCAAAATGCTGACGGCCCCACGCTCTGGGAGCTCACCAGCCGTCGCTTCACCAAGGCCATCAAGGCTGGCATCAACGCTGGCCAACCCACCGCACTCTCCGCGCTTATCTCGCTTTATCTTGCGCAGGCCCTGCTCGCGACCGAAGACGAAGTTGAAACCTTCCTCTCGCCACTGGCTGCCCGTTCGCGCATCCGCGAAGTTGCCCACGCACTCACCGGCTCGCGTCAGCTGGAAACCATCGTGCTCGAAGGCAAGTCGCTGATGGTCATCCCCGGCACGTTGCCTGAGTTTCCAGCCATCGAAAAGCCAGAGCCTACGGCCGAAGAACTCTCAGCCGCCGCAACCGTCGCTGCGGCCAGTGTCGAAGGCGAAGGCCGCATTAAGCGCTTCAACAGCAGCTCCGAACGCCGCTCTATCGGCGACTTCAAAGGCAAGCCTGCCCGCACCTTCGGCTCCACGCCGGCATTTGGTGGAGGCACTCGCCCTACTCCGCGCTTCGGTGCGAAACCCGAAGGCGAACGCCGTCCTTTCCGTCGTGACGCGTCGGCTTCCGGTAAGCCGAGCTTTACCAAGCCCTGGACGGAAGATCGCAAGCCTCGCACTGAAGGTGATAGCGCTCCTGCCAGGCGACCCTACACACCTCGCGCTGAAAACGCTGGTTCTACCTTCGCCAAAAAGCCCTATGCTCCCCGCGAGGGCGGTGCGAGCTTCGCGAAGCGTCCCTACACGCCTCGCGAAGGCGGAGCGGCCACAGGCAGCTATCCCAAGCGCCCTTATACGCCTCGTGAAGGTGGCAGTGATCGCCCGGCTCGCCCATCCTTCGGAGCCAAGCGCACCTTCGGCGACAAACCCTATAGCCCAAAGCCGCGCTTTGATGCAGGCGATGGCGAACGCACGCCCTTTGCTCGCAAGCCTTTCACTCCGCGCGACAGCGCTGCGGCTAGCGAGCGCCCTGCGCGTCCGTCCTTCGGAGCCAAGCGTACCTTTGGTGATAAGCCTTCCTTCGGTGCCAAACGTCCCTTCACGCCGAGACGCGATGCAGAGGCCGGCGCTGCCGCTCCCAGCTCCTTCACCAAATTTCGTAAGTTCGACGCCCCCAAGCGTCCTTTCACTCCGCGTGAAGACACTCGCGGCGGTCGCCCGGACAAGCCAGCCTACGGTGGCAGCAACAGCAAGCCCCGCGCTCCGAAGCAGGACTTCCGCGCGGCAGAGCCTTCCGGAAATCCGAAGCGTCCGTTCCCGCGTAAAGAAGGCGATCTTGCCGACCGTCCTGTCCGCCCCTGGCCCGAGAAGACCGGCCGCTCCGATGGACGTCCTGGTGGCCCGGGCAGCAAACCTCGCGCTCCTCGCAAGGATTCCGGAGACCGCGCTGATCGTCCGGCTCGCCCATCCTTCGGAGCCAAGACCTTCGGAACAAAGACCTATGGAGCCAAAAATGGCTCTGGAAAGTCTTTCGGAGACCGCGCCAGCAAACCCGGCGGCTTTTCCAAACGGCCCTCCGCTGCAGATGGTAAGGTTTCCTTCGGCGGCAAGCCAGCCGCTCGCCGTGGAGTCCCCGGCACCAAGCCGTCGTTTCCGCGCAAGCCGAGAGCCACTACTGAGGAATAAGAATGACTGCAAGCACCACCCCTTCGCGAAAGCATCCAGTCATCGCGATCGACGGTCCCGCAGGCGCGGGCAAAAGCACTCTGGCGGCGCATCTCGCGCGCCGCTTCGGCTTTCTCAATCTTGAGACCGGTGCGATGTACCGCGCCCTGGCCCTTAAAGCCATCGACAATGATCTTGGCTTCGACGACGAAACTGTCCTCGTTGATCTGGCCTCGAACACACGAATTGCCCTTGAGCCGCAGCGCGAAGGCAATCGTGTATTCCTGGACGGCGTCGACGTTTCCCGCCGTGTTCGCGAGCCTGACGTTACCGCCGCAGCTTCGAAAGTCTCCATCCATCCGCGCCTTCGCGCCTGGATGGTTGACCAACAGCGCCTTATGGGAGCTGGTGGCGGGGTTGTTATGGAAGGCCGCGACATCGGAACGGTTGTTTTTCCGGACGCCGAGGTGAAAATCTTCCTCGATGCAGCTCCGGAAGTTCGTGGCAACCGCCGCTACCGCCAGACCACTCCGGATCAGGCTGCCGACTCGACAGTAACCGAACAAGCCTTGATTCAGGAACTAAAGGAACGTGACGAGCGTGACCGCAACCGTTCCGAGTCACCGTTACGCCCCGCAGAGGATGCCATTATCCTCGACTCCACCTCGATGACCCTCGATCAAGTGCTGGAAGCGGCTGAAACGATCGTCCGAAAGCATGTTTCAGACGCGCAATTGCACTAGAAGCTGTGCAAAATTGGCCTCGGTTACTTTTTTCGATGGAAAATTTACCAATCGTGCTAACATTTCCCCATCGCTTGAAACAAGTTGGTTTTCTGCATGGTTACACCCCCGCCGAAGCCCCATTTGGATTCATCGTCAAAGTCAATCTGAAGGATTTGAGACACATGGAACAGGGAACAGTGAAGTGGTTTAACGACGCTAAGGGTTTTGGCTTTATCAGCCGTCAGAATGGCGAAGATGTGTTCGTGCATTACTCCGCCATCAACTCCAACGGTTTCAAGAGCCTTCAGGAAGGCCAGGCGGTTCAGTTCAACGTAGTCAAGGGACCGAAGGGCTGGCAGGCGTCAGACGTACAACCTCTCTAAGCTACGACAGGTGGGCTTAGCTACAACGAGGTTGGCTCCATTCGACCTTGCGGAAAGGGCGGCTTAGGCTGCCCTTTTCCTATTTCCGGCCATTGTCTCCGCCGCCGTTGCCGTTGCCTTTCTTTCATCCCCGCCGGGGATCTGCTGCTAAGCCTCGCAGCTTCCTTCGCTCCCTTAGTTCAAGGCCTCTGCTTCTCTGGCCCAGCCTCAACCGGAGGCTGCTCTACCACCGGCTTCCCATCATCTCCCACTACCTGTCCACCGCCCACAATCGTCGCCGAAGCTCTGAATTTCCGGTAGTCCGATGTCACCATCCGCACGCGTCCGGTGAACCCTGTCACCAGCAGAACCCGAATCTTCCCATCGCCAGTGAACTCCACCGGCAACCATACCTCGCCATTGATTTTGGACCACTTGCCGCTGAAGCTTGATCCTTTCCGGATGTCGGCTATCAGGCCGCCGCCCACCTTGAAGTCGTTTAGGAAGTGGCCTTGCACCTGCACCAGGGTCCGATCTGCTTCGTCGATCCAGACTGTGCCAACCAGATCTCGAAAAACAGTCTCAAACCGATCATTGGTCTTGGCCTTTGGATCACCGGCATAATCGGCTGCGATCGTCGGCCGTCCGCTAAGCTCAACCCTTCGCGGATTGGTGAACTGCCCCAACTCCAGAATCCGCGAAACCGTCAGCACCTGGTCCCCGCGCGAATCCGTAGGATGTCCCTTTTCTTCGAGCTTCTCGCGCCGCTCCTTGTCCTTGGCTACTTCCTTGTCGATCTTCTCGCTTTCCTTCTTTGCTTCGTCGGGAGTCAGCGGCTTGCCATCCCGCGCCACGATTCGATCGACGCGCACGCTGTCAATCGTCAGGCTTTCCGAATCAGTGACAGTTGTTTTCTTTACATTTCCCTTGCCGTCGAGGTCCTGCTCTTCCACGTGCACGTGATAGGTGTAGTCCCGCCGCATCTTCTCCGCGGCATCCTGGTTGCGCTCCACGTCATGCAGCAGATCGGCAATCGGTGGAAGCGGCTTGTCAGCTTCTGGAAGCGATGTGACGGTCGTGTCAGGAGTTTGCGACTGCGGAGCCTGCGTCTGCGCGAAAACAGGAACAGGGCCGAGGAGCAAAATCAGGGACAGCATAAAACGCCACTTCATGGCTCGACTATAGCGGAACAGACGTGTCAATGAAGCGGCATGATTTCGGGCGTTGATTCGCCGTCGCGTAGCATCATAGAAGCGTGGGTCAAACAGGACATATAGATTCGACCGATCTCGTTCCTCCGCCACCACCGGTCGAGAATCCTTTGCGCGAAGGCGCGAGCGCGTTCGCGCCTCTGCGTATCGCGCTCTTCCGCGACCGCTGGATAGCCTCCACCGTCTCAAGCCTCGGCACCTGGATGCAGGACACCGCCGGCACCTGGCTCATGACGGTGCTTACGACTTCACCGCTACTCATCGCTCTGATGCAGACGGCGGCAAGCCTTCCCGTTCTGTTCCTCGGCCTGCTTGCCGGAGCGACAGCCGATATCTATGAGCGTCGGCGACTGCTCATCTTCTGGCAGTGTTGGATGCTCGGCAGTGTTGCGGTTCTTGCTGTGCTCACCTTCATGGGCATCGTCTCACCGGTAACGCTGCTGCTGCTCACATTTCTGCTCAACATCGGCTCGTCGATGAACAATCCGGCCTGGCAGGCGATTGTTCCCGAGCTCGTTCCGCGAGAAGACATCCCAAGCGCGGTGACACTCAACGCGGCGAGCAATAACATTGCTCGCGCTGTGGGGCCTGCTCTCGGCGGCTTGATGATTGCCGCCTTCATGCGGGCTGATACAGGTGCAGGCTGGGTGTTTGCGCTCAACTCCGCGTCGTTTGCGGGTGTTATCTACATTCTCTGGCGATGGAAGCGCACACCGATCTACAAGAGCGCACTTCCGGCCGAGCGCATTGCCGGATCTGTACGTTCCGGGCTGCGATATCTGCGTTACGCACCGACCCTGCAAGCCCCGCTGATCCGGGCATTTATCTTTACCTTCTTCGTAAGCGTGGTGTGGTCGCTGTTGGCTTTGGTAGCCAAGCGCGATATGCATCGCCAGGGTGCGATGGGATACGGCATCCTCAACGGCTCGCTTGGTGTAGGCGCTGTCATCGGCGCAACGACACTTGCCCGCATTCGCAAGCGCATCGATGCCGACAAGCTGCTCGCGATTACATCCGGTTACTACATCGCGACCATGCTCATCCTGGCGTTCATCCACAACCCTGCGGTGGCCATCGTCACGCTTATAGGTGCAGGCTTCTGTTGGACCAGCACGATGTCCACGCTGAATGTGTCGGTACAGCTTTCTGTGCCGGGATGGGTTTATGCACGTGCTCTGGGCACTTACCTGATGACGTTCCAGGGTGGTATGGCGCTTGGCAGCTTTACATGGGGCATGATCGCTGAGCATAGTTCCACCAAGGTCTCGCTGATCTGCTCCGCGATTGGGCTTGCAGCATCGCTGCCGTTCACCTCGCGCATCCATATCCTCAAGGGAGAGTTGCCGGACTTAACGCCATACAAGTGGAAGCGTCCTGTTCCTGCGCTGGCAACTACTCCAGATCCGGATGATGGTCCCGTGCGCATCTCGATCGACTACCGCATCCCGGTCGAAGACTATGCGCGGTTCACTCATGTTATTCATGCTCTCGAAGATGTTCGTCTTCGTGGAGGCGCTGTTCGCTGGGGGATCTATCGTGACGCTGCCGATCCCGAGCATCTCAACGAGACCTTCGTCATGGAAAGCTGGTTAGACTATCTGCGCTCGCGTGAACGGATGACAGCTGCTGATCAGGCTATCCGAGAACAGGTCTGGGCGTTGCATAAGAGCGATGTTCCGCCGAAGATTACTCACCAGATCTGGGCGCGCGCAGTGCCGATTTCGCCGGACACCGTCACTGAGCACTTGCCAACCAGCTAGAGCGGTGCTCAGGATGACGCTTCTGGGTTCTAGGAGCCGTG
>Ga0302313_10002922_pt1 | contig 11536 bp, 8 predicted proteins | sample III_Palsa_N2_2_FD_200454 | JGI IMG/M metagenome (GOLD analysis project Ga0302313, IMG submission 200454) | Peat permafrost microbial communities from Stordalen Mire near Abisko, Sweden - III_Palsa_N2_2 | ecosystem: Environmental > Terrestrial > Soil > Palsa > Peat permafrost | place: Sweden...
CGCGTGCGTCCGTTTGGCTGGCATAAAGCCCAAACAACGCCGAACCTGATCCAGATAGGCACGCAAAGATCGCGCCGCCGGGATCGTTACCCACTAATTCACGCTTGGTTGAACGCAAGGAGGGATGCTGTGAAAACGCAACTTCTTCGAAGTCGTTTTCGATCCCGGTGCGGACAAGCGCGAGAAGAGGATTCTCGGCCAGGTCAATCGTCCTGCGATTGACACCGGAGAGGCCAGATTCAGCGCCATCCATACTCCAGACGGCAGCCAGAACGCGGCTCAACTCCCTTAGTCTATCGTCCCCCTGTGCAAAAGTCAACGCTTGCCGCTTATCCAGCGCCTCAAACGCCAGCTTCGTCGAAACCCCCACCTTCGGCACCGCCACCACACAATGCGTCACCGGCAGATCAGGCAGCGGATAAACCTCTTCCCCCCGACCCAACCCCAGAACCGTCCCACCCACCAAAAACAGCGGCACATCCGACCCCACCTCCGCCGCTAATTTCAACCGTTCCGCGCCCGTCAGCGCCCGTCCCAGCTCCCGTTCCAACCCCATCAAAGCAGCCACAGCATTCGCCGATCCAGCCCCCATTCCACCCTGCACCGGCAGCCGCTTCTCAACATGAATCGCCACCTCAGCCCGCAAACCCATCCCTTGCAGCACTTTAGCCACCATCACAAACGCCGTATTCTTCTCCGCATCCCCCGTCTCAGTCCGTGGAACTCCACCGTGATCCGCCGTCAAAACAATCCGCGTCTCCGCCGCCTCCCGCGCCTCCACGGTCACAAAATCATGCAGCCCCACCGTCTGATACATCGTCGTCAGGCCATGAAACCCATCCGCCCGTGCCGGCCCCACCGCCAGCCCTAAGTTGATCTTCGCAAACGACCTTACGCGTGTTCCCATACGTCCCATTCTAGCCAGCCGCTCAAAACTGGAAGTACAAAAAGCTCGTACTCAGATACAGAATCGCCAACGTAAGCGCCGTCATCGCCATCATTGCCAGCGCCCACACGGGCGTCGGCTTCCACCGCAGCCAGTTCCCCACCACGGACCGCCGCAACTCTCCCGGATCAACCTGCCCCAGAATCTCCTGCGTATTCGGCAGCAACCACACAATCGCGACCGCTGTCGCAATCACAACCCAAGCGTGGGAACGTACCGTCGCAAAGCTCGAAGTCCCCGGCAAGTGTCCGGCAAACGCTCCGAGCCCGCCGCCGCTATGCAGATGCAGCAGCGTCCCCATCACGTAGAACGCATCCCGAGCGCTGTCCGCCCGGAAGAAGATCTGCCCCACCAGTACACAACTCAGCGTAAGCAGCACAGCCACTGGCTTCGGCAACAGCTTCTGCCACGGCGAATCCTCCGGCACGAAGATCCTCCACGCATGGTTCACCGTCAGATACATCGCATGGGCCAGCCCGAACAGGATGAACTGCATCCCCGCGCCATGCCATATTCCCGCCAGGAACATCGTCGTCAACATCGGAAGCGCAATAATCTGCGAGAAGCCACCAAGCGTTCGTTGCGCCTTCTTCGTCGCCTTCTTGCCCTTGCGAATCCGTCTCCGGCTCATCGCCAGCGCCAGCGGGTTATACAGATACAGATTCAAGTACCGCGTCAGCGTCATATGCCAGCGCTGCCAGAAGTCGATAATGTTCGCCGCCTTGTAGGGCGAATCAAAATTCACCGGGAACGTCAGCGAGAACATCCGCGCCAGCCCCAGCGCCATGTCCGAATATCCTGAAAAATCAAAATAAAGCTGCATCGCATAGCAGAGCATTCCCACCCAGCTAGCCTGCGCCCCATACCCATGTGGATTGGCATACAGCGCATCGGCCACCGGCCCAAACTGGTCCGCCACCAGCACCTTTTTTCCCAGCCCCATCAGAAACCACGTCGTCCCCACGGCCATATCATCAGCCCGCAAACCACTGTGCCGGGTCGCCGTAAACTGCGGCATCATCTCGCTGTGATGAATGATCGGCCCCGCGATCAGATGCGGAAAGAAAGTCACAAACAGCACATACGACAGAAAATCCTGCGGGGCCGCAACCTCCTGCCTCAGGTCGATCAGATAGGCAATCTGTGTAAACGTGAAGAACGAGATTCCCAGCGGCAGCAACACGCTCCCAAACGACCGTGCCAGCCAGCCAGCCGACCACGCAAAGTGCAGCAGCGGAAACAGGTACTTGAACCAGAACAGCAACACCAGGTTTCCTGCGATGGCCGAAACAAGCCACATCGACTTCGCCCGATCATTCTCCGACTTTGCAATCACCCGCGACATCGCAAAGTTGAACAGAATCGATCCAGCCAGCAGAAACAGGTACTTCGGGTTCCAATACCCATAAAAAAACAGTGACACCAGGCTCAGCCAGGAGAACATTGGCACCCGCCCAAACCGCCCCAGCACGTGATATCCCAACAGCGCCACCGGCAGAAACAAGAAGAGGAAGACGTTCGACGAGAAGAGCATCCGGTCTAGCGTCCTCCCTTTTCTGCCTGCAGAATCTGAGCCGCCACGCGCTCTGAAACCACTGCTGCGCCAGCATCGGTCATATGCAGCCGCCCCGTGCCCAGGAACAAGCCCACCGGTAGTGTCGACACACTGTTATCGATCAGCGCCGGTGTCAGCTCTCTCCGGTAATACTCCACCGCCGGGTCGCAGATTGGTTGCGGAACCACGTCGATCAGCACCTGAGTCCCGTTCCTCCCATACGTCTCCCTCAGCTTCGTCAGCCACTCCGCCTGCGGCGACAATTTGCGAGCGTCCGTTGCGTCGCACTCAGTCAAAGGCGATCCCTCCTCCGGCATTCTCCCCAACTGCGCATCCCGCGAGTGCATCTCTGCCGCCGGCGGCGAATGCGTCAAGTGCCACGTCAGACCCGACCGGAACCCTAGCTCCGCATTCACCAGGCTCGCAGCCGGATATCGCAGAACGGACCGCATCACATCCGCCTTATGGCCAAACTGCAACCCGAACAGGACCCCTTCAAACATCCCACCCCACTCCCACCGCGCCGGGTCCGAAAGGTTCTCCGGCGCAAACTGAAAGACAAGGTACTTTGGCCGCCGGTTGTGCTGCAGGTACGTATCCAGCAGAGCCATCCCGGTGATGCGCTTCACCCCCGCAACCTCCGCAATGTTGCACGCTGAAAGCCCTGTGCGCGCCGTAATCACCTTCGGCAAAATGTCCACCATCGCGGTCGAGTCCCCGTCGATCACCACATCGCAGTCAACCCCCTGCAGCTTCGCTCCATATCCAATCTGGCTCAGGTATACGCTGCGCGAGTGGTGCATGTACTCCGCTGTCGTCATCCAGTAAAACGAAAACGCGATCAGTGCGAACGGAAACACTGCAACGGCCGCCACATACCAACGCAAAGCCGCGCGGCTGGTCTGCGGCTCATAGCGCACCTCGCCCAGGCCAAGGCCGAACTCCCGCCGGTCTTCTGCTGATTCGTCGCTCAAACGCGCCCTCTATCCGAATCTATCCTGCTGTCTTCTTCTCGATGGCTTCGACCATCTGTCCCACATTCTTCATCTTCTCGAGTTCGGCCGTCTTAAACTTCACGCCAAACTCTTCCTCAATCGCCACCACCAACGTGATGTGGTTCACCGAGTCCCACTCCTTCACATCATGCGCCGTCAGCTCCGGCGTCGCCACCAGGCTCTCGTCGTCGAACACATCGCGCAATGTCTGTGTCAGCCGTTCATAAATCTCTGTTTGCTGCATGGTAAGGCCTCTTCTCCTACACCTTCGATTGGTCCGGCGTTCACAGATCTGTCTTTATCTTAAACTGTTGCTTCACGTACGACTTCCACCTGCATCGGCACCGGCCTTGGCTCGTACGTATCCAGCATCAATCTCCAGCGCGTCGCACCGGAATCTTCCGTCTCTTCCAGTTCAAAACCCAGCGTGCGATACATCTCCCGCACCATGCCGTTCTTCTCGGTCGGCCGGTAGAGCCCCACCAGCGCCCGTACGCCCAACACAGCGCACTGCTCCACCAGCACATTCAGGCAAGCCTCTTCCACTTGCCGCCCCAGCACGCGGCAACTCATCAGCCACGTCTCAATCACCGCCTCGGCCCCATTCGCCCGTGCAATCAGGATTGCAATGATGCCGTTGTCCCCAAACCGGTCCACCAGCCTCACCTGCAGCGTTATCACCTTCGGGTCCCGCATCATCGCCGCAACCTCGGCCTCGGAACACCGCTCGGTGGTCAGGTTGAACTGGTTGGTCTTGTTGATCAACTGCGTCACCCGTGTAAGCCCCACCGCATCGAAGGGCTGCGCCGTCATCGTCATCCGCAGCGATTCCAGGTAGCTGCCCATATCCGTAACGCTATCCTTCAGCCGATCACGCTCCGCATTCGCCTGGTAAAGCTGGCTGCGAACGCGATCTTCTTCGGTAATCTTCAATCCCTCGAAGTAGCCCGCCGACGCGATCGTCGCTACATAACCTGCAGGGTCTTCCGGAAGCTCCGGCACACCCACCATCGGCAACTCCTGCCGTATCAATGCCCGTTCCACTGGGTTGTCGTCAGCAAACACCAGCGCATCCAGCCCAATATTCAGCGACTTCGCAATATGCCGCAGGTTCGCCGCTTTATCCGTCCAGTTCGCCACAAAACAAGAGATATCGCCCCGCTTCAGCACCATCTCCGGATGCTGTTCAAACGGCTCCAGGGCATTCTTCTCATCGTTCTTCGAGCACACCGCAAGAATCACGCCGCGCTCACTCAACCCCAGCGCATACCGCTGAAAGTCCAGGAACGCCTCGCCGGTACCACTGCCCTGCCCCAGCACGATCCCGTTCAACCCATCGTCGCCAATCACCCCACCCCAAAGAGTGTTATCCAAATCCAGCACCAGGCATTTTTTGGACCGTCCGCGCCCCGCAGCAACCAACCGCGCCACATGGTCGCCATAGATCCCCGTCGCCTTCGGATGCACCTCATGTTTAGACCGGTGCCAGAAGTCCGATTCATACCAGAAGCCCATTCCCTCGTTCACGACAAACCGGTCCAGCGCCAACAGATCGACGCCCTCAATCTCGGACTCCACCCTTAGCCGCTCATTCACCTTCGCCACGATCGACGCCGGCGACTGCGCCAGCCGTTCCTCGTTATCTCCCATCAAATTCGAAAACACCGGCATCACCGTCTGCTGTAGCACCTGGCACTGGAACTGTGTGCGTGCCTGCCGCCAGCACGATCGCAGCAACTCCATCGCCGCAGCTTCGCTCGAGCCTTCCGCGCCCGCCAGATGCCGCGCATCGAGTGCCAGCAGAATCACATCCGGCTGGAACGCATGCAGCCCAGAGGCCGAATCGATCAACTCCTGCCAGTACATCCCATACGGCGCTTCATAAACATCAATCTGCAACCCCCGCCGCAACCCCGCCATGCGAATCCCCGGCGGCAGATGCGAGATCGTCGCCGATCCCAGGATCGCCAGCTTCACGCGCTCCAATCCCGGAATTGCTCCCTCGCAGACACGAACCGTCCGCCCAAACGCCCGGTCCAGCTTACCCATCTGCGAAAACTCCATCCGGCTGTTCGCCAACTCCACCAAACGCGCCGCCGCCTCACCAGCCGGCAGCTCCTTCACCGACCGCAACAGTCCATCCCAATCCTCGTGCGACGGCAGCCACTCCAAATGCATTCCAGAAATCTCCCAGGGCTCCCTACCCGCGCCAACCCGCCCGCAGCCGAACCCTGTGTCGATTATCCATGAGCCGGTCCCTCCGGTACACGCCGCCTAGAAGATCTGGAACACCACATTCACATCCACCGCCACCTTCACCGGCTTCCCATGCAGCATCGCCGGCTTGAACTTGTACTGCTTCACCGCCTCAATCGCCTTCTCATCCAGCCCCATCCCAATCGCCCGCACCACCCGCACATGCGTCGGTCGTCCCTGCTCATCCACCACCACCGAAACATACACATCCCCCGAAAACTTCGCCTTCCGAGCCTCCTCCGAAAACTCCGGATCAACCTGGAAAATAACCTGCGGCGCCGAAACCCCACCCCCCACCTGCATCACACCTCCGCCATCATTCCCACCCGTCCCCGGCCCAAAGCCATTCCCATCACCACTTCCAACGCCTCCACCCCGCCCATTCCCCAGCGAAAACCCCTTCAGCGTCGACGCAGGCGAGCCCATATCCGGCATCTTGTTATCCGCCATCTTCAGATCCTGCTGCACCACCACCGTCGGCTCAACCGCCAGCTTCGGCGCGATCATCGGCGGCGCCTTCGGAGCCAGCACCTGCTCCTGCGCGAACTTCGGCAGATGCCCCTGCGTCACCGCCGACTTGTCCGGCTGCCCACCACCACCACCGCTCAAATCCCTCTTCCGAGCCACCGGTAACGGCGGCACAATCTCCACCGCCGCCACGTTCTTCCCAATACTCCGTTGCGTCATCACCTTCACCGAAGCCACTGCCAGCAGCATCGCCAACACCAGCCCATGCGCTCCCACCGCCATCCACATCGACGCCCCACTCCTCGCCGTCTTCACCCTCTCCGCAAACGCAAACGGCCTCACCTCAGGCGTCTCCGCCTGCGCCAGCCGCGCCCGCAGCCGCTGCTCCAAACCCTTCGGAGCCGCCACCAAAACCCGCTCCCGCAACACACCCGCAAGCAGCCCGTCGAAATCCCCAAACCCATCCATCACATCGCTCATCGCCGACCTCCAACTTCCTGCCCAACCCTCATCTCAAACGCCTGCCTCAACTCCGCCCTCGCCCGCATCAACCTCGTCCTCACCGTTCCCTCCGGAATCCCCATCACCAACCCCACCTCCCGCGAGCTCAACTCCTCCATCGCCGAAAGCAACAGCGGCTCCCGCAACTCCACCGGCAACTCCTCGATCAACTCATGCAGCAGCGCCCGCTCATCCATCTCCGCCGCCCGAACCTCCGGCGTCGCTCGCCCATCCACAACCCGCAGCTCCGCCCCATCCTCTGCACTCACCTGCCGAGCCATCTTCCGGTCCAGCGCCGTCCTCCAAACCACCCGCGCCAGAAACGCCCGCTCATCCTGCATCTGCCGCCACGCCTCGCCCCGATACAGCTTCAACAGCGCATCCTGCACCGCGTCCTCTGCATCCTGCGGATGCCGCAGCAAACTATGCGCCACCCGATAAAGAAACGCCGCATGGCTCTCAACGATCCGCGAAAACACCGCGTCCCGCGCCATCGCCTCATCCTTCGACTCTTCCGAAAACCCCATCTTCTGCCGCAGCATCCCTGGCCCTTCACATACCAAGACCGCCGCCAACCCAAAACCGTTCACCCAATCCCAACTTTATTTCTCGCCCCCAATACAAAAGGGCCACCCCAACCGCGGGCGACCCTCCATCTTTCTGGACCCTGGGCCTTAAACCCTGGGCCCTGCTTCAATGAGCATCCAGCTCAATCTTCCCCACAATCCGCGGCGGCCGTTTCAGCAGAAACACCAGCGGCAGCAGCAGCGCCAGCACATAAGCAAACATCCGGTACTGATCCATATACGCCAGCAGCGAAGCCTGCTCCTGCACCTTGCCATAAAGCAACGCCATGGACGCATACGCGCTATCCGGAGACGCCCCATGCCGCACCACATTGGTAGCCGTCACATTCGCCGCTAGATACGTCTGGTGCGTCTGCGCCGCGCGCTGCAGGAAGGTCGAAGACAGCGCAATCCCGATGCTCCCACCCTCATTCCTCACCAGCGCATAGATCCCCGCCGCATTACTGCTCTGGTCCGCCGGCAAAAACCGGAACATGATCGTGCTCAGCGGCACTGTCGTCATACCCAGGCCCATAATCTGTAGCACCCGGGGCCACACGAGGTTCGATTCGCTCATCTGCAAATTGCCCAGCGACATCCACCATGTAGCCAGCGTAATCGTCACCAGACCCACAAAGATCATCCGCCGAGCATCCAGTCCCCTGCTCAGCGCCCAACCCACAATCGGCACCTCAATCATCGTCACCAGCCCGGCAGGCGAGACCGCCAGCCCAGCCGTCGTCGCGCTATAACCCATCAACTCCTGCATAAACTGCGGCAGCAAAAACGTCGTCGCATACAGCGCCGTATAGAGTCCCAGCACAATCACGCAGCACATTGCAAAGTTGCGTTCCTTCAGCAACCGCAGGTTCACCACCGGGTTCTTCACATGCAGCTCCCACGCAATCGCACCCACAATCGCAAACAACGCAATCGCCGCGCTCCACCCAATAAACGAAGACCCGAACCAATCCAGCTCCTGCCCGCGATCCAGCACAATCTCCATTGCCGCCAGCCCAATCGCAATCAGCCCCAACCCCATGCCGTCCACATGCAGCTTCTTGCCCTTCGCCGCCAGCCGCTTCGCCGTCAGCGCAATCGGATCAACCAGCACCATCCGCGTAAAGAACGCGCACAGGATGCCCACCGGAATGTTGATGTAAAAGATCCACCGCCACGAGTAGTTATCCGTAATCCACCCACCCAGCGTCGGCCCCAGTACCGGCGCGCACAAGATCGCAACCGTATACACCGCCATCGCCATCCCGCGCTTCTCACCCGGAAACGCATCCGCCAGAATCGCCTGCACGGAGGGCTGCAACCCGCCGCCAGCTAAACCCTGCAACACGCGAAACACCACCAGCATCGCCAGCGTAGGAGCGATCCCGCAGCACGCCGAAAACACCGTAAACATCACCACTGAAATCAGATAAAAGTTCTTCCGCCCAATCACACTGGAGATCCATCCGCTAATCGGCAGAATGATCGCATTCGCCACCAGGTAGCTCGTCAACACCCACGTGCTCTCATCCTGCGAAGCCGACAAACTACCCGCAATATGCGGCAGCGCCACGTTCGCAATCGAGGTATCGAGCACCTCCATGAACGTACCCATCGTCACCACCAGCGCAATAATCCACGGATTGAATATCCGCGGCTCACCCGGTATCTGCAACGCACCGCCACGCTCCGGCCGCGGCGAAAGCACCACCCCCGGCTCAAACTCCGGCGCACTCTCCGATAGTGAATCTTCCGCTCGATCTAGAACTGACTCAACAGTCACAAAAATGACTCCACAGTCATTAGAGCGTCCAACCCACCCCCGGATTCACCAAAAGCGCATTTCTGCACACCACAACTCTGGGTGCCCTACCCTTTCACGCTCTTTGTGAAAGGGTGGGGTATCGAGCAAAGCTCGACCGCTCTCCCTTGCCCCACCCCAAAAGCTGTCATCTCGACCGAAGCGCAGCGAAGTGGAGAGATCCCCGCATTGGCTCTCTTTCGTACTGGCACAATCAGGGACCCCCGGGGGGGTATACTCTCCTCAACCTCGCACAACCCCATCTGCTAACGTGGATTCCGTGGCCACCACCCGCAAACAAGCCCTAACCGACCTCCGCCGCCGCGAGATCCTCGCCGCCGCCATCAAGGCCTTCGGCAAAAAGGGCTTCGCCGCAACCTCCGTCGACGACATCGCCGCCGCCGCCAAAATCGCCAAGGGCACCCTCTACCTCTACTTCCGCTCCAAGGAAGACATCTACGCCACCGCCGTGCAGCAGGCCATCCGCCAACTACAAACCGTCGTAGCCGAACGCGTAGCCGCAACAGACGGCGTCCGCAACAAGCTCGCCATCACCATCGCCATCCGCCTCGAATTCTGGCTGGACCACCAGAACCTCTACCGCCTCATCATCACGGTGGGCCGCGAACAAAAACACCGCCGCCAAACCAACGACGTCCTCCGCGCCGGCCACGACGCCTTCGTAACCATCCTGCAAGAGGCCGTAGCCATCGGCGAGATCAAATCCCAACCCTACGAAGCCTTCGACTCCCTCGCCTGGGCCATCCTCGACATGATCCGCGGCTGCAACGAACGCCGCCTCGACAACCAAACCACCAACACCCCCCAACAAGACGCCGCCACCATCACCACGATCGCCCTCCAACACCTGGGCCTAAGCAATATTTAACTGCGCCGTCATTCTGAGCGAAGCGAAGAATCTCCGTATTCTCCCGCTCTTTGCTCGCGCCACCCCAATTTGTCATCCTGAGCGAAGTGGCTCGCGCCCTTTGCGAGCCACGCAGACGAAGGACCCGCCACACCGCTAACATCCCTCAGCCCTCTACCCCTTCAACCACAAAGACAAAGGCCGGGCATCCACCCGGCCTTCGTTTTATTCACTATTCACTCGCACTTACTGCCCCTCATTCGCCTTGATAAACGCCGCCGTCCGGTCATGCAGTCCATGCAGCGCCTCTTCGTTCACATAGACCATGTGTCCCGTCGGGAAGAACTTGTAGTCGATATTCTTCTGCAACTCTTGCGGAATCGGCAGGTGCTTCATCTCATACGTCGCCCCGAAGTACAGCGTCCCCAGGTCGAAGTATCCACCCATCAACAGCACCTTCATCTTCGGGTTAGCCTTCATCGTCATGGCCAGGTCGGTCATCACGTTGGTGTTGGCCTCCGCCGGTCCCATGCCCGGAATGTTGTGCTTCATACTCCAGTCCCATCCCGGCTCGCGTGCGTTGTCCTTGTAGGTCATGTTCTGCCCAAACTTCAACTCCGTCCGCGCATACGCATTGATCCCCGCCAGATAAGCCGACCCGATCGACTGCGTAAACGGATCGTAATCCGCATCCCGCGACAGCGGATCGAACGCCGGTCCTTGGTACCGCGAATCCAACCGTCCCGTTGTGATCCCCGCATCATTCTGCAGGTACTTCGAGAACTCACCACCCGTCAGCCTCAGGTCCGCTTTGATCCACAGCGACGCCGGAATGCCCGTGTAGCTCTCCAGCTTCGCCGCCACAGCCGCCTTGCGACCCGCATCCAGGTCCGAGCCCTGCAACAACGCGCTCGCATACTCGCCTAGCGCATAAGCCTCCACCTCATGCAGAAACGGCGCCAGCTCCGCCGGCTGATTGGGCACCTTGTGGTGATACCACGCCGTCGCCGCAAAGCTCGGCAACGCCTGAAAGATGCCATTCTCCGTACCCGGATTGCCATCCGAGCCATCGGCCGTATCGTCAAAGCTCAAAATCTGGCTCAGCAACACCACCCCATTAAGATCCACGCCGCTGTTGGCCAAATCCAGCGACAGCACCGCATCGCGTGTCGTCCCATAGCTCTCGCCAAACAGGAACTTCGGAGAGGTCCAACGATCGTACTTCGTCAGGAACCGGCGAATGAAGCGGTCAAACGCCGCGGCATCTTCATCCACACCATAGAAAGACTTGTTCGCATCCTTGCCCAGCACCCGGCTGAATCCCGTCCCGGGAGCATCGATAAACACCAGGTCGCTCGCATCCAGCAGGCTGTACTGGTTCGACACCAGCTTGTAAGGGCCGCCCGCATCATGCTGCGTATCGGTCGTCACAACGCGCTTCGGCCCAAAGCTGCCCATGTGCAGATACATCGTCGCCGACCCCGGCCCGCCGTTATACAGAAACGTAATCGGCCGCGTCCCCGGCGTCTCCCCCTTCGCAAAATATGCCGTATAAAACATCCGCGCCGTCGCCGGCTGAT
>Ga0302313_10002924_pt1 | contig 11533 bp, 9 predicted proteins | sample III_Palsa_N2_2_FD_200454 | JGI IMG/M metagenome (GOLD analysis project Ga0302313, IMG submission 200454) | Peat permafrost microbial communities from Stordalen Mire near Abisko, Sweden - III_Palsa_N2_2 | ecosystem: Environmental > Terrestrial > Soil > Palsa > Peat permafrost | place: Sweden...
ACGCAGGTTTCGTCGATATCCAGGTCGTCGCGGTCGATGCGGGCGTGAAAGTCCTCGATGTTGTCGAAGACCACGGCACGGCCGCGGTGCTGCAGCAGCTGCGGCGAAGCCGCCGAGGGCTTGATGATGGCGCCGTTGGGCGCCAGGTTGCCGTACAGCACGGCGATGCCGGCCTCGGCCTTGACCGGCTGCTCCAGGGTCTTGATCACTTCGCGGTTGTAGCACGGCGCCGCGGCGATGTTCTCACCGATGGTCTTGCCGTTCACGGTCAGCGCGTCGAGATGCAGATGCTGCGACATTTCGCGCATCACTGCCGGCAGGCCGCCAGCGTAGTAGAAGTCTTCCATCAGATACTGCCCGGAGGGCTGCAGGTTGACCAGGCAGGGCAGAGCCGAGCCGAGCTTGTCCCAGTCGTCCAACTCGAGTTTGACCCCCATGCGGCCGGCGATAGCCAGCAGGTGGATTACCGCATTGGTCGAGCCGCCGATGGCGGCGTTGGTGCGGATGGCGTTCTCGAACGCCTCGCGGGTCAGGATCTGCGACATGCGCAAGTCTTCCTCGACCATCTGCACGATGCGCCGCCCGGTGAGCTGGGCCAGGCGGTTGCGGCGGGTGTCGGCGGCGGGGATGGCGGCGTTTTCCGGCAGCGATATGCCCAGTGCCTCGACCATGCTGGCCATGGTCGAAGCGGTGCCCATGGTCATGCAATGCCCCTTGGAGCGGTGCATGCAGGACTCGGCCTCGGTGAACTCCTGCTGCGTCATCTCGCCGGCGCGCAGCATCTCCGACATCTTCCACACGCCGGTGCCGGAGCCGATGTCGCGGCCGCGGAACTTGCCGTTGAGCATCGGCCCGCCGGACAGGCCGATGGTGGGAATATCGCAGCTGGCCGCGCCCATCAGCAGCGAGGGCGTGGTCTTGTCGCAGCCCATCAGCAGCACCACGCCGTCGAGCGGATTGCCGCGGATCGACTCCTCCACGTCCATGCTGGCCAGGTTGCGGAACAGCATGGCGGTGGGGCGGATCTGGGTTTCGCCCAGCGACATCACCGGGAATTCGAGCGGGAAGCCGCCGGCCTCGTAGACCCCGCGCTTGACGAACTCGGCCAGCTCGCGGAAGTGGCCGTTGCACGGCGTCAGTTCCGACCAGGTGTTGCAGATGCCGATCACCGGCCGCCCGTCGAACAGGTCGTGTGGGTAGCCCTGGTTCTTGAGCCAGCTCCGGTGAATGAAGCCGTCCCGGTCGGTACGCTTGAACCACGCTTCGCTGCGGCGAAACGGCTTCTTCGAATCGTCCATGTGAATCCGGTTGATGGGCGCGCGGTGGCGCAGGCCCGGTAGCCGGCATCGTAGACGGGGTTATTGATAGTAGGATAATTCTTTTATTGAAGAATCCGATAACAAAAAAGATATACTTTGCGGCGGCCGCACCGCGACGCTTCAGTCGTCGGATTTGAGTTCCACGCCGTAGACGCGGCTGGCATGGGTGCGGATCGCTTTCAGCAGCAGCTGCGCCGCCGGCGACAGCAGGCGGTCGGCGCGGCGGATGATGCCGAAGGCGTCCATGGCACAGGACAGCTGGATCGGCAACACGTCAACCATGCCGTGATCGGCGTAGTAGCGGGCCAGGTCGGCGTCAACCACGGCGATGAAATCGGTCTGCTGCAGCAGCTTGCTGATGAACAGGATGGCGGTGGATTCGACGATGTTGCCGGGGATCGGCAGTCCCGCCTCCTGGAACATCAACTCGAAGCGGTGGCGCAGCACCGAGCCAGTGGGCGGAATCACCCAGCCGGCCTCGATCAGATCCTCCAGCTTCAGGCGCCGCGCCTTGGCCAGCGGATGACCGGGTCGGGCGATGGCGCTGATCGGTTCCTGCGCCAGCCTTTCGTAGCGCAGGTTGGTTTTGTCGTGCCGCTCGAACAGGCGCGCCACGATCATGTCCAGCTTGCCCTGCGCCAACCGTTCCAGCAGAACGTCGCTGGTTTCGATCTGCATGCCGATGCGCATCGACGGATACTCGCGCTTGACCGAGGCGATCGCCGCGGGCAGCAGGCTGATACCCGCGGTGTTGATCGAGCCGACCGAGGCGGTGCCGAAGCGGCCCGCCTTGAGCGCCTCCACTTCCTCGCGCGCCTCGCCCAGGCTGGTCAGCGCCATGCGGGCATGGCGGATCATCGCCTCGCCGTACCAGGTGGGACTCATGCCGCGCGGCAGGCGGTCGAACAAGGTGACGTCGAGCGCGTCCTCCAGGTCCTTGAGCAACTTCGACGCGGCCGGCTGGGACATGTGCAGGATTTCGGCGGCGCGGTGGATATTACCCTCGTCGCCCAGGGCGACCAGCAGCAGCAGCTGACGCATGCGCAGGCGCGCCGGAAGGAACCAGGGGGATTTGGAGCTCATGTGCCATCTCCTCGAAGAGATAGATATTAGGTTATCAGTGCGGCCCACAATGTCATTTGTAGTATATCGGTTGTGTTTTCACAATAAGCACACGACTTATGCCCGCGAGGATTGCCCATGCCGCTGGACCGCCGTGATTTTCTCAAGGCCGGCGCTGCCGGCCTGGCGGCGCCCTGGCTGGCCCGCGGCGCGGCGCCGGCGTTCCGGCCGGAATGGTCGTCGCTGGCCCATTACCGGGTGCCGGAGTGGTTCCGCGACGCCAAGTTCGGCATTTGGGCGCACTGGAGCGCGCAGTGCGTGCCGGAGCGCGGCGACTGGTACGCGCGCCTGATGTACCTGCAGGGCAGCCCGTTCTACGACTATCACGTCAAGACCTACGGCCACCCCAGCCGCTTCGGCTTCATGGAGATCGACAACCTGTGGAAAGCCGAGCGCTGGGAGCCGCAGCAGCTGATGCAGCTGTACCGCAAGGCGGGGGCAAAATACTTCGTCGCCCTGGCCAATCATCATGACAATTTCGACGCCTACGATTCCAGCCACCATGCCTGGAATTCGGTGCGCATCGGCCCACGCAAGGACATCGTCGGCACCTGGGCCGGCATCGCCCGGGAGCAGGGTCTGCGCTTCGGCGTCAGCGTGCACGCGGCCCACGCCTGGCACTGGTGGCAGACCGCCTATGGCTATGACGGCGAGGGCCCGCTGGCCGGCGTGCGCTACGATGCCGCCACCCTGACCAAGGCCGACGGCCAGGGCAAGTGGTGGGAGGGACTGGACCCGCAGGACCTCTACACCGGGGCGAACATGGCCATGCCCGACGGCATCCGCGGCATCCAGGCGGTGCAGGACTGGCATGCCAAACACGATGGCGTCTGGACCGAGCGGCCGCCGTCGCACAATCCGCGCTTCGTCCGCAGCTGGTCGCTGCGCTGCCGCGACCTGATCGACAAGTATCGGCCGGATCTCGTCTACTTCGACGACAACCAGCTGCCGCTGGGCCAGGCCGGGCTGGATATGGCGGCCTACTACTACAACGCCGGCCTGGCCTGGAACGAAGGCCGACTTGAGACGGTGATCAACGGCAAGAACCTGCAGCCCCACCAGCGCACCGCGCTGGTGGAGGACGTCGAACGCGGCTACAGCAGCTCGCTGCGGCCGCTGCCCTGGCAGAGCGATACCTGCATCGGCAACTGGCACTACGACCGCGAGCTGTACCTGCGTCACGGCTACAAAAGCGCGACCAGCGTGATCAGCCGCCTGTGCGATGTGGTGTCGAAGAACGGCAACCTGCTGCTGAGCGTGCCGCTGCGCGGCGATGGCAGCATCGACGATGACGAGCTCGCCATCCTGGGCGAGTTGGCGGCGTGGATGGAGGTGAACGGTGCGGCGATCTTCGGCACCCGGCCGTGGACCGACTACGGCGAGGGACCGACCCAGGTCAAGCAAGGCATGTTCGGCGAGACCGCGGTGGGGCCGTTCACGCCGCAGGACATCCGCTTCACCACCGGCGGTGCAATCCTGTACGCGCTGGTACTGGCGCCGCTGCGGCAGCCGTCCCTGACCATCCGTTCGCTCGGCACGCAGCGGGCCGGGCGCATCGAGCGGGTGGAGCTGCTGGGTACGGCACAGCCGCTGAACTACCGCCGCGGCGAAGACTCGCTGGTGATCGATCTGCCGGAGAACATGCCGACCAGCCCGGTCAGCGCCCTGCGCATTTCCGGCCAGGGACTGGTGTGAAAGGGTCTGCCCCGAAGGCTGGCGCAATCAGGCGGCCGGCGCCGGCGGCATTTCGCCGGCCGGGGTGAAGCAGTAGCTGATGCTGCGCGAGTAAGTGGCGCCGGGCCGCAGCACGATATCCGGAAAGGCGGGCCGGTTCACCGCATCGGGAAAATCCTGTGGTTCCAGGCAGATGCCGCTGCCGGGATCGGCATAGTGCCGCGGCAGGCCGTGGCCGCCGTAGAGCTGCAGCGCCGGGGCATCGCTGAGGATCCGCATGCGCACGCCGCTGTGCGGCGAGTACAGTTCCGCCGCCACATCCGCAGCGGGCTCCAGCACCAGGCAATGATCGTAGCCGCCGGCGATGTGGAGCTGCGGGTGGCCTTGCCGCAGTCCCGCAGCCAGCGTTCGAGGCTGGCGGAAATCCAGGGGGCTGGCATCGACCGGCGCCAGCGCGCCGGTGGGCAGCAGCGCCTCGTCCACCGCAAGAAAATGCGCCGCCGGAACGCGCAGCAGCTGCTCGGATGCATGGACCTGCGGTTCCCCCGCAAGGTTGAAATAAGGGTGATAACTGAGGTTGAGCGGAGTGGGCGCATCGCAGCGAGCGCTGAAGCGCAGGCTCAGGCGCCGGCGCGAGATGGAGAACTCGGCGACCGTGTCCAGGTTCCCCGGATAGCCTTCTTCGCCGGCCGGGGAGCGGTAGAACAGCCGCAACCACGGCCGCTCCCCGCCGTGCGCCTCCACCACCTGCCAGGCCTGCTTGCCGAAGCCGGCGGCGCCGCCGTGCAGATGATTGAGGCCCTCGTTGGCGGTGAGCGGATAGCCGCGTCCGTCGAGCTGGAAACGGGACGCGGCGATGCGGTTGGCGCAGCGGCCGATGATGCAACCCTGGTAGCTGCGGTCCTGCCGGTAGGTGGGCAGGTCCGGCAGGCCCAGCACCAGCTCGCGGCGCTGGCCCGCGACCGGCAGGCTCAGGCTGCGCAGGATGCCGCCATAGCTGAGGATTTCGGCGCGCAGCTCGCCGCTGTCGAGGACGATGCTCTCGATGGCGCGGCCGTCGGGCAGCGTACCGAAAGGACGCCTCACGGCGCCGGCAAGGGGGTTTCTTTTTTCGCCCCTTCGACGGCCCCGGCGCGCGGTCGCTTCCACACTTCCTGCATCGCCTCCAGGCTGCGGCCCGCCGTCTCCGGCACCCAGCGCCACATGAACAGGGCGGCGAGCAGGCTCATGCTGCCGTACACCCAGTAGGCGAAGCCGTGGTTGAACAGCGCGTTGAGGGTGCTGTTGCTGTCGATGACCTTGAACGACCAGGACACCAGCAGGTTGGCGATCCATTGCGCCGCCACCGCGATCGACATGGCCTTGCCCTTGATCGCGTTGGGGAAGATTTCCGACAGCAGCACCCACACCACCGGTCCCCAGGAAAAGGCGAAGCCGGCGACGTAGGCGAGCATTGCCAGCAGCGCGCCGATGCCGAGCTGGTGGGTGGCGAACAGGGTGCCGAGGGAGAGCATCGACGCCGCCATCACCAGCGCGCCGGCGATCATCAGCGGCTTGCGGCCAAGGCGGTCCACCGTGGCGGTGGCGAACAGCGTCGAGGCGACGTTGACCACGCCCACGATCACCGTCTGCAGCATGGCGCTGTCGTTGCTCGCACCCATGTTCTTGAACATCAGCGGCGCGTAGTACAGCACCGCGTTGATGCCGACGAACTGCTGGAACACCGACAGCAGGATGCCGACCACGATCACCGTCGCGCCGAACGACAGCAGCCGCGTGTCGCTCACCTTCAGGCTGGCCTTGATGTCGTTGTGCGTCGCCTGCAGCTGGGTCTCGCCCAGGCGCTCCAGCACCTGCAAGGCTTCGGTATCGCGCTGCTTCATCACCAGCCAGCGCGGCGAGTCCGGCACACCGACCAGCAGCCCCAGGAAAGCGCAGGCGGGCAAGGCCTCGGAGGCGAACATCCAGCGCCAGCCGAAGTCGTGGAGCCAGGCTTCATCGCCCTGCTTGGCGATGACCCAATTGACGAAGTACACCACCATCATGCCGCAGACGATGGCGATCTGGTTGAACGACACCAGGCGGCCGCGCGACTCCTTGGGAGCGATTTCGGCGATGTACAGCGGCGACACCATCGAGGCGATGCCGACGCCGACGCCGCCGATGATGCGGTACAGGTTGAACGGCAGCAGGGCCTGCGCGCCCATGTGGCCGATCGCGCCGAGGCCCAGTTCCGGCAGCGCCGAGCCGACCGAGCAGAGCAGGAACATCAGCGCCGCGAACATCAGGGTCCGCCGGCGGCCGAAACGGTCGGCCAGCAGACCGGCCATGGCGCCGCCGAAGACACAGCCGAACAGCGCGCTGGAAATGGTCAGGCCGGACAGGCTGGAACGCGCGGTCTCCGACAACTGCAGCGGGTCGATGAAGTTGGCGTCGATCGAACTGATCGCGCCGGAAATCACCGCCGTGTCGTAGCCGAACAACAGACCGCCGAGCGTGGCGATCAGCGTCAGCTTGGCGGTGAGTAGCGAAACGTGGGGCTGGCTCACTATGGGTTCTCCTCCGAAAATCGATTGGCGTTGCGACGCCGTTGTTATATGAGTGTGCCGCGGCCGCGCGGCCCGATGCTCAGGGCCGGGATTGGCGCGCGCGCAGCGCCCGGCGTGCGAGCTGGCGTGCCGCGGGCAGCCGCGGCCGGTCCAGTTCGAAGCGCAGCATCTCCCAGCGGCCGGCATAGGGACACCACAGGGCGTACCAGCACTCCTGCTGGTAACGGCCGGCGATCCAGGCCTCTTCGCACAGCGCCACTACACGATCGCCGAGATCCGGGCTGGAGTGCAACTGCACGCCTTCCTGGGCAAAGATGTCGCCCGGCGGCAGTGCCAGCGACTGGCCGGCGTAAAAGCCGTGCAGCACCGGCCAGGCGGAGGTGGCGCGCCCGCCGGACCGCCGCAGCAGGGATCTCAAGGCTGCGATCACGCCGCCGCGGCGCCGCGGCGGCATGGTCTTCCGCGATCTGCCGGATGCCTGATCCGGGCTTTGCTGCCACAGTGCATTTTGCATAAAGCGATCCTGTCGAAACGGGGCCGAGGACGACTCAGCCGTAGGCGACCGGCACTGGGACTAGTCCCGGTGTGTCGGTGTTGAAGGCGAACAGTGCGCCGGCCTGCGGCTGATCGAGCAGCTGCGCATCCGACAGGCCGTTGCGGGCGGTGGTGGCGTAGACCGTGCGCAGATCGTTGCCGCCGAACGCGACCTTGGTGACATTGGCGCAGGGAAATTGCACGAAATGCAGGAGCGTTCCATCAGGCGAGTAGCGCCGCACACCCCAGCCGCCCCACAGGCCGACCCATAGGCAGCCCTCGGCATCCATCGCGGTGCCGTCCGGGAATCCCGCTGCGGGCTCGATCCGGATCAGCGGGCGTTTGCGCAGCAGTTGACCGTCGGCTTCCACGTCGAAGGCATAAATCGCGCGCTCCAGCGTATCGGTGTGGTATAGCGTGCGCCCGTCGGGGCTTAGTGCCGGGCCGTTGGTGATCACCATGCCGTCGTCCAGCCGCCGCGGCTGGCCGGCGCCGGTCCAGCAGTAGAGGGCGCCACTGGGCCGCATCTCGGTGTCGTCCATGGAGCCGAACCAGAGCCGGCCCTGCGCATCGGCGCAGGCGTCGTTGAGGCGGTTGCCGAGCCGGTTGGTTTCCAGCTCCAGGATCGGCCGGAACCGGACCTGCTGTGGATCGAAGTGATGCAGCCCGCCCGGCAGGCCGACCACCAGGCCGCCGCCGCGCGCCGGCAGGGCAAAGCCGGGCTGGTCGGGGGCGACGAAGCAGCCGGTCTCGCGGGTCAGCGGATTGAAGCGATGCAGGCGGCGCTTCTTGATATCGGTGAACCACAAGACCCGCTCGCGGGCGCACCACACCGGGCCTTCGCCGAGTTCGGCGTTGAGCGGCCACAGGCACTCTGGCGGCATCGCTCTAGCGCCAGCCCGCGTCGACGAAATAGGAATGGCCGGTGCACATGCGGCCTTCGTCGGCGGCGAGGAACAGCACCATCGCCGCCACGTCGGCCGGCAGCACGCGGCGCTTCAGGCACTGCTGTTCCAGGATGCGCGCCTCCTCCTCGGGCTTGTGCCACAGGCGTATCTGGCGCGGTGTACGGACCGCGCCCGGGATGACGCAGTTGACGCGGATGTCGTGCGGGCCGAGGTCGCGTGCCAGGGCGCGGGTCATGCCTTCGATGCCGGCCTTGGCGGTCTGGTACAGCACCAGCTCCGGCAGCGCCAGGTGCCAGGACACCGAGCCGAAATTGATGATGGCGCCGCCGCCGTTGGCGCGCATGCCGGGCACCACCGCCTGCGCGCAGAACAGCAGGTGGCGCAGGTTGACCGCGATGCGCTCGTCCCAGTACTCCGGGGTGATTTCCTCGAGTTTGTGGCGGTCGTCGTTGGCGGCGTTGTTGACCAGCACCGCGATCGGCCCGGCGCGTTCGACGATGCCGGCGAAGCAGGCTTTGACCGCCGCCAGGTCCTTCAGGTCGCAGCGCAGGAACTGCGGCGCCGGCTGGCCGGCGGCGAGCGCCGCCTCCAGCTCACGCGATTCCGCTTCCGCCACGTCAAGGAAGAACACGCGGGCGCCCTGGCGGACGAAGGCCTCGGTCACCGCCGCGCCGATGCCGGAGCCGCCGCCGGTGACGACCACGGTCTTGCCGCGCAGGGAGGGGTAGCTGGCGGACATGTTCAGGACCAGGAGTAGGCGGTCTTGATCTGGGTGTAGAACTCGACCGCGGCGTAGCCCTGTTCGCGCTGGCCGTAGCTCGATTTGCGGCTGCCGCCGAACGGCACGTGGTAATCGACTCCCGCCGTCGCCAGGTTGACCATCACCATGCCGGCGCGGACCGAGCGCTGGAAGTGGCGCGCATGCTTGAGCGAGTTGGTGACGATGCCGGCGGACAGACCGAACTCGCCGGCGTTGGCCAGCGCCAGTGCTTCCTCGTAGTCCTTCACCCGCACCACGCTGGCCACCGGGCCGAACACTTCCTCGCGGTTGATGCGCATGTCCTGGCTGGTCTCGGTGATCAGCGCCGGGCTCATGTAGTAGCCGGGCGTGGCCAGGCGCAGGCGCTGGCCGCCGGTGAGCAGGCGGCCGCCCTCGCTCTGCGCCAGATCGACGTAGCGCAGGTTCTGTTGCAGCTGCTCGGCGGTCACCGCCGGGCCCATCTGGGTCTGCGGGTCGAGCGCGTCGCCGACGCGCAGTGCTTCCAGCCGCGCGACGAGCGCGGCGACGAAGCGGTCGTGGATGCCGGCGCTGACGATCAGGCGGCTGGAGGCGGTGCAGCGCTGGCCGGTGGCGAAGTAGGAACCATCGAGGGCGATCGCTACGGCGCGCTCGAGGTCGGCGTCGTCCAGCACCACCAGCGGATTCTTGCCGCCCATTTCCAGCTGCACCCGCGCCTGGCGCGCCACTGCCGCCGCCGCCACGCTGTGGCCGACGCGCTGCGAGCCGGTGAAGGAAATGCCGTCGACGCCGGGATGGCGGACGAGGGCCTCACCCGCATCGCTGCCGCCGAACACCAGGTTGAACACGCCGGGCGGCACGCCGGCTTCATAGATGATCTCGGCCAGCGCCGCCGCGGTGGCGGGCGTGGGGCCGGCCGGCTTGAGCACCACGGTGTTGCCAAAGGCCAGCGCCGGCGCGGTCTTCCAGGCGGGAATCGCGATCGGGAAGTTCCACGGCGCGATCAGGCTGAACACGCCGACCGCCTGGCGATAGGTCTGGATCTCCACGCCGGGCCGCACCGAGTCCAGGTTCTGGCCGTGTCGGCGCAGCGCCTCGCCGGCGAAGTACTTGAAGATGCGTCCGGCACGGGCGGTCTCGCCGATGCCTTCGGCCAGGGTCTTGCCTTCTTCGCGCGACAGCAGGCGGCCGATTTCCTCGCGCCGCTTGAGGATCGTCTCGCCGATGCGGTCGAGGCAGTCCGAGCGCAGCTCCGGGCTGGCCTCCGACCAGGCCGGAAAGGCCTGGCGCGCCGCCTGCACCGCGGCGTCGACCTCGGCCTGGCCGCCGGCGGGAAAGCGCGCCACCACGTCGTCGGTGTTGGAAGGATTGAGGCTGGCGTGCGGCGTTTCGGCGCTGACGCGCTCGCCGCCGATGAAATGATGCAGGGCCGAAGTCATGACAGTGTGGATTCCGGTTGGGGCAGACGCGAGCGCAGCAGCCCGCGCGCCGAGAGGTTGTTCATCAGGGCGCTGACGCCGAAGGTCCAGGGCGGTGCGTTCTCGCAGTGCAGCACCTGGTTCTCCAGGGTGCCGAGGCGCGGCGTCGAAACCCGCACCACGTCGCCGGTCTTGTGGGTGAAGCCGCGGCCGGGCGCATCGCGATCCTCGACCGGCGCGAACATGGTGCCGAGGAACAGCGCGAAGCCGTCCGGGTACTGGTGATGCTTGCCCAGGGTCTGGCCGATCAACTGCAGCGGATCACGGCTGATCTGGTCCATCGAGCACGCGCCGTTGAGGCGGAAGCCGTCTTCGCCCTGCACCTCGAGCCGGATCACCGCCTGGCGCACGTGATCCATGGTGAAGCCGCGGTCGAACAGGCGGATGAACGGGCCGAGCGCGCAGGAGGCGTTGTTGTCCTTGGCCTTGGCCAGCAGCAGTGCGCTGCGTCCCTCGAAGTCGCGCAGATTCACATCGTTGCCCAGGGCGGCGCCGCGCGGCCGGCCCTGGCCGTCGCAGATCACCACCACCTCGGGCTCGGGGTTGTTCCAGTGGGAATCCGAACGCACGCCGATATGCGCGCCCCAGCCGACCGCGGACAGCAGCGGGCACTTGGTGAAGATCTCGGCGTCCGGGCCGATCGCCACTTCCAGGTACTGTGACCACAGGCCGTCGCTGACCAGCGCGTCCTTCAGGCGCGCCGCCTCGGCCGAACCCGGCGCCACTGCGTGCAGGTCGGCGCCGACACGCGCCGCCAGCGCCGCACGGATCGAGCGGGCCTGGCCGGCGTCGCCGCGGGCGCGTTCCTCGATCACCCGCTCCACTGCGGATACGGCGAAGGTGACACCGCTGGCCTTGACGCACTGCAGGTCGATCGGCGCCAGCAAGCGCGCCGCCGCCGCTGCGCCAGTGTCCCAGGCGCGGCGCAGTTCGAGCTGGGCCAGCGGGCCAACGCTGCTGCCGGCGGCTTCGGCGCCGGGCTCGCAGCGGTTGAGCAGGTCGGCCACGGTCGGCGCGGCGGCGGAAACATCGGTGACCACGCCGCGACGGATCAGCACCGGCGTTGGACCGGAACCGAAATCGATGCGGCCAAGCAGTGTCGCGTCCTGCCAATCCTCCGGCAGGAGCTGTTCAAGCACAGTGGCGGGCTGCTGCGCCATCGATTCGATCTCCCCCTGTCCAGCGTTGCGGACCGGTCATTATGTTGATG
>Ga0302313_10002925_pt1 | contig 11530 bp, 9 predicted proteins | sample III_Palsa_N2_2_FD_200454 | JGI IMG/M metagenome (GOLD analysis project Ga0302313, IMG submission 200454) | Peat permafrost microbial communities from Stordalen Mire near Abisko, Sweden - III_Palsa_N2_2 | ecosystem: Environmental > Terrestrial > Soil > Palsa > Peat permafrost | place: Sweden...
GTCTCCGGAATCTCATCCGCCGAGTCCACCGCATACAGATACGCCATCAGCGGCATCGCCACCCAATCGTACGTACCGATCCCGTCATAGCGGCTGATCACCACACCCAACTCGCCTTCACGGCAAGGCCGCAGCTCAATCGGAGACGCCGCGCAAACATGGTCCAGATAGATCGCCGAATGCCCCGCCGGATCGAACTTCCCCAGCTTCCCATAAGGCTGCTCCAGCAGCACGGCCACCGACGCATGCGCCGCGGCACACGCCACAGCAGCCATCACTCCCCCAGCTAGTGCTTTCCCCGGGGCGCCGAACCTTCGGTACCTTGCCTGAGCTCGCATTGCCGTCACCTGAAACGCCGTTCCCTTGAAACGTCGCCGCTGTTCAGCCCCTGTCCTGCGCCGCGTCTTTCAGGAGCACACCACCACTTACTCCATTAAACGACATCTTCCCGCAAAATGTCGCGTTAAAAACGCGCGAAATCTTTGCGCGATAATCTCCTTAGATGCAACTTGCAGCCAGCAACGAAAAAAATCTCACCCTCGCCATCACCGGGGCCAGCGGCGTCCTCTTCGCCCGCGAAATGCTTCGCGCCCTCGACGCAGACCCCCGTGTCTCCCGCATCCACCTCGTCGTCAGCCCCAGCGCTCTCCGCGTCCTCGCGGAGGAGTCCGCCATCAGCGGCCGCAACTCCCTTGTGGAAAAGCTGCTCGGCCAAAGCTCCTCCAAGATCACGCAACTCGCCCACGAAGACGTCGGCGCTCCCATCGCCAGCGGCTCTTACCCCTGCGACGGCATGATCGTGCTGCCCTGCTCCATGGGCACCCTCGCCGGCATCAGTCACGGCCTCGCCCAAAACCTCATCGAGCGCGCCGCCGACGTTTGCCTCAAGGAACACCGCACCCTCATCCTCTGCGTCCGCGAGACCCCCTTCAACCTCATCCATATCCGCAACATGGCCGCCGCCACCGAAGCAGGAGCCACCATCTTCCCCCTCATCCCCACCTTCTACAACCACCCTCAGACCATCGACGACATCGCCCGCAACTACGTCGCCCGCGTCCTCCAGCACATCGGTCTCCCCCAGCCCGGAGCCTTTACCTGGGGTGCGGACTCAAAGCACCTCGCCGAGTAGCCGTATCCCCTCCCGAATCTCCCGCTCATTCATCCGCGAGTAACCCAGCACCACCCCCACCCGCGAAGGCCGCGTCAAAAAGCAGTGCCCCACCCCATAAACTCCCACGCCCTTCGCCGCCGCCTGCGCCACAATCGTCTTTTCCGCAATCCGCCGCTTCGGCCATAACACCACATGCGCCCCAGACCCCTCACCCGTCACCTCCACCCGCCCTCCCAGATGCCGCTCTATCGCCTCCAATAAAGCCTCACGCCGCCCTGAATTCTTACGCCGCAATCGCCGCAGATACCGCTCATACATGCCGCAGCGGATAAACTCCGCCAGCGTCTGCTGCTCCAATGACGCGGAGTGCAAATCGTTCAACCACTTGGTGGCCCGAAACGCCGGTGCCAGCGACTTCGGCGCAATCAAATAGCCGATCCGCAAGGCCGGAAAAATCGTCCGCGAAAACGTCCCGATATAAACGATTCGCCCCTCGCTATCCAGTCCCTGCATCGACTCCACCGGCCGCCCTTCATAATGAAACTCCCCATCATGATCGTTCTCGACAATTACGGCATTCTTGCGCCGCGCCCATGCCAGCAACGCCAGCCGGCGCGCCAGCGGCAAGATCGCTCCCGTCGGAAACTGGTGTGACGGCGTGACAAACACCAGCCCCGCATTCTCCGGCAGCTTCGCCGGATCGATTCCATCGCGGTCCACCGCCACCGGCACCAACTGCGCGCCCGCGGCCCGCAACACCTCGCGCATGCCGTCATAGTGCGGGTCTTCAATCGCCACGCGATCGCCGCGCTCCACCAACACTCGTGCAATAAGGTCCAGCGCCTGCTGCGACCCATTCACCACGATCACCTCTGCTGGCTCGCACACTACTCCGCGCGATCTCCGCAGATGCGCACAGATCGCCTCGCGCAGCTCCATACTTCCGCTCGCCGGCCCATAGTCGAACTCCCGCACCGGCGCCATCCGCGTATGTCGCATCAATATCCGTCGCCACATCGCAAACGGAAACGTTGCAATATCGCTGCGCCCATACGCAAAGTCATACCGCATCTTCGGCGAAGCTCGCCGCCCTGGAGAGTCCACTTCCCCCACCACATCGGCCGCCGCCTGCCCAAACCGCGATAGCCGGACCTTCGCCTGTTTCTTCTCCTTCGTCTGCACGCCCGCCCGCAGGCCCTCCGCTACATACGTCCCGGAGCCGCAGCGGCCCGTCACAAAACCTTCAGCCAGCAGATGTTCATAAGCCAGCAGCACCACCGTGCGCGATATCCCTAACTGCTCTGCGAGATCGCGCGTAGAAGGTAGACGCTCGCCTGCAGTCAAAGTACCGTTCAGAATCGCCTTCCGCAGACCCGCATACACCTGCCTGAACAGTGGCCCGCTCTTCTTCGAAAGTGGTATCGCTAATTCCATAGAAAGTGGCTCTATGAAAGTACCACAGCAACCCGCATCCTTGATCTGTCGCCGCGCAATACTCCCAACGCGCATGGCAATTGGAGACATCCGATGAAACCGCTTAGCCGAATCCCAGCCTGCCTCTTGCTCACCGCTTTCGCAATCTCACAATCAACTCCCGCCATCGCACAATCGACTCCAGCGTCCACGCCCGCCACATTGCGCGACGGCAGCCATGACTTCGACTTCAACTTCGGCACCTGGCACACCCACATCAAGAGCCTCCAGCATCCACTCTCCGGCTCTCACGACTGGGTCGAACTCGACGGCACCGTCACCGTCCGCAAAGTATGGGACGGCCGCGCCCAACTCGAAGAGATTGAAGCCGGCAACGCCACAGCTCACTTCAAAGGGCTGACCTTATTTCTCTACAATCCCGAGTCGCGCCAATGGAGCCAGGACTTTGCCAACATCAATACCGGTGCCTTAAGCCAGACACCCTTGATCGGCGAGTTCAAAGATGGCCGTGGCGAGCTCTTCGATCAGGAAACATTTAACGGCAGGGCAGTCCTGGTTCGATTTGTTTGGTCCGACATCACTCCGAACTCCCACCATGTCGAACAGGCATTCTCCGCTGACGGCGGCAAGACCTGGGAACCCAACTTCATCGCAAACCTCACCCGGATAGACGAAGCAGTCAACCATGCACACTGACATCCATCGGCGGCCGCTCAATCGCGCTCGATTCCTGGCACACTTGCAGTCTTTGCTCGCATGTAGCCTCGTCATCCTGCAACCGCTTCACGCGCAACAACATGTGGAAGCCTTCGCCGCTGCATCGCACGCGGCTCCCTCGGACGAAGCCGCCGTCTCTGCTGATTCCTCCATCAGCTTGCCCCCACCCATCGCTCGCCAGTCGCTCACCGACGCCTGGTGGACCGGCCCGATACTCGCCGCATCCGCGAATACCCTGCCCCGCGGTCATATCCTGATCGAACCTTATGTCTACGACGTCATCGGCACTCACTCCAGCGAGTTGGGCTCACTCACCTACGCGCTCTACGGCCTCACCGACAAACTGACGGTCGGCACAGTCCCCACCGGCGGCTTCAATCGCGTCAGCGACGGCCTCAGCAGCTCCACCATCGAACTCGGCGACGTCCCCGTGCAGGCCCAGTACCGCCTCACCCAATTTCATCCCGGCAGTTGGATCCCCACATCCTCCATCAATGTATCCGAATCGTTCCCAACCGGGCAGTACGATCGCCTCGGCAACCACCCCAGCGACGGCCTGGGCAGCGGAGCCTTTACCACCACTCTCGCAAGCTACTCCCAGATGTACCTCTGGCTACCCAATCGCCGTATCCTCCGCACCCGCTTCGATGTCTCGGAGGCACTCTCCAGCAACGTGACGGTACAAGACGTCAGCGTCTACAACACCACAGCGGGATTCAGCGGACACGCCAGTCCCGGCAACTCCTTCTTCGCCGACTCCTCCTGGGAGTACAGCGTGACGCGCAGATGGGTAGTCGCGACGGATCTCACCTACCGTCACACCGCCAACACCCGCGTGACAGGAACCAACGGCACATCCAGCATCACCCTTAACTCCGGGTCGAGCGACGCCTTCGGCTTCGCTCCCGCAGTCGAATACAGCTGGAAATCCACCATCGGAATAATCTTCGGTACTCGAGTGATTCCGGCCAGTCACAATACGAACGCCACAATCACCCCGGTAATGGCCATCAACTTCGTCCACTGATCGCGGCCCGAGCCAACTGATAACTGACGCGGCATCATTTCCGCTAGGCTCTACCGCATCTTCGTCAGCGTCCTTATCCCAGCCGCAGGCGCCGGATTCGCCTTCAAAAAATCCGCCGTCGCCGCCGCCACCCGCACCGAGCAAGTCTTCGGCGCAAGATGTCCGCATCCCTGCACAATATCCATCTCCGACTGCGGATCGAGCGCGTGCATCTGCTGCCCCATCGTCAGCGTCAGCCTGTCATCGCTTCCCCATACAATCAGCAGCGGCCTGCTCAGCGAGCCCAGTCGATCATCCAGCAGGTCCTTCCCCGTCTGCATCGAAGCCATACTACGGTCCACGATCCACTGGTTCTCCGCAAATGTCCGCAGCACGTCCCGCCGCACAAATTGCGGAAGCGGCTTGGCATGCGGCTCCAGCAGATCGGCCAGCCTCTGTAGCGAGTCCCCATCCGTCGGATGAAACAGCGTCGTACCGCGCAGCGGCTCATAGCGGAGTCCCACAGCGCCGTACACCACCACCCGGTCCACCAGCTCCGGATGGTCCAGCGCCAGCTTCAGCACGATCCACCCACCCATCGACGCCCCACCAACATCGGGCCGCTGTAGCCCCAGCGAGCGGATGAAGTCCGACACCAACTGCTCCTGCGTTGCAATCGAGTAGTCCGAGTCGGCGGGCTTCGGCGACCGCCCATACCCCAGCAGGTCCGGCGCATACACATGAAACCCCGCCCGCTTCAGCCGCTTCAGCATCGGGGCCCAGCTCTCATCGCGGTCCGCCAGCCCATGCACCAACACCAGCGGAATCCCGCCTCCCGGCACGCTCGCCTCGGCCTCGTAGTAATGCACGCGGCCCTCGGGAGTCAGCACATAGTTGCTCTGCACCCGCGCCAGGAACAGCCCAAAGTGCGTCGCCTGCAAACTCACCCACAACGGCCGCTCATAAAACACAACCCCACACAGAATCGCAAACCCCACAACCAGCAGCAACAACCGCCCCAGAGTCTTCATACAGCCTCATCTAGCATTGCGAACCTTCGCGCCTTTCCTTTGCGACCTCTGCGTTCAAGGCCATTGCTCTTGCCTTTGCCTTACTCTCTACTCTCTACTGTCTGTCTTCCTTACTTCAGCGGCTTGCCATACTCTTCCCCAAACACCGTGTGCGACATCACAAACCGCCCGCCATCGAACTTGTCCGGTCCGCTCAGGTGCCCCACCGCCAGCAACGCAACCACCCAGTAGCTCATCGGCAGCTTCAGCGTCTCGCACACCTTCTGCTGCTCGAAGCCCTCCATCGGCGCCGTGTCGTACCCCATCACCTCGGCCATCAGCATCATCGACGTAAACGCCAGCATCACCATCTTGTTCAGCCAACCCGTCATCTGCTCATGCGTCATTCCCGATAGATATGCCGGTACGCTGCTCTCCGCCTGCGCCGCATAGCTCTCCGGCATACCGCCCAGCCGTCCCAGTCGCAGCATCTCGTCCAGGTCCTTCCGCCAACCGTCCCGGTCTCCGCAAGCCACGATCACCGCGCTCGCCTCCTCCACCTTCGCCTGGTTGTAGCTCGCCGCCCGCAGCCGCTTCTTCTGCTCCGGATGCTGCACCACGATAAACCGCCACGGCTGCATGTTGTACCCGCTCGGCGCATGGAGCCCAGCATCCAGAATCTGCCGCAAATCGCTCGCCGGGATCGGCTCCCCATCGAAGCTCGGTGTCGCCCTGCGGTCTCGTATCGCCTGCGCCAGGCTTCTCTGCGTTCCCGCCATTGTCGTTCTCCAAACCTTCACATACTTTTGTAGCCCTATCTGATAGATGCCGCAAACCCAGCCCGAGGCGCGGACCCTCCGCGCTTTCGGATATTCCGGCCCCGCTACGGAATCTCCGCCATCGGTACCGACAACACCGACGGTGCCTGCTGCGGCGCATCCGCAACCACCACCAATCCCAGCACAACCACCGCGCTATAACCCTGCCGCAACTCCGGGTGTGCCGCGATCATCGCCTTCGCCGCCGCCAGATTCCGCGCCCGATCGGCGGCAGCGTTATCCGCCGTCTCGCCTACCTTGTAATGCAGCACCAGGTGCAGACTCAACCCATCCGCCGCCGCCTCGCTCGACATCTCCGTAAAGTGAAACTCCCCGCCGTCCTTCGCCTTCACCACCAGCGGAGCCTGCGCGCCGATCCCGTCCGACAACTCCGGAGGCGCCGCAGCATGTTCCTCCGCGCGCAGCTTATCCAGCCCCGTGCTGGTCACAAAGCTCGCCGGGCGAAGCAGCTCATCCGCCTCGTTGTAGTACATCCACGCCAGCCACGGCTGCTTGGCCCGCACCCGCTCCCGCGCTGCATTCCAGTACCACAGGCCATCGTCTCCGGCGGCCGTCCGCGCGTGAGGGTAAAACCCCGCCATCTTCCAACCCCCGCCCGCCTTCTGCAGCAGAAACGCCAGCAGCCAGGCATGGTCGGCTGGTTCTGTACTCGCGGCCTCGACCATCGCAAACCCATAAACTCCCGGCGGCAGCCCCGGAATCGCGAAGTCCGTCTCTGCCGTAGTGTCCTTCAACGCGCAACTGAAATCGGCCTCGCTGCTGTCCCCCGCCTGGCGCGTGCTCGCATCCAGCTCATACACCTGCTTCACCTCCAGCGTGTCGCCCTTCAGTCGGTCGCTGGTGCTGCGGACCGCATCCTCGATCGGCCCAAAATTGTTCGCGTACTCCGCAATCGTCGCGGCCTTCAGCGTGGCCGCATCGTCTGCCTTCACCGCAGTCCCCAGCATCAGCGCTGTGTCCGCCAGCGAGTCTCGCATCGCCCCCGGCATCCTGGCCTGCGTCGTGCAGCTTTCCGCACGGGCCGGAACCGCCATCAGCAACGCCAGCGGAAGAACGGCGTGTCCAAAGACCTTGGCGGCAATGCGTCTCATACGATTCAGAACATCCCTCTCAGCGCCACCACACGGAAACCGCACCGCACAAGCGCTATCGCACAGCATACGAACGCCGGCCTCCCGCGTCCAGTCGCGCAGTCGCCGCCTGCGCGCCCCTCAGGGTATTCTTGCTCTGTGAGGCTACCTTCCTGCCAACCTGCACGTCCCACCGAGATATGATCCCGGCTCCCACCTCGACTCTGCTGCGCATCGCCGCTCTCGCAGCGGCAAACCTCGCCGCGGCCATCGCCGCGCAGAGTACCCTGCCCGCAACCCCGCCAACATCCGCCACATCCCAGACCTCACCCATCGCCGCCACCCCCACCGACGAGTCCACCACCAAAAAGAATCTCCCCCACCGCGCCACCGTCACCTACGCTGCCGGCCTGCTTGACGTCCGCGCCGACAACTCCAGCCTCAACCAGATCCTCCGCCAGATCGCCCGCCTCACCGGCATGACCATCACCGGCGGCGTCACCGATCAGCGCGTCTTCGGTAACTACGGCCCGGCCGAGCCTTCCACCATCCTCGCCACCCTGCTCGACGGCACCGGTAGCAACATGCTCCTCCGCGAAGGCCCCAACTCCACCCTCGCCGAACTCATCCTCACCCCCCGCAACGGCGGCGCGACCCCGCCCAACCCCAGCGCCCCCGGTTTCGACGATGGCCCCGAAGAGCAGGACGACCGCGAAGGCGCCGCACGAGCCAATCAACCGCCCCCGCCACGCGGTTTCCCCGGCGAAGCCCAGCGACCCTTCGCTCAGCAGCTTGCGCCGACCCAGTCCCAGTCCCAAGCCCAGTCCCAGCCCCAGGCGCCCACTCAGCCCCTCGCTGTCCCATCCGGCCCGGTCAGCATCCCCCTGCCATCGAATAACGTCAATGGCAGCGACACCAACACCTCACCCACCGCCTCCACCTATCCCACCACCAACTCTGTTCCCATCGATTCGGTCCCCACGCCCTCCACCACGCCGTCCACCACAGGCATCGTCGACGCACCCAATCCCCCGCCCGCCGGCAGCACCACCGGCGCCGCGGCCACGCCTGAGTCCATCTTCCAGCAGTTACAGCAGCTACAGAAACAAAACCAGCCGAAGACCACGCCCCCGCCTCCCCCGCAATCAACCCCGCCCCCCTCTACGCCCCAATAGCAAAAGGCCGCTCAAAAGCGGCCTTTCCCTCACTCTATTCCCTATTCCTTGCCTTTAGGCCACCCGCACCGAGGCGCCCGCCACGCGTTCCTTCGCCACAGCCTCAGCATGGACCCGGAACACCCGGAACATCACCTGGCAGACCCCATAAGCCACCAGCACACCAAACGCCAGCGACGCTGCCACCGCACAGATCAACATCAACGAAACCATCACACCCGCCTCCAAATTGTCCAAACCGATACCTTACGAACCAAGGCAGGTTCACCCCGCCTCTGTCATTCTGATGCACCCCGGCTCTTTTGCGGCGACGAAAATCGCCACCCTATTGACCATAAAGGAACATCCGTCCACCCTCATTCCTCAAACCTCAAGCCTCACCCCTCTACAGCTCCGCCACCCGCCCACGCTACCCTGCCCGGAGGCTGTAATCTAGAGTCTTGGCTTCTTCACGTCATCCCCCTCGCATGAGTCTGACCCACATCAACGTCCGCGGAGCACGCCAGCACAACCTGCGCAACATCTCCGTCTCCATTCCGCGCAACACCCTCACCGTCGTCACCGGCCTCTCCGGCTCCGGCAAGTCCTCGCTCGCCTTTGACACCATCTACGCCGAAGGCCAGCGCCGCTACGTCGAAACGTTGTCAGCGTATGCCCGCCAGTTCCTCGACCAGATGGAACGCCCCGACGTCGACTCCATCGACGGCCTCTCCCCCGCCATCTCCATCGAGCAGAAAACCACCTCCCGCAGCCCCCGCTCCACCGTCGGCACCATCACCGAGATCTACGACTACCTTCGCCTCCTCTGGGCCTCAGTCGGCCAACCCCACTGCCCCAACTGCCACCGCCCCATCTCCCGTCAATCTTCCGACCAGATCGTCGCCCAGGTCGTCGCCCTTGCCACTGAGCACACCCGCACCGGCTCGCCGCAAGAAAGAATCACCGTCCTCGCTCCCGTAGTCCGCGGCCGCAAAGGCGAGTTCCGCGAAGAGCTAGAAGCCCTCGACCGCAAAGGCTACCGCCTCCGCATCGACGGCGAGATCACCGAAGTCGAAGAGGGCATGCGCCTCGAAAAGCGCAAAAACCACACCCTCGAAGCCATCGTCGACCGCATCATCTTGAAGCCCGTAGTCCCCGAGCCGTCTTCTGAACCCTCAGCCCTGGACCCTGGACCCTCGCCCCAATACGACACCCGCCGCCTTGCCGCCGCCATCACCACCGCCCTCCAGCTCGCCAACGGCCTCGTCCTCATCGGCCTCCAACCCCCCGGCGGCGCCTACTCCGAAACCCTTTACAGCTCCTCCATGGCCTGCCCAGACTGCGGCATCAACGTCCCCAAGCTCGAACCCCGCAGCTTCTCCTTCAACTCCAACTACGGCGCCTGCCACGGCTGCCACGGCCTCGGCTCCATCTACGACTTCGACCCCGCCAAGACCATCACCGACTGGTCCAAACCCCTGCTCGACGGCGCCATGGGTCCAGGCTCGTCCTCGCAATACCTCCAGCGCCTCATCAAGCTGGCCGCGGAAAAATACAAGATCAACCTCAAGCAGCCCTTCAGCGATCTCGATAAATCCCAGCAAGACCTCCTGCTCTTCGGCCCACCCCGCAACGAAGTCGGCCGCACCGGCTTCCACGGCATCCTCCCCTGGCTCCGCGACACCGTCGAAGACACAAAATCCGAGGGCTACCGCGAGTACATGATGCAGTTCATGTCCGCCACCGAGTGCCCCCAGTGCCACGGCCACCGCCTCCGCCCTGAATCCCTCGCCGTCACCATCCCCCTTACAAATTTGTCATCTCAACCGGACCTCGCCACAAATTTGTCATCTCGACCGGAGCTTGCCACAAATTTGTCATCTCGACCGGAGCTTGCCACAAATTTGTCATCTCGACCGGAGCTTGCCACAAATTTGTCATCTCGACCGGAGCGCAGCGAAGTGGAGAGATCTGCTTCTGGAACCACCTCAGCACCCCGCCGCGACGCCTCCATTGCCGACTTCACCTCCCTCTCCCTCGAACGCGCCCTCCTCGGCGCACGCTCCATGAACTTCACCGGTCGCGACCGCCTCATCGCCGACCGCCTCCAGCGCGAGATCATCGAGCGCCTCGAGTTCCTCAACGCCGTCGGCCTCGGCTACCTGTCTCTCGATCGCTCCGCAGCTACGCTCAGCGGCGGCGAAGGCCAACGCATCAGACTAGCCACACAAATAGGCAGCAGATTACGCGGCGTCCTCTACGTCCTCGACGAGCCCAGCATCGGCCTCCATCAGCGCGACAACCAGCGCCTCATCGCCGCCCTCGAAAACCTTCGCGACCTCGGCAACACCGTCCTCGTCGTCGAACACGACGAAGACACCATGCGCAAGGCCGACTACCTCCTCGACCTCGGCCCCGGAGCCGGCAAGAACGGCGGCTTCGTCATGGCCTCCGGAACCCCCGCTGAGGTCATGGCCAACCCCGCCTCCGTCACCGGCCAATACCTCTCCGGCAAGATCGACAACATCACCCGCCCCACCCCCGGCAACCTCCCGCGCCCCGTCACCGGCAACTGGCTCTCCGTGCAGGACGCCACCTCCCACAACCTGCAAAACGTCACCGCCCACTTCCCGCTTGGCATCATGACAGTCATCACCGGCGTCTCCGGCTCCGGCAAATCCACCCTCGTCAATGACATCCTGTATCGTTCCCTCGCCAAAGAACTCTACGGCTCCCGCGAAGAACCCGGCGCCCACAAGGCCATCCACGGCGCCTCGCTGATCGACAAGGTCATCCAGATCGACCAGTCACCCATCGGCCGCACCCCCCGCTCCAACCCTGCCACCTACACCGGCGTCTTTACAGCGATAAGAGACCTCTTCGCCATGCTCCCCGACTCCCGCGAGCGCGGCTACAAGCCCGGGCGTTTTTCCTTCAATGTGCAAGGAGGAAGATGCGAAGCCTGCCAGGGCGAAGGCCAGCGCCGCATCGAGATGAACTTCCTCCCCGACGTCTACGTCCTCTGCGAGGTCTGCAACGGCCGCCGCTACAACCAGGAGACCCTCGCCGTAAAGTTCAACGGCTACTCCATCGCCGACATCCTCGACCTCCCCATTGAAGACGCCGTCCCCGTCCTCAAAGACATCCCCGCCGTCAACCAGAAATTGATCACCCTCGTAGATGTCG
>Ga0302313_10002932_pt1 | contig 11513 bp, 8 predicted proteins | sample III_Palsa_N2_2_FD_200454 | JGI IMG/M metagenome (GOLD analysis project Ga0302313, IMG submission 200454) | Peat permafrost microbial communities from Stordalen Mire near Abisko, Sweden - III_Palsa_N2_2 | ecosystem: Environmental > Terrestrial > Soil > Palsa > Peat permafrost | place: Sweden...
CGATCCTGTCGTTCCAGACGCCGGGCGGTGGGTGGTCAAAGAACTTGGACTTCAGCGTGGGGCCGAGATTAAATGGACAGATTTATGCGACGGCGAATTTGCCGCCGACGCCGCAGCCGAAGGATGACTTTGATTATCCGAAGGATGAGAACTGGCATTACATCTCTACGCTGGACAACGATGCGACGAATACCGAGCTACACTTTTTGGCGGAGCTTTCCGCGGCGCTGCCGGGGCGTGAGGGCGATGCTTATCGGGCGGCCATTCTGCGAGGGATTGAGTACCTGTTGCACTCGCAGTATCCCAACGGCGGATGGCCGCAGGTTTGGCCGCTGGAGGGTGGGTATCACGATGCGATTACGTTCAACGACGATGCGGTGACGGAGTCGGCCGAGACCCTGACGCTGGCGGCGAACGGGGCGCGCACGACGACGGAGCCCGAAGAGATGGATCCGGCGATGGTCGAGATGATGAAGCAGGCGGGGCGTGTGGTGCCGGAGCAGCATGCGGTGACGGAGGACTTCAGCTTTGTTCCAGCGGAGATGCGTGCGCGTGCAAAAGCTGCTGTGGCGAAGGCGCTGGCGTGCATTCTGGCGACGCAGATCATGACGGATGGCCGCGAGCACGCGAACCCTACTTTGGTGGCGGGCACCCTGTCGCTGACCGTGTGGGCGCAGCAATATGATCCGCTGACGCTGCGACCGGAGTCGGCGCGTAATTACGAGATGCCGTCCCTCAGCTCGGGCGAAAGCGCGAGCGTGATGGAGTATCTGATGTCGCTTGAGCATCCCTCGCCCGAAGTGGTACATGCGGTCGATGCCGCGGAATGGTGGTTCGTGGCACATAAGATCCTCAACTACGCGTGGGTGGGCGATCGGCGTTCACCTGACCGCAAGTTTGTGCAGGTTCCTGGTGCGGGGCCCTTATGGGCGCGGTACTATTCGCTCGAAAACGGCAAGCCGATCTTTGGGGACCGGGATAAGACGATTCACGATGATGTGAATGAGCTTTCGCTGGAGCGGCGGAATGGGTATGGATGGTATGGCACGGCGCCGGAGCGGGCGCTGAAAGAGTATGCGGAGTGGAAGAAGAAGCAGGGAATAGGGAGTAGGGAATAGGAAGTAGGCTCGACGCATCCTATGCTTATGGTGGACCGTGACATGGATGTGTTGGTGCTTGGTGCGGGGATGGCCGGGCTTACGGCGGCGCGGGCGCTGGCTGAGCGTGGTGTGCGGGTGACTGTGCTGGAGGCGAAGGATCGCGTTGGTGGGCGCGTGTCTTCGCGGGTTGCTGAAGGCGGTGGGGTCGTGGAACTGGGTGCGGAGTTTGTGCATGGTCGTGCGCCGGAGCTTTGGGCGCTGATTGAGGAGTGTGGCGCGGAGACCGTGGAGCGTGACGGCACGATGCTGCGCGAGGCTTGGGGTGGTGGTGTGTCTGAGGATGATCCGCAGGAAGAGGCGATGTTTGAGCCGCTGGAGGAGTTGGAAAACTTCGCGGGTGAGGATGTGGCGTTTGCGGACTGGCTTGCCGCGAGCGATGTGCCGGCAGACGAGCGTGGGGCGCTGCTGGGGTATGTGGAGGGGTTTAATGCAGCGGATGCGCGCCGGATTGGGGTGAAGGCGCTGGGAGTGCAGCAGAAGGCCGAGGATGCGATCGAGGGAGATCGGGCGTGGCATGTGCTGGGTGGATATGGGCAGCTGGCGGAGTATCTTGCGGCGCGGGTGAAGGAGCTTGGCGGGAATGTCCGGCTGAACTGCGAAGTGCTTGGCGTGCGGTGGCGCGAGGGGTTGGTTGAGGTGGAGACTTCGGCGGGTGTGTTGACGGCGGCGAAGTGTGTTGTGGCGTTGCCGCTGGGTGTGTTGCAGGCGGGTTTCAAAATTGAGCCTGAGCCGCAGGCGATGGTGGCTGCGCGGCGGTTGGAGATGGGGGATGCAGTGCGGTTCACGATGGTGTTTCATGAGCGGTGGTGGGCCGGGTCGGCGGCGATTGAGAAAGATAAGTTTGCGGCGATGAGCTTTCTGTTTACTCCGCAACGGGATGTGACGGTGTGGTGGACGGCGCATCCGGAAGCTGAAGTGGCGCCCACGCTGACGGGGTGGGTTGGTGGGCCGAGAGCGAAGTCGCTTGAGGGCAAGAGTGCCGGTGAGTTGGGGCGAGAGGCATGTGCGATGTTGGCGCAGGTGTTTGGTGTTGCAGAAGACCTGGTACGGGCACAGCTGGTGGCGACGTATGCGCATGATTGGAGCGGAGATGCGTTTTCGCGTGGGGCATATAGCTATGTGCCGGTTGGGGCGGTCGATGCTCCGGCGGCGATGGCGCGGGGTGAGGCTGGGACGCTGTTTTTTGCGGGCGAGCATACGGATGTGACCGGACATTGGGGGACGGTGCATGCGGCGATGCGGAGTGGGTTGCGGGTTGCGGCGCAGGCGTTGGGGGAGGAGGTTTAGCGGGGCTGAAGGAGAGCGGTCGAGCTTCGCACGATGCCCACGTCCGAGAATCCGGACACGGGGCACCCGCATCGTGCTGGGCTAAATGCTGATATGGGCGTTGATCTTTGCCTGCAGGGCCTGAGCGTCGAAGGGGGCGCGGACTTTGGCGTCGTTGTCAAAGTAGACGTAGACGTCGCGCGGGATGCAGCCGGCGTCGGAGGCGCAGGCGCGGCGTGCTTGTCCGCTGGGTGCGGTATTGCCGCCTGCGGCCCAGGCGAGAATGCGGTCGGCCCAGATGTCGAGTGCTTCGCTTTCGTAGCCGCTGGCATAAAGCTGCTCCGAGCCGTGAAGGCGACAGTAAACGAAGTCGGAGGTGACGTCGACGAGCAGCGGCCACTCGACCGTGTCGGCGACGACGAGGCCGATGTTGTGATGGCGCAGTAGCGCGATGACTTCGGGTGTAGCGAAGCTTTCGTGGCGGATTTCAATGCAGTGGCGGATGGGAAGACGCGCGGAGTCGCGAAGTGTGTTGACGGTTGAGCGATTATCGAGACGGGCATCGTGCAGTTTGGCGAGCGAGGCTGCCTGGCTTTGGGTGCGGGGAAGAAGTTTGAAGAAATCCTCGAAGCGCTGGCGATCGAAACGGAGCTGTGGAGGGAACTGCCAGAGAATCGGGCCGAGTTTTGGGCCGAGCTCGAGCAAGCCGTTGGCGAAGAAGTTGGCAAGCGGCTGCTGGGCGTTGCGCAATTTCAACATGTGCGTGAGATAGCGTGGACCTTTGACGGCGAAGACGAAGCCGGCGGGTGTCGCGGCTGCCCATTGCCGGAAGCTTTCAGGGCGCTGGAGCGAATAGAAGGTGCCGTTGATTTCGATGGAGGAGAATTTGCCGGCGGCGAATTCGAGCTCGCGGCGCTGTGGAAGCTTCTCCGGATAGAAGACATTGCGCCAGCCGGCGTAGCGCCAACCGGAGATGCCGATTCGGATTGTGCCAATTTTCTTCATTAATTTCGAGTGCTGTTGGATTGAGATGCTTTCGCAACCGCCTTCGGAGGGTCTAGCATCCAAGTGATATGGATCACGCTATGACTCATCCAAAACCGTTGCTGAATACCCCTCACGTCTTTGCACCTGACACGACGATTGAAGTCGATGGCGGTGCGGTTGCCGCGCAGGTGGGTGAGTTGCTGATCGATGCGCTGAATCGCACGGCTGCGATGCGTGGGCAGACGAGTGTGCCGCAGGTTTGTTATCTGCCGCCGATGGGGCCGATTGGATCGTGCGATACGTGCATGGTGGAATTAAGCGGCACGCTGGTGCGTGCGTGTGAGACGCACGTGGCTGCGGGGCAGTCGGTGCTTACACGCAGCGACAAGGCCGATGTGGGTCAGCGTGAGGCGTTCGACCGGTTATTGCAGAATCATGAGCTGTACTGCACGGTGTGCGACAACAACAACCAGAATTGCACGGTGCATAATGCGACGCGCGAGCTGGAGGTGGAGCACAACGCGCGGCCGTGGCGTTCGAAGGGTTATGAGCAGGATCACTCGAACCCGTTCTATCGCTATGACCCGGACCAGTGCATTCTGTGTGGGCGTTGTGTGGAGGCCTGCCAGAATGTGCAAGTGAACGAGACGCTGACCATCGACTGGGAACGTGAGATGCCGCGGGTGATGTGGGATGGCGGCGAGGTGATTGATGGATCAAGCTGCGTGAGCTGCGGGCACTGCGTTACGGTTTGTCCGTGCAATGCGCTGATGGAGAAATCGATGCTGGGCAAGGCGGGGTATCTGACGTCGCTGCCGACGGGTGTGCTCGGCGACATGATTGCCGGGGTGAAGGGCGTTGAGCCGAGCACGGGGTATACGCCGATTTTGGCGCTGTCGGAGATTGAAGCTGAGATGCGCAACCAGCGCGTGAAGCGGACCAAGACGGTGTGTACGTACTGCGGTGTGGGATGCAGCTTCGATGTGTGGACGCGCGATCGTCACATCCTTAAGGTTGAGCCTGCGCATGGGCCGGCTAATGGGATTTCGACATGCATCAAGGGCAAGTTTGCGTGGGAGTTTGTGAACTCGGACGAGCGGTTGCGCAAACCGCTGAAGCGCCAGGGCGATACGTTTGTCGAGATCGAGTGGGATGAAGCGATCCAGATGGTTGCTGACAACTTCTCAAAGATCAAGAAAGAAAATGGGCCGGATGCGTTGGGGTTCATTGCTTCGTCGAAGTGTACGAATGAAGAAAGCTTCCTGATGCAGAAGCTGGCGCGCGCGGTGATTGGGACAAACAACATCGACAACTGCAGCCGGTATTGCCAGACGCCTGCGAGCAAAGGGTTGAGCCGCACTGTTGGGTATGGCGGTGACTCGGGATCGATCTCGGATATCGAGATGGCGGACCTGGTGATCTGCATCGGGACGAACACGTCGGAGAGCCATCCCGTGCTGGCGACGCGGGTGAAGCGGTCGCATAAGCATCGCGGGCAGCGGCTGATTGTCAGCGATATACGCAAACATGAGATGGCGGAGCGTGCCGATATCTTCATTCGTCCGAATCCTTCGACGGATGAAGTCTGGTTGCAGGCGGTGACGAAGCATTTGATCGATACGGGGCGGCACAACCAGGCGTTCATCGATCAGTGGGTGAACAAATGGGATGAGTATCGTGCGTCGCTGGAGCTTTACACGCTGGAGTATGCGGAGAAGATTACGGGCCTGCCGGTTGCGACGCTGAAGCAGGTTGCGGATGAGATCGCCGCGGTGGATAAGGTTTGTGTGCTGTGGGCGATGGGTGTGACGCAGCATTGTGGCGGGTCGGATACATCGACTGCGATCTGCAACATGCTGCTGGCAACGGGAAACTTCAAGCGGCATGGGACGGGCGCGTATCCGCTGCGCGGGCACAACAATGTGCAGGGCGCGAGCGATTTTGGATCGATGCCGGATGTGTTCTCGGGCTATCAGAAGGTGGACAACGCGGAGATTCGCGGGAGATTTGAAGCGGACTGGGGCGTGACGCTGCCGATTACGACGGGGCTCGATAACCATCAGATGATTGAGGCGATCCATAAGGGAAAGCTGAAGTCGCTGTATATCAAGGGCGAAGACACGATCACATCCGACGCGAATGCGAATGACGTTGCGGAAGCATTTGCGAAGCTGGAGTTTTTTGTCGTGCAGGATATCTTCTTCAGCGAGACGTGCAAGTTTGCGGATCTGGTGTTGCCCGCATCGCCGTCTCTTGAGAAAGATGGAACATTCGTTAACACGGAGCGCCGGATTCAGCGGATTTATAAAGCGCTGGAGCCGCTAGGGGAGTCGAAGCCGGATTGGCAGATTATTCAGTTGATCGCGCAGAAGATGGGTGGTGCGGGCGGATGGGACTATAAGCATCCTTCGGATGTGATGGACGAAGTGGCGCGGCTTACGCCCACGCTGGCGGGCGTTTCGTATGAGCGGCTGGAGGGCTACAAGACGCTGCAGTGGCCGGTGGCAAAGGATGGAAGCGATCAGCCGCTGCTCTATACGAAAGACTTTCCACTGCCGGGTGGGAAGGCTACGTTCTTTCCGTTGGAGTATGTTCCGCCGAGCGAAGAGGTGAATGAGACGTATGATCTGCACCTGAACAATGGGCGGCTGCTGGAGCACTTCGAACAGGGGAACATGAGCAATCAGATTCCGGGTATCAAGGCGATGACGCCGACTACGTTCCTTGAGGTTTCGCCGGAGCTGGCGGCGGAGCGCGGGTTGTCTTCGGGCTCACTGGTGCGCCTGGAAAGCCCATATGGGTTTGTGCGGGTGAAGGTGCTGGTGAGCGGGCGCGTGCAGGGCAAACAGATGTATATGCCGATGAACTCCACGCTGGAGCCGGTGAACAAGATGACAAGCTCGCATGTGGACCGCGCGACACATACACCGGCTTACAAAGAGCTTTCGGTGAAGATGACTGTGCTTGAAGACAAAGGCGAGTCGCCGCTGCCGCGGAGAAATTTCCGGTTTGGGCACAGGACGCCTACCAGCGGTGTCGAGGTAGAGAAGAAGCGCGCGCGACTGGACTATCACGTACCTGGAACGAAGCCTGCGGATAAGCTGGTGCAGATCAAGACGACGGAATCGGTCTAAAAGCAGGGAATAGGGAATAGGGAATAGGGAATAGGGAATAGGGAGTTGGGAGTCTTGAGTTATGGCTAGTCCGATTAGTTTTAAGTCGCAGCCGGTTGATCCGCATCAGGAGTTGATGCATCGTGTGGAAGCTGCGCCTCGCGAGCATGCCGAGGCGTTGCTGGTGGCGTGGGATCTGCTGCAGACAGCGCACGATAAGGGGATTCTCGATCTGGCGCAGGGTTTGATCGGCGGACGCGACATTATCGCCGGCAAGCTGGCTGAAGCGGGCAAGTCGGAAGAAGGCGTTGCTGCATTGCGTAATGCGTTGGCAGTGGGGCGCATTCTTGCGGCGTTCGATCCCGATATGCTGCAGCGGATGGCCCGGTCGTTCGAGGCTGACGGTCAGGCTCCGAAGGTTGAGAAAAAGCCACCGAGTCTGTGGCAGCTGTTCCGACGCGTGACCTCCGAAGATGGCCGACGTGGAATTGGGTTTGTTACGGCGCTGCTGGCTAAAGTCGGCGGGGCGACACGCGAGTGAAATTTGTTTCCGGTTGAGCTTGCCGCGGGATACACTGCCGTCATTCGAAGCAGTAATTTCTCAAGGAGCCGAGCCATGCCAGATGCAGTTGCAGTGCCCGAAGGCCAGCCGCTTACCCAGGTCGAGCGCTTTGTTGATGCGTTCGTTGCGCCGTCGAAGACTTTCAGTGATATTTTGCGCAGTGCGAGTTGCTGGGTGCCGATCCTGGTCCTGGTGATCTTGTCGACAGCTTTCGCGTACACCGTGGACAAGAAGGTTGGATTCGAAGCGGTTGCGCAGCAGCAACTCGAGAAGATGCCCTCGATGCAGGAACGCATTGATGCGATGGCTCCGGCAGACCGCGCAAAGGTGTATCAACAGAGAGCGGTGGGCACCAGGATATCGACTTATGGATTTTCCGTGCTGGCTCTCATCATCATTGCGATTGAGACGCTGTTGCTCTGGGCGAGCTTCAACTTTGGTTTAGGCGCGAAGACTACATTCGGGCAGGTCTTCGCAGTGGTGCTCTATGCCGGGCTGCCGAAAATCCTGATCTGGATATTGGCGATTGTTTTGCTTTTCGCAGGAGTGGGTATTGATGGCTTCGATCTTCAGAATCCGGCCGGAACAAATATCGGATATTTTCTTTCGAACAATACGCTCAGGGCAGCAGGGGGCTTTTTCGATATCTTTGGCCTGTGGGCGCTGGCATTGCTGGTGCTGGGGATGGCGATCATCTCTCGCAAGAGCAAAGGCGCAGCCGCTGCGATTGTGGTCGGCTGGTGGGTTATCGGATTGCTGATTTCGACAGGAATAGCAGCGGCGTTCAGCTAGAGCGGTTTCCTGTTGACGTAGAGCAGGGATAAGCGGCAGAAGACGCAGATTCCCTATGGAAAGAAAACAATGGCCCGGCTGAATGCCGGGCCTTTTGATCTTTGGTTGGGTGTGCTCTACTCAGCGCCCCAGCGTTTGAAGACCAGCGAGCCGTTGGTGCCGCCGAAGCCGAAGGAGTTCGAAAGGGCATAGTCGATCTTCGCGGCCTGTGGCTTGTTGGCAACGTAGTTGAGGCGGCAGGCCGGGTCGACGTTTTCCAGGTTCATCGTCGGTGGGGCGGTCTGGTTGAGCATCGCCATGATGGTGATGCCTGCTTCAAGACCGCCGGCGCCGCCCAGCAGGTGGCCGGTCATCGATTTGGTGGAGCTGACGAGCAACGTGTGGTTGGTCGCGCGTTCGCCAAATACGTTTTCGATGGCCTGCGATTCCAGTGCGTCGCCCAGAGGCGTCGAAGTGGCGTGTGCGTTGACGTAGTCGATTTTGTCGGGCGAAATGCCGGCCACGCGAAGAGCAGCTTGCATGGCGCGGCGGCAGCCATCGCCTTCAGGAGCCATGCCAGTCATGTGGAAGGCGTCGCCGCTCATGCCGTAGCCAAGAACTTCGGCCAGGATGTTGGCTCCGCGAGCCTTAGCGAACTCCAGCTCTTCCAGGATCAGGATGCCTGCGCCTTCGCCGACCACAAAGCCGTCGCGGTCCTTGTCGAAGGGGCGGCAGGCGTGGGTGGGGTCGTCGTTGCGGGTGGAAAGTGCCTTCATGGCAGCGAAACCACCGACGCTGAGAGGCGTGATGGCTGCCTCGGCACCGCCGGCGATCATGGCATCTGCATCGCCGCGCTGGATGGTGCGGAAGGCGTCGCCGATGGAGTGCGCGGAGCTGGTGCAGGCTGTAGCTGTAGCCTCGTTGGGCCCTCTTGCGCCGTAGCGGATGCTGACATGCCCGGCGGCGAGATTGATGATCGAAGCGGGAATAAAGAACGGCGAAATCTTGCGCGGGCCGCCGTTCATCAGCGCGGTATGCTCGCGTTCGATGATGTCGAACCCACCGATGCCGGAGCCGATGTGGACGCCGACGTTGTCGGCGTTTTCAGGGGTGATCTTCAGGCCTGAGTGCTCCATGGCTTCATGCGAGGCCGCCATGGCGAAATGAATAAAGCGGCCCATTTTCCGGGCCTCTTTTTTATCGACAAAGACATGGGGGTCGAAGTCTTTGACTTCTGCAGCAAAGCGGACAGAGTGGCCTTCAAGGTCGTAGGCCTTAATCTCCGCCATGCCACTTCGGCCCGCGAGCAGACCCTCCCATACTTCCGGGGCGGTTTTACCAACCCCGCAAAGGAGGCCCATGCCCGTAACAACGACGCGACGCTCTTGCATCTTTTTTCTTAAATCCCCGTGGTCTTTCTTTATCAGAAAGCCTCTGTTGTCTTTCTTTAGCCAGAAAGCGCTACTGTCTTTTCTCGCCAGAAAGCTCGATTTGTTTAAGACCCAGAAAGCTTACTTTTTCTGGTTCTTCTCGATGTAGTCGACAGCATCCTTGACGGTCTTGATCTTTTCCGCATCCTCGTCGGGGATCTGAATGTCGAAGGCTTCCTCGAACTGCATGACGAGCTCGACTACATCGAGCGAATCGGCGCCCAGATCTTCCTGGAAGCTGGCACCCGGGGTGACTTCGGCTTCATCCACCTGAAGCTGCTCGACAATAATCTGCTTAACTTTCTCGTCTACTGCTGCCATCTCTAGATCTCCTGTGTAATTCTTGATGAGCTTTGGAGCGACTCCGGCCTTCGGGCCCGAGTGTTGTTGCAGGTGCCCCAGTGTGAAAGCATACCCACGTGCTTGGATAGTGTAAAGAACGTTGAAGATGCAGGGCCCTGTTGAGATTTTTCCTGCCAGGCGTTTTTGTTTTTGATTGCATATGCCATTTGGTTAGCGGCATTGCAGGATTGAGGCCCCTTGCAGGGAAAAATCTGCTCTCGTTGTAAGAATACGGCATTTCGGCGTCTCACTCGACGCGGGGTGTTCCAACGTGTTGTCTGGACATGGATGGGTTTTTTCCCGTGGGAGTGCGTATTATGTCGGCGTAAGATATATTTTCGCGATGCGGGGACCAAACCATCGGATCGCGGGCATATCAGGCGCTAGTCCTCTTCGTTGGCGGCAAGTAGCGGCAGGACGCCGTCAAAACCGGTTGGTGAGCCCGCAGGCAGGGCATTTTCGGGGGAGTCGGTACTGACGTCGCGGAGCGTTCGATTTATGGCGCGAGTGCGGACGCCGAGCTTGTCGATGGTGCCCTGAACCTTGCCGACATCATCGCTCATTTTCTCCATTAATTTTTCGAAGGTGCCGAACTCCTTGCGGGCGTTGGCGAGAACTTTCCAGACCTCGTCGCCTTTTTCCTGCAGTTCGAGCATGTGGAAACCCATCTGGAAGCTGCTCAGAATGGCTGATAAGGTGCTTGGACCGGCGATGGTGACGTGGCAATTCTGCTGGATATCGGTCTGCAGGCCATCGCGCCGCATGACCTCGGCATAGAGGCCTTCGGTTGGCAGGAACATGATGGCGAAAGACGTGGTTGCGGGCGGTGCGATGTATTTTTCGCAGATACGCTTGCCTTCGGTGCGGATGGCAGTTTCGAAGGCGCGTCCGGCGGAGGCTATGTCGGTCGCGGAGCCCTGCTGGTAGGCCGTTTCCAGGCGCTCCCAAGCTTCGCGCGGGAACTTGGCGTCGATGGGCAGCAGCGTGTCGCCGTGGGGAGTGGGGAACTTTACGGCGTACTCGACGATCTCCGCCGAGTTGGGCTTGACCTTGACGTTCTGCTGGAACTGGCTGGGCGCGAGCATCTGCTTGAGCAGCGTGCCGAGCAGGACTTCGCCAATGCTGCCGCGTGATTTGACGTTGGTGAAGATGCGCGAGAGGTCGTCGACACCCGCTGAGAGCTTCGTCATTTCGCCCAGACCGGCGTGGACTTTGGTGAGCTGGTCGGTGACCTGGCCGAAGCTTTCGGTGAGGCGGGTTTGCAGGGTTGCGTGGAGCTTTTCGTCAACCGTCTGGCGCATCTTTTCGAGCTCAGCAGAGTTGCTGGTGTTGAGCGCTTCAAGCTTCTGTTCGACGGTAGAGCGGAGCTTGTCCTGGTGCAGGGTTTGGGCGGCGCCGAGGTCGTTGAGGAGCTTGTGGAGCGCTTCGCGGCTTTCGGCCTGATGGCGATTGATGTCGGCGGTGAAGGCGGTGAAACGCTGGGTCAGCGTGGCAAGCTGGGCATCGACTTGCGCCCGCAAATTGTCGCCAGCCAGGGTGTTGTCGGTGCGGAAGCCTTCAAAGCCGGTGCGGAGGGTTTCGCCGAGAGTGTTGATGCTGGTGAGAACTTCGCCGCGCAGAGACGCGCCTGCAGCAGCGTTGTCCTGACGTAACTGGGCAAGCTCGCCACGAAGATGGGCATCGAGGCCGGCGAAACGGGCGTCGAGACGCGTGAGCTGTGAGGGCAGGTCGGCTGCGAGAAGCTGCTGCAGGCGCGGGTCGGCGGCGGTTTCGGTCGCGGAGGATGGCTTGCGAAGCCAGAGTGCGATGAGCGCCAGCAGCGTGATGATCTGAACGGCGAGGAGGATGAAGAGCATTCGATTTTCCTTCGCTCTGAGCGTAT
>Ga0302313_10002936_pt1 | contig 11504 bp, 8 predicted proteins | sample III_Palsa_N2_2_FD_200454 | JGI IMG/M metagenome (GOLD analysis project Ga0302313, IMG submission 200454) | Peat permafrost microbial communities from Stordalen Mire near Abisko, Sweden - III_Palsa_N2_2 | ecosystem: Environmental > Terrestrial > Soil > Palsa > Peat permafrost | place: Sweden...
TCGCTGTCGTCGTGCGGCAGGGTGGCCGCGGTGGCGTTCATATGCTCCGACTCGGCCTTGCTGACCAGATGGATCACCAGCTCGCCGGTGTCCTGCGCGTTGCGCAGGGTGTCTTTCAACTCACCGTTGGCGCGCAGGCCGACGTTGACCATCAGCGTCGCCGGATCGTCGCAGATCACCTGGAAAAAACTGAAGGGCGCCAGGTTGGTGATGCCGTTGGCGGACAAAGTGGACACCCAGGCGATCGGCCGCGGCGTCACCGTCGACGACAGCCAGCGGTAGGATTCGGCGGCGTCAAGCTGGCTGAAATCAAGCTGCATGGAGTTTCCTGAGCACAGGGTTCAAAGAGTCAGAGCGGCGCGGACGATCGCTGCGAATGCCTCCGACCTGTTCATTGTGCACATTGCACGTCGACAGCGCGTTGGTGACCGCCGATAGTGGTGCCAATCCCTACCGGTAGGCCCTTTTATGCACAAACTGACAAGAATTTGCGCCTCCTTCGCTGCCGCAATGATCGGGTCTGGCGCCACCCTGGCCGACCAGCCGGGCGCCGACTGGCTCAGCGCCGCGGCCATTGCGCAGAAGCTCGACGCGCAGGGATTTAAGCACGTCAAGTCACTGCAGGCTGTGCACGGCCACTGGGAGGGCGAGGCGTTCCAGAACGGCCAGCTGGTGAAATTTCACGCCGATGCCAAAACTGGCCAGGTGACGTTTGAAAAGGCCAAAGACAACGCTAAAGGCAACAACTAAAGCGCCGGCCTACCTGCCCTTCGGCAGAATCAACATCGCGTCGCCGTAGGAGAAAAAGCGATAACGCTGCGCCACCGCGTAGCGGTAAGACGCCAGCATGAACTCGCGTCCTGCCAGCGCCGATACCAGCATCAGCAGGGTCGACTGTGGCAGATGGAAGTTGGTCACCAGCGCATCGACGCTGGTGATGCGGTAGCCGGGGAAGATGAAGATCTGGGTCTCGCCGGCGAACGGCTGCAGCTCGCCATCGCGCGTCGCACTCTCCAGTGCGCGCACCACCGTAGTGCCCACGGCCACGACGCGGCCGCCGGCGGCGCGCGTGTGGCGAATCTTTTCCACCAGCGCTGCACCCACGTTGAGCCACTCGCGATGCATCACGTGATCGCGCACGTCGTCGGCGCGCATCGGCTGAAACGTGCCCGCGCCCACGTGCAGAGTCACGTAGCCGAAGTCGATGCCCTTGTCGCGCAGCGTCGCCAGCATCGCCTCGTCGAAATGCAGACCGGCGGTGGGTGCCGCCACCGCACCGGGCTCGCGCGCGTACACCGTCTGATAGCGCTCCATGTCGCTGGCGTCAGCATGCCGCTCGATGTATGGCGGCAGCGGCATCTCGCCCAGCTTCAGCAGCAGCTTTTCCAGCGGCTCGGGCGATTCGAAGCGCAGCCGAAAGAACGCATCGTCCCGCCCCAGCACGGTGGCGAAACTGCCGTCGGCTAGCTCGATCCGTGCGCCCTCTTTCGGCTTTTTGCTGACGCCTAGCTGCACCGTGGCCTCGTGCGCGCCGGTGACGCGCTCGATCAAAATTTCCACCGCGCCGCCCGTGCTTTTGCGCCCGTAGAGGCGCGCCGGCAGCACGCGCGTGTCGTTGAACACAAGCAGATCGCCCGGCTGCAAAAAGTCGGGCAGCTCGCGAAACAGGCGATCCTCGCGCGTGCCGTTCTGCGCATCAAGCAGTAGCAAGCGGCTGGCCGAGCGCTCGGCCAGGGGCGCTTGCGCGATCAGCTCGGGCGGTAACTCAAAATCGAAATCGGACTTCTTCACGGTATGGACATTCTCGGGGCCGCTGCCGCTGGCAAAAAGGCGACGCCACGTCGAGGACGAAGCGTTTGCAGCGCGCCATTATCGCGCAGCCGAAGCCTCTCGTCTTTTGCCCGCCCGCTCAGGCCGTCGCGCACCGGCGGCGACGGCGCAACCACCAGCCAACCAAGCCGGCCAGCACTAAAACGGAGGCGACAATTTCGACCGGCAGCCAATGCCGAATGAAGTGCCTGGCCTGGACGATGCGTTGATGCCGCAACAGCTGCCGCGCGCGGTCGAAATCCGGCGCTTCGCAGTCGGCGCCGAAATTGTCGTTCCACTTCACGTAGGCGCCCTGCTTGATGTAACGCTGGTAATAGGTTTCCACGCGACGCTGCGCTTCCGACGGTCCGGTCGGCTTGGTGTCGCTATATCCCTGATAGTGGTCGTCGTAATCGGGCGGACCTTCGCGCATCCAGCTGGCCGCTTTGCACAGCACGGCCGCGAAAGCTTGCGAGCGAGGCGGCAGCAGGTCGGCCGCGGCAACCGCCTCGTCGGCGGCGATATAGCGATAATGAAAACGCCAGTTGAGCTTGGCCGCGCTGTCGGCAAAGCGCTGGCGTTCGCCGTCGGTGACAAAGGCCTGTTTCAGGTCGGCGGCCGAGTGTCCGCTGCCACCCTGAAGGCCACCGCCGTTGTCCGCGTAATCGGGGCCCTGCTCGAAGCCGAGCAGCTCCATGCCGTTTTCGCGGGCGATCACGGCGGCGGCATAGCGCGCCTGCGCCTTGCCGATATCGGTCCAGGCGCTGTCGGCATGATGAAGGTCGCTGGCATACTCGCTCGCCTTGGCGCGCAAATCGACGGTGCCGAAACGCGGGTCGCCGCTGGCCGGAAAATACGCCTGCGCCTCGTCGTAACGCTTCGCCCGCATCAGCCGGCGCGCCAGCAGCCAGCGCAGGTTGTCGGCCAACGTGCCCGAGCCGTATTGGTGATCCTTGTCCTTGCTCGGGGCGGGCACGGGCGTCGCGGCAGCATGCGCGTCGACAAAAGCCTTCAGTTCGTCGATGGTGAGCACGCGCTCGGCGACATAAAACGTGTCGTTGCCGTAACCGATGCCGCCATCCTCGTCGGTATACGTATTACCGTCGCCGCCGGCGCGACTGGCCGCGGCATAGAGATGATCCATCGCCTCAACGTATTCACCGCGCGCCAGCGCCAGCACGCCCTGCTCCCCACCCAACAGCAGCACGTTGCTCGGCTCAATCGCCGCCTTGGGATCGTCCGATGCAGGAAAGGCTTTGGCAGCCTCCGCATAGGCGGCCGCGGCGGCGGCAAGATCGCCCTTGTGCAAGGCGAGCTTGGCGTCGACCCAGCTGGCCAACGGGCCCGGCGCCTTGGCCGCCAGTGTTGCCGCCAGGTCATAGCGCCCACTGCCATAGGCCAGCGCAGCCAGACGGTCGGCGCCAGCGACATGATCGAGACCCTGCTTTTCGATGGCCTGCACCAACGCCGGCAATACCGGATTGGGCTTGGCCGAAGCGCTCGTTGTCGCGTCGCTATCCGCGCCGTCGCCTACGCGGGCGAGCGCATAGGCCACCAGCAGGCGCTGCGAAAGCGGGCCGTCCACGAGCGCGGCAGCGCGGTCATCGTCGCGCAGCACGTTATTGGCGAGGGTGGCCAGCGACTGCACGGCGCTGTCCGAACCGTGCCCGGCCTGCGCCGCGTAAAGCGCGATCGCGTGCTTGAGGTCGGCCACGGCGATGCCTGTGCCGCAGTCGTTATCGTCGACGTAGAGATTCGCCCAGCTGCACTGCTGTTTGCCGTTATACAGATACAGCCGCGCCTCCTCGCCGAAGCTGGAGACGGCCAGCCCTTGCGTGTCCGTAGCGCCGGCAACGGCGCGAGTGCGCGCCAGCTGAAACGCCTTGGCAGCAGCCTCGCGCTCACGCTTGAATGCCGCCGCGTCGCTGATCGCGGCATTGGCGCGCTGCGCATGGATACGGCCCAGCGAATAAGCCGCCCACACCGAGCGCAGCGTTGCCTGGTCCGGCGGCAGCGCCAGCACTTTCTCGAAGCTGGCGATGGCCAGATCCATTTTTGCCTGATCAGGTTTGTCGCACGCGGTGGTCGTGGCGGTCGCCACCGGCGCGGCCGCCGCCGTGGTGGACTCGGCGGGTTTCGACGCCGCGGCACACGCCTGGTTGGCGGCGGCGTAATCCACCGCGCCGGCCACATACAGGCGCAGGTCCTCGGGCAGATCCTTGCCATCGTCATATGCCTTGCTGCCGTCCGCCGACTGCCGCAGCGCCAGCACGCGCTGCCACTGCGCCGCCGTCAGACCTTGCGTGGCAGCGTCGTCGGCGGGCTTGGGCGCGTCGTAGGGCGACGCGTCCGACTCGTGCGCCTGCAGCTTGTCGGTCGCGGGCAGAAGATGCGCGGCCTCCCAGGCAAAGCTGTTTTGCGGCGTGGCCTTCAACGTGGCATCGCGATGATCAAGCAGCTGAGTAGGGAAATCCGGGCCGCACGCCCACACCGCGCCCGCGGTAATCGCGGCGACAGCGCACACCACCCAAATCCCGTTACGGCTCCACATGCGGCTGTACTCCCTCTGTGGCGCAGCGCGCCCACCCTATGACTCTTTGGCTGTGCGCCCGCAGCAACCCAGGCTGCAGGCGTTCGATGCGTAGTGTGTCGCGGCCAGCGCTCAGTGCATAGCCGTTGATGCCGTCGGTCAGCGTGCAACTCTTGGGCAGCACCACCGCCCCCGGCAGCGGCTGGTCCAGCTCGCCAGGATTTTTCAGAGCTAGGTCGAGCGTACCCGCCGTACTGCCGGGCCGCGCGTTGACCGTCACCTCGCCATGCAAGGGCTGCTGCTGCATGACAGCCAGCCACGTCGGCAGGCTCCATGCACGGTCGTCACTAGCGATGGGCAGCCGGAACCAGACGATACCCGCCAGGTGAGCCGGCGGATCGTGCTGCAGCCGCGCGAGAAACGCGGCTACCTCCTGCGGTGTGGCGAGCAGCTCCCGGCTATCGTCGCCGGCATCCAGCACGCCGGCTTCGCTCTGCACGCTGACCAAATGGCCCTGGGTATCCCAGCTCACGCGGGAGCCATACGTCGGCAACGCTACGCGAAACGGTTTGTCGCCGCGTTGCGCGTAGTCGTCCACCCAACGCATCGCGAGCGCACCGTCGAACAGCCCCGCGCGCGGATTGCGCACGGCATGCACCTGCAGCACGGACTCATCCACTTGCGCCAGCACGGTCGCGAGGTCAGGCGAATGCAGCCACGCCGGCAATGCGGTGATCGACAGCGTCAGGCCTGGCAGCGACGACCGCAGTGCAGCGAGGTAGTGCGCATAGGCCGGCAGCCTCGCCGTGCCGCAGTCGTGGTCGATCTCCAGCCCAGCGAGGCGGATACCGCGCCCCTGCCAACCGTTCCAGAGCGCCATGGTATCGGCCAGCAGCAACGCCTCGTTCCACTGTACCAATTGGCCGTCTATACGCACGACCATAACGACCGGCTTGCCGCTGCTCGACAGCGCGGAAATATCCGGATGAAACACCTGCAGCCGCCCGGCGCGATCGGTCTGCGCCGCCAGTACGCGCCACTGGCGGATATCGGCGGCACTGTCATGCATCGCCTGCGCCACGGCCGGCGTCCATACGCGCTGCCAGATGTAGGCGTCGTTGGTCAGCGCGCTGGACGGGTGGCTGCAAGCCACCAGCCCCATCGAGGCGACCAAGAGCGCCGTGCGAAAAAACGCTGCGAGGCGAAACCGTCTAACGATCATCAACCCCATGTCCCTGCACCGCTGTGCGACGTGAAACCTATTCTACCCGTCCTTAGGCTAATCACTTATCCACTGCAGCGACGTTCTGCGAGGCAAAATTTTTTAAGCATAAAAAACGCCGCTCACGAGGAGCGGCGCCGCTTGCTGCAAACCCAGGGGTTGCCTGGGCTTCATCCTTTCACGCAGAGCACCTGACGCAGGGTGTGAACCACCTCGACCAGATCGCTCTGTGCCGCCATCACGGCGTCGATCGACTTGTACGCCGCCGGCGACTCGTCGATCACCGCCGCGTCCTTGCGGCACTCGACATGCGCCGTCGCTTCACGATGCTGAGCCAGCGTGATCTGCTGGCGCGCCGCGGTACGACTCATCACACGACCCGCACCGTGGCTGCAGCTGTGGAAGCTGTCGGCATTGCCCTTGCCGCGCACGATGTAGCTGCACGTCCCCATGCTGCCCGGAATGATGCCCAGCTCGCCCTCGCGCGCACTGACCGCTCCCTTGCGGGTCACCAGCAGTTCGTCGCCGCCGTGCGTCTCCTTCTGCACGTAGTTGTGATGGCAGTTCACCGCCATCTTGGCGAGCTGGAATGTGGGCAGGCGGTGACGCATTTCCGCCAGCACGCGCGACATCATCGCCTCACGATTGGCGCGGGCATAATCCTGCGCCCAGGACACCGCTTCGACGTAGTCATCGAACAGCGCCTCGCCTTCCATGAAGAACGCCAGATCCCTGTCCGGCAGATGGAAGCCCAGCACGCGATGCGCCAGCTGCTCGCGCGCCCTCTCGATGAAGTAGCTGCCGATGAGGTTGCCGGTGCCGCGCGAACCCGAGTGCAGCATCACCCACACGGCGTCGGACTCATCCAGACAAACCTCGATGAAATGATTGCCGCCGCCGAGCGTGCCGATCTGCTTGTCGACCTTGTCGGTGCGGATCTTGCGGTGCTTGGCCTTAATCAGCTCCAGCCTGGCAACCAGCCCGGACTGCGCCAACCGCGTTTCGATGCTGTCGGGCATGCGTCCGTGATCGCCGCCGCGGCCGTTGCCGACCGGCACGCCACGCTCGATGCTGGAACGCAGTTGCGCCAGGCTGTCGGGCAGGTCCTCCGCCGTCAGCGTGGTCCGCACCGCGGCCATACCGCAGCCGATATCGACACCGACAGCGGCGGGAATGATGGCGCCTTTGGTCGGCACAACGGAACCTACCGTCGCACCCTTGCCCAAATGCACGTCCGGCATGACCGCAACCCACGGACCGACAAACGGCAGCGCGGCGATGTTGCGCAGCTGCTGCTTGGCGGATTCTTCCAGCGGCACGCCGTGCACCCAGCCCTTGATCGGCGTGGTGCTGCCTTCGGCATGCAGGAGTTCATAGTTTTGCTTGCTCATGATTCTTTCCTTGAATGAAATCGTGGGGATCGCGTCCGTGCGATCGCCACGCGGTGTTTACTTCAGACTGACCAGCTGGTTCAGCACGCCATCCAGGCCGCCGAACACGGTCAGCTTGTCGATCTTCTCGGTAACCTTTTCCAGCGCCTCCAGCTCCTTGAGCCGCATGAGGGTCGGGCTCTCCTCGATTAGACGCGCGGTGTTGAGCAGCGAACGGGTAGCGTTCGACTCCTCGCGCCGACGGATGACGTTGGCCTGGGCGGCCTTCTCCGCCTGCACGACGCTGTTGAGGATGGTCTTCATCTCGCCCGGCAGGATCACGTCCTTCACGCCGACACCGAGCACCTCCAGGCCCAGCTCGCTGACGCGGCCACGCACGTAGGCAAAGATGTCCGCATCCAGCGACGCCTTGTCGCCGAGTAGTTCGTCCAGCGTTTTGTCCGAGACGGCCTTGCGCAAACCGTACTGCAGCTCGCGATACAGGTAGTCGCCGTACTTGGCCACCTTGGTCCGCGCCGCGACCGGATCGATCACGCGCAGGCTGGCGGCCAGGTTCACCCGCAGGCTGACCTTGTCGCGCGTCAACAGCTCCTGACCCGACACCTCCAGCGACTGCACGCGCAGCTCGATCACCTCGGCCGCCACGTTCTTCTGGAAATTCCAGAACGCGTAGGCACCGGGCGCCAGCGTACGCAGCAGCTTGCTGTCGACGAACAGCAGGCCCGCCGACTCCACCGGCACATCCACAGTCACCGCCACCTTGGCCAGCAGGCCGAGCTGACGCAAACGACTGGCGACGCGCGCATCGACCTCAAGCGAATCGGCCAGCGACACCGCCTGCACCTCGACCGGCACCAGACCCTTCCAGTACAGCTTGCGCGTACCCGGCGCGAGCACGTCTTCAAGCTTGCCGTTCTTCAGCACCAGACCGACCTGCAAGGTGCCGATGTCGGCCACCGTGAAGCATTCGGCCAGCGGACCGTCCATCTGCGCCATCAGCACATCGGCATCCGCGCCGACGTACTCGGGTTTGGCAAGGTTGTGGATAGTTACGGCCACACGGTTACGCGGATCGAAGATCCGGTAGACGCCCGCAGGCAGGACGCGCTCGAAACGACGGTTGCGATACAGCAAACCGCGCTCGCCGTCGCCGATCACGATTTGCTTGAGCCAGAACATGATGATTCTCCTTTTGGTTATTCTGGTTTCGATCCGATAGATAATCCGTAAGCGCCGCCGGATCGTTACGGCGCATACGTCAATTTGATAATCGTTATATCCACACAGGCATCTCCCTTTCGGGATAATCGATTCGCTATTAATAACGAATTGATAAAAATAAGGTGGAAACGCCTGCTGACGTCAGCGGAGCGAGACCTGCGTGCATTCGCGGGGAATCGGATATCTCGACGAAAGCCTGCGATATTCCGCATAGGCATCCGTCGCAATGCCCGATCGCCCGGTTTCAGGACGTGGGTCCGGCTCCACCTCCGCTGCCCTGCAACGCACATCGCCCTCCATGGCGTGTATGCCCTGCAACGCACGAGGCGTTTCCTGGTCGGAACTTTCGTTCCTGGTGTCATGACGTGACAGGTCATGGTGTTGGAGCGGGAGTCGAACCCGCGACAGTCGGTTTCTTAGGACCGATGCTCTACCCATCTGAGCTATCCAGTGGTTGACGTGCCGGAGTCGAACCGGCGGCCAGCAGCCGTGAGGCTACCGCTCTACCTCTGAGCTAACGTCAGCTTTCGGAACACCGCCTGACAGGGTCTGGCATACGCTATCGGCATGGCCGAGCGCACCGGATGGGGGTTGAACCCATACCGCGGGAACCTGCTGTTTCGGTGCTCCGTATTGCCGGCTGTCGCCAACCGGCAATACATGTGGACAAACGCGCCGCTAATCCGGCTGCACTCGTCCTATTCGGTGAATCCGATTCCCGCACAGCCCGCGCCGAAGCATCGGGACGCAGCGCACAGGCGCCCGTCGCAGCTGCGCCCCTGACTCGGCTGGGAGCAGCCGGATGCTTCAGGGCGAAACGCATTCCATAAACGTTGGTCGATTCACGACCTTCCTTGCGAACGCCAAAAACAAAACGCCCCCGGGTGGCGACCCGAGGGCGTTCGCGTTACCTCGGGAGATCGGGGTGACCGATCTCCACAAGTGGAATCAGTCTGGTGAGTGAACGAAATCTTTTCCTGCCACATATTCCGTGCGCACGCGCCGGCCGCCATTGCGCATTAGCGGCGACGTATTTGGCTGGACAACAATGGCGAGATGGAATGACATGAATGGATAACTCGGTTATCGACGCGAATGGCGAGGTGACGGAGAATACGCGCGTTTATTTTCAAGCGCAAGCGTTTTTTTATAGATACATCTGATTTATTTATTGTTTACAGCCAGCCTTTCTGCCGCGCCATGCGATACGCCTCAATACGATTGGCCACGCCCAGTTTGCCGATGGCCTCGGAGAGGTAGTTGCGCACGGTGCCATGCGACAGGTTCAACTGCGTGGCGATATCGCCGGCCGACTGGCCCTCGCCGGCAAGCCGCAGCACCTGGCGCTCGCGGTCGTTGAGAGGGTCGGCTTCGGACCAGGCTTCCAGCGCCAGCTGGGGATCGATGGCGCGGCCGCCGCGATGCACGCTGCGCAGCGCTTCGGCCAGATTTTCCGCTGGCGCATCTTTCAGCAGATACCCGCCCACGCCGGCATCCAGCGCGCGGCGCAGAAAACCGGGGCGCGCGAAGGTAGTGACGATGATCACCTTGATCGGCAGCGCGTGCCGCTGGATGCGCTGCGCCAGCTCCAGCCCGGTAAGGCCGGGCATTTCGATGTCGGTGACCAGCACGTCGGGCTTCAAGCGCTGCAACTCGCGCCACGCAATTTCTCCATCGGCGGCCGAGCCGAGCACGTCGATATCGGATTCGAGGTTGAGCAGCGCAAACAGCGCGCCGCGCACCATCGCCTGATCTTCGGCCAGCAGCACGCGGATCACGCGATCGCCTCGTGGACTGATAAAAGCAAAGCAGGCAGCGATGGATTCATGCGGCGGGATTCCCGGATGCGTTGGCGTTCAAGGTTGGCCCCAGCGAAAGATCCGACGGGGCGCGCGACGTTTCGACCAATCGAAGAATCGGCACGGGAGCCACGATGCGAAGTTTCGTGCCGTGGCCGCGGGGCGACTCGATGGTGAGTGTGGCGCCCAGCGCGCGAACGCGGTCGCGCATACCGCACAGGCCATTGCCATCGCTGCTGATGCCGCCGCGGCCGTTGTCGCTGATCAGCATGCGCACGCTGGCATGCTCGCGGATGATCTCGATTTTTGCGGCGCTGGCTTCGGCATGGCGCGCGATATTGGTGGCCGCTTCGCGCACGATCAGCGAAAAGCCGCGCTCGATGTCGGCCGGCAGATCGGTCGGCAATTCGCTGTAATCGAAATGCACCCGCGAGGATTCCAGCAGCAGTCGCGCCGATGCCAGTTCAGCAGCAAGGTCGGTAGCACGTATGCCGCTGACGGCGCTGCGCACTTCGGCCAGCGCATGACGCGCGACTTTCTCGGCCTCCTCCATCTCGCGCCGCGCGGCTTCGCTATCGCGATCGAACAGTTTGCGCGAGAGCTCCAGCTTCAGCGTGATCAGCGATAAGGTGTGGCCAAGAAGATCGTGCAGATCACGGCCTATGCGCTCGCGCTCAGCCAGGCCTGCCAGACGACGCACTTCATCCTGCGATAGCGCAAGCATGGCGTTGCGCTCCTTGCTGATGCTCTCGACCATCACGATAGTACAGATGATGAAGATGGTGCCGGGCATGATCACAATCATCACAAGCGGATAGTCGAGCGACCAGGCCTCGCCCACAAAAATCGCGTTGATCGCCAGAAGGCCGGCCATATACGCGCGCCGGCTCATGTGGCAGTGGTAAAGCATGATGCAGCCAAAAACGAGATAACTCACGCTACTGGCGTACCAAGGCATCGAAGCAAAGCACAGCGCCACCATGGCCAGCGGGTACCAAAACAATCGTCGGCGGCTGACCAGTTGCACCTTGATGAACAGGTAGAGGAACAGTGGATAGGTGATGAACGTCATAAGCAGCCAGCGGCTCGTGTAACCGGTGAGGCCGCGCTCGAACATCGGTGTCACAAATATCCACAGCGACCACAACAGGTGCACGCTATCTGCCAAGGGATTCCGGCCCCGACGAATGTCATCGGCATAACCCGAGTCCGGCGCGGGCGCAAACCATCTCGCAAGCAGGTTGGACTTCATGCGCCGGCCATCCGTTGATGTCTTGTTATCCAACATGCTACTTCAACCGACACGCCGCAGCTGACGTATGGCCAACAGCAGGAAGATGACGGTGTATCCCATCAGCGCCAGCACGTGCGGCAGCAGCGCGCCGTTGTTCAGGCCCACGGCAGATAAGGTGAGCTGATTGAGGTGGTAGCTCGGCCAGATCGGCGCGATCTTCTGCAGCGCCTGCGGCAGCATCGTCAGGGGCAGCCAGAGGCCGGAGAGAAAGGCCATCGGCAGGTACACCAGGTTGAGC
>Ga0302313_10002944_pt1 | contig 11491 bp, 10 predicted proteins | sample III_Palsa_N2_2_FD_200454 | JGI IMG/M metagenome (GOLD analysis project Ga0302313, IMG submission 200454) | Peat permafrost microbial communities from Stordalen Mire near Abisko, Sweden - III_Palsa_N2_2 | ecosystem: Environmental > Terrestrial > Soil > Palsa > Peat permafrost | place: Sweden...
CCCTAATTCCGCATCAGCCGGTCGCCCCACACCTCGAGTCCGAGGTGCGGGGCTGCGCCTTCTCAGAATCTCGAAGTAGCCGCCGGGTCGAATACCCCCCGTCAACACTGGTGATTCTTCCCCTCGACCATCGAAAACCCAACATTTCACCGTAACGCAAATTCTCACCGTCGCTCACCGTGAAAATGTCTATGCGGAACCATCTATGGCACCGTCCTCTTCCGTCGAAAACACCGTAAAATCAGCCTTTTTTCGCCCCAATCCGCGGATGACAAGGAAATGACAATCCGTTGACGGTGGAACTCCCTCTTTGGGTGCATCCTATGAGAGCAGCCAGGGTGAATCTGTGACCGAAGCCTACCTAAACCGCATCGCCACAGCAGTCCCCGACGACGACGTCCACGAGGCCTTCGTCACCTTCGCCGACAAAATGCTCGAGAACCCTCGTGTTCAGACGGTCTTCCAGCGCATGGCCTCCCGCTCCGGCATTCGCCGACGCTTCTCTGTCCTCTCGCCAAACGCGGCAAACACAGAGTTTACGATCAACGCCCACGAGTTCTACACCCTCGGCAGCTTCCCCGACACCGCCTATCGGATGTCAGTCTTCGAGCGCTTTGCCCCCCGCCTCGCCCAGCGAACCCTCGATAAACTACTGCTAACAAAGGAAGAACGCAGCAAAATCAAGCACGTCATCGTCACCTCCTGCACGGGTCTCTACGCCCCCGGCCTCGACTTCGAAATCGTAGACCACCTCGGCCTCGACACCTCGGTAGAACGCACCATGATCGGCTTTATGGGCTGTTACGCCGCCATTAACGGCCTAAAACAGGCCCGCCACATCGTCCGCTCCGAACCTGACGCCAAAGTCCTCCTGCTCAACCTAGAGCTCTGCACCCTCCATCTACAGGAGACCCAGGACCTCGAACAAGTCCTTTCCTTCCTTGTGTTTGGCGACGGCTGCGCCGCCAGCCTCATCAGCGCCGAACCCACCGGTTTCGCCCTCGACAGCTTCCGCTCCGTCCTGATCCCAGAAACCCGTGACCTCATCACCTGGCGCATCCGGGGCGTTGGCTTTGACATGCTCCTTTCCGGTAAAGTCCCCGGCGAAATCGGCAAAGCCCTCGCTGTCTCCAGCTCCGAAATCCTCGGAAAACATAGCAAAGAAGACATCTCCCTCTGGGGCGTCCACCCCGGTGGTAAGTCCGTGCTGGACGCTGTAGAGCGCGGCCTAGCCCTCCCGGAAACAGCACTTACAGCCTCCCGCCAAACGCTGGAATGCTTCGGAAACATGAGCTCGGCTACAGTAATGTTCGTGCTCGAACGCCTGATGCAGCAATCCCAACCCGGCCAACTCGGCTGCGCCATGTCCTTCGGCCCCGGCCTCACAGCAGAGACGATGCTATTCCATGCAGTCTGAACGGCTATTTCTCTCAAATCGCGCCGACCCCTCGCTCCTGACCGAGTGGATGGACGAACCCTGCACCTACGAAGACTGGCTCGCCTGCATCAAGGACCTCGCCCAGGTAAACCGCCTCACCCTCGCCCACCGCCCCACAATCCAATGGCTCAATCGCCTCGTCGGCCCAGCGCCTACGCAGGAAACCCTGCGAATCCTGGATGTTGGCAGCGGCGGCGGCGATATGTTGCAGACCATCGCCGAATGGGCAAAGCGACGCAATCTCCGCGTCTCTCTAACCGGCATCGACCTCAACCCTTTCGCCGCCCGCGCTGCCAGTGAGTTGATTCCAAAGACCCATCACATCCGATGGATCACCGGAGATGCCTACTCATACACCCCCTACGACGGCATTGACGTCGTTCTCAGTTCGCTCTTCACCCACCATCTCCCCGAGCCCGAGATCGTCCGCTTTCTCTCCTGGATGGAATCCTTCGCGGAGAGTGGCTGGTTTATCAATGACTTGCACCGATCCCACATCACGCCCACCCTCTTCGCCGCCTTGGCCACAGCAGCCCGCTGGCACCGCTTCGTTCGCCACGATGGCCCGGTCTCAATCCATCGCGGATTCGTAAAAAATGACTGGCTAAGCATGTGTTCCAAAGCTCGAATCAACCTGAACAACATCCGCGTAGAAGCCCGCTTTCCCGGCAGACTCTGCGTAGGTCGATATAAGTGAGCGAGTCGCCTGCGTTGATCATCGGTGGCGGTCTCGCCGGGTCAGCCACAGCCATCACTCTCGCCCGCGCCGGCCGCAACGTTCTGCTTCTCGAAAAGGAATCTGCGCCGCAACACAAGGTTTGCGGCGAGTTTCTCAGCCAGGAGGCCCTGACCTATCTCAGCCTCTTGGGCGTTGACGTCCCATCGCTAGGCGCGGTCCCAATCACCACCGTTCGACTGGCCGGAAGGCTCGGTGTCACCGAAGCAAAGCTTCCCTTCGCTGCCATGTCGCTAACGCGCAAGCGCCTGGACGAAGAGTTGTTGAGCGTCGCAGAAGCTGCCGGAGCGATCGTCCAGCGAGGCTCTGGCGTGCAATTGCTCCAGGCCGCTGAAGGCGGCTGGCAGGTAACGTTGCAGGATGCCTCAACAATCACAGCTCGATCGGTATTTGTCGCCACCGGCAAGCACGATCTCCGCGCCCATCCGCGCCCACCTGGTCTGCAGGCGGACCTTGTCGCGTTCAAGATGTACTGGAAGCTGTCGCCGGAGCAACAGAATCAACTGGAGGGCTGTGTCGAACTGAATCTATATCGCGGAGGCTATTGTGGTCTGCAGCTTGTCGAACGCGGCATGGCAAACCTGTGCTGCCTGGTAAAAAAATCTACGCTGCAAAAAATCGGCGGCCGATGGGCTGACCTGCTCAAGGCCATGCAGGACGATTGCCCCCATCTCAAGCGAAGATTGGCGGGCGCGAGACCGCTGCTGACAAGGCCTCTCGCCATATCGTCCGTTCCCTACGGGTTCGTCCTTCCACACTCACAGGGTCTGTGGTCAACGGGCGATCAGGCCGCGGTCATCCCATCGTTTACCGGCGACGGAATGTCCATCGCCCTGCACAGCGGACGGCTCGCCGCAGAGATGTACCTGCAAGGGCAGACGCCCGAGGCCTTTCAAAGCCGATTGCATGCCGAGCTGGCAAGCCAGGTCTCTTTCGCAACAACCTTATCCCGCAGCCTGGTCCGCGAGCCGCACAGAACCATCATCGAAGCCGCGGTACGGCTCTGGCCCGGCGTATTGCGGTTTGTCGCAAACCGCACGCGGCTGACGGCGCAGTCCATGCAGCCCATGCCACAAATTCCAGTTGCCATCGACCTCCCTTCAGTGGGAACCTACTAGTCGAACCCGAACCTTCAGCACACAACACGCGTGGCGGAGTCCTCTATGGCAGCTTCAACAAACGGAAAAACACCCGGCGTGTGGCTTCCCGCCGTCGACCTGTACATTGCAAAGTCACAGGAATTCGCACAGCCGATCCTCCATCATCTGCGCGAACTCGTGCATGAAGCCGCGCCCGGCGTTACAGAAGAGATGAAGTGGTCGCGACCCTTCTTCATCTATCACGGCATCATTCTCGGCAACATCTCCGCGTTCAAGCAGCATTGCAGCTTTGGCTTGTGGGGTTCGGAAGTGGCTGAGGTCCTGCGCGCTGACGGCGTGGCGTCCAGCGATGCGATGGGCACCTTTGGGCGCATCACCTCGCTCGAAGACCTGCCTCCGCGCAAGAAGCTGCTCGCCTACATAAAGAACGCGGCGAAGCTGATCGACGAAGGTACACGAACCAAATCACTCGTGCGCCAGCCCAGGGTTGCGAAGCCTGAGGTCGAGGTGCCCGCCGCCCTCTCTGCCGCGTTGAAGAAGCACAAGGCCGTAGGCAAGCTCTTTGATGCCATGAGTCCCAGTTGCCGCCGCGAGTACATCGAGTGGATCGCCGACGCCAAGCGCGAGGAAACCCGCGACAAGCGGATCGCAACCACGATCGAGTGGGTCGCCGAGGGCAAGTCGCGCAACTGGAAGTACGAAAAGTGTTAGCCGTCCGAGCCTAGTACACTGGCAGTCGATGAAGAGTCGTGTGACACCCGGGCCGGTTCTAACTCCTGTGCAAACGGATGCGCCGGACGCGACAGTTCAGCTCGCCGCCGCGGAGTTTCGCCAGAAGCTAAGCCTGTGGTATCGCAAGCACGCGCGATCCCTACCCTGGCGCGGCGTGAACGACCCCTACGCCACTTGGCTGTCCGAGATCATGCTGCAACAGACGCGCGTAGCCACGGTGATCGATCGCTACCGCGAATTCCTCGAACGCTTTCCTACACTCAACGATCTGGCCGCCGCCCAGGAAAACGAAGTCCTCGCGCTATGGAGCGGACTCGGCTACTATCGCCGGGCGCGAATGCTGCATCGCGGCGCGCAGTTCGTGGTGCGTGAGCTCGAAGGCAAGCTGCCCCGCACCGCCGTCGAGCTCAAAACCCTGCCGGGCATTGGCGCCTACACAGCAGCCGCAATCGCCAGCATTGCCTTTGGCGAAAGCATCGCAGTCGTCGACGGCAACGTCGAGCGAGTGCTGCTTCGCATCATGGGCTTAGCCGAAGAGCGTTCCAACAAGGGACGCGCCCGAGTAGCACACGCGGCGCAATCGCTTGTGCCCGCAGCGGCGAAACGCCACGGGCGCAGTAACCCGCCCGGCGATCACAACCAGGCCATGATGGAGCTCGGCGCAACCATCTGCCTGCCCAAGTCTCCGCTATGCCTGCAGTGCCCCGTCTTCGCACTCTGCCGCACCCGCGGAGAACACGTCACCGGCCCACGCGAGAAGCAGAAGAGCCGCATCATCGCGCATCTGCTCGCCGTGCGTAAATCCGGCACAACCACCGAGGTGCTCCTCGAGCGCCGCTCCGACGAAGCTTCTCTCATGCCCGGAATGTTGGAGCTCCCCCCACTCCCGTTGAATGCCGTGGAGGGCCACGAGCCCGTGCTGCGCGTCCGCCACGCGATCACCAACACCAACTACTACGCGCAAATCTTCTCCGAAGGCGCAGTGGGCACCGCACCCGTCACCCCGAAGGACGAACCGCACGAACCACCGCCCCCCGAAGCCCGAGACGACGACGAAGTCTACGAGGACACCCTCTTCGTCGCCACGCCGGAAGAAGCCAGATTGCCCGGCGCAGAAGAGCAGCGCTCTCTCTTGCAGCAGATTCCAGCCGCGGCGCATGATCTTCGCTGGGTATCGGCGCGACGACTGCACGAACTCCCGCTAACCGGCCTGGCGAGAAAAGTCCTGCAGCGCCTCGGCGTCATGCGAATTGCGGCAGTCCGGATTCCATAAGCCGCGCGAGCGCCTACTTAAGCCAAAGCCCGCTCCAGCTCTCCGAAACAAGAATGCTGTTGCCCGGGTTCCGCGCGTCGTACCGTATCTGCACCGGCTGGTCGATCCGGTAGCCAAGCACAAGCTCCGGCAGCCGCGACACATCCTGCGCGCAGTTATACGTAACCCCCGCCAGCCGGTAGCTGTAAAACAGCACCTCCGGCGTCGGCGAGATGCTGTCCTCGCCGTCCAGGCTGCGCGCATCCACAAGATGCCCATCGGTAATCCGGCCGATCTCGGCAAGATACTCCCGCCGCCGCCGCTCCATCTCCTCCGCCGTAGGCCGTCGCGAGCGCACAAACCACAGCGCCGCACCGCCCACAACCAGCACACCCGCGGCAACGCCCCCAACGACCCGTGGGTCCTGGTGCCGTATCAACTTTGAGAGTTCATCAAGAAGGCGGTTCATGGCGGATACCATAAGGATATCGCGAAGCAGACGATAGAACGGTAACAAGCCATCCACAGCGATATACTCGGCTTTGTGCGAAGTGATAACAGAACCAATACGAAGAAGAGCTTAACCGGCGCCCATCCGCTGGATCTGGGCGAAGGCCGCCGTGTGCGCTCGACGACCGTGCTGTGCGTCAAACGGGGCGACTTCGTCGTCATGGCCGCCGACGGCCAGGTAACCCTCGGCGCCACCGTAATGAAGCATTCGGCAAAGAAGATTCGCCGCCTCTACAACGAAAAAATCCTCGCCGGCTTTGCAGGCTCTACGGCAGACGCCTTTTCGCTCTTCACCCGGTTCGAGTCCAAGCTCGAGCAATACGCCGGGAACCTCGGTCGCTCGGCGGTCGAGCTCGCCAAAGACTGGCGCACCGACAAGCTCCTCCGCCAGCTGCAGGCCCTGCTCATCGTTGCGGACAACAAACAGATGTTCCTCCTCAGCGGCGACGGCGACGTCATCGAGCCCGACGCAGTCGGCGACGGCCTAATCGCAACCATTGGCTCCGGCGGCAGCTTCGCTCTGGCCGCCGCCACGGCGCTCATGGAGAACACAAACTTCACCGCCCGCGAGATCGTAGAACGCAGCATGAAGATCGCCGCGGAGATATGTATCTACTCCAACCAGAGCATCACCATCGAAGAGCTGAAGGCAGGCGAGTAGATGGCCATTTATCTTCCAGGAACCGCCGAAGATCAGGCTCTGTCACTTGATGAGATGACGCCACGCGAGATCGTCGCCGAGCTCGACAAGTACGTCGTCGGCCAGGCCGCAGCCAAGCGCGCCGTGGCCATCGCCCTGCGCAACCGCTCCCGCCGTCAGAAGCTCCCGCCCGACCTCGCCGAAGAGATCATGCCGAAGAACATCCTCATGATCGGCTCAACCGGCGTTGGCAAGACCGAGATCGCACGCCGCCTCGCGAAGCTCACCAACTCGCCGTTCCTCAAAGTCGAGGCCTCGAAGTTCACCGAGGTCGGCTACGTCGGCCGCGACGTCGAATCCATGGTGCGGGACCTCGTCGAGATCGGCATCGACATGGTTCGCGAAGAGAAGCTCGAAGAGATCGAAGACCGCGCCGAACTCGCCGCGGAAGAGCGCCTCGTAGATCTCCTCGCAGCACAGGGAGCACCCCCAACTGCGGACGATAAACCCGCACCAGCACCCGAACCAACGCTTGAAGTCGTCGCAACCCACACCCCAAAGATCGACGGCTTTGGCGCACCGATCGCAGCTAACACCGCAGAAGAAAAACCGCCCGCACTCGTCATCGTCCCGAAGACCGACGCCGAGAAGGCCCGCGAGCGCGACCGCATCCGCCAGCAACTCCGCGAAGGCCGCCTCGACGACCGCATGGTCGAGCTGGAAACCCGCGACCGCAACATACCCACCATCGAGATCATGGGCAGCGGCTCCAACCCCGACGAGATGGACACCGGCGGCGTCAAGGAGATGCTCGCCGGCATGTTCGGCCAGCGCACCCGCAAGCGCCCCATGAAGGTCGCCGACGCATTCGACTACCTCGTGCAGGAAGAAGAAGGCCGCCTGCTCGACATGGATCAGGTCACGCGCCTCGCCATCGAGCGCGTCGAAGACTCCGGCATGGTCTTCCTCGACGAAATCGACAAGATCGCCGGTCGCGAAGGCGGCCACGGCCCGGACATCAGTCGCGAGGGCGTACAGCGCGACATCCTGCCCATCATCGAAGGCACCACCGTCAGCACCAAGTACGGCATGGTCGCCACCGACCACATTCTCTTCATCGCCGCCGGCGCCTTCCACGTCTCCAAACCCAGCGACCTCATTCCGGAGCTACAGGGCCGCTTCCCCATCCGCGTTGAGCTGCTCCCGCTCACCGCCGCCGACTTCCTGCGCATCCTCACCGAGCCACGCGCCTCACTCGTAAAGCAGGCCACATCGCTGCTCGAGACCGAAGGCCTTACGTTGGAGTTCGCTCCCGAAGCCCTTGAAGAGATGGCCAACTTCGCCTTCCGCGTCAACGAGACCACTGAGAACATCGGCGCCCGCCGCCTCCACACCATCATGGAGCGCGTCCTCGACGAAGTCAGCTTCGCCGCACCCGACATGGTGAAGGCTTCCACCACCGGCGAGGTACTGACCGCAAACGAACCCGCAAAGCCCACGCCGCAACTGATCGATCGCCCCTTCGAAAAAGACGGCGTCAAAGGCATCGAACGCGTCCTCCGCGTCGAACGCGAATACGTCCAGCAGCAGGTAGCCGACATCGTGAAGGACCAGGACCTAAGCCGCTACATCTTGTAACCACGTGCCAGGAGACGGAATGAACTTGCTCGCTTGGCGAAAGGTCTACAGCTTCGGAAGGATCGAAGCCGTGGTGCTCGCACTCTACGCCGCAGTGCTCGCCTTCGCCATCCCGTTCCACGAACCCTGGGCCGACGAAGCAGAAGCCTGGGTCCTCGCACGCGATAGCTCCTTCTGGCAGATCTTCCGCTATCGCCTGCACTACGAAGGCGCGCCGCCCGTCTGGCACTTCCTCCTCCGCACCCTCTATCTCGCGCATGTGCCATGGGTCGCTGTCGGCTGGTGTTGCGGCGCGATCGCAGTAGCAGGCGTAGCCGTGTGGCTGCGATGGTCACCCTTCCCACTCCTCGTGCGCGCGCTTCTACCCTTCAGCTTCTTCGTCCTCTATCAGTACGGCGTGGTCATCCGAAACTATGTGCTGTTCCCGCTCCTGCTCTTCAGCCTTTGCGCACTCTACTGCGCAAGGCCGCGCCGCCTCCTCTGGTTCGCAGCAGTCGCCGGCCTGTTGGCAAACCTCTGCGTGCAGGGCGCCATCGTCTCCGGCATCTTCACGCTCTTGTACGCCTGCGAGATCTATCGCGCACACATTCCAAAGCAGCGGCTGGCTCTCCCATTGCTCCTCTTGGCAGCAGCTTGGATCGTCTGCATCTACTCCGTTATCCCCGCACCCGATGAGGGCGTCGTAGTCCGCAATCAGGTCTCAACCGGCGCGGTGCACCGGCTACTGGTGAAGTACATCGGAGAATCCCCGCGAAGCGCCGCAGTGCGCCCCGTTGACCCCACACCCACACCCACATCCGCGGCCCAGCCCATCGTGAGCTTCAAGGGAGACCCAAGACAGTGGATCGCCGCAAAGCTGCAGGAGCCCGCCAAGAGCAGCGCCCTTGATCTCACACCCACATCGACGATGGCTCCAGCGAAGGCCGCGGCAGTCACATTCCTGGAACTCATCTCCGAGCTCCTCTGGCCCATCGCCGGTTCCAGTCTGCTCGCCTGCGTCTTCCTCGTTCTGCTCCTGTTGTGGGCTCGCACGCACGGCGGCTTGCTCTACTTCATCCCCGCAGTCGTCGTCTGGTTGGTCGGCGAGTTCCTATGGACAACCGACCACCACGCCGGCATGCTGCTGCTCACGCTCATAGCGGGCATCTGGATTACCGCGCAACGCTGCGAACTGGCAGGCGCCGTCTCGCGAGAAACAATAGTCTGGCGGCAAGCCACATGGATCGAAGCCAGCTTCGTCCCGCTCTTGAGTCTCGTACTCACGCTCCAAATAATTTGGAGCATCAGCGCCATAGCAAAGGACCATCGCGGCAACTACGACCCCGGCCAACAGACAGCCCGATTCTTAATGCAGCAGTCGGGCAACAAAAGAATCGCAGCGTTTCATTACTGGAGCGTAGCCACGCAGCCGTACTTCGCACAAAACCCATTCTTCAATCTGCCCACCTCCTACTGGACGTGGAGCACAAACGTATTCCCCGACGCCTTGCACACCCAAACCCTGGACACCCACCCGGACATGGTCGTCTACACCCAGGAGCAGCCACTCCCCGGCGAGATGCGCAACCAGATCATCCCCCTCAACGCAGCGTCCAGATCTATCGACCCCATACTGACAGACATCAAGCAGCACGGCTACCATCTGACCCACCAATTCTGCGGCGACCGCTTCTCCCGTCTAAGTGCCTCCTTCCAGGTATGCGACTCAATCTTCGAACCGGGCACTAAATAACATCTGACGAATCGCTGTTGCCGGTGTCTTTACAGACCTTCATTCCACCCCAAATTTGTCATCCTGAGCGGAGCGCAGCGCAGTCGAAGGACCTGCCACACCGCCCGCGTCACCGCAACCCTTCAACCTTTGAACCTCAAATCCCAAGGCCGTCGTCTTTTCTTTTTGCTCTTGCCGTTGCACTCGCATTAGCGCCAGCGGCGCGTCCCATACCAGCGAGGGGCGAAGCCCCTCGTGCAAATCCCCAGACTCAGAGGGCTGTAAGCCCGATCTATCTGCCAACCCCAGACCCAAATCTGTATCGCTCAAAAAATGGCATCCTATGAGCGATAGGAGTACTCTCTATCCATCATGCGTTGGAACTGGCAGCAATCCGATTGGCCGAACTTCAAGTGGAACTCATCCCGCCTGGCACGGGCGGAGGAACGTTTCCTGCTCGGTGCGGGTCTCCTGTTTGGTGCTGCCAGGCATCTGGGAGAAGCAGACCGCAACCGCCTTATCGTCGAGGAGATGAGCGTCGAAGCACTCACCACCTCCGAGATCGAAGGTGAGTTTCTCAATCGCGCCAGCGTCCAGTCTTCAATACAGAAGCAGCTTGGCCTCACAACGCCGAAGCGCCGTATCGCCCCGGCGGAACAAGGTATAGCCGAACTCATGGTCGATTTATATCGCAACATAAGCGAACCGCTCTCCGTTGAGACGTTGTTCGGCTGGCACCGCATGGTGGTATCGGGCCGCAGAGATCTTCAAGACATTGGGAAGTTTCGTACTGGTATTGAGCCGATGCAGGTGATCTCCGGCCCCACCTATGCGCCCCGGGTTCACTGCCAGGCTCCGCCGTCGAAAAGTGTTCCGGCTGAGATGAAGAAGTTTATCGCGTGGTTTAATCGCACCGCTCCCAACGGGCCGGAGCCTCTGCCAGCCTTGACGAGAGCAGGGCTTGCGCACCTTCGCTTTGAATCGATCCACCCCTTCGAGGACGGTAACGGCCGCATCGGTCGAGCCGTTGCCGAGAAAGCACTTGTCCAAAGCTTCGGTCAGACGGTTCTCATTGCATTGGCCAAATCGATCCTCGCTCATCATCGGGCCTACTATGACGCGCTTGAAGCAGCAAATAAACGAAATGAAGTCACGGACTGGCTTGTCTGGTTTGCCGGTATCGCCATCGAAGCCCAGCTTCGAACGACTGCACAGGTAGAGTTTCTGATCGATAAGACGAAGCTGCTCGATAAACTTCGCGACAACATGAACCCGCGTCAAACGAAAGTCATTCTGCGGATGTCGCAGGAAGGTCCCGAAGGATTCGAAGGAGGAATGAGCGCTGGCAAGTACGGCAGCATCGCCCAGTGCTCTCCAGCCACGGCCACACGCGATCTTGCCGGGCTGGTGGATTTGGGCGCCCTTACGCGAACAGGCGAAGTGAAACATACGCGCTATGCTCTGAACATTGCGATCAGGCCTGTGCCGCGAATCGCGATCGATAGCTCAGGTGAAGTGCAGTATCTCTGATAGGCCCGAATAAGATATCCCCGCAACAAAAAGGCCGCCATCATCGATGGCGGCCTTTTATCTCAAAACCTCTAAACCGTCTGCGGCTTGGGCAACTCGTTCAAACGCTTCTCGAGCAGCTTCTCCAAATCTTCCAGCGCCTTCGAGAAGCCTTCGATGCCTTCCTTCAACTTGTCATGGGCCATCTTGTTTTCCGCATGCATC
>Ga0302313_10002958_pt1 | contig 11454 bp, 6 predicted proteins | sample III_Palsa_N2_2_FD_200454 | JGI IMG/M metagenome (GOLD analysis project Ga0302313, IMG submission 200454) | Peat permafrost microbial communities from Stordalen Mire near Abisko, Sweden - III_Palsa_N2_2 | ecosystem: Environmental > Terrestrial > Soil > Palsa > Peat permafrost | place: Sweden...
CCCCCGCCGCGCCGCCCACTGCAGAACTTTGCCCAATGTTGAACGCATACCGCTGCGAGTTCGATCCGCTCGAGCTCTTGCCGTTGAAGAGATTGGTAGCGTCCACACCATTCACCTGGAACGTGTTCGACGTATCGCGCTGGCCATTGGCCCAGATCGGCTGGTTGCCCAGGCCCGAGTTCGTATCCAGGTTGCTAAGCAACTCCGCGCTCACGCCCGGGCTCAGCACCGCCAGCTGCGTAAAGCTGCCCGTTGCCAACGGCGTCAATGCAATCTGCGCCTTGTCCAGCGTGTATCCATTGGTATCGTCGGTCGCATTCAGCAGCGGTGTCGCCGTCACCGTCACCGAGTCGGCAAAGTTACCCGCCTTGAGCGCCAGATTTAACGTCTTCGCTCCGGCTTCCTGTACCTCGACGCCTGCCAGCTCCGTCTTCTCGAAGCCTTCATGCGTTGCTGTCACCGAATACGTGCCCACCGGCAAGTTGAATATCTGGAAAAATCCATTCGACTGCGCCTTCGTCGTGCGCGTCACGCCGATCGCCGCGTCCGTCGCCGTCACCGTCGACCCCGGAACCGCCGCACCCGAGCTGTCGAGCACTGTTCCGTTCAGCGAACCTAAGGTCTGCTGCGCCCTCGCTACCAAACCCGAGGTTAGAAGGCAACAAAACAACAGCACAGAAAGAAGTTTGCGCATAGGTCTGACTCTCCTGGAGGTGAATACAGCTGGCCTCGATACATGCCGTATCGGTAGCGTTTAATAGGTGCCGACTCTCGTCTGAAAGCAGAAAGGTCTATGCGCCGAAATGCACATTATCCCGCTCAGGTAGGTACAAGGTCTTTGAATACTATGACTGTACATCATGTCTGTCCTGTAAATGGCAACTTATTTGCACGCTTTTAGCGAACGGCCGGCCTCGAATTAGCACTTCTGCACAAAAAACAGGGCGACAGCCGAAGCCATCGCCCTTTCAATTCATCTCGTCCGTTTTAGAAACTGAGGCTAGAAACTCAGGCGAACCGCAATCTCAATCTGCCGCGGAGTATAGAGGAAACCACTGTTGTTACTGCTCGTTGCCACCTGGAAGGTAGGCGCCTGGAAGGTAGCCGTACCCGTCGTAGCACCCGTACTTGCCAGCTTGTACGCTGTCGTACCCACTCCATCGATGTTCTGATGGTTGGCCACGTTGAACATGTTCGCCATGAACTGTAGGTTGTATTTGCCCGCGAACGTAAACTCCTTCTGCACACGGAGATCGTCCACGATCTTGCGAGGCGTCTTGTACGTATTGATGCCAAGCCCCGGAATGATTGACAATCCACCCGATCCATTCCAATCGGAAACAATGCCATTGCCAGCAAAGTTGCTTACATTAGCGCTATAAGGCAACCCACTCTGCATCTGGAACGACGTACTCACGCTCCATCCATTGCTAAGATAGGTGTACCAACTGTGCCCACTGAGTCCTGGCAGTTTGTAGAGAGCATACCCAACAAACCGGTTGGGCACGTTATAGCTGGAGTTGCCGTAATTGACACGCGGGTTGGAATACGGATCGTACCAGTTATTCCCCGTAATGGTTGTCGTAGCATTCTGGTTGAAGTCCAGCGCGTGAGACCACGTGTAGTTGAAGTCAAACTGCAGGTTGCGGATCGAGCGGTTCTGAATTTCAAACACCGCTGCGTTGTAGCTGGAATTAATGTTGCTCGTTACCTCCGTGATCGACTGGTATGCAGTGGCAACCGATCCAAACAGAGCCTGGTTACCGTATTTGGTGTAGGTCGGCACAACAAATGTTGTATTAAGTTTCACTGCAGGCCCCAACGAAGGAAGGCTGGCGCTGTATGGCTGAAGCGTGATGGTTGTCGGCGTGACTGTTGTCGGATCCAGGTTCAGATCAAGGAAGTTAGGCAGTTCCCTGCCCATCGCTCCGAGATAACTGACAGAGAACACCGTGCCTCGTCCCATCTGCTGCTGAACGATCAGATCGTACTCATGCACCATCGGATTCTGAAGATTCTTGGCAAGAAAGTACGAACTAGGCTTCGGTGCCGCACCTGCTTCAACGATGTTCGGAAGCAGCGGACCGGAACCTGACAGCGTGTTGCTGCCAGTACAAGCAACCGTCGTTCCATTGCAATAGTAAGTATTTTTATACGTCGTTGTGTACTGCCCATTCGGGCTACCCGTGTTCAGCAGAACATTTAGCAGAACACCATTGGTGACACGGCCATAGAACATGCCATATCCCCCGCGCACCACCGTCTTCCCATCTCCGAAAGCGTCGTAAGAGAAGCCGACACGCGGCCCAATATTGTTCTTGTCACTCGGGTGATTGCTCAATTGCGCATACGGCGTGAACCCCGTTGTCGCACTAATGAGGTTGGGTACCGGCGACGGCAAGAACTCGTAGTCATAACGCACGCCAAGTTCTAGAGTTAGCCGCGGAGACACCTTCCAGTTGTCCTGCGCAAACCCGCTGTAGTCCAGCGTGCTAATCGCAAAAACTGGATTTCCGAATCCTTGGTAAAAATTCGCGTAGCAGGGTAGCTTACCCACGGCCTGCGCCGCAGTCGTGGTGGAAGTGGAGGTCTGAGATGAAGAGGAACCGCAGGTAGAGTTCGACGTGCCAGCGGTCTTGTTCAATAAATCATTGAAGTACGTACCGAGATAGCTGTAGCTGTAATCCCCATTGCTCTCATAGGTATTGTTGATCAGGTCGTAATTGTGAACCACATCGCCACCGAAGGTGAAGGTGTGATTGCCGCGGTTGTAGTGCAGCACATCCGCGACCTGCCACTTGCGTTCATCCGGCAGCGCCTTGCGGTAGGAGTAATAGGGAGAACCGATGTTCGCATAGACGCTCGTATCAATCGATACCTCTGGAATATTGCCCGCCGAGTTTCCGCTTCCGACGAGATTCGCCAACGTGTAAGCACTGTAAGGCTGCTGGCTTTCGTTATTCAGCTCGCGCCCATACTGATACAGCAACTCATTGCTAATGTTCGTTGATATCAGGCTGGTCAGTTTGGCCACACCGTAATCCAGTTTCACGAAGTCATTGCCCCAGGTATCGACGCCATAGTCGTCCGTGGCCGCCGTTTGCACACCGCCGGGTGAGTCCCAACGCAGACGGTGATAAAGGAAACTGACATGTTCCTTGCTATTGATCTGCCAATCAAGCTTCGGCGTATTAATCTCTTGGTCGCCAACACGAGGAACGGTTCCGAGGTCGCTATTCAGACCGCTAATGCCGTTGTCCCAATCCGTTGCCGCCTGCGCATAGCTGATCCCCTGCCGGGCTGCCAGCAAGCATACTTGCTGATCCACAGAATTGGTATCACCTGATAAGTAGCCAGTCGTCTGGCTACAGCTTGCACCCGGCGCGAGCGTCGCATTCGGCAGCGTATAAAAAGTTTGTGCATTTTCAGGAATCGCTACACCAGGGAAGGTGCGGTGATGCTGATCGAAGGTGTACACCCAGAACAGTTTGTTCTTGATAATTGCGCCGTCGACCGTGAAGCCGTAGATCTTGCGCAGGTCTTCAGGCTTCAACGGCACCGGCGTCCCGACAGTAAACCCTCCCGCGGGATTCTGTGTAATTGGGGTGATCTTGCTGAAAGAATTGTAAGCGTTCCAATTGCTCTCGCGATCGTAGAAGTACGCCTCGCCATGCAACTGGTTGCTGCCGCTCGTGGTCACCGAGTTGATCACCGCGCCCGCCGCCCGGCCATACTCTGCGCCATACACGCCTGTGTTCACCGCAAACTCGCGCACCGCGCTCGCTGACGTTGAATACGCCTCACGCGTTCGTCCACGCTCTTCCGAGTAATACGCCTGGTTGTCATCCGCGCCGTCGATCAGCACGTTATTCAGAATCGGGCTGATGCCGCGAACGCTTACAAGTCCAAATCCATTCGAGTCCGACACCACACCCGGCGTCGTCATCGCAAGACTCGACCAGCGGCGGTTGTTGATCGGGATATTATCCAGGGCCTGCTTGTTCAGATTGGACGAAAAGTCCGGCGAGTCCAAATTCACCAACGGAGTCTCCGCCGAAACCTCAACCGTCTGATTCGCCGCGCCAACCTTCAAGTGCGGCTCCAGACTTGTAACCTGTCCTACCTGCACAATCACTGCGCTCGACTTGAAGTCGCCAAACCCCGACGCCGAGATCGTCACCGTGTAAGTACCCGGCTCCAACAACGGAGCCTTGAAGTAGCCGCTGCTGTCCGCCGTCAGATGCTGCTCCGCATTGGTCCCGTCATTATGAATCGTGATGGCAGCCCCGGGGACCATCGCATTGGTCGCGTCTTCTACCGTTCCTGCAATGCCACCCTGCGTCGTCGACTGGCCATTCGCCGTCAAGCCCGCAAATCCACATACCGCAGCTGCGCACCAAGCCATAAGCTTGTGCGAAACACGTATCCTTAACATTCGGTTCCTCCTGAAATTGTGTTGCCACGTAGTCCTGAGATTCACTCTGCTGCCCGGCGTTCAGCCCGGTGCCGCGACGATCTCCCAGGAGCGTTCCCCAAGGGGGTTGATCAATAAAAAGCCTTGACGCGCTTGCCCGCAAACAAGACAGCCGACGGCTCGATTCGCCAGCGTGATGGGTGATTGTCTTTAAGGTACGCGACCGACGATGGAAATCCTGTGAACGAGCTGTAATTTTCGCCCTCGCCGCCTCATCTCCTGCCATTTCTGTGCGGAAACCGCCCAACCCCCCTCCATTCTGTAAACTTTGATATGAGGCTAGTTAATGTTCATCGATGAAGCTCGAATCCGCATAAAAGCCGGCGACGGCGGCAATGGCTGCATGGCCTTCCGCCGCGAAAAATTTGTTCCCCGCGGCGGCCCCTCCGGCGGCGACGGCGGCCACGGCGGCGACATCCTCATGCGCTCCTCGCTCTCCCACAACACCCTCGTCCACTTCCGCTTCAACCCCGAATGGAAGTCCGAGCGCGGCGGCCACGGCCTCGGCTCCAACATGTCCGGCGCCGCCGGCGAGCACACCGTCCTCAAAGTTCCCGTCGGCACCGTCCTCTACGACGACGACACCGGCGAGATCGTCCACGACTTCACCCACCCCGACGACGAGATCGTCATCGCCCGCGGCGGTCGCGGCGGCCGCGGTAACCAGCACTTCGCCACCTCCACGCACCAGGCTCCCCGCGAACATGAGCTCGGCCGCCTCGGCGATGCCCACAACTATCGCCTCGAGCTCCGCCTCCTCGCCGACGTCGGCCTCGTAGGCTATCCCAACGTCGGCAAGTCCACGCTCATCTCGCGCCTCTCCGCCGCCCGCCCCAAGATCGCCAACTACGCCTTCACCACCCTCGAACCCAACCTCGGCGTCGTCCAGGTCGGCGACGCTCCCTACGAAAAATCCTTCACCGTAGCCGACATGCCGGGCCTCATCGAAGGCGCGCACCTCGGCGCCGGCCTCGGCGTCCAGTTCCTCAAACACATCGAGCGCACCAGCGTCCTCGCCCACCTCATCGATGTCTCCGACGCAGCCGACTCAACCAGCGGCAGCGCCCGCCCCGACCCCGTCGCCGACTACAACGTCATCACCGCCGAACTGAAATCTTTCGACCCCGCCCTGGCCGCCAAGCCCACCGTCCTCGTCGCCGCCAAAGCCGACGTCGCCAACCCTGCCAAGCTCAAGAAGCTAACCACCTTCGCCAAGCGAAAGAAGCTGCCGCTCTATTTAATCTCAGCCGTCACCGGCGAAGGCATTGAAAAACTGAAGTACGCCATGGCCGACGCCGTAGAAGCCCACCGCACCATCGACCTCACCGCCAAGCCCGACACCGAACCCGCCGTCTTCAAGCCAGCCAAGCGCAAACCCAACTACCCACCCCCAGCCCCCTCAGCAAAAACGCGTTCGCGTTAAAGCTGAGCCTGCCCTAAGCGCAGTCGAAGCGCCGAAACCCGTTCCCGCTAAACCTGACTCGACCTCGTTCGTTTTTCGCCGTCATCCTGAGGCGCAGCCGAAGGACCCCCGCATTGGCTCTTGCCTTCTCCCGTTCTTGCCTTTGCTCATTCCCGGATTAGCAGGGGGCTTCAGCCCCCTGAAAAACCGCGCCCCTCAAGCGGGCTTTAGCCCTGGCCCGAAGCCGATTTAGTACGACGGGTGAAACAGCACCAAAATCCCCACACACCCAACCCCAAACGTAATCACCAACAGCGGCCACCAACGGTCAATCCAAGAATCCTTCTTCGAGCTCATCCCAACACCAACCTTTCCTCACAAATTCTAACCGAACCTTCAGGCGGCCACGCGAAGCAATTCGCCGTCCACGCAGGACCAGGACCCTACTTCTTCATGGCCTTCATGTTCCGGCCGCCCGGGTTCAGAACAAGGTAGGTCACCTTCCCCTGCGCATCCGGAACGAACTCGAACTCTGCGCCAACCTCCGGCACCAGGAACTTCGTCGGCGACTCCGCAATCACCTCCGCCTCGCTCTCCCCCGTGGCGCTTGCCACCAGGTGTCCGTCCTTCATCGCGAGGACAATTTCAAACCCCGGCCGCACCTCATACGTCCCCACATACTCCGCAAGAATCTTCGGATCCACGGTCACCGCGGTCCGCACCTCCGGCTTCAAATCAGGCCACCCATACTCCGCGGCAATGCTGCGCATCACCTCATCGGCCAGCCTTCCGCCACCCTGCGCATTCGTCATCACCACTGCGCCCTCGCCACCTTTCTCATACGCCGTAAAGTTAGACTCGAAGCCCTCATTCACCCCGCCATGCGCAAAGTACGGATCAATCTTGCTCCCGCCGATCTGAACTCCCAGTCCCCAATCGCCCATGCCCGGCGTAAGCATCTGCACTGTCATCTCCTTCGACAGCACATGATTCGCCTCCCCCACCAACGACCGCTCCACCTCAATCTCATACTTCGCCAAATCCGTAGGCGTCGTCCATAATCCAGCCGCCGCCATCTCCGGATACGTATGCGCTCCCCCTACAACCGGCGTTCCATCGTGCTCGTACGGGGTCGCCGCCATAGCCTTCCAATCCTCTGGCAGCGGCTGTTGATACGTACTATGCGTCATCCCAATCGGCACCAGCACCGTATCGTGCAACAACTTTGGAAACGCCTCACCGCTCGCGTCGATCATCATCTGCTGCATGATCGTGATCCCACCACCCGAGTAGTTCCACCGCGTCCCCGGCTCCGTCTCCACGCGAATCGCCGGAGTGTTCGCCGGTTTCTCCCCATTCAGCACCTGCACCAGCGTAGGCACCGGCTCGCCCGCCGCATACCCCGGAAACCCATGCACCGTAGTCCCGCCAGTATGCGTCAGCAGCTCCCGCAGCGTCACCACCTTACCCTTGGCTTCCGGCCCATACGGCAGCTTCCAACTCTTCAACTCCGTGTTCACATCCGCATCCAGCGACAGCTTCCCCTCCTGCACCAGCTTCAACGCCGCTAGCGCCGCCACCGGCTTGCTGATCGACCCAGCCTGAAACAACGTATCCGCCGTCACCGGCGCCCCACCCACCTTCATCACCCCGAACCCCTGCGCCCACTCAATCGCACCATGATGAATCACGGCGATGCTCACCCCCGGGACATGCAGCGCCGCCATCCGTTCCTGCAAGGTGTGCGCAGCATGCGCATCGCCCTTCAGAATGACCGGCCCCACCAACCCGGCCTCCACCCGCTCAATGTGCCGCTGCGTCTCAGCAGAAGGCGCGGCTGTCTGCGCCACAAGAGCAGGAACTCCCGCCCACAAGAAAACCGCCGCCAACCCCCGCCCGCATCCCAAACGCATAAGCCTCACTCCGCAAAATCAGGATCTATTCGCAACGCCGAACTATCCACTGCATTGGCGCACCAATTCTAGCCGCCTCTCTTTTCCGCGGTCCCACCACGCGAAGCCCCTTGCCGTCCGCGCAGGACTGCGTTAGCTACTTCGCCCGAAACTTGTTCGCCTTGGCAAACTCATCCCGCAGCTCAGGAGTCTTCAAATTCTCCCGCACATGCGCCAGCCGCTGCTCCAGCGCCGCCAACGTCTCCGCAATCGCCTTCGTATTCGTCATCGCCACATCCCGCCACATGCTATACGGGCTGGCTCCCAGCCGAGTCATCTCCCGCAGCGCGCGCCCCCCAATCGCCTGCACCGCCGCCATCCCCTCGCGATCATCCGCAAACTCGTCCTGCAACATCGCGCTCATCGCAGTCGACACCATCTGCGGCAGATGGCTCACCCAAGCGCACACCTCATCATGCCGCCGCGGATCCATCTCTCGCATCACCGCGCCCATCCGCACCACAGCCTTGCGCCACTCCATCTCTAACTCGCCCTCGGCCGTCCACCCCGCGCCCGCGCAAAACAGCCAGGTCGCCCCGCGAAACAAATCCGCCTCCGCCAGCGCCGCACCGCCCGACTCCTTGCCCGCCATCGGATGTCCCGGCAAACACCGCGCGCGTCCAGTCTGCGAGCCTTCAGGTTGATTGAACAGCTTCCCCGCCAGCGCGGTAATCTCGCCCTTCGTGCTCCCCACATCGGTCACCAGCTGCGTCTCCTTCAGCTTCGGAGCCAGCTGCTGCATCCAGTCCAGTATCGGCAGCACCGGAGTCGCCAGCACCACTACATCCGCATCCGTCTCCAGCACCGCCTCACGCCGCTCCAGCGCCCGATCGATCGCCTTGCACTCCAGCGCCTTGCTCAGCTCCTCGGCATTCGCATCCCACCCCGCAACCTCACCCTGAAACCCGCCAGCCTTCAGCGCCAAACCCACCGAAGCCCCAATCAACCCCGTCCCCACAATCAACACCTTCTTCATCGCGCCTCTCCCTGTCCCTTGGAAACACGATGCGTAAACGCCCGCGCAGTCACGCCCGTCTCTTTGGAAACCCGATAATCCCCCGCAATCTGCCCCGTCCCCCGCAGCAAATACTTATAGGTCGTCAGCCCTTCCAGCCCAACCGGCCCGCGCGCATGCAGCTTGCTCGTACTGATCCCCACCTCCGCGCCAAACCCATACCGAAACCCATCTGCAAACCGAGTCGACGCATTATGCATCACGCTCGCCGCATCCACCTCCCGTAGAAACCGTTCCGCCACAACCTTATCCTCGGCGATCACACTCTCCGTATGCGCTGACCCATGCGCATGAATATGCTCCATCGCCTCCTCCACCCCGTTCACCACGCCCAGCGACAACGCCAGCTCCCCATACTCCGTGTGCCAGTCCCCAACCGGCTCCACCTCGACCCCCCTCAGCAACTCCCGCACCGTCGCATCCCCATGCAGTTTCACGCCCAGAGCCCGCAGATGCTCCGCGAGCTTCGGCAAAAACTCCGCCGCAATCGCCCGATGCACCAGCACGGTCTCCACCGCATTGCATGCGGCCGGATAATCCACCTTCGCATCCTCAATCACCCGCAGCGCCACCGCATCATCCGCGCTCTCGTCCACATAGATATGGCATACCCCCTCCGCATGCCCCAGCACCGGAATCCGCGTATTCGCCTGCACATACTCCACCAATTCCCTCGCCCCCCGCGGGATCACCAAATCCACCAACCCATGCATCCCCAGCAACTCCTGCACCCGCTCCCGTCCCACCACCAGCGACACCGCATCCCCAGGCAATCCCTGCTCCACCAGCGCCTCGCGAAGCACCCGCACCAGCACGTCCGCCGTCCTCTCCACTTCTTTCCCCGCCTTCAGCAACACCGCATTCCCGCTCTTGATCGCCAACGCCGCAATCTGCGTCACCGCATCCGGCCGCGCCTCAAAGATCACGGCCAGCACTCCCAGCGGCACGCTGATCTTCGTAAGATTAAGCCCCTCATCCAGTTCGATTGCATCCAGCCTTCGCCCAAGCGGATCAGGCAACCGCGCCACCGATCGCACCTGCTCAACCATCTCCGCAAGCTTCCCCGCATCCAGCTTCAGCCGCGCCAATGTAGCCGGACTTAAACTTCCACCCTCAGCCCGCACGTCCTCCGCATTCGCAGCCAGCAGCTCCGCCCCCGCACCTTCGACAGCGAGCGCCATCGCCTCCAGCGCAGCATTGCGCCTCGCTTCCCCTAGTCCCGCAAGCACCCGCGAAGCACCCTTCGCCGACTCCGCCATCGCGCGTACACTCTGCCCAATACCCGCCGCCGAAGCCGCCGCGCTCATCGCGCAACCTTCTCCTGCGACAGCTCCTGCGCCTTCACCGCCGCGAACAGCGTCCCCACTTGCTCGCCCGCAACAATCCTCTCCAACACATGCGGCGTCCGCCCATTCGCGATAATCACCTGCTTGCCCGCATGCAGCACAATGCGCGCCGACTCGAGCTTAGAGATCATTCCCCCGCGCCCGCGTCCATTCACCCCATCCGCCAGCGCAAGAATTGCGTCGTCCACTGTATCCACACGCGCGAGCACTGAAGCCCCGGGCTCCGTCGGATTGCGGTCATACAACCCATCCACATCCGACAACAGCACCAGCAGATCCCCACCGATATGCTTCAGCAGCAGCGCCGACAGCTTATCGTTGTCCCCAAAAATTCTCTCCCGCGGCCGCAAATCCGTTGCCCGATCCAGCTCAATCGTCGACACCGTATCATTCTCATTCACAATCGGAATCACGCCCATCGTCAGCAGCGCATCCAACGCCGCGCGCAGATTCGCATGCCGCGTAGCATCACGAAAATCATCTTCAGTCAGCAGCACCTGCGCAATCGGACACCCCAGCCGATCGAACGCATCGTCATACAACGACATCAGCCGCGACTGCCCAATCGCCGCGCATGCCTGGATCTGCGCCACCACCGTCGGCCGCTCCAGCAGCCCCAGCCGCTCCATCCCCAGTCCAACCGCGCCGGAACTCACCAGCAGCACTTCGATGCCCTGCGCGCGCAACTCGGCAACCTGCTCCACCAGCCCGCACAGCAACCCCAGCGCAACTTTGCCGTCGTGCCGCATGATCACATTCGTTCCAAGTTTGACGACAATCCGATGCAAGGCCTTCTCCTAATAATTCCTACGCATGGATCTGCGAAACAGCCGGTGCAATCGTTCGATCGACAATCGGCGCCAGCCTGCGGAGCTTCTCCACAAGCTTCGTCAACTGCTCCGGATACAACGACTGCGCACCATCCGACAGCGCCTTATCCGGATTCGGATGCATCTCCATCAGCAATCCATCCGCACCCGCAGCCACGCTCGCCAACGCCATCGGCGGCACCAGGTCGCGCTTGCCCACGCCGTGCGACGGATCACCCAGCACTGGCAGATGCGTCAGCTTCTTCAGCACCGGAATCGCCGACACATCATACGTATTCCGTGTATACGTCTCGAACGTCCGTATGCCGCGCTCGCACAACATCAAATCGTAATTGCCGCCCGACAGAATATATTCCGCGCTCAACAGCACCTCTTCAATCGTCGCCGCAATGCCGCGCTTCAATAGCACCGGCTTGCGCACATGGCCAAGCTCGC
>Ga0302313_10002959_pt1 | contig 11453 bp, 7 predicted proteins | sample III_Palsa_N2_2_FD_200454 | JGI IMG/M metagenome (GOLD analysis project Ga0302313, IMG submission 200454) | Peat permafrost microbial communities from Stordalen Mire near Abisko, Sweden - III_Palsa_N2_2 | ecosystem: Environmental > Terrestrial > Soil > Palsa > Peat permafrost | place: Sweden...
CAGGCGCGAGATTTCCTTCTTCTTGAGCGCCTTGTTGATGTTCGAGAACGGCAGGCCCTTCGGCAGGATCTCGGACAGCAGCGCACGGCCAACGGTCGTCTCGGTCAGCTTGATGTGCTCGACGAACACGCCTTCGGCGTTCTTCGACCACTCCGGCAGCATCACGTTGATGCGAGCGGTGATTTCCACGACACCGTTCTCGAGCGCGCGCAGCATCTCGGAGATGTCCTTGAAGATCATCCCTTCGCCCTTGCCGTTGATGCGCTCGCGCGTGGCGTAGTACAGGCCCAGCACGACGTCTTGCGACGGCACGATCGACGGTTCGCCGTTGGCCGGGAACAGCACGTTGTTGGAGGCGAGCATCAGCGCGCGCGCTTCCATCTGCGCTTCGATCGACAGCGGGACGTGGACGGCCATCTGGTCACCGTCGAAGTCGGCGTTGAACGCCGCGCAGACGAGCGGGTGCAGCTGGATCGCCTTGCCTTCGATCAGCACCGGCTCGAACGCCTGGATGCCCAGGCGGTGCAGCGTCGGCGCGCGGTTCAGCATGATCGGGTGTTCCTTGATGACTTCTTCAAGGATGTCCCACACCACCGGCGTGCCGGCTTCCACTTCCTTCTTCGCCGCCTTGATCGTCGTCGCGATGCCCATGGCTTCGAGGCGCGAGAAGATGAACGGCTTGAAGAGCTCGATCGCCATCAGCTTGGGCAGGCCGCACTGGTGCAGCTTGAGCGTCGGGCCCACGGTGATGACCGAACGACCCGAGTAGTCGACGCGCTTGCCCAGCAGATTCTGGCGGAAGCGACCCGACTTGCCCTTGATCATGTCGGCGAGCGACTTGAGCGCACGCTTGTTCGCACCCGTCATCGCCTTGCCGCGACGGCCGTTGTCGAGCAGCGAGTCGACGGCTTCCTGCAGCATGCGCTTTTCGTTGCGCACGATGATTTCCGGTGCCTTCAACTCCAACAGGCGCGCGAGGCGGTTGTTGCGGTTGATGACGCGGCGATACAGGTCGTTCAGGTCGGAGGTCGCGAAGCGGCCGCCGTCCAGCGGGACGAGCGGACGCAGATCCGGCGGGAGCACCGGCAGCACGTCCATGATCATCCAGTGGGGCTTGATGCCCGACTTCTTGAAGGCTTCCATCACCTTCAGGCGCTTGGAGTTCTTCTTGATCTTCAGCTCGGAGCCGGTCATGTCGTTGCGGAGCTTGTCGATCTCGACGTCGAGATCCATCTCCTCCAACAACCTCTTGATGCCTTCGGCACCCATCAGCGCGGTGAACTCGTCACCGAACTCGACGTGCTTCTGCTCGAAGTCGTCCTCGGTCATGATCGCGAACTTCTTCAGCGGCGTCATGCCCGAATCGACGACCACGTAGGCTTCGAAGTACAGCACGCGTTCGATGTCGCGCAGCGTCATGTCGAGCACGAGGCCCAGGCGCGACGGAAGCGACTTCAGGAACCAGATGTGCGCGCACGGCGCCGCCAGGTCGATGTGGCCCATGCGGTCACGGCGAACCTTGGTCTGCGTCACTTCGACGCCGCACTTCTCGCAGATCACGCCACGGTGCTTCAGGCGCTTGTACTTGCCGCACAAGCATTCGTAGTCCTTGATGGGACCAAAAATCTTGGCGCAGAACAGACCATCACGCTCCGGCTTGAACGTCCGGTAGTTGATGGTTTCCGGCTTCTTGACTTCGCCGAAAGACCACGAACGGATCTTCTCGGGCGACGCAAGGCCGATACGGATGGCATCGAAATGCTCATCCGGAGTGAATTGCTTGAAAAGATCCAGCAAGCCCTTCATGCATCTCTCCTAAATACTCGGTAACTGTCGATGAACGCAAACTGAGACGGACGCCCGGACGACTCCTGGTGGGAGCCGGCCGGTCGATTCACGTTCAGTTCTTTTCCAGCTCGATGTCGATACCGAGGGAACGAATTTCCTTGACCAGCACGTTGAACGATTCCGGCATGCCGGCATCGATCGCGTGCTCGCCCTTGACGATGTTCTCGTACACCTTCGTGCGACCGTTCACATCGTCCGACTTCACGGTCAGCATTTCCTGCAGAACGTAAGCCGCACCGTAGGCTTCCAGCGCCCAGACTTCCATTTCGCCGAAGCGCTGGCCACCGAACTGCGCCTTGCCGCCCAGCGGTTGCTGGGTGACGAGCGAGTACGGGCCGGTGGAACGTGCGTGCATCTTGTCGTCCACCAAATGGTGGAGCTTCAGGACGTGCATGTAGCCGACCGTGACCGGGCGCTCGAAGGCTTCGCCGGTGCGACCGTCGTGCAGGACGCACTGGGTACGCGTGGCGGTGAGGCCCTTGCGAGCGGCGATGTCGTCCGGGTAGGCGAGGCGCAGCATGCCGCGGATTTCTTCTTCCGCCGCACCGTCGAACACCGGCGTCGCGAACGGCACGCCCTTGGTGAGTTCGCCGGCCATGTTCAGCACCTCGACGTCGGTCAGGTCGCCGAGGCGCTCCGACTTGCCACCCGACTTGTTGTAGAGCTCGTCCATGAAGGCACGGATCTCCGCAACAGCGGCCTGCTTCTGCAGCATGTCGCCGATGCGCTGGCCGATGCCCTTGCCGGCCCAGCCCAGATGGACTTCGAGCACCTGCCCGACGTTCATCCGCGAAGGCACGCCCAGCGGGTTCAGCACGATGTCGCACGGCGTACCGTCGGCCATGTAGGGCATGTCCTCGACCGCAACGATCTTGGACACGACACCCTTGTTGCCGTGACGGCCGGCCATCTTGTCGCCCGGTTGCAGGCGGCGCTTGACGGCCAGGTAGACCTTGACCATCTTCAGCACGCCGGCCGGCAGCTCGTCGCCCTGCGTCAGCTTCTTGCGCTTCTCTTCGAAGGCCAGGTCGAAGCCGTGACGCGTCTGCTCGAGCGAGTTCTTGATCGACTCGAGCTGGTTGGCGATCTCGTCTTCCGCCGGGCGGATGTCGAACCAGTGGTACTTCTCGATGCTGGCCAGGTAGGCCTTGTCGATCGTCGTGCCCTTGGCGATCTTCTGCGGGCCGCCATTGGCGATGCGGCCGTTGAGCAGCTTCGCGATCCGGTCGAACGCGTCGGATTCGACGATGCGCAGCTGGTCGTTCAGGTCGAGGCGGAAACGCTTCAGTTCATCGTCGATGATCTGTTGCGCACGCTTGTCGCGCTGGATGCCTTCACGCGTGAACACCTGGACGTCGATGACGGTGCCGTTGGTGCCCTGGTCGACGCGCAGCGACGTGTCCTTCACGTCCGAAGCCTTCTCGCCGAAGATGGCGCGCAGCAGCTTCTCTTCCGGCGTCAGCGTGGTCTCGCCCTTCGGCGTGACCTTGCCCACGAGCACGTCGCCCGAGTTCACTTCGGCGCCGATGTAGACGATGCCCGACTCGTCCAGGCGGCCGAGTTGCTGTTCCGACAGGTTCGGGATGTCGCGCGTGATTTCTTCCGAGCCGAGCTTGGTGTCGCGCGCCATGACCACCAGTTCCTCGATGTGGATCGAGGTGTAGCGGTCTTCGGCGATGACACGTTCCGACAGCAGGATCGAATCTTCGAAGTTGTAGCCGTTCCACGGCATGAACGCGACGAGCATGTTCTGGCCGAGAGCCAGTTCACCCAGGTCGGTGGATGCACCGTCGGCGATCACGTCACCGGCGCCGACCTTGTCGCCGCGCTGGACGATGGGACGCTGGTGGATGTTCGTGTTCTGGTTGGAACGCTGATACTTGATCAGGTTGTAGATGTCGACGCCGACTTCGCCGGCCACCGTTTCCGCGTCGTTGACGCGGATGACGATGCGGTTGGTGTCGATGTAGTCGACGATGCCGCCGCGACGCGAGGTCACGACCGTGCCCGAGTCGACGGCCGCCACGCGTTCCACGCCTGTGCCGACCAACGCCTTTTCGGGGCGCAGGACAGGCACGGCCTGGCGTTGCATGTTGGCGCCCATCAGTGCGCGGTTCGCATCGTCGTGCTCGAGGAACGGCACCAGCGAGGCCGCGACCGAGACGATCTGCGTCGGGGCCACGTCCATGTACTGGATGCGCTCCGGCGAGGTCAGCACGGATTCGCCGTTCTCACGGGCCGAGACGAGTTCGTCGGTCAGCTTGCCGTTTTCATCGAGCGAGGCGTTGGCCTGCGCGATGACGTACTTGCTTTCCTCGATGGCCGACAGGTAGTCGATCTGGTCGGTGACCAGGCTGCCGCCGACCCGGCGATACGGCGTCTCGAGGAAGCCGTAGTCGTTGAGGCGGGCGTACAGGGCCAGCGAGTTGATCAGGCCGATGTTCGGGCCTTCCGGCGTCTCGATCGGGCACACGCGGCCGTAGTGGGTCGGGTGCACGTCACGGACTTCGAAGCCGGCGCGTTCACGCGTCAGGCCACCCGGGCCAAGAGCGGAAACGCGACGCTTGTGCGTGATTTCCGACAGCGGGTTGGTCTGGTCCATGAACTGCGACAGCTGCGACGCACCGAAGAACTCCTTGAGCGCCGCGGAGATCGGCTTGGAGTTGATCAGGTCGTGCGGCATCAGGGCTTCGGTCTCGGCCTGGCCCAGACGTTCCTTGACGGCCTTCTCGATACGCGCCAGGCCCGAGCGGTACTGGTTTTCGGCCAGTTCGCCCACGCAACGCACGCGGCGATTGCCCAGGTGATCGATGTCATCGACTTCGCCACGGCCATTGCGCAGTTCGACGAGGATCTTGACGACGGCGATGATGTCTTCGTTCGACAGCGTCATCGCGCCTTCGGAACCTTCACGGCCGATGCGCGCATTGAACTTCATGCGGCCCACGCGCGACAGGTCGTACGTGTCTTCGCTGTAGAACAGGCGGTTGAACAGCGCTTCGACGGCGTCTTCGGTCGGCGGCTCGCCGGGGCGCATCATGCGGTAGATGGCAACGCGAGCGGCGAGCTGGTCGGCCGTCTCGTCGGTGGCCAGCGTCTGGCTGATGTACGCGCCCTGGTCGAGTTCGTTCGTGAAGAGCGCGGCGAGTTCCTTGACGCCGGCGCCGCGCAGCTTCTTCAGCAGCGCTTCGGTCAGCTCGTCATTGGCCTTCGCGATGATCTCGCCGGTGTCGGCATCGACCATGTTGCGGGCGACGACGCGGCCGACCAGGAAGTCTTCCGGAACGGTGACGTGCGTGGTGCCCGATTGCTCGAGCTGGCGCACGTGGCGCGCGGTGATGCGCTTGTCCTTCTCGACGACGACGACGCCGTCCTTGTCGGTGATGTCGAAGCGCGCGACTTCGCCCTTCAGGCGGTCGGCCACGAACTCCATCTGCGCGCCGGAGTCCATCAGGCGGAAGGTGTCGTTCTTGAAGAAGTGCGCCAGGATCGCTTCCGGATTCAGGCCGATGGCCTTCAGCAGGATCGTGACGGGCATCTTGCGGCGACGGTCGACGCGGAAGTACAGGACGTCCTTCGGGTCGAACTCGAAATCGAGCCAGGAGCCGCGGTACGGAATGATCCGCGCCGAGAACAGCAGCTTGCCGGACGAGTGCGTCTTGCCCTTGTCGTGTTCGAAGAACACGCCGGGCGAACGGTGCAGCTGGCTGACGATGACACGCTCGGTGCCATTGACGATGAACGAGCCGTAGTCGGTCATGAGCGGAATTTCGCCCATGTAGACCTCTTGCTCCTTGATCTCCTTGACGACCTTGGCCGGAGCCGACTCGCGGTCATAGATGATCATCTGCAACTTCGCGCGCACGGCGGCAGCGAACGTGAGTCCGCGCTGCTGGCATTCCCGCACGTCGAACGGCGGCTTTGCGATGTTGAACTCGATGAACTTCATCTCGACCATGCTGTTGTGCGAGACGATCGGGAACGCGGAAAGGAACGCCGCCTGAAGACCTTCGGGCTTGCGCTTCTGAGGAGCAACGTCCTTCTGAAGGAAAGCCACGTAGGAATCCTGCTGCATCGTGAGCAGGTAAGGGACGTTCAGAACGCTCTCACGTTTTCCGAAATTCTTCCGGATTCGCTTGCGTTCGGTAAAGCTATAGGGGGTTGCTTGCGCCATACACACTCCGTATCGACAACGCGTTCCCTGGCCGGGGAGGCGCATCTCGTTTCGGCGACTGGCTACACGAGACATTGCGTCAAGTTGCTTGGTGATTGGCCACTACCAATCGCTGGCGGACAACCCCGGCATTGCACCGGAGTCCGACCAAACCTGTTCTCTGCAGTCGGATCAGAGAACACTGCAAAACGGGCGCTGGCCCGCTTTGCGCTGCTCTCTCCCCCACACGAGGCGGGGGCGAACAAACGCACTTGGGGGCGGTTTCCCGCCCCACAAGCAAGTCTTACTTGATTTCGGCGGTCGCGCCCGCTTCGATCAGCTTCTTCAGGGCGGCGTCTGCGTCGGCCTTGGAGACGGCTTCCTTGACGTTCTTCGGAGCGCCGTCGACCAGGTCCTTGGCTTCCTTCAGGCCGAGGCCCGTCAGTTCGCGCACGGCCTTGATGGTGCCGACCTTGTTGGCGCCAGCGCCGGTCAGGACGACGTTGAATTCGGTCTGCTCTTCCTTGACCGCAGCGGCGGCACCGCCACCAGCGCCACCGGACACGGCAACAGCCGCGGCCGACACGCCGAACTTCTCTTCGATGGCCTTGACCAGATCGTTGAGTTCCATGACGGACATGCCGTCGAGAGCGGTGATGAAAGCGTCCTTATCGAATGCCATTTTGTATTCCTATCTAAATCAGTGAAATGAATGTGGTATCGGGCTGGCCTGGATCAGGCGGCCGCTGCAGGTGCGTCCGCTGCCGGAGCAGCGGTGTCCGCCGCTGCCGGGGCAGCGGTTTCTTCCGCCGCCGGGGCGGCAGCTTCTTCGCCGGCGCCCTTCAACTTCGCGACCGCGTCGATGACGCGGGCGAAGCTGGCGATCGGCGATTGCAGCAGCATGGCGATCTGCGACAGCAGGACTTCGCGGGTCGGGATGGCTGCGAGAGCCTTCACGCCGTTGGCGTCCAGTGCCTTGCCGGCGTAGGAGCCAGCCTTCAGAACCAGCTTGTCGTTCGTCTTGGCGAAGTCAGCGATGACCTTTGCCGCGGCGACCGCATCTTCGGAAAAACCATAGATCAGCGGGCCGACCATGCTCTCCGACGCGCTTTCGAACGGGGTGCCTGCGACAGCACGACGGGCAAGGGTGTTCTTCAGCACGTGAAGATACACACCCTTGGCCCGCGCGTCGGCGCGCAGCTTGTTCAAATGCTCGACGGTGAGGCCACGGTACTCGGCCAATGCCAGCGTCTGCGAACGGGCAGCCTGCGCTGCCACGTCTGCGACGACTGCCGCCTTCTCGTTGCGATTGAGACTCAAGGTATACTCCTCACATTGAAACGTGCGTTCGAAACCATTTTCGGGCCCCTCCCGCACACCGGGATTCAGCGACCTTGCCAGCACTGCTCTATCGTTTCACCCGTTCACGGCGACTTGGAAGTCACCACGCACGCATTCCACTTCAATTCAGTTCCGGCGGGACGCCATCTGCGCTGGCTCGGTTCAGGAACCCTCCCGAGGGAAGGTCCGTTGCCGTTTTAAGAATCGACATCGTCGGGGGCTTGCGCCCCTTCGGATCCCGACCCGGCCAGCGGTCTTGGATGGCCTGCCTGCATTTGCTTTCGCTCCTGCAGGCAGCCCACCAATTTCTTCAACCTCCGCGCGCCAAGACTTAATTGCGCGAAGGCCTCAAATCAAAGAATCAGGCAGCCGTGATCGACTGGGTGTCGACGCGAACGCCCACGCCCATCGTCGACGAGACAGCGATCTTGCGCAGGTAGACACCCTTGCTCGCCGCCGGCTTGGCCTTGGCCAGCGCGTCGATCAGCGCAGCCAGGTTGGCCTTGAGCTTGTCGGAGTCGAACGAACGACGACCGATCGTGCCGTGGATGATGCCGCCCTTGTCGACGCGGAACTGGACCTGGCCGGCCTTGGCGTTGCGCACCGCAGTGGCGACGTCCGGCGTGACCGTGCCGACCTTCGGATTCGGCATCAGGCCGCGCGGGCCCAGGATCTGGCCCAGCGTACCGACGATACGCATCGTGTCCGGCGAAGCGATCACGACGTCGAAGTTCAGGTTGCCGGCCTTGACTTGTTCAGCCAGGTCTTCCATGCCGACGATGTCGGCGCCGGCGGCGCGGGCTTCGTCAGCCTTGGCGCCCTGGGCGAACACGGCGACGCGCTTGGTCTTGCCCGTGCCGTGCGGCAGCACGACGGCGCCACGAACGACCTGGTCCGACTTCTTCGCGTCGATGCCCAGCTGCACGGCCACGTCGATGGATTCATCGAACTTGGCGGTGGCGCATTCCTTGACGATGGCGAGCGCGTCGATGATGCCGTACAGCTTCATCGATTCGGTCTTGCCTTGCATTGCCTTCTGGCGCTTGGTCAGGGTAGCCATGTTCAGACTCCTTCCACGGTAACGCCCATCGAGCGGGCAGTGCCGGCGATGGTCTTGACTTGCGCGTCGAGGTCAGCGCCGGTCAGGTCCTTGGTCTTGATCTTGGCGATCTCTTCGAGCTGGGCGCGCGTGATCTTGCCAACCTTGTCGGCGTTCGGACGCGACGAGCCCTTGTCGAGCTTGATGGCGCGCTTGATCAGCACGGTCGCCGGGGGCGACTTCAGGATGAAGGTGAACGACTTGTCCGCGAAGGCGGTGATCACCACCGGCAGCTTCAGGCCGGGTTCCATGGAAGACGTCTGGGCGTTGAACGCCTTGCAGAATTCCATGATGTTCAGACCACGCTGACCCAGCGCCGGGCCAACCGGGGGCGACGGATTCGCCTTGCCGGCCGGGATTTGCAGCTTGATGTAGCCAACAATCTTCTTTGCCATATGTTTCTCCAGATCGACTCAAGAGTGAGTCGTTGAGTTCCAGCGCCCAGGAGTGGTTACCTGAGCTCCTCGAACCGGTGTCTCGTCACCGGCAGCAACGGGCGAGGTTCACGTCCGGCTTTCGCCGCGCGTCCACCCTCGCCGGGCGGCACTAAACTTTCTCGACTTGCCCGAAGTCCAGCTCGACGCCGGTCGCGCGACCGAAGATCGTGACCGAGACCTTGACCTTGGACTTCTCGTAGTTGACGTCTTCGATGGCGCCGTTGAAGTCCGTGAACGGGCCTTCCTTGACGCGCACCAGTTCGCCGACGACCCATTCCACCTTCGGCCGGGGCTTGTCGACGCCCTCCTGCATCTGGTTGACGATCTTCATCACTTCGGCTTCGGAGATCGGGGCCGGGCGATTGCGCGCGCCGCCGACGAAACCGGTGACCTTGCTGGTGTGCTTGACCAGATGCCAGGACTCGTCGTCCAGCAGCATCTCGACCAGCACGTAGCCGGGGAAGAAGCGACGCTCCGTGACCGACTTCTTGCCATTCTTCAGCTCGACCACTTCTTCGGTGGGAACCAGGATGCGGCCGAACTTGGCGTGCATGCCGGCGCGCTCGATGCGCTCGCGCAGGTTGCGCTCGACAGCCTTTTCCATGCCCGAGTAGGCGTGGACGACGTACCAGCGCAGCGGGTTGGCGACGGCGCCGGTGCCTTCTGCGATTGCGGTGCTTTCAGTCATTCGATGAAATCCTTCTTACCGCTTCCAGCCCAGGATCAGGTCGTACAGCACGTATTCGAGCGTCTTGTCCGTGATCCAGAGAAACAATGCCATCAGGAACACGAACGCGAACACCATCGCGGTGTTCTGCAGCGCTTCCTTGCGGGTCGGCCAGACGACCTTCTTGACCTCGCGCACGGATTCCTTGCCGAAGCCGATGAGCTGCTTGCCCGATTCCGACGTGAAGAACAGGGCGACAGCCAGCGCGACGAGTGCGATCAGCGCGATCACGCGAACCCACAGGTCCATGCGGCCGAGCATGTAGAACGCCACGATGCCGCCGAGCAGCAACAGCGCCGCCACGACCAGCTTGGCCTTGTCGGCGCCCGTGTGGACGGTTTCGATCTGGGAATTGGTAGCCATTGCCTTCACTTGCTAGATGTCTTTCGCTGCGGATCCTGCATCTGGCGCCACCGACCGTCGCGCTGAAAAGGCTTCGAGACTCTCGCCGAACTTGGCGAAAAAGCCCGCGGGGTGATTTCTCACCCGCGGGCCTGTCTTTTTGGCCTTCTCGATGCGCCTGCTGGCTATTCCAGTTCAGCGCGAGTCGGTGGCAGGGGCAGAGGGAATCGAACCCCCAACCTTCGGTTTTGGAGACCGACGCTCTGCCAATTGAGCTATACCCCTGCAGCTTTCTTCAAAAAAAGTTCAGCCCGATCAGGCGATGATCTTCGCAACGACGCCGGCGCCGACGGTACGGCCGCCTTCACGGATGGCGAAGCGCAGACCTTCTTCCATGGCGATCGGAGCGATCAGCTTGACCGTGATCGACACGTTGTCGCCAGGCATGACCATTTCCTTGCCTTCCGGCAGCTCGATCGCGCCCGTCACGTCCGTCGTGCGGAAGTAGAACTGGGGGCGATAGTTGTTGAAGAACGGCGTGTGACGGCCGCCTTCGTCCTTGGACAGGACATAGATCTCGCCCGTGAAGTGCGTGTGCGGCTTGACCGAGTTCGGCTTGCACAGAACTTGACCACGCTGGACGTCTTCACGCTTGGTGCCGCGCAGCAGGATACCGACGTTGTCGCCGGCTTGACCCTGGTCGAGCAGCTTGCGGAACATTTCCACGCCCGTGCACGTCGTCTTCTGCGTCACCGTGATGCCGACGATCTCGATTTCCTCGCCCACCTTGACGATGCCGCGCTCGATACGACCGGTCACCACCGTGCCGCGACCCGAGATCGAGAACACGTCTTCGACCGGCATCAGGAACGCGCCGTCCATCGCGCGCTCCGGCGTCGGGATGTACGTGTCGAGTGCGTCAGCCAGCTTCATGATGGCTTGTTCGCCCAGCTCGCCCGTGTCGCCTTCGAGGGCCAGCTTCGCCGAGCCCTTGATGATGGGGGTGTCGTCGCCCGGGAAGTCGTACTTCACCAGCAGCTCGCGCACTTCCATCTCGACGAGTTCCAGCAGCTCTTCGTCGTCCACCATGTCGGCCTTGTTCAGGAACACGATGATGTAGGGCACGCCCACCTGGCGCGACAGCAGGATGTGCTCGCGCGTCTGGGGCATCGGGCCGTCAGCGGCCGAGCACACCAGGATGGCGCCGTCCATCTGGGCGGCACCGGTGATCATGTTCTTGACGTAGTCGGCGTGGCCCGGGCAGTCGACGTGCGCGTAGTGACGGTTGGCCGTCTCGTACTCGACGTGCGCCGTGTTGATCGTGATGCCGCGCGCCTTTTCTTCCGGCGCCGCGTCGATCTGGTCGTACGCCTTGGCTTCGCCGCCGAACTTCTTGGACAGCACCGTGGTGATGGCTGCCGTCAGCGTGGTCTTGCCATGGTCGACGTGACCGATGGTGCCGACGTTGACGTGCGGCTTGGTCCGTTCGAATTTACCTTTTGCCAT